>WNFB01000479.1_pt1 | contig 32441 bp, 21 predicted proteins | sample 5400501 | NCBI WGS metagenome assembly WNFB01 (sample SAMN13153341, study PRJNA577476) | soil metagenome | isolation source: 200 cm saprolite under Douglas fir tree site 2 hole 1 | place: USA:California | collected 2015-04-18
TTTGCCGCGACATAGACCCAACTCAATCTTGGCTTTGCCTCCCTTGAGGTAAAGCTTGAGCGGAATGAGTGTCAGGCCTTTCGTTTCCACTTTGGCTTGCAGTTGCTCGATCTCGCGGCGATGGAGCAACAACTTGCGGTTACGCATTGGCTCGTGATTGTAGCGGTTGCCATGTTCATAAGGGGCAATATGCATATTCTCCAACCACAGTTCGCCGTTGCGGGCTATAGCATATGCTCCACGCAGGTTTACTTTGCCTTCGCGGATGGATTTAATTTCGGTACCCGAGAGTGCAATGCCGGCCTCGATTGTACGCTCAACAAAGTAGTCGTGATACGCCTGGCGATTGACTGTGATAACTTTGATAGGCACATTGTCCGATGAAGACCTGGCCTCGTTCCTGGTCGTTGTTTGTTTTGGCATTGAAAGACTCCTTAAATGTAGGACATCCTCATGATACAACACTGGTGAGTTCACGTCGAGGGGGAGCTTGTCTATGCCCCCTCCTCTCCGATACCTTGTCAACCACGACAATGGACATCATATAATATGGACATGTTCATTACATGCATTTTATTGACTGTCGTCGCGTAATATTTGGAAGACATGTTTCGTCTCGAAGAAATATTTCATGTATCCAACCCGGAGGGCACTTTAGGAAGGTTCTAATATGTTCTACCACCTGGGCAGGATGGCCACTCGCTATCGCTGGTTGATAGTGGGCTTTTGGATGGTTGCTGTGGCAGTAGCGTTGCCTTTTGCTCCGCAAACCAGCGGGGTACTGCATTCCGGCGGTTTTGTGAGTCCCGATATTGAATCGGAGCGAGCGGTCAACCTCCTGGTTCAAAAGTTGCATCTTAACCAGACGATTGTTCAAGTAATCTTTACCAGCCAGAACTACACTGCCGATAGTCCGAAATTTATACAGGAAACGCAAACTGCTCTTGCAGGTGTGCGTAGTATGCAGGAAGTCTCAGGAGTAGTGAGTTTTACCGATAATCCGCGCCAGATTTCCCTGGATCGACATGCCGCATACGTGACCGTCCTGCTCAAACCTGATCCCGATAGCGCGCCGAAGCTGTTGCCTGAATTAGAGCGTCGTTTACAGCCAATTTCCGATTTGAAAATGAGTATTGGTGGAGGTCCAGTCTTTTACGAAGATATTCAATCAGTTAGCGAACGCGACCTGAGGCGTGCAGAAATGCTGGCTTTTCCGTTTGCAATTATCGCTCTCCTGCTCGTATTTCGCTCTGTAGTAGCCGCTGTTCTGCCCGCATTAGTAGGAGGAGCGGCCGTAGTCGTTTCGCTGGCGCTTATCTTTGGTCTTGGACACATTACGAATCTCTCCATTTTTGTGCTGAACATTACCACCTTGTTTGGCCTGGGTCTTGGCGTAGACTACTCGCTTTTTATGGTGAGTCGCTTCCGGGAGGAACTAGCCCATGGCCGGGATGTTGAAGAAGCGGTAGCTATTACAGTTGCCACCGCGGGACGCGCCGTTACATTCTCAGGGTTAACCGTGTCGATTGGCCTTGTTGGCCTTGTCTTTTTCAGCATCAATATGTTACGTTCAGTTGGAATGGGTGGAGTTCTGGTCGTGTTGATGGCGGTGTTTGCTGCGATCACGCTGTTGCCTGCTGTTCTAGCCATCATTGGCACTCGGGTAAATGCTTTTCCCGTACGTATTCCGAAGCCATGGAGACGTAAGCGAAGTCGCACTACTCCTGATGGCTCTACCAATACTGACCCGCAATATGGATTCTGGTACCGGCTCTCACAGCTTGTCATGCGATATCCCGTGCGCATATTTGTGCCTGTATTGCTCGTCTTGATTACACTGGGATTACCTTTCCTGGAGGTGCGCTTCTCCGCGCCTGATGCCTCGATTCTCCCTGCTGATGTCCCATCTCGTGCTGCATATGACCTGCTCGCCAGCCGATTCAATTCGCGTGAGACGACTCCGATTTTACTGGCGGTGCAGACCAAAGGTGACGTGCTTACTTCCGCGAATATCCGCAATCTTTATGGCTATGTGCGTCGTATCGAGGCTGATCCTCGTGTTGCGCGAGTGGATAGCATCGTTAGCGCGGATCCACGATTTACCCTTGACCAGTATGAGTTATTGTATACGCATCCCCAACTGATCGCTGATCCCTACCTATCCGCGTTTCTCAGAACATCGGTGGCCGGAAATACCACGCTGATATCGGTCATCAGCAAATATGGGATGCTCGACCAGCATTCACAAGAGTTGGTGCAGACTATTCGCAATACTCCTCCTGGTAATGGGATTACGGTGCTGGTAGATGGCGGTACAGCTGGCGACATAGACTATGTATCCTCGCTTTACACTGAATTTCCTATAGCCGTGTTTATTGTTGCGATTACCACTTATATTGTGTTGCTCCTGTTTTTCCGCTCATTGATATTGCCACTGAAGGCAATCCTGATGAACACCCTCTCGATTCTGGCCAGCTATGGCGCGCTGGTTGTCATTTTCCAGAATGGATTCCTGCACCAGGTATTAGGCTTTACTCCGCTCGGCTTTGTTGAGGCGTCCAGTCCAATTCTCTTATTCTGCTCATTGTTTGGCCTTTCGATGGATTATGAAGTCTTTCTGCTCTCGCGTATACAGGAGGCTTACTGGCAGATTGGCGATAATACACAGGCTGTGGCGCTTGGTTTGCAGCGCAGCGGCGGTATTATCACCAGCGCGGCTCTAATCGTGATCGTGGTAAGTGCATGTTTCGCTACTGCTGACATGATCCTGGTCAAGGCGCTTGGCCTGGGTATGGCGCTGGCAGTCGCGCTGGATGCTACATTGGTACGTGGGCTGCTTGTGCCTGCTACCATGCGCCTGCTTGGCAATTTGAACTGGTGGTTCCCGTTTGTAGGTGTGCGACGTCGGCCACCCACTTTGGAAGAAAGCTATGGTGTAGGAGAGCCAAAAGTAAGTTTTGGAGATGGAAAATATATTGCATCCGGGAGGGATTCTGGAATGGGGGGAATGGGATGAAGAAGAGTGCGAGGTTTGTTACGTTGGGGCGAAAGAGCATAGGATTTAACCTTGCCCTGCTCACTCTGCTCACCCTCTTGCTCCTGCTTTCCTCTTGCGGTTTCCCAGGGATAGTTTCTACTTCGGCTCAATTGCCTGTGGTGAAGACGACTCCTACGGCAATGCCATTGCCGCCGATACGCTTTCCCCAGGATGAAGCTGCGCACCGCGACCTGACCGAATGGTGGTACTATACCGGGCACATGAATGCCGTTATGCCTGGTGGCAGGGTGCACCACTATGGCTTTGAGTTAGTCTTCTTTCAGGCTCTGCGCAACGATCTGCCACCTACCTACGCGGCGCATTTTGCTATCAGTGATGTTAGTCGGGGTGAGTTCCATTTCGATCAGCGTCGCCTGATAGAGCCTGATGCGGTGATACCAAATGGTACATCGACCAGAGGTATAGATGTCCACATATACGACTGGTCGATCAAAGGCGTTAATGGGTTGGATCACCTTGCTGCAAGTATGGCTAATTATGTTCTGCGTGTTGATCTACGTGGCCTCAAGCCCCCAACGTTACATAATGGGAATGGATTAATTACTTATGGGCTAGGTGGTTTTTCTTACTATTATTCACGTGCACGTATGTCCCTATCAGGGATAGTTGTTGACCACAACCAGCCCTTACAAGTATCTGGCGAAGCATGGATGGATCACCAGTGGGGAAACTTTCTCTCGCTTGGCGGCGGCGGGTGGGATTGGTTCAGCATCCAGCTTAGCAACAATACCGAGATCATGCTGTATCTCATCCGGGATGCCAGAGGCAAGACGATCTCGAGCTATGCTGGCTATGTCGGATCCAGGGGCGAAAGTTTGCTGTTGCCGGCCAGGGAACTTAAAGTGAGTGTAGTTGATCATTGGAGAAGCCCAAAGACCGGAGCAAACTATCCATCTGGTTGGCAACTCGAGATTAGGGATTCACAGCTACAAGCAGCGTTAACCTTGATTCCTGAATTGAAAGATCAGGAACTCAAGGTGTATCAATCAACAGGTAATAGTTATTGGGAAGGAGCAGTAGGCATTCAAGGGCAGAGTGCAGGAGGAGTTGTAAATGGTGAAGGCTATGTCGAGTTGACGGGTTATGCGCATGGGTAGATCTCTAAACTACAACTAACAGGAGGTTGGGTGACGCAAGCTGGTACTACTGTCTTAACAAAGGAGAATTGAAGGGAACGGGGATAGTATAATAAACAGGGAAACAGGGAAGGGCTACATTGAGGTCGCTTGTTGAGATATGATATACTCTTCTGGTGCTTTAGGCTATGAAGATTTCATATTCGTAGCTGTGATCTTCATGTATATGACGCTGTAGTGTACATTATACTACAGTGTTTAATTGTGTATTGCTGATTTTAATATTTGGGATTGCAGTCTGGTTGATTTAGGATGGAAGATGGGTGGTATTTATTAAAAGAGGAAGCATAGATGGAGAGCAGGACACAGGCACCCACTCAGGAACAGTCCGCTATAGTTGAACGTGTTGCACGCATTGTTTCCCGTGTGCGTGGAACGAAGCCTGATTATGCACGTTTGGCTGCAGAATTAGAACCTGCAATCCCGTTTGACGTTTTTGGCATCGTACTATTGCGCCATGATAGAGAAGCAGTCCGTGTTGCAGTCTGTACGCATGAAGCAGATGGATGGGTAGCGAATTATCATCAGCACCCCCTTAAAGACTCCATGGTGGAGCACATCTTGCAACGGAGGGAAACTGCACGTAACCAGGAAGTTGGAGGCACAGCAGCAATAGAGCTACAATTGGCCACGGACTCACCGGGTATCCATGAAATGGATGTCCTGGAGGTACGGGGCTATCCAAATGGGTTAGATGGTTCCCCTGCGCAAAGTGGTGATGCCTTGAGTGGTAAACCTTATCTACACGCAACTTTGATCGCACCGCTTATAGTTGAAGGACGAGTACTTGGATCACTTGAACTCGGCAGCACACGTATCAATGCATATGACGATAAAACGCTCCAACGGCTTATCGGCGCTGTTGCGCGTGTCCTGGCGGCTGCCATCGAGAGTGCTCAGGTAGGTGGCAGCGTAGAAATACAGGATCGGCAACGTGAGGAACTCAAAAATGTTTCCAGCGCCCTGACCTCAGAGATGGACCTCTCTATGATTCTCAATAGGATCGTGGTGGGAATAGAAAAGGCGCTGAATGTTGCCTCCGCAATCATCACTCTGGATCGACGTAGTGGTAGCCTGAAGCTAGAGGCCCAGCATGGTCTGGATGCAGATGTTCTGAAAAAGATCGTTGGACGTGAAATAGCCTTTACTGAGCAAGGTATTGTTGGCTTTACTTTGCTCCGTCGTCAACCTTGTGTTTCAAACGACATTGCCCGGGATAGCCGTTTTCCAGCGAGTTCTGTTTTTGCTTCACAGCTTGACATACACTCGATTTTCAGCTATCCGCTTGTGACAGGTTCTACAGTCTATGGTGCACTTTTGCTTTGTTCACCTGAGCCAGGTGGTTTCACGCCGCTCAAATTAGATATACTTTCGCTTTTTGCCAGTCAGGCCACGATTGCTATTCATAACGGCATGCTATTGGAAGCGGCACGAGAGCGAAGACGTTTTCAACAAGCAATCGAGCAGTTAGACAAGGCTCACCAGCAGAATAGTTTTGCCGGAACAGGTGAACAAGATGACCTTGCGCTGCTGAAAGTGGTAAGGGAAGAGTCCGAGCGTACCTTTGGTGTAAGTTTTAGCAGCTTGTTGCACTTTATCAGCCATCACTTGCTTACATCTAGCGAACGTGACCTACAAGTTATATTGCATACTATCCAAGAGGAACAAGAAGTAAAAGACTTCAACTATGTCTCTGGAACTGTTTCGCCTTTGCTTCAGGAGGAGAGAGCAGCGATTCTTGAACAAACGCCTGAGGCCGCATTAGATGGCACTGGTTTGCTAGGCGACGTAAGAGCTGCAATTACCGAAGCTATTGCGTCAACTCGAGCGCTTTCAAGTGACACTTCTGCTGTTTCTCAACTCTATCAGAGAGTAACGCGGGATATGACAAATCCCTGGTTTGTTACTGATCCGAAGGGGCGGTGTATCTATGCGAATCCCGCTGCCGAAGTATTTTGTGGCCTGCGTTTAGGCCTGGATCATCTGGGGAACATTGCCGGCCTGTATCGTCCATCGAATGGGATACAGACTGATTCTCGAAGAGATGAGGCGCGCGATATATCGAGGCCTTTGGAAAATCAAGCACATTTTAATACATTCGTGTCTTTCTCTCAGGCTATGATCCCTCAGGCCTCTTCATTGACTCTACTAGAGGCTCTGTCAGAATTGCTGCCAAGAATACGCAATGTTGACGAGGTACTTACATACCTTCAAGAGTTCAGTTACGTTGATCTTGCTATGAATAATGGGGGATCGGTCGAGCACAATCAAAATGTGGGTCTGAAAGATTCTTTGCGGACGAATACCTTGCGTTGTGTCGTTGCCGCTGAACCTGTGCTGAGACGGCCGCCCCAACTATTTCAAGGTTATACAAAAGAGAGAGGGCCAGCTTCTTTCAAAATGTCCCACGCAAAGATGCCGAGGAACCGTTTTTCTGATCCGAAAACCGTACTTCTTGACAGTGCTCCTTCAGACCGTCACTATCAACTTGTGCGTTATGCTCTCTATGATTCGCAAGGGCAACTCTTAGCCAATGCTTTGCAGATTCAAGATGTCACTGAGCAGGTGCGTGACGAAAAAAATAAGTCGGTACTTCTTTCAACCGTTTCACATGATCTACGTACGCCACTCACGACTATTAAAGCAGCGGTGACCGGGCTTTTGCAACCAGATGTTGTCTGGGATGAACAGGTGCGTCGTGAAATACTTGAAGACATTGATGCTGAGGCCGATCACCTGTATAGCCTTATCAATTCATTAATTGAAATGTCTCGTATTGATATGGGCGCACTTGTGCTCGAAAAGGAATGGTGTGACATTGCCGAAATTGTGCATAGCACTTTCTCTCGTGCAGAGCGATTCCTGGCAGGGCACCCTGTGCATATAATTTTTCAGCCGCAGTTGCCACAGATTCAGGTTGATTATGTACAGTTGGAACGGGTTTTGCATAATCTGATTGAAAACGCTGTGCGCCATAGTCCAGAGGGTGCGGAGATAATTATCGCAATTGATTGTATCGATGGGGGAAATGAAGAAGTTGTTTCGTTTGTAGGTGCTCATCGATACCTACGTGTGCAAGTTATTGACTGTGGAAGCGGGGTGCCGGTGGGAGAAAGCGAGCGGATTTTCAAAACCTTTTATAGTTTAGACTCACAAGGTAGTGGGCTCGGGCTTGCTATTTGTCGAGGAATTATCGAAGCTCATCAGGGGCGAATCTGGGTAGAGCCTGCTCTGGATGGGGGATCATGCTTTGTCTTTGTTCTACCTATTTCCTCATGAGGGAGTATTTGCTTCATGAAAACTAAAGGCAAACGAATACTGGTGGTAGATGATGAGCCGCCAATACAGCGCATTTTGCGGAGGAATCTCACTATAAGTGGCTACGAGGTTCTGATTGCAGAAAATGGGGAGCAGGCTATAGAACTTGTGCGCGCCCATCAACCGGACCTGATCCTACTTGACCTCTGGTTGCCAGGTGAGATAGATGGCATCGGCGTATGCGTCCAGGTACGTCAATGGTCACAAGTACCGATCATTGTCTTATCGGCCCGCACAGACGAAAAACAGAAAGTACAAGCACTAGACCTCGGGGCGGATGATTATTTAACCAAACCGTTCAACAATGACGAGTTGCTCGCTCGAGTCCGTGCCTGTTTGAGACGCGCAGCGACTATTTCGGACGGGGAGAATGTGCATCAGCCTGAGATATTAACATCTGAAGATGGATATTTAAGTCTGAATGTTTTGCGACGACACGTGCGTGCGGGTTCTCAAGAAGTAAAGCTGACTCCCACAGAGTTTGAACTGTTACGGCAATTGATGCTGAATGCCGGAAAGGTACTGACCCATCGCACATTGCTACGGAGGGTTTGGGGACCCGAGTACGGTGAGGAGGCCGATTACTTGCGGGTATACGTGCGACAACTGCGCCTGAAAATCGAAGTTGAACCTTCGCAGCCGCACTATATTTTGACCGAGCCCGGTGTTGGCTATGTTTTCCATCCACAAGTTCTTATTGAGAGTTCCGGTGAAGCACAATCCTCCACCTTTCCCGTTACGGTCATCGAAACGGAAAAAACTGATTTTTGAGGGGCATTTCCTAAAAAGATGGGAACTTTAACAAAATTTTAATGAGATTAGCCTAATTTTTTATGCTTGTCTAACTTTTTTTGTCGTACACTGCAATAATGGGAAGTCTAGGGTTCATTAGAGTACGGGAGTAAGATGGGTTGCAGGCTCCCTGCTGTACAAGGAATGCTGTTTCCGCAAGGATAAGGGAATAGAGGAACAATGGAATCACAAGACCGCATTATGGATGGAGATTTACAAACACTAGGTCTCCAATCAGTTCTGAAAATGCTCGCGCTGAGCGGGAAAACCGGTACATTGTTTGTACACTCAGGGCCGGAAACACTTTCCATATGCCTGCGTAAGGGACAAATTGTGGCTTTGCATGAGGAGGGATTCAACAAGTCAGATTTACTAGGTATGCTCTGTCTGATCAATAAACTCGATCCTCCTCGTGCCCAAGTTGTGCGTGAAGCTTCGCAGGGCAATCTCCAGGTTGCGCTTGCCATGTTGGTTGAACGCAACTGGATGAGTGCCGAAGAGATGCAACGCCGCCTCGAATTTGCCGTCACCCAATCGATAAGTCATGCATTGCGCTGGGTGGAGGGGCGTTTCGCTTTCCATCGACAATTAGTCACAATGGAAAGTCGTATGCAGCCGCTGGATATCGACAGCGTATTGCTGGAAGCATTACGCCAGGCTGATGAATGGGAGGAAATGGAGGAGACCCAACTCACTCGCACAACGGTTGCTCGCTGGTTGCCAGAGGTGAGTAACGATGTGCGAAGCCTAGGATTGAGCCAGGAACATATCGAGGTCCTATGCCTTGCCAATGGTGAAGTGCCATTGCAAGGAATGGCAATGGTACTCATGATCCCTGAAGCGCGCGTTGTTCGCATCATGAATCGTCTGCTGGAACTGCGCCTGATCGAGGTAGTTGATACGGCGTTAGAAGCCGAATTGCAGCAAGATCTCTCGAATATCATCATCATGTGTCAACATACATTGGCTCAGCAGCGACAGAACCTTGCTCCTGAACAGCACCTCCTCGGATTGATAAAGACATTATCCCGGTGTATCAATGGATTACTTATCCATCACGGCACATATGCGAAAAGCCTGCGTGGCCGAGGGCAACTCCCTGTGGTAGAGATTGTGCGTTATTTAGAGCGACGTTTTAGCCAGCCGTTGCAATCAATAGCAAAGCTGCATTATCCAATCTTAGAAACGGCAACATTCACTAACGGTCAACTTGACTGTACGGAAATCGTTCAGCTGGATAAGTTGGTGAAAGGGGAGAAGCTAGAGGAGTTTTACTGGGAGGCCGTACTAGGGCTTGCGACATTTTTGCGTATTGTTTTTGCGACGTTGTTGAGCGATGAAGTGGGCAATTCGCATACTGGCCGTCAACTCAACTACGTCTGGAAAGCTTTCCTCACAGAAATTGACCAGGAAATACAACAGTACCAGCTCTACCGGGCGCATCAAAACGCACAGCAGACGCGCAGGCGAGACAGTGAAGCTGCGTTCCAGAGTGGGCCAGGTAGGAGTGGTGTATCTCAGAGTGAAGGCAACCCTTACCGGTCGTCAGAGACGCAAAGGAGGTCAATCTAGATGATAGAACCAGTACCAACGGTTCTAGTTGTAGACGATAGTCCTACTGTACGTAAGATTGTTCAAATGACTCTGCAACGCGAGCGGATTAGAGTGATTACTGCTGGAGATGGTCTCAGTGCTCTTACCTCGGTAGCGGACGAAGTGCCTGCCCTTATCCTCTTAGATATTCAATTACCTCGCATGGATGGGTACCATATTTGCCAGATAATACGGAAAAACTTGCAGTTTCGAACAATACCTATTATTATGCTGAGTGGGAAGGATGGATTATTTGACAAGATGCGGGGAAGGCTAGCTGGTTCAACGGAATACTTGACGAAACCCTTTGACTCAGTAGAATTAGTCCAGACAGTCAAAAAGCATCTTGTGGGCTGGCAGCAGCGTATGCCACCACAGCATGAGGGCATACGTACGCGCCTGAGACGTCGTGGATAGCCTAGTCTCATTCATACAATGGGTATGAACGTGTGTTGAGTTAAGAACCTCACTAGGGAACACGATGATATGTGTCTATAGCCATTCTTTCCCATTGACCGGGCGAAATGTGTTGCGCCCCTACAAAGGAAAGGTATACTGTTATGCCAGGGCAGAAGGTACTCGTAGTTGACGATAGTTGGACAGAGTTGACTATGATTGCTGCGCCATTGCGCAATCATGGCTTCGATGTGGTAACGGCTGTGGATGGCGATGAGGCTCTTGAGAAAGTCTTCAGAGAACATCCGCAATGTATAGTTCTCGATGTGGTCTTACCTAAGCAGAATGGGTTTCAATTGTGTCGTAGACTCAAGAGCCTGGAAGCGAGTAGGCACATACCAATAATCTTATTGACAAACAAAAATACTCCGCTTGATAAATCCTGGGGACTTCGGCAAGGTGCTGACATGTACATGACAAAGCCTTTTAATGAGGATGAGTTAGTGGACAACGTCCGGCGTCTCTTATAAATTTAGGAGCCTTAACATGGTGCAGCGTAATTCGGGGCAACTATCGCAGCCCACATCAAGTGGACTGCGACGTCAAGGAGAAACCGCTATTGCCAGGTCTGTGGAAAGTGATCCACAGAGTTTTTTGCGCAATTTGCCGGGCAATGTCATGTCTCCAATGGATCTGGCTAATGTACCAGCAGAAGCTGTTGTGGTTGGAGAGCAATACCTGGTCTTCTCGCTGCTTGAATGTGAGATTGCTGTCAAAGCTGAGCATATAGATGGCGTGGAACGCCTTGCGGATGTGACCCCAGTTCCGAATGTGGCTTCATGGATCAGTGGTGTTATCAACTTACGGGGTTCCATTGCCTCGGTAGTGGATTTGCGAGCATTTCTTGATATGGAGCGTTTGCCTTATAATCCGCGAACCAGGTTATTATCGGTGAAATACAATGAAATGCTGATCTGCCTGGTCGTGGACAGTGTCAGTGAAATGGTTCCTATCCCTCAATCCGCTATTAATAGGAATGTGCGTCAAGCCAATGTTCCACGCTGGTTAACTCTCTATGCTGCTGGGAGTGTACTGGTTGGGAAACGAAATATTGTTTTGTTGGACGCGGCTCGTCTGCTGTTCTCCGACAAGATGCAACACTATTCTTAAGAGAGAAAATGCTACTTCACACGAGAGGAGGCCTGGAGGATGAATGACACCGATAGAGGCGGAATGACAGTAAGTTCATTGTTAGTAATGGGACTGACTGCTTCAGTTACTATACCTGTCGTCGCTATTATTGTACTTGGTATTTTTAGAGGGATTGTTGATCAAACAGTTTTTGTGTATATGGTGGGGGTGTGCGCACTGGTTGTGTTACTGGGAATTCTGATAGTCAATTATGTTGTGCGACGCAAAATCCAGGATCGGCTACTGGGACTTATTGATGTATCCCGTAATTTTGCGGCTGGGGATCGCTCTGTTCGTGCGCCGGTCACGGGCGATGACGAATTTGCCATGCTATCAATGTCCATCAACACACTCCTTGATAGCCAGGGCTTCGCTAGTGGTGGAGCAGCAGCAAACAGCGTTGGAGGTGATGCAGCGGCCCTACAAGCGCAGATAGAAAAGCTCTTGCAGGAGGTAAGCGCCGTCGGTGATGGAGATCTTCGCGTCCAGGCCGAAGTAACTCCTGACACTCTTGGGGTTCTAGCCGATTCGTTCAATTATATGATTGAAGAGCTTGCTAAGGTGGTTGGTCGGGTGCAAGCCACTGCCATGCAGGTGACAAATGCAACGCGCCGCATTCTTGACCGCTCAGATGAACTTGCACAGGCCTCAGCGACTCAGGTGGACCAGATTTCACAGACGACCGAAGCGGTGGAAGCGCTGGCAATCTTCATTCAAAACGTCGCTCGTAATGCGCAATTGAGTGCTGAGGCGGCGCAGGACGCATTGCGCAACGCTAACACTGGTCAACAAGCTGTGCGCCAGTCCATTGATGGTATGATGGTCATTCGTGAGAATGTGCAGGAAACATCGAAAAAAATTAAGCGCCTGGGTGAGCGATCCAATGAGATCGGCGAAATTGTGCGTATCATTGAAGACATTGCCGATCAGACGAACCTGCTGGCACTCAATGCTGCTATTCAGTCCGCCATGGCGGGGGAGCATGGACGAGGATTTGCTGTGGTTGCCGATGAGATTCGTCTGCTGGCAGAACGTTCAACTGAGTCAACGAAACGGATTGCTACTTTGGTCAAGAGTATCCAGGGAGATACATTTGAAGCAGTTGTTGCTATGGAAGATAGTACACAGGAAGTCGTCAAAGGATCGCAACTCGCTGACGAGGCCGGTCGCGCTCTCAACTCCATCTATACTGCTGTAGAACGACAAGCGCAAATGATTGAGAATATCGCACTTGCCGCAAATGAGCAAGCGCAAGTTTCTGAAAATGTTGCTATCGCAATGGGTCAGATTTCTGAAATTACCCGGCAGACGAATACAGGAACGCAGGAAGCGGCAATGAGTGTGAGCTACCTTGCCGAACTCGCCGATCAATTGCGTGCCTCTGTCGCTACGTTCCGCTTACCAGAACACAACAATGAGATGGTCGATGTATATCCAAGCATGTCAGGAGTTCCAGCGCTACCTGGGGGAAATTCTGGTCAATTTTACCAGCAGGAAATTGGGATGGGGATGAACAATGATTGGAACCAGGGTTTCTCGGGAGATTTCCTCTCGCTTCCTCAACCCCAAGCGTCAGGAAGTTCTGGCGCTTTCCAGTTCTCGTTCAACAATCAGCAAGATTATGGGGTCCAGCAGGGCTTTGCCGGTATGCCTCAGTATGGAGGCCAGCAACCTTACGGGGATCAGCAATATGGCAGCCAGCAGGGCTTTGAAGGCCAGCAGTTTGGAAACCAGGCGGGCTTCGATGGTCAGCAATATGGCAACCAAAGGGGATTTAATGGGCAGCAGTTTGGGAGCCAGATGAACGCAGGTGGACAACAGTTTGGGAGCCAGCCCAGGTATAATGAGATGAATGGGTTCGAAGACCAGCAGGGTTTTGAAGGACAACAACAGTTTATGCCCGAATCTGCATTTGGGGGTTTGAATCAGGCACCTGGTGAGGTGCAGCAGAACTTTGGATTACAGCAAGGGCAATCGATGGCAACTCAACAACGTTGGAGAAATCCTCAGCAGAATCAGCCGTCGTTTGGCCAGGATCAGATACCTTTCCCGAATAGTGGGCACACGGGACAATAGCAAACTGAGTTTCGGCCATGTGAAGCTTTGTTTCAGTGGTTAGGAAACTAGAATGAGTGGGTGCGCGAAGCATGTCGAATACATTTGATAAACTATCAGTCCTCGATTCGTTTATCGAAGAGGTAAATAGTTATTTGCCGGAAATCGAGGCAAATCTCGAGCGTTTAGCGCACATACCTGACGATATGGAAGCACTTGAGGAGACATATCGCCGGTCTCATACTATTGGTGGCTCTGCTTCGATGATGGATTTTCCTGGCCTTGCACATGTCGCTCATGGTATGGAAGATATTCTGGGTGATGTCTTAGATGGCCTGACTACACTCGATCCTCCCACTATCGGGCTTTTACAACGCTCTCTCGGTCGCATGCACAGGCTCCTGGATGGCATTCGTACTGGTATCAATGAGGACTCGGTGATGGCGGAAGACGATGCAGACTACTCCCAGTACCGTGTGATGATCGAAACGGCTGCTCGTAACGAAGGCAATATCCTTTCTCACGAGGTGAATAAGTTGCAGGTAGCTGCATCCACTGCGGCTTCCTTTGAAACTCCCATTGCATCTCTCGAAGATATGCTAGCATCATTCCGTACACCTACAGCTGCTATGGGAGAAGAGGTTTCCTGGCCAGAAGAACCGGTTCCAGATGCAAGTTCCAATCAGACAGCATATCTCAATCAAGATACTCAACCGCATCAGCGTGTTCAATTCGAAGTTCCTGCGCTTGAAGCTGCCCAGCCAAGTGCTCTGGAGATGCTTGCTGCCACTGCGCGTGGTACGGCACCATTAGATCCTACACCGGTTACTCCTCAGACGACTCTGCAAAATCAGGATGTGAGAGCAGGATCGGAAGCTAAAGCGGTTTCCTCAGAACTTGCTCTTCGCACAAACGAACCCACACTTACGCAGATCTACAGCGACTTGCAAGAAGAAACGCAGGTGTTGGAAGATCAGGCTTCATACTTGAAGAGGACACTGACGCAATTGCGCCTGGCCGTCTCCGTCATTGAGGGGCAACGTACTGAATTCAGGGGTTTCCTGGATGGTTCCAAAGATGCGCTTGACCGCATGGAGGAATGGGCGGGAAGGGCGATGGGGCTCAATTTGCGTAATAGTCCCGAACAGGTGAGGCGGTATCTTCCATTGTCGGTCATGTGGGTGGCAAACAGCAAACTCAAGAAGGTTCTTGATTTGCTTACGCAGATGACCAGTAGTGTAGAGATGACAGATGAGCAGATGCATGGCGCTTTGCAGCAAATGCGTTCCTCTATTGAGCTGTGCGGCGATGCCTTTGAACAGTTGCAGTCGAATCTATCCGCACACCTGTTTACTCAAGATGCGGGTTGGACTCCGTGGGAGATGCAAGTTGCTCGTGAGGCCCTACGCGAGCGTGTGACATTTGAGCGCCGTGGTGACCCTGCAGTGCTACGTGCTGAGATAGAAGCCAGGTTGCGCGAGGAGTTACGACAAGAGTATGAGGCTCGTCCTCTCACACTTGCTGCACGAACTGAATTAGAGCAACAAATACGGAACGAAATCCGTCAGGAGTTTGAGGCGAAGAGGCAGTTGCAGGTAAGTGTGGCAGGCTCAGATCCGAGTGAAACACTTCAAGAGATTGAAGCGCGTTTGCGTAATGAGATAGAGATTGAAGTGCGCCGTGAGTTTCTCAGCCAGCTTACTGGAGAAGACGAGGAAACACCGCGTTCTGTCTCACAAAGGCAGCCTGCCAGGTTGGCAACTCCGATGCCTGCGGCTTCGCCACCGCGAGAGTCGGCAACCGGTTCAGTATTGCCTCTTCAATCAGCTGTGACTAGACCCATAGGGAGTGGTGATTTCGGCGAAGAGGCCACCGAAATCTTCCGTCTTGAGGCTGAGGAACACCTGCAAACGATCAGTATGTATGTGGCTGCCCTCGAAAGCTCACCTACTGATCGTGAACCTATACAGGGCATACGGCGTGCTACCCATACCCTTAAAGGCGCAGCAGGTATGATGGGGTTCCGTGCCATTGCTGAACTCTGTCACATCTCAGAAGACCTGCTTGACAGTGTGATGGAAGGAGTTATCGCCATATCGCCAACTGTGCTCAGCCTTATTTTAGATACTGCTGAAGCTCTGGATTTGCTTATCAATGGCAATGGAAACGACGCTGAAAATATGCACGCGGTACAGACTCTTCGCACTCGCTATGGAGAGTTACTCGGAGAGCAGACTTCCCTAGCAAAAACGATAGAAGAAGAGATTGACGCCGATATCGAGGATAGCGAAGCGGCTATTTTGGACAATGCTGCCGTTACAAGTGTGGTCGCGGAGATGCATTCCAATGGAATGGGTCTACAACAAACCGCTCGTGGAGATCTCAGTGTTCGCGTACCTCTCTTGAAGCTTGATGAGTTGGTGAATCTTTTTGGTGAATTACTTGTCAGCCGCAGTGTCCTGGAGGAGCGCCTGCAGCGCCTGATGAGACTTGTCACTGATACCAGTGTCAGTAGCGCACGTCTGCGCGACGTAGGTCAAAAGTTGGAGAGCCGGTTTGAAGCTGCCACTTTGCCAAGCGGTCGTTCGGTACAGGTCATGCCTGGTCAAGGTGATCAGAGCATGGGATATAACTTTGGCGGCAATGGCAAGAACTCCAGTAACCGTGTTGGGCCTACGCACCTGGCGGAGTTCGATGAACTAGAACTTGATCGATACACCGAATTTCATCAACTTGCTCGTGGTTTGAGCGAAGGTATCTCGGATATGACGACGCTCAGCAGTGAGATGGAAGCGATTATTCGTGACTGTGAAAGTGTTTTTGCTCGCGAGAATCGGTTAAATACGACCTTCCAGGATCGGTTGATGAAAGCTCGCCTGGTGCCGCTCTCAACGATGATCCCGCGTCTCTATCGTACTGCTCGTGCGGTGGCCTTGAAGCAGCACAAGGAATTTGAATTTGTGTTAGAGGGACAGGAGACGGAAGTAGATCGTACAGTGTACGAGGAGATAGCCGGGCCCTTGCTGCATCTCATGCGTAACGCGGTAAACCATGCCATTGAGACGCCTGAGGTTCGATTGCAGAGAGGCAAACCCTCAGCAGGACAGATAAGACTATCTGCGGCCTACGAAGGAAACCGGGTGGTCATTACAGTGCGTGATGATGGCACTGGTATAGATCCAGAGCGTGTGCGTAATGCGGCCATTGCGCGAAACATCATTCGCCCAGACCAATTCCTCAGCGATAGTGAAATAATTGAAATCATCTTCCGACCAGGTTTCTCAACTGCTGAGGTGTTGAGTGAAGAGAGTGGTCGTGGAGTAGGCCTGGACGTGGTACGTGATAGTGTTTCGCGTCTCAGAGGCACGCTCGAAGTCGAATCCATGGCAGGCCAGGGTACTGCATTTACGATGAAGTTCCCAACCAGCCTGGCTATTCAGAGCACGATGATGGTTCGTGTTGGTGAGGACCAATTTGCCATCCCCACAGTGATGGTCGAATCCATAGGCCGCCTGGATAACTTTAAACAGTCGACTTTTGGTGGCAGGCCGGCAATCATTGTCCAGAATGATCTCTACCCGCTGAATTTCCTGGCGCAGCTTTTAGGCCTTCCGCTAGGCGAACTGGACGTAAAAGCGCCTATCCTGCTAGTACGTACTGATCGTCACCGCATAGCCCTGGTAGTTGACGAAATTAAGGGCAAGATAGATGTCGTGATGAAGAACCTTGGCCCGCATCTACGACATGTGCATGGTGTTGCGGGTGGAACAGTACTGGGCAATGGACGTGTCGTGCTGATCCTTGAATTGATAGAGCTGTTGTCGTCCCGGTCGGGTGCGATGAGTGGTGCTTCAGGCACTATAGCTCCTCCTGCACTCCGTGAGGTTTCACCTGTACAGACATACCAGTCGGGGACACGAGCGGAAGTTGGAGTTCCCACGCAGAGCCGCACTACTACTGTACCCACTATACCAACCATAAAGCCGACTGCTACTCCGGCCAGCGGGAAGTACATTCTCGTTGTAGATGACAGTCCAAGTGTACGCCGTGTTGTAGGGAACATGCTCAAGCAAAATGGTTGGGAGGTACAAGTTGCTCGTGACGGAGTCGAGGCCCTTGAAATGGTTTCGCGTGAGACACCGGCAGCAGTATTGCTGGATATTGAGATGCCTCGTATGGATGGCTACGAATTGATGGCGACCATACGTGCTCAAGAGCAATATCGAACGCTTCCACTTGTCGTATTGACCTCGCGTGCTGCTACGAAGCATCAACAGCGTGCTACGCAACTTGGAGCGAGCGCTTATGTGGTCAAACCATACCAGGATGAAGAACTCATCAATATCCTGACCTCTCTTGTTTATGGAGCAACTGTGAAATAAGGGTTTGCTCTGGGAGGAGTTGTGTATGGGGGTTGAACGAGCCGTAACACGCTGGTATCTACTGCGCCAGTCCTACAAGAACGAGATTGAGTCGTTAGAGGCGAAGCTTGCTGAAATGCAGAAGACGGGACAAGAACCCGGAGCAAAAGAACGAATAGATGTCGAGAAGCAACTTGCGAATGCACAGGCCAGATTGCGTGTGTTAGGCCCTTGTCCCAAGCCAATGATGGGTTAGATCGATTCAGCTATCAGCCTACCCATTTCTTTTGTTCCCACCGTTTCTTTGCCTGTTTCGCGCAAATCTTCGGTGCGGTAACCAGCATCGATGACGCGTTCCACAGCGGCCTCGATAATCTGGGCCTCCCGTTTCAGGCCGAATGAGTAGTGCAGCATCATGGCAGCGCTCAGGATTGCCGCGATGGGATTGGCTTTGTCTTGCCCGGCGATGTCCGGAGCCGAACCGTGAATTGGCTCGTAGAGACCGAACAAGCCATGGGCTGTCTCGCGGGTTCCCAGGCTGGCGGAAGGAAGCATGCCCATAGAGCCTGCAAGCATTGAAGCCTCATCTGTAAGGATGTCACCGAACATGTTCTCAGTGACGATCACATCAAAGCTGGCGGGCTGCCGGATGAGTTGCATTGCGCAAGTATCCACCAGAAGGTGTTCAAGCTTCACATTGGGATAATCTGCGGCAACTCGATCAGCTATGCCTCGCCAGAGGCGTGAAGTGCTAAGAACATTAGCTTTATCAACAGAGGTTACTTTTTTGCGCCTGCCACGTGCTAACTCGAATGCTCTGCGCACGATGCGCTCGATCTCTACTTGTGTGTAGAGCATGGTATCAATAGCCTCCAACCCTTGTGGCGACTCGCGAATTTCACTGGGTTTGCCAAAATAGAGCCCGCCGGTTAGTTCACGTACTACAAGTAAGTCGGTTCCTTGCAGGATTTCAGGTTTGATGGTGGAAGCATTGAGTAAGGCATTAAATGGTCGTACTGGACGCAAATTGGCGAAAAGAGCCAGCTCTTTACGTAATCGAAAAAGCGCACGTTCAGGTCGGATCTTCGAATCGGGCCTTTCGTAGCGAGGTACACCACCGACAGCGCCAAATAAGACTGCATCACTTAGCAGGCAGAGCTGGGCGGTGGCGTCAGAAATAGCATCACCTTCAGCCTCGATAGCCGCGACACCCACAAGGGCGTAATGCATGTTAAACGTATGCCCAAAACGAGTACTAACGGTTTGAAGGACTCTTACGGCTTGCTCAATGACCTCCGGGCCAATACCGTCACCCGGTAGCACTGCGATAGAATAGGTTCCCATTCTCACTTCTCCTTTCAGAATAGTTATTTCTCTGAGTGTATCATGCATCCCTGGTCAAGGCAATACGGACGTTCGACCGGGACCTGGCTTCAGTCTGTAGCACGAGCGGGTAAAACGTGCTATAATTAGGACGAGCAGGGAGGCGCATCGGTGGTTCTCCTTTCTGCTTTTAGGCTCTGCTATTATACTAACCGAGCAATAGGTGCTATTAAACCTTTGCACTGGAGTTTTACTGATGAGCAGTGAAAATCAGGGGAATGGGAACGTGTCGAGGACATTCACACAACGCAGGCCCGTGCCAATTGTTATGGCAAGGGGACCTCAGGAGTACATTCCAGGTGATCAAGAACTACCAGTTCAGATCACAAGTTTCATGGACATGTTGCAGTGGGCGCAGAACTGGGCGCGCTCGAAATCAGTCTGGCCGCTTGGTTATGGTCTGGCATGCTGTGCAATCGAGATGATGGCAAGCGCGCAGGCACATTATGACCTCTCACGATTTGGCTCCGAGGTCTTTCGCTCCAGCCCGCGCCAGGCAGACTTGATGATCGTGGCGGGGACTGTCTCGGTTAAGATGGGTCCACGCCTGCGTCTGCTCTGGGAGCAAATGCCAGAGCCAAAGTGGGTCCTGAGTATGGGCCAATGTGCGAACTCAGGCGGTGAATTTTACGATAGTTACTACACCGTCCAGGGCGTTGATACCATTGTGCCTGTAGACGTCTATGTCCCTGGCTGCCCTCCACGTCCGGAGGCTCTGATTGAAGGTATACTCAAGCTGCGCGAAAAGATAGCGAAGCAGGGCTTGAAAGTGCGAGATGAGAAGGAAATAGAGGAGTAGTACATGCGTGGGATACTCGAGGGAATGGGTTTGACATTTAGCCATCTCTTCCGACCTAAAGTCACCCGGTTATATCCCTATGAGAAGCCGAAGCTGCCACCGCGCAGTCGTGGGCTCATCCAGCTGATTGCAGAGGAAGGCCTTAAAACAGACTACAATCTAAAATGTGAATCGTGCTTGCTCTGTGAAAAAGCTTGCCCACCGCGAGCCATTACCATCGAATACGAGCCAATGCACCGGTGGAAAGAACGGCCCTGGTTCGTGTCCTACATTCGCGAGGGTGCCGATAAATATACCTCATACAGCATCCCGCCCGCTACAGGGGCTTCAAAGGCAGGCTACTATGTACAGCGGGTATCCCAATATGCAGTAGAGTACTTCAACAAGCCAGTAGCCCCCTGTGTGGCTATGCCCGTCAAAGATTACCTGGAGCCAAAAATCGATCTCAGCAAAGTTGATGAGCTGCTTGAGACCTGGCCAGAAGATGCAGGTTCCCTCCCAACACTGCTGGATGCCGTAATGGACATTTACGGCTATATGCCTTTGCAGGCGGCGAAGCGTATTGTGCAGGTACGCGGAGTGGACTTGAGCGATATCTTTGGTATTGCAACCATGAGCCCAAAGTTCAAGCCTGCGCCTGCTGCGATGGGCATCAAACGCGACGATCAACCTGTGCGTGGCTTATCACCCGCTACACGAGGTGTGTACGGGAATATTAATCGTGAGAGGCAACCAGATGCCTGAATTTGATTCTGCATATCGTGTGATCCGGCGACGAGGTGAGCCTGATATACGCTCACTTGAATCCTACCGTCGAGCAGGTGGTTATACTGCTTTGGAAAAGGCTGTGCGCGAGCAAACTCCGGAGCAAGTAATCCAGCAAGTCATAGATGCCAGGTTGCGTGGCCGTGGCGGCGCTGGTCGGCCAACTGGCGAGAAGTGGCGCATCGTACGCCGGCAGGATGACGATATTAAATATGTTATTTGCAACGCTTACGATGCCGACCCGCGTTCATGGGCTGTACGTTCCATGTTGGAGCGCAATCCGCACCAGGTCATTGAAGGCATTGTGCTTGCAGCTTACGCGGTTGGGGCTTCGGAAGCCTATCTCTTCACGCGCAGCCTTTATCTTGAAGGGATTGCTACCATACAGCAAGCTTTACAACAAGCGCTGGACGCTAACCTTGTTGGACGTGATATTTTAAGTACCGATTTCAGTTGTTCCATCAATGTCCTGGGTGTAGACCTCGGCTTTATGGGTGGCGAGGAAACTGTACAGATTGCCGTTATTAAGGGTCGTCGTGGTATGCCTGAACAGCGTCCTCCCTATCCCGCCCAGTATGGTCTGTGGGACAAACCTACTGCTGTCAACTGTGTCGAGACGTTGGCAAATGTGCCTGTGATCGTGCGTGATGGAGCAGCAGCGTTTACAAGCACCGGTACTGCTACGACCGGCGGCACGAAGGTTTTAACGGTGTACGACTACGAACCTGACAGCGAACCGAGGGTTGTAGAAGTCCCCTTTGGGGCCACACTGCGTGAAATTCTACACCATGCAGGGTATAGTCGTTCCGAAAGTGAACTACGTGCCGTGGTAGTGGGTGGTGCAGAAGGTGGAGCATTACCAACCACTTTACTCGATACACCTTTTGATTATGATCCTCTGGAAGAGGCTGGTGCCATTGTAGGCTCCGGCATTATCGAATTACTGCCAGTAAATACCTGTATGGTGGCGTGGGCGAAGGAACGCAGCCGCTATCTCAGTAACGAATCGTGCGGAAAATGTGTCCCGTGCCGCATAGGTATGAAACGTATTACAGGTATCCTTGAAGGCGTAATTAGTGATCTTGGCGTCAATTCCGATTTGGACATATTGGATGAATTTGCTCAATACATACCAGATGGGTCATTATGTGGTTTTGGTATCCATGCACCAAATGCGCTGAAAACGGCCAGGCGCTATTGGCCAGACCATTTCCGCCTGCACGTTGAAGACCAGGAATGTCCGACAAATACCTGTATTCCTTTGCGTGCTCATCGTTTTGCGACAAAACATGTGTTGCCATAAAGACCGTGTAGAGGCTCGGTTTGTTGCGCCTCTACACATTAGCAACTCTGAAGAGGATGTACATGGCTATATCAGTCCGAGATAATCTTTCTCCAATAGTTCAGGATACACAGGTTCCTGTGGTGCGGAATGAAGTTGGGCAGCCTAGCTTCACACTCACCATCGATGGTAAGACCATGCCAGCCTATGAAAATCAGACACTGCTGAGTGTGGCGATCGACAACGGCATTACAGATATTCCAAATATGTGTGATGATGAGAAGTTGGAGCCGACTGCTACTTGCCGTATGTGCCTGGTACATATCGAAGGCATGAAACAACCTCTGCCCGCGTGTACAACGCCTGCCCTTCCAGGAATGGTGGTCACTACAAAATCGGATGAATTGTTCCATATTCGTCGCACTAACCTGGAGATGTTGCTATCCGACCACAATGCGTACTGCCAGCCACCGTGCCAGATAGATTGTCCGACACATATCGATATTCCTGGTTATTTGGAACTGATTGCTGAGGGATCGATGAAAGAGGCGGCGCGCCTGGTCAAGGAAGTGCTGCCGTTCCCATATATCTTGGGCCTGACATGCCCGGCACCATGCCAGAAGGCTTGCCGGCGTGGGCTCGTCGAAGAAGAAATCGCTATCTGCCGTATGCATGGGCATGCGGCCGAGACCTGCCTGCTCGATCCTCCGATTCCATTCATTAAAGATCCACCTACTGGTAAGAAGATTGCTATTGTAGGCTCCGGTCCTGCTGGCCTTACCTGCGCGTACTATCTCGCGCTCAAAGGCCATTACTGTAAGGTTTTTGAAATGCAGCCTCAGCCAGGAGGTATGCTGAGGTATGGTATACCTGAGTACCGTTTGACTAAGGATATGATGGACCGTGAACTCCAGCATGTCTGGGACCTGGGTGTAGACCTGCAGTTAAATGTCAAGTTGAACCAGGATTTCACCATCGATGATCTGTATGCGCAGGGGTTCGACGCCGTTTATCTCGGCATTGGAGCCTGGACAAGTAACCCATTAGATGTGCCTGGTGAGGATGCGGAGGGTGTAGTAAACGCCATCGCGTTCCTGGCAGAAAAGGTAGAGGGTAAACCAATTCCTGTCTGGGAAGGGCGTGAGGTTGTGGTGCTCGGTGGTGGATTTACCACGTTTGACTGCACGCGAACCTCTGTGCGCCTGGGAGCGAAGGTTCATACTGGCTATCGCCGTTCAATCAAAGAGATGACGGCGACGACGGATGAGATAGAGGATGCCCAGGCTGAAGGCGCGGAATTGATGTTCTATGTCCAGCAGACGAGGGTCATCGTTGAAAACGGAAAAGTAGCGGGCATCGAATTTATCCGGAACAAGCTAGGCGAGCCAGATGCCAGTGGCCGTCGCCGTCCTGTTCCAATACCCGGCTCAGAATTTATCATCAAATGTGACACTATCATTCCTGCATTCGGTCAGAATCCGGACGTGTCCGTATTGCCTGAGCAGTCCGGTGTGAAGTGGACAAAACGGCGAACCATCCAGACGAATCCACATAACTACATGACTGACCGTTGGGGCGTCTTCGCAGGCGGTGATGCACAGTTGGGCGCGAAGACAATTATCGAATGTGTCGGGCAAGGCAAACTGGCAGCGCGTTCAATCCACGCTTTCCTTAATGACGAGGATATGAACGAAGTAGCTCGTCGCCTGGAACTTGAAGAGCGCAAGCCCGACCTCTTCGATATCGTGCCTTACAAGCCGGTAGAGCCGCAAGTAAAGATGCCATGGCTTCCATATGAGGATCGCAAACGTAACTTCAGGTTGATCGAGCAAGGCTATATGCAGGAGCAGGCCAAACGGGAAGCGGCTCGTTGTTTGCAATGTGCCTGTCCCGCCGCTGGTCAGTGCGATCTGCAAAAGTACAGTATCGAGCATGGCCTGGCTGATAACCGCTTCCATGATGGTGAGCCGAGCGACTACCACGACTACGAAATTGATATGTCGCACAGCTTCATCCTGCGCGATCCAAATAAGTGTATCAACTGTACGCAGTGTGTGCGTGTCTGTCATGATGTGATTGGGCCAGACTGCTATGGCATGTTTGGTAAGGGCTTTGACACGATCGTGTCTACTCCTTTCAATGTCAGCCTACACGATACAGACTGCGTTTCGTGCGGTGCCTGCGTGCAGGTCTGCCCAACTGGATCGCTGATGATGGCCGAGCGTACCCTGAGACGCTATGCCTTCGCGCTGGATCGCTGTATCTTCTGTGGTGACTGCGTAGAGGTGTGTCCTCACGGAGCATTGGGCGAGACGCCGAATTTCGAGCTGTCGTTCTTCAATCGCTTCGGCCCCGATGTAACGTTGGAGAAGAGTGACCTTGCTGTTGCTCCGAATTACCTGGTACGCCAGCGCCTGCCGCGAGGTAAGAAGGATCTGCCAGTAATGGCTCCACTTGTACGTCCGCTGCCGCCACGAGGTATTCGCGAATAGCTTATAGGGTAAAGTCAATATCAGAAAGGGCGACCTCCAGGAGGTCGCCCTTTCTGATATGTATCATATGACGCTCTCTTCAATTGTAGCTTCGTGATAAAATGAGTGTATTCGTTATGTCTAGCAATCTAGTAATCGCTAAGGAGTTCAAAAAACATGGCAAGACAGCGCGGTCTCCGTTTTCCTGATGGGTTTTTATGGGGAACAGCATCTTCATCATATCAATGTGAGGGTGGCAATACGAACAACCAGTGGTATCGCTGGGAACAGCGAGGGCAAATTCTCACAGGCGAGCAGTGTGGAGAAGCCTGCGACTGGTGGGAGAATGCGGAAGATGATTTTGCGCTGGCTGAGCAGATGGAGCATAACGCGCTGCGCTTGAGCCTGGAGTGGAGCCGCATTGAGCCGGCCGAAGGGCAGTGGGACAGCGCCCCTTTAGACCGTTACAGAGCTATGCTCACGGATTTACGGCATAGACACATTAAACCTATCGTAACACTGCATCACTTTACCGATCCGCTATGGTTTACTGATCGAGGTGGCTTTGAAGATGAGGCCAATATCCGGTACTTCGTGCGCTATGTTACCCGTGCTGTACAAAGCCTGCAGGACCTTTGCGATTTTTGGGTGACGATCAACGAGCCAAACATTTATGCGTTCATGGGATATGTGCTTGGGTCATTTCCTCCCGGAGAACATGATACAACACGCGCGATACATGTTCTGCGTAACTTGATGCAGGCCCATGTCGAGGCATTCTATGCTATTCGACGCTTGCAGCCACAGTCAGAAATTGGCTATTGCCTGCACTATCACATCCTAGACCCGGCGAATGAGCTTTCACCACTTGATCGTAGTGTAGCAGGAATACAGGATACATTCTTTACCTGGGCTGCAATACGCGCTGCGGAGACCGGTCACTTCACATTCCCTTTGAATCTCTTACTTCCTCCTATTCCTCATGCGCCCGGCTCTCGCGATTATCATGGAGTGAACTACTATACTCGCGAGATGGTGCGTTTCGATCCAACCAGGCCCGCTGAAGTTTTTGGACGTCGTTTTGTGCATCCCAATACGGTGCGCAATGATCCTGGGAAGGGAGTCGATTTCGGTGAGATTTATCCATACGGGATTTACCGGGTGCTGAAGTCTTTATATCACCGTACACGAGGGAATAAACCGATCTACATCACTGAGAATGGCTTCAGCGATGCGCAAGACGATCGGCGACCAAGGGCTATTCTAGAGCACCTTGCCATGATTCACCGGGCTATCAGCGAAGGTATTCCTGTGAGCGGCTACCTGTACTGGACATTGGTGGACAATTTCGAATGGGCTGAGGGTTGGGGAGTGCGCTTCGGCCTGGTTGAACTTGACCCTGAGACGCAAGATCGCATTCCACGTAGTAGCGCCAGCATGTTCGGTGAAATCTGCCGCGCCAATGCCATTACTGAGGAAATCGTCGAACGATATGCGCCCAAAGCGCTAGATTTTATTTTTAGGGCGACCAACGGCGCTGCGCAGCAGGTCACTGTTTAATCCAGGTGCTCAGTGTGGGCCATTCATCCCGTCCTGGAGATGCGGGGCTTTCTGGCTCCTTTTTGTAACAACAGCGCTTGTCATGCAAGCTTACGACGTGCTACACTTCCATATGAGGACATAGCATGTCTGTAGCTAGGTCTATTATTTAGTAGTACGAGGTTGGACTGATGAATAGAACTACCCTCATATCCGAAATGCAGAAATTTCATTTCGGCAGTAAGGTAATTTGCTCCGATGGTGAGGATGGTATTCTGACGCATGTCATATTTGATCCCAAGATGCGCAAGATATCTTACATAGGTGTAAAGCAGGGACGATTTTTTGGGAAAACTGTCCATCTTCCATTTGAGAATGTTGTTTCGGCTACGGGTGATGGTGTAACGCTTAATGTGAGGCTTGCGGACCTGGCTGCTGCTAAAAGTGAAGAGCCTGGTGGGGCAACTTTAAGCAGTAAAACTGTTGTCGAGAATGTTGAATCTGGCACAAAAGGCTCGTTAATGATAATTGCAGTACATCCGGAGAATGGTAAACTTGCCTATATTGTCGTACACGATCTACGTCCAGGACGTGATACTCTGCTTCGCGAGGAATTTATTACTGCTCTTGAAACTGGCCGGATAATGGTATCAATTACCGAGGATAAGCTGGATGTTCTGCCTCCCTATCGTCCAGATAGCGAGCTCCTGCAAGAAGTCGAATCGATTCTCTTTGATCTTACTCCACTACATATTGATATGAAAGCAATAGCTATACGTGTGCTAGATGGTGTGCTCTACCTGGATGGGAACATTTCCAGCGAGCTGCGTTCTGATATCGTGCAGGATCAAGTATTGGGCGTGGACGGCCTGGTGGAAATCAAGAATCGCCTGGTTGCTGATGATGGGTTGGCGGCCGATGTTGCTCGAGCATTGGGTCAAGACGCTCGGACTCGTGATCTTCCGATTGGCGTGTACCCTCGACTGGGGGTGGTGAGGCTAAGTGGAGCAGTTCATAACAGCCAGCAGAAAGCTGCTGCTGAGGAGATAGCGAAAGGCTTTCCGGGCGTGCGTTCGGTCGTAAATGACTTGATAGTTGATCCTAAGGCCGACATGCTCAATGTGATGTCTCCGGCAGAAGGTGGGGAGACAAAAGATAAGGTGCCTGGGAAGTATGTCAGGCATACGCAATAGAGATCACTACGAGAGTTTGAAAGTTATCGATGGAAAACATGGAGCAGTTACAACCTACAGAGCAAGAATCGTCTCAATCATTAGATCCTGAACCAAATACGGTGAATGGGGGAGTAGCAAGACATATGCCCACACAACGCCGTGAGGTGGCGGCACAGGCATTAAAGGACCTCTGGCAAGAGTTGAAGCTTGAGGGTGAGCCTCTTATCTTTAGCTCTCCGATGCAGAGAAAGGTGCAGTTAGAGCACCATCCTCTCGTACTTGATAAGCTTGTAGCCAATGGTAGCCAACACAAGAAGCCCCTTTTTGGGCAGCTCTTGAGCTGGGAACTTCTTAGCGCCCCTGCGTATGCTCATGGTATCGCTGCAACTGGAGAGGTAGGTGTTCTCCTCAAAGCTGACATGCAGCGACAGGCTGACATTGGTGAGCGCGGTACTATTCCGGCAGCTCCTTATAGCTGGATGCGTTACACCTTTTACGATGGTTGGAAGGCGCTTTCAGTTTACTTTTACGATTCTGATACTAGCGATACGCTGATACTCTCGGCTATTCCAAATGGGTGCCAGGATGAATGGTTGGCGTTTCTGAAACTGCTAGATGAGATATATGAAATTATCTGGCGGGATACACGTCGTAGCTCTATCGAAATAATTGGTGGCAGCCATGAACTTGCAGATGTGATTAAGAGTGCGTCCTTCGGTGATGTCTTACTCAACGCTGATACGCTGGAGCACGTAGCTTCGCAACGGCGCATCTTCGATAAGGAAATGTTGAGCCGCTATAAGTCGTTACGGGTGCCTCGCCTGCGTAAGGTATTACTAATTGGCCCTCCTGGTAGTGGGAAGACGACGCTGCTCAAAGCAGAGGGCGCGTATCACGCGGAAAAGGGTGGATCGGTATATTATGTGTGCCCTCCTCCTTATAACCGCAATACCAGCGCCTGGCAGCAACTTACATATGTGTTGCAAATGGCGGCGGAAAGTCGTCTTCCTACGCTCATCTTGGTCGAGGATTTTGAATTGTTTGTCTCGAACCCCCCTGAGCTACAACAGGTACTGAATACACTGGATGGTGTGGCTACTCCCGATAATCCAGCAGGTACGCTTTTGCTGGCGACTAGCAATGATCCTGAGAAGATCGATCAACGCATTCGCGATCGGCCTGGACGTATTGATGCATTGATTGAGATTGGACTGGTTGAGGATACTGACCTTGCTATACGATTTCTCAAACATTTCCTTGGTTCGGCCTACAACGAGAAAGAACACGCCCCCGTTGCTTCACAGCTTTTAAAGCAGCCTGGAAGCCATTTCCGCGAGGTTTGTCTTGCTGCCGCGATGCGTGCGCTGGAAAGGGGCAGTACTGAGGTCACCAGCGAAGACTTACTCTGGGCACAAGATACAATTCTGACCGGGAGAGCCATTGCCGCTGAACCGGAACGCTTCACACCCATCCCGGCTCACAAACGTGGCGGTTATTTTGGACGGAAGCATTGAAGATCTGGCGAGAAAGGCCGGGCAAGGGCAAGCCTCGCCCCTACATTTCGGGCACAAGAGGCCCTATTTACGGAACTGGCACAAAGATGCTACCGTCCTTACCGCAAGCTGAAAAGTGCAATCCGTTCGGCAGTTGTACCAGACCGGCACAGACATAGGTCTCGGCTGCCGAAGGTGGATTTGGCACGATGCGCTGTTGCTTCGCATCTGAGATCGAACATGTGCCGTTATCGTTGTGGATCATGAAGGTACGTATGAGTGTTGTATCAATACTACCTAAGACATAAACAAGAGTGGCAGTGTGGCATTGTTGGAACGCATGCCAGAAGCATTTTTCCACTTGCACTGCGCCAACGTCAGCCACTGGTACCTTAAGGTTTTCGAGACCCTGCACGACGCCACAATTTTGTACCTGTACCGGAGGACGGGTCGCCTGTACCGGAGGATGGGTCGCGTGTGCCTGGGGCTGAGACTGGGTCGGAGATGTGCTACTCTGATTGGACCCGCTGTAACCGCAGGCAGCTAATGCTATGCTCGCTAGAGCGATTGAGAGCACGATACTGAGTGCAACAGGAGTGATACATAACCAACGTCGAGATCCCCAAAGTTGTATCATGATAGTCCTCCCTGAGATAGTTGCTGTCTGCTGGTCGTTATAAACAGCATCACTATGAAGACGCCGACGAGCACCTGGAAGTTCCCGATATGGGGGCATCCGGGCAATCTGTAAAAACGTTCTGTGCTGAAGCCAAATTATAGTGGCACACCAGCTATGTTAGCTCGTAAGAGCCTGATCCAGGTCATGGATGATGTCTTCAGTGTCCTCAATACCTACAGAGAGCCTGATACAGCCATCTGTAATACCGAATTTCTGGCGCTCGCTTGCAGTCAAGTTGCGATGCGAAGAGATAGGTGGGTAGCTGGCCTCTGAGTATACATCACCGAGTGTCGTGGCTGGCAAGCAGAGTTGCAAGTTGTCCATGAAACGGTAGGCAGCCTCGCGAGTCTGTTCCCTCAATTCAAAGGCGAGCAGTCCCCCATAACGTTGCTGTCTGAGTAAGCGAGCGGCAAGCTCATGCTGAGGGTGATTGGGGAGGCCTGGATAGTGTACACGCTCAACTGCCGGGTGCTCTTGCAGGAAATGAGCAACCTGCAAGGCATTGTTGCAGTGGCGTTCCATACGCAGCGCCAATGTTTTCAATCCACGGGTTATGAGATACGAGTCAAAAGGACTGAGCATCGCGCCCAGGATGGTCGCGTAGTTACGTAACTGCTCAACCAGACTGTTTCGCGCACTAATGACGACTCCGGCAGTTGTATCACCGTGTCCACCTAAATACTTGGTTGCGCTATGCACTACCAGGTCGAAGCCGTGTTCAATTGGTCTGAGCAGGTAGGGAGTGGTAAAGGTGCTGTCAACGATACTGATCGCTCCCAGCTCGCGTGCTGCTGTGCTGATGGCGTCAAGGTCGATTACCTTGGCCAATGGGTTGGAGAGCGTTTCCACAAAAACAACATCTGGTTGCTCTGCTCGGATGATTTCGGAGGCGTTGGAACTGCAGAGGTCGTAAAGAACCACGTCTACCCCCATTGGTACAAAGGCCGAGCGCAGCATTCCGATTGTTGTGCCATAGAGGTCTTGCGCTGCAAGTATCTTTGTTCCGGGCGCGAGACCTGCGGCAAGTAGCGAAGCGTGAATAGCCGCCATGCCAGAGCCAAAAACAACTGCGCCGGTACCACCCTCAGCCCGTGACATTACTTCCTCGAGTGCTTGAGCATTGGGATTACCCTGGCGTCCATAGACGCATGTTTGCTCGCCGGATGGAAGACTGCCACTGAAAGCCTGGTCCAGCACGTCAGCATTGCTGTGAAGATAGGTGGTGCTGGTGTAGATAGGCTGTACCGTAGGTGTGCCTGAATTATTCGTAGGGCGGCTCAGTTTACTACTGTGTACCAGCAGCGTGTCAAGCGCCCATGATGAGTTATCGTATTGCTTCATTTAGTAATGCTCCTCTCACAGAGATGGACATAAGGGACCTTCCCGGGTCTCCAACTGCCAGTAGGGAAAGCCAAGTTGTCGTTATGAAGAAATGAGAATGCTCCAGTAGCTATTAGAATTATTATCGGTCTTAGTGGTACATTCGCTAATTCCTGGGGAAACCGTAGGTGCCGATGTATCGGCCATGGTTCTCATCCACGAATTTCCCGAACGCACCACTTAGTTTGTATTATACAAAACCTTTCATAAAGAAACACATTGCTGCGTATGTTCAACAATGGGATCAACGGAGAGCAGAGTAGTCCTCATATCACAAACTCCTATTTCTGACATGTGTATCACTTGTAGACGTTGCTTTTTGTTTTGCTGACTATCATAGATCAAAAATTGCGTGTTTTTGTTCTTAAAAGCGAGGTTGTCCCTCAAATTAAGTATGCCTGCTTGTTTTGATCAAGGAAAGAATTGCGATGACAAAAAGATCCTCCTACTCATAAATGGTGGTTACTGCCTCAGTAATCTTGGTCTGTTTTTCGGTGAGAAAGGTTCGGACCTGTTCGTCGGTCCACTGCTGTTTTGTTTTCTCTGCCCATCATAAAGAAGCAGTATGCAATTGTCAATGATTTTTGTCAATATCTGTATGCAGATATTGACATTTCATCTCGTAGACTGTATACTCTTTTCATGGGTAGAAAGAAAATCTTCCTTCTGTGGCACTGAGAATAGGCGTGCCCCAGCCATTTTTCTTGCTTCCCCTGCGTTCCTTGTATACAGATAGTTCGTAGTGCAAGCTGACTTGTCTCTCGCATTCTTGCTCAGGAGGTGTCAATGTGACTGGTTACCTATGAGGTTGACGGGGCATTCCGGGCGGGTATTCTCCTTGAACAGATGGGGGTTGATGCTGCCGCCGCAACACAGGCTGTGGTTGAGGTCGAGATTGAGCGGATTGGGGTGATCCAGAACCGAGTGGTGAGTTCCCAGACACAGGAAGAGCTTCCCTGTCAGTGATGGCACCATGCGCTTCGTCTCTCACGTTGCGCACCTGTACGCTTGTCAGCAGAGAGGATGACATGTATGACCACACCTATTCTTGGTATTGGACACGTGGCGTTGCACGTTCCTGATCTTGACGCCGCTGTTACTCATGCTACGACTATTTTAGGCTTGCGCGAGGTGGAACGGCAGAACGGCACTATCTACCTGACCTGTGATGAACAGCATCATGCCTTGCAGTTGATCGCTTCTGACACCGCAGCATTTGATCATGTTGCCCTGGAAGCGACGAGTATTGTCGCACTTGAGAAACTGCATACGGCGCTTCAACGGGAGGGAATCGCCCTGCTCTCTGAACAACCACTGGAACCGGGACTTGCACACTCCATCCGCTTTCTGGGTCCATCTGGGCATCTGTTTGAGATCTTTGTGCCACGTGCGCCTGAGCTTTCCCTGGGGACTGGAAACGATGCGCAAGAGCGACGAGTTGGATATCTGAGTGCAAACGTCTTCTTTAATGGACCGGGTATCCGTCCCCGGTGTCTGGGGCATGCCTTGCTCAAATGTGAACGCGTCGAAGAGATGCAAGACTTTCTCACGCGCGTGCTTGGCTTTCGTCTCTCT
>WNFB01000547.1_pt1 | contig 32416 bp, 33 predicted proteins | sample 5400501 | NCBI WGS metagenome assembly WNFB01 (sample SAMN13153341, study PRJNA577476) | soil metagenome | isolation source: 200 cm saprolite under Douglas fir tree site 2 hole 1 | place: USA:California | collected 2015-04-18
CGCGGCGTTGATGTCTTCTTCGAAATGTCAGGTGCGCCGCCATCGTTCGAAGAGGGATTCAGGGCCCTCCGCCCTGGGGGAACTGCTGTCCTATTCGGGCTCCCCTCAAAGAACGTCGAGTTCGATGTGGCAAACTGGATCGTTTTCAAAGACGCAAACGTCCGAGGGGTCTTCGGGCGTCGATTGTGGAGTACATGGTACAAGACAGCCGAGGTGTTGAAGGCCGGAGAAGTGGACCTCTCGAAAGTGATTACTCACAGGTTTGCGCTGGAAGAGTTCGCCAAGGCCTTCGCGCTTATGAAGTCGGGCCGCTGCGGAAAAATCGTCATGTATCCAAATCGGAAACCGCCCAGTTAGAAATAGGTCCAACGGATCGTTCTTGGTGCTAACGTTTCTTCGGCTCGGCCGCTTGAGCTTCCTTCTGCCTGGTCTTTACAATCTCGCCCGCTATACTCTTCAGTAAAGTTGATCGTAGCCCGGTTTTCTTAACCGTGACATAGCCAGTCTTCTCCCAAGGCGAACCCGATAAAGCAGCCTTCTCCTTAGTCTCAGGTGAATATCCCAGGGACATTGCTGCCTGCCAGACCTCCTTCAAATTCGGCTGTTTGACCGCTCTCGATACTGGGAGTCTACGTCCTTGACCTCGGGTCTTGGAACTGTCCAGGTGAGCTGGCCAAACTATCAAGAATCCAGGGCGCTTCAATCGCCCACCCTCTCGAGCCTAGTTCTTCTGGGACTTTTCTAGTAAGATCGCATTGATAACGCCGTGCTGGCCTGGGCGCGACGTAACTCGTGCCTGTCCCAGCTCTGTCTCCACTATGGCTCCCTTAGTGATGACGCCTCTCCGTTGATAGTCTACGTTCGCTGGGTTTCTGACTACTCGTAAGAGTTTCGATTTTGAACTCTTACCGGATGCCTTGTCGGTGACAACGGCCCAGTCGGCTACCGCTATCCTGACTTTTGTTCCGCCGCCGTACATGCTCACCCGTCTCTGCTTAAGGGGCCCAAGCGTTGTCTCAGTCGGCTCAGAGCCAGCTTCGAAGGCTCTCTTTCCACGCCAGGCGCGTTTGGTTCCCCCGGTGGGTTTTCTCTTGTATTGACTACCATGAGTCTGCGGCATTGGATGACAAGAGACGTTGTTTCAGGGTTTGCCCATATTAACCGTTCTCTGAAAGATGTGCGCTAAACCGATTTTTCTCGATTTTTTCCGTTCAAGGCAACCGAATCACTAACCCGTGAAATTTCACCCATATTCCTTGTTTCCAACCCAAATCATCGAACAATCACACTCACGCCTCGAGTATAGAAACTTCGTCTATCCTATGCTTCTCTAAGCAGGACACTTGTCCCATTCCGTCCGGGAAGCTGTTGGTCGAGTACGTTGGGGAAAACTGATCGTTAATCACCGAATTCTGACAACGCTAAGTCGGTTAATTCTCTAACCTTCACACTAAAGTATCGCAGGATTTACTACTACACTTGGCCAGGCAATGGTCGAAGGGCGTTGATCAAGGCTCGCCTGGTCGCAGCGACTGTGATGACGACCTCCTCTGGCTGGTGGTTTGTTGGAACAAGCTCCTTCTCTACTGAAGCCTTGATGATGTGTCGGAATCTGCCTATCTGAATCTGCTTAAACTTCAGGATCTCCTTAAACTTCAGGATCTCCGCCTTGGTTGAGAAGCGAGCTTGGAAAGGAAGGGTTAGGAAGTCGAACAGGTAAACGAGTCCGAGGAATTCGAGGGGGAATGATGCAATTTTGGCTGCGAGAGCGATAATCGCGAGAACCACCCACCAGGCTTCTGGTACATGTGAGAACAAGTATGGGGTTAACCATCCCCAGAAGGCTATCATAGTAAAGAAGGCCGTCACAAGTGGAAGTAATGCGAGCAAGCTGATACGAATATTCTGCTGACGTGATGATAAGACGCTGAAGACGAGCCTGCCACTATCGATCCCAAGGATGCCGATCCAGTCGAATGTTCTGATCAGCCGACCGTTCTCTATACCGTATCTAGCATGAAAGAAATGTCTTGTCAGCTCCGTTCGTCATTCCTCTTGGGCTATAGCCTAGAGTCGGTTCGACTTAGATAGGTTTTGACAAAGTCAGTCGTGTTGCGCCGCTGGTACAGAGGGCTGCAATCTTCTTTTCGTTCAGGCAAAGACGCGAAGGCAAGTTGCCCCTCTGAAATCATGAGGGTCGATCAGCCTAGGCGGACGCGCCAAGAGCATGACCATGCCGAGCCCTTTCTTGATCTCTTTACTGATCGGGTCCACGAGGCCGGTGAGGATAGCTTCTCCAAGTGTTTTCCCCCCAACTATACCATGGCCTATGTCGCTGGCTGGTCCAAAGAGCCCGCCGACTGCCCCTGGAAGGGCTCCCGTACCTAAGTCCCATTCTAAGTGTTGTAAGGTGGGCGTTTCGATTCCGAGGAGCGAGTTTAGGTCGAAGGTGCCCAGTTCTCCGAGGGCTCCGGAAGCTGCTCCCCGTTAACGTATTTCCGGGGTAAGTCGTGACTATTGGAGCGAAGTCAATGAAACCGATACCGTTGCGAAGGGTTCTACAACCGGTGCTGACTGGCCGGCCTCATCTGATCAGGACAGGTAGAACGAGTGGAGATAATTTTTATGAGGTTTCCCAACGAATCCTTCACGGGATTTCCTGTTACAGCGAGCCAGGGTCGAAGAGCGTTGCTCATGGCGCGCCTCGTCGCAGCGACTGTGATGACAACCTCTGTTTGCTCGTGGCTTTCTGGATCTAACTCCTTCTGTATGGACGCCCTAATGATCTGTCGGAATCTGCCCATTTGAACATCCTTCAGCTTCAGAATGCCGTCTTCTTTCGAGAATCGTGCCTGGAGGTGAAACGTCAGAAAATCGACGAGGTAGATGGATCCGTAGATGCTGAGTACCAATATCAAGAGTCCTGCCAAAAAAAGCAGGATCCCCAGCGCCAGTTTCCAGCCCCACCACAGGTCTACAGGGATGGACTGGGCTGCGTATGAGAATAACCTGATAAGCGAGATCCCGAAAAATACGAGAGGAACGATCGAGGATATTGCTACACTCGTCGCCCGAATAGTCTGCTGGCGAGGCGAGAAGACACGAAAGACGACAGAATCTGCTCTAACCTCTAGGATGCCGGGCCAATCGGGCGTGTTCATCCAGAGTGGCGCCCGACTCTCTTCCAACCCGTATCGGGCGCGAAACAGATGTTTCAATTAAGCGCTCCCTGTTCTTAACAAGACTTGCTCGAAGCTGTTCTGCAGATATGTCTTGAAAGAACTGCCGGGTTGAATTGTGTTAGTCTTCAGGGATGATGGATCCGCCCGGGCCTGGGGCATGGCGGCAGGTACGACCTGGAGATCCGGTGCCCCGGCTTGAGAATCCAAAGCAATCATCTCCGAACGAAGTGACTCCGACACCAATTCAGACAACCGCACCCACCACAGCCTTTCCGGATTGTAGGTTGGATTTGGCATTTACGACAAGGATGTCCCGGTCGTTCCTGGCGTACTCGCAGAAGCGGTTTAGAAAGTGGAGGTAGGGCTTGGATGTTGACGGCTTGACGTTGTTAAGCCACCTCTCCACCGACTTGTACTGCTTCCCGCTGCTCACACATACGTTACGACGCGGCGCGTTAATGTGTATATCATTTCGGGGTTGTTTATCCGTGAAACTTCCCGGAGTAACCGAATCTTTATTTGACCGCGGACGCTCCTGACTTGTAAATTCGAGGCGCAACCCAGAGAATGCCCAATTATTGCTTGGAATGCGGCGGAAACCTAAGCTACGATTCCGCAATCAAGCAATACGCTTGCAAGAGTTGCGGCCTAACCTTCACCCAGCAAGACCTTCTACAAGGACGGGAGAAAATGCTCCAGAGCCAGGAGACAGTTGACGAAGGAAAGAAACGCCGTCAGAAAGACTATCTCAATTGGTGGCTCAGCTCAGATAAGAAGAAGACGAAATAGACAGTTTCTTTCCGAGATAACATCATCCATTCATGGTTCTCGTGAACCACCAAGCATCAACACCGCTCTTCCAGTTCGTACTTCTCATTGAAGCACAGGGTTTATTCCCGAAGTGGATTACAACTCGTCTGAACAGATCCTGACCCTCTCCAAGAGCGGAAACATCCTCGAAGACATCCTCGAAAAATGGAGGCGTGGATCCACTGGGCCTCTGCCTCAGTTGACTCCTCTCGAGCTTCTCAACGCTCTGGTCTTGGTTGAAAGAGAAGGACCTGTGGGACGGAGAGCCCTGTCCGAAACCCTCCAGCTAAACGACGGGGTAGTTCGCGGACTACTGGAAAGGCTGGCAGCAAGCAAAATGGCCTTGGTAACCGTGAAAGGTGTCCAGCTTTCAAAGATGGGAAAGGAGAGCCTCCGGAAGCTTCTTCGTCAGCTATCAATCAAGAAGATCATTTCCATAGACCAATCTGACTTAGTATCTGCCAACTCTGTCATGGGAGTGCACGCCACAAAACTGTACAGACCAGGAATGACTGGAATTGTTCAGAGGGATGAGGCTATCAAAGCTGGGGCTGAAGGCTCGATCACAGTCGCAGTTATAGGCAAGAAGCTTGTGATTCCGCCTGACAACAAGAGGATCGAAGATCTCGCTCCAAAAGAAAACGCCAGGCTGAGGAGCGAGTTAGAACCCACTGACAAAGATCTCATCATAATCGGCTTTGGAAAGGATCCGGGACGCGCACTTGCAGGTGCACTTGCAGCGGTCCTCTCGCTTCAGAAAGCCTAGGAGAACCTAGAACTGACAGAAAGGCGGAAGTTGTCGAGGAAGCCCACGGCCGAGATCATCTCGATCGGTAACGAACTTCTCATCGGACACACACTTGACACTAACTCCCACTGGATTGCAAAACACCTTACCAAGTTAGGGTGGACCCTCGAAAGAGTCACACAACTACGCGACTCGTTGGATTCAATCAAGTCAGGTGTACGAGGATCTCTCAAGAGAAACCCGAGTGTCCTGATCACAATTGGCGGCTTGGGTCCGACACATGACGACATGACGTTGGCTGGAATATCACGAGCCATCGACAAACCAATGAGACTTAACAAGGAAGCGTTGCAACTAGTGAAAGATCACTACCGAAGACTCGAAAGCAAGCCCAAACTTACGAAGTATCGGACTAAGATGGCCACTCTTCCACAGGGTTCCGTTCCCCTGCCGAACCCAGTTGGCACAGCTCCCGGAGTAAAGATGCAACAGTCAAGCACAACCCTGTTCTCTCTACCGGGTGTGCCTTCCGAAATGAAGGCGATATTCCGAGCCAGCATCATTCCTTACTTAGAATCATTCCATGCGACGCGCCCCAAGGAGGTAGAAATCAAGATTACCGGGATCATTGAGTCGGCCCTTGCACCAATTATTGATCAGGCACGCAAGACCTATCCAAAATTATACTTCAAGTCTCATCCTAGAGGGAGAGAAACAGGAATCAGGCCTTTGATCCTGCTCCACATCTACAATATCGAACCTGGAGCAGAAAAAGAAATCTCTGAGGCGTCAGCTCGCATAATGCTTCAATTGGCTGGAATCCGAGCCCGATCAAGTCTCATCATGAAGAAATGATCTTCCATTTCGCCGCAAAGTCTGCCCGATATCTCCGAAAGCTTACTCGGTGGCGACTTGGACGAGGTCTTCTGGTTGTCTATTGCTAGTCTGAGACAGGTTCATGATTCCGCCCGTCAGACTCTGGGCTCCGACTCCGTTCTTTGCCAACACCTCGGCTACACGTAAAGATGTTCCTCCTGCCATGCAGACTAGGAGCGTCTTTGACTTGTCCTTCGGCAGAAGAGCGCTGATTCCGGCTGGAATCTTCTCGGTTGTTATCAGCGACTGAACGTCTCGCGCTGTGGCAACCTTCACCTTGTCCTTGTCACAGCCCAACGCGTCCGCGACCAGCTTGATCCCTTCCTCTCTTGGAACAAACATCGCGTGGGTCCAGAGAACCTCCCCATAGCTTGGCTGCTTGGAGTTCGCTTCTTGCACGTTGACCTCGAGTGGGTCTGAAGTCTCAACTGGTACCTCAAGATCGGCTAGGTATTTTTGCAGTCCATCAGCGATCATTACTACGAATTTGTTACCCGCACCGTAGTTGATCATCTGCAAGGCTGAGTAGAGGGCTAGTGCGCCGCTCTCGCCGATGCCATAGCCTCTGCCGGCAAAGAATCTCAAGAGTCGTCTAGCGGCCTCGAAGTCTACCTCGTGTTCGCCGCCGTATAGCTCGGGCTGATAGAATCTCAGACCGACAGCCTTGTCTCTCGTTCTTATCCCCGCAACATCCTGGTTGGCCAGCGGGAACACTACGTGCACGGACTTTTCTCCGTAGTTTGCTTGTGCATATTTCGCAAGCCCTGCTGAGGTCCCTCCCGTTCCGAAGGCAGTGATTATTCTAAAGTCTCCGAGCGAGTAGCCGTGAGCCTTGAGCTGCTGGTCGATCTCCGGCGCCGTAGTTGTCTCATGAGACCGGACGTTGAGTTCGTTATCATACTGTTCAGGACAGAATCCATCGTAGATTTTGGCGAGCAGTTTAGCAAGGCTGATCACGTCCTGTTTTGCGAGCAGGGCTTCCACGTCCTTTCGAGCGTTGTCGAAGACAGATGTGTCAAGGCCAAGTTGTGCAAGCTGTTCTCGGACATTTGCCGCCGCGGCTTTTGCGACCACAAGGTTCTGGTCTATCTTCAGTCCTGGTGCTGGGCATATGTCGACATCCAGGTTCACCGATCGCACTCCTTCATTCTTGAGTTCGTCCAAGACTCCTCCTTGCAGTCTCCTCGAGACGAGAACGATGACTTCTAGCCCGAGGTCTCTCAGCATGCCGAGGGCTAAGCCGAAGTTGCCGGAGGTTGCTTCGAAGATCTTCTGGCCTGATCTAAGCTTACCTGTGGCGATTGCGTCTCTGATTATCTCTACTGCTGGTCGGACCTTGACGGAGCCGCCGAAGATTTGAGAGTCCAGTTTACCGAAGACTCTGACCGACTTCGAGTCTATTCTGATTCCATACTCTGCCTTGGCGCATTCGGATAGGGCGTCCGTTAGGTCAACTAAGGGAGTCGCATTTGCAACTACTCCAGTTTTGTCCCCTCCGTCTACATGGGGGGTCCGACTCAGGATCTCTGCATCGAATTTTCCAAGGAGGTCTTTGTCGATTTGCGGTGAGAAGGAACTCTGCTGCAATGATTGTCCATAGCGTTAGGGACAGGGCTTTATATAACGTATGTCATATTGGGACCCTATGACCGGGACTTACAGGGCACCCGACATCCCAACCAGTCGGATTACAGGAGAACTGGTCAGAGACGAGCTCCTGAGATGCTTTGAGAGCGCGAACAAGGAATTCTTTACTCTACTAAATCGGCCCGTTACCGATGAGATGTTGAAGACACAGGTCAAACAGTTCGTTGAAGGAGTATTCCAGAGCTGCGGCGTCAGCTACACAGACCCAACCAAGACAGGAATCTTGACAGCCATCAACCAGTGCAAGAGTAACGCGGAGAAGATGATGGGACCCAAAGGAGCAGACATAATCAACCACCACTACACCGAAATGATGAAGCTGGTCAACAGACTTCCTGAGAAGGAAGCCTACGTCCCAGTTACGCGGATAACCTGATTATCCTTAGAAGGAAGGCCATGTCCCAGTTTTCTCGAATGAGTTATTGATAACTTATCTTCGGCTGCTTCTGAGTCATAAGCAGGGTTCTCGCTCACATGACCTTTCGTGCGAGCCCTTAAGTCGGTCTGGCAGTATTACGCTCCCTCAAACGAGATTCTCGCACTCTTGGAACTATTCAGGAGGATGGTTAACGATTCCATACGTATTGGTATCGCGAACGATGCGTCTTCGCTGAGAAAACTTTCACTCCTCTCCTATGGTCAGCTAGCCCATTATGATTCTCCAAGTTATTACAAGCTCTGCGCGATAAGCAGAGCAGCTGGAATACTAGCCGCCAGGAAGAAGTCTCTCAAGAGAGGCTTCCCCACCAGACAGCCGTATACTGCCAGACCCTTTCTAGTCTCCTGTTACGGCTTCAAGATCAAGAGTGGAGCATTAGAGATTCCGATATCACGAGGGGAACGTCTCAGCCTACGCCTGACCAATCACACGTTGGGTGTCATCTCTCGACAAGGTGTCGAGGTGCGCTCTTTCACACTCACTCGGAACAAGCTGTGCCTCTCTATCGCCCGAGACGCCCCACACCTAGAGTGCACATCAACGGTAGGCGTGGACCGTAACCTCCGCAATCTCACCGTTGGGAACGAGAGTCAGATCCGTTACTACGACCTCTCGGAGACCGTGAGAATAGCCAAGACTACAAGGCGCATTGTAGCCTCCTTTAAGCGAGACGATGATAGGACCTTGGGGGTCATATCATCGAAGTATGGGCGCCGAAGAACCGCTAGGACCGCTCATCTCCTCCACAATGCTACAAGGAGGATTCTTGCACGAGCAGTCCAGGGAAGAGAAGCAATAGTCCTGGAAAATATCCGTGGTATACGCCGTCTTTACCAGAGAGGTAACGGTCAGAAGAGGAAGTATCGTGGTAGGATGAATGGCTGGAGCTTCGGCGAAGTACAACGTCAGATCGAATACAAGGCCCGTTGGATTGGCCTACCAGTTATTCGTCTGTCTAGGCGTGAGACCAGAGGTTCCAGCGTGACCTGTCCGAGATGCGGGGAGAGACTCCAATCTGACAAGAGACTGGGACGTAAGCTCTGGTGCGGAAACTGTCGAATCGTAATGGACCGAGACATGGTGGCGGCTGTAAACCTGGCTCGGCGGGGACGGGTGAGGTTCGCACGTTCCCGGCCTCCCATCATCCTAGAGGCGCAAGGCGAGGCAGATGAAGCAGTGATGGGGAACCCGACGCCTACGGTAATCCCCGGAGTCGATGCCCCGAAGCCAACTCCAATAAGGAGTTCCCCAGAACCTTTTAATCAGGTTATTCTGCTCGAGTCGAGCTGATTAAAATAATACTTGCTCTCGGCATCGTGGCCGAGAACCTCGATGACGGACGTGGCGAAAGACCCTGGTTGGATGGTTAATCCAGTGCTTTTCATCCTTGTAGTCGGACTCTCAGTTCTTTTCGTCGCGGCGATTCTCTACCAGATCCTCGGCGTCCGCTAGCTGCGACTCATAACTAATTAGTAATCCCGCTGTGTTCTCATTCTAAACCTTGGAACAGGCGACAGCGCAGCTCCATACGCCCCGCTCAGTGAAACTCGAGCGGATTGTTGACGAGACTCCCTCCATTCGCTCATTCTGGTTTAGTGACGTAAGTCTGCACAAGGCTCACCCTGGACAGTTCGCGATGGTCTGGGTGCCGGGCGTCGACGAGGTGCCTATGAGCGTTCTTGCAATCCATGGCAAGAACGAAGCGGGTGTTGTTATCAAGAAAGGTGGTCCGGTCAGTACAGCTCTCTGGGAGAAAAAGCCCGGCGACTTGTTCTGGGTCCGGGGACCTTATGGACATCCCTATAGCGTGGGGCACCATCACAAGCTTTTGGTAGTCGGAGGCGGAACAGGCCTCGTCCCACTGCTGTCTCTCCTAGTTCACTTTCGTGGCCGCGACGTCACCCTCATCACAGGAGCACGAACAGCCAGCGAGCTCCTCTTCAAAGACTGGCTGATGGCTGATAGTAAGGAACACCAATTCAAACTCATTTTCGCAACTGACGACGGAACCTATGGAGAGAAGAACCAGGTCCCCAAGGTCGCCGAGACCGTTCTCAGGAACGGACGTTTCGATGCGATCTACACCTGTGGACCCGAGCCGATGATGAAGAAGATCTACGACCTCGCAATTGAAACCCGATGCCACATCCAAGTAAGCCTGGAAAGAGTGTTCAAGTGCGGCGTTGGAATATGTGCCGCTTGCGTAATCGGCCCCTACCTAGTATGCCACGACGGACCCGTATTCTCGGAGGCGGAACTTAGCGGCATGCCAGAATTCGGACACATGAGACGCGACCTCTCCGGAAAGAAGGTTCCATTGAACGCGGCCCATTGAGGGGTCGATTCAATGTTTGCGCACGCCACTCAATGTCTTAGAAGCGGATACAATCACTTTCGGTCTACTCTGCATGCTTTGTTTTCTTGAAATTATCCCAAAAGCAGATTGCGAGCTTGGACTTCATACGAAGTATCTATTCTAAAAGAAGCTTCAGCGAAGAAAACCGATCGGCAAATTGCTATTTCTCTCCGTAGACCTCTAGAATCCGTGCGTTCTCAACGCCATAGATTATTGGGTCCTCGATGGGCTTCCCCAATGAGACGTTGGGATGGAAGTGCGGGCCTTGCTCTTGAACGCAAACTAGTAGACGAGTATCGAGCTGGAGCTAGCCAAGAATCGCTCGTAGTCAAGTATCATGTCGAATGGAGTAAACTCGGGCAAGTGATTCGATCTCATGCAATCCCGATCCGCAACAAGTCTCAACAGGCATTCGTCGGGAAATATGGAAGGCTTCCGAGAATAGTTAGCGGACTCAGCGACTCCAAGCTTTACATAATTTTCGCAATGTTTGGAGATGGGCTTCGACCTAGCACCCAAACGAGACGGGCAACGCATATCATCGGAATAGCAGCTGGCAAAGACCGAGACTTTGCTGACAAGTGGATATCTAGTTTCGAGCAAGAATATTCGGTTCGACCCAGTCTCAAGGTCTATGGGAAGAATAACATCCAAGCATCGATTTCTTCAACAGACATCTGGAACGATCTTCATCGATACGCGATCTTTGGAACTAGATCTTGGAAGTTCCACGATTCAACTTTCCAACACTTGATGTCCAACAATGTATCATCTTCCACACTAGGACAGGGTCTGAAAGGATTCTTCGATGCAGACGGTTCCGTAAAGTATGAAGTCAAGAGGGCTTCGAGACAGGTCAATGTCAGCTCTGTGAATCCCATTGGTCTTAATCAGGTCTCCCTGCTTCTCAGAAAAATGGGATTACCTCACAGCGTCTACGAGAACTCCATAGCCATTTTCGGACGCAGAAATCTAGTCGACTACCAGAGAAAGATTGGATTCGGTATTGGGAGGAAGAACGAAGCGTTAATTAACATGATTTCCACTTTTCACACCAAATAGGACAAAGGAGGGTTCGTAAAACACGCCAACTCACGGCTCGCTGACCAAACGAAGTCGACGCAACGTCACTTCGGGCCTAAGCGGGGAAAGTTAGGCAACAGACTCCGAAGATCGTGGGTCTTGACAAGCCCGGGCTTTCACCGCGTGAACGAGTCCGTAGGAATGCGCAGAAGAGATTTGTTCTGGGCAGAAAACCTGGCCAGAACTACATCAGGGTCTAAACCTCAAACGGTCCGATTTTTCCATTCAGACACAAGCATGCTATAGCGCACGGTATCGACAAAATGGTCGTAGATTCGCTCTCTCTGCCGAGACACTCCCTCATGCTTGAACCCCAATCTCTCTGGCACCCTACGACACCTTGTGTTCTCATATGCGCAAGATATCTCAACACGGTTTAGGCCAAGCTCATCAAATGCAAGATCTACAAGTGCGTTACACGTTCTTGTCATGATCCCCTTTCCCTCGAAGGATTTGCCCAGCCAGAAACCGATCAACGCAGCTCGGTTGTCCCAGTCGATATAGTCGTAGGTTACGACGCCTGCTAGTGATTCTCCCAACCAGATCCCCATCAGGAGACGGGTTTTTCCAGCATGGTTTTCTCGATTTCTCCGGATGAATTGGTTTGCAGCATTGACGGATCGATAGTCGTCAACGAACGGGAGCCATTGTCGAAGATGAGCCCTGTTGGAGTCCACAAGTTTGAACAGTTTGGGCGCTTGAGTCCGTTCCAACAACTTCAGCTCCAGATCATGATCAATCGTTAGCGGAAACAGATCTTCAAGCGCCTCGACGGAGTGAAAGTCTCGTCGCTCTTTGGCACGATTGAAAGACTGATCGAGTTTAGGCAACGAGCATCTGGTCAGACTCTGACCAACTTAATAGCCTAGATTTGAGGCGATGTCCGACTGACTTAACTCACTGGTTGGTCTAGGTCTCATTGTCGCTGACGGTCGATCTTTTACTCGGTATCCAATCTCTCCTCATCTTCCTGTTTGCTGGCTACGAGTATCGTACCTTGATGCACTTCCCGACCCTTCCGAACCAGACTGGGACCGGCAGTAACGTCCCTCTGGTTTCCATAATTTTGCCTGTCAGAAACCAGGCCGGAACCGTTAGTGACTGTGTCACCTCATTGGTGGGTCTTGAGTATCCCAACAAGGAGATCATTGTTGTGGACGGTGGTTCAACCGACGGGACCCGGGAACTTGTTCAGAAGTTCGCTCATGAGATTACGCTAGTTGACGAGGAGCCTCTGCCGGTAGGCTGGGTGGGAAAGAACTGGGCGTGCCATCTTGGCTACAAGAAGTCGCGAGGCGAGTTGCTCCTATTCACTGATGGTGATTCCGTTCACACAACAGACAGCCTGGCAAGATCCGTTAACTACCTTCAGTCTGAGAACGCGGATCTTGTTACACTTGCGCCTGGCACCATACTGAGGAGCTTTTGGGAGAGGCTCCTGCAGCCGCCAATCTTTCTTCTGATCATGATTCTAGTAGGTGGAAAATTGGTTAATGATGATAATCGGCAGAATGCGATTGGAAATGGGCAGTACATGCTCTTTCGTCGAGAGGCTTACGACAGGATTGGGGGACATTATGCCGTTCGTGACAAGATTATCGAGGACTATTCCCTAGGCAGATTGTTGAAGAGGGCAGGGATGCGGCTACGGTTTGTCAACGCCTCTGATGCCCTAGGAGTCAGAATGTACGCTAGCCTAGGTGAGATCTGGCGGGGCTGGAGGAAGAACTTCTACACTGTATCCGAGAGGCACATGCTACCGAGGGCGGTCACTCGAATCCTCCTAATGTTCACGTTCCTCGTACTTCCCTTCGTTATCCTCGGCTACGGTCTAGTCCTCGCGACTGCTACTCCTCTAAACGCCTACCTGATCGCCGGACTGTTCATGTCGGGCCTGTTGTGGCTAGGCATAGTCATGCTTGACAATTCAATTGGAGTCAGCTCTCTATACGCGCTCATGTTCCCACTTGCCATCTTAGTCTACATACTCATCGGAATCGATTCCACAGTTCGAGGGTCGCTTGGCTTTGGCTTCTCGTGGAAAGGACGGGTATATGGGAAACCGATAGAAAGACAGTTAGAGCCCAGCCCAGTCTAACAGACACCGATTCCAAGGCGTCCAACACATGAGCGAGGTTGTCGAACAAATCTCAACCGAGATTCTCGAACGACTCCTAGCTCTCGGAAACCCGTCCAAAGAGGACGTCAACAAAGTTAAGATCGAAGTCTGTAGAAAGTACAAGTCACCATTCGTCCCCGCTAACTCTAGCATTCTAGAACTTCTATCCGATGACCTTCGACCGAGACTCCGACCCATCCTAACCGAGAAACAAGTGCGCGGCATTAGCGGCGTAACCACGGTTGCGGTAATGCCCAAGCCGTATGGTTGTCCTCATGGAAAATGCACGTATTGTCCGGGAGGTCCCGAGACAGGTGTCCCGCGAGCCTATACTGGAAAGGAGCCAGCCGTCATGCGGGCTCTCGAATCAAAGTACGATCCTTTCCAGCAAGTGAAGAGTCGACTAGCGCAGCTACAGCATATGGGTCACTTTGTCGACAAAGTCGAGCTGATCTTGATAGGAGGCACGTTTCCGTTCATGCCTCGCTCGTATCAGGAAGAATTCGTCAAGAGATGCCTGGACGCTCTCAACGACCAGGAGTCAGGATCGCTTGAGGAAGCCAAGCAAGTTGCTGAGAAGGCTCAGGTGAAAAATGTCGGAATTACGGTCGAGACTCGGCCCGACTGGTCTCGGAGAGACCACGTAGACCAGATGCTGTCTATGGGTGTTACCCGAGTCGAGATAGGTGTTCAGACCCTCTATGATGATGTGTACGAAAGAATTCATCGCGATCATACGGTGGCAGACGTTGTCGAGGCCACGCAGACTCTGAAAGAGTCGGGTCTCAAAGTAGGATACCATATGATGCTGGGGCTTCCCGGCTGCGACGAGACACGAGATCTGGAGGCGTTTCGAAGGATTTTCGAGAGTTCAGATTTCAAACCAGACATGCTCAAGATCTATCCGTGTCTAGTGACGCCCGGAACCAAGCTGTATGAACAGTGGCAGACGGGGGAGTACAAGCCTTACTCGACAGCGCAAGCAGCCCGTCTAATCGGGGAGATCAAACGGTTCATTCCTCCTTGGGTGAGGATAATGAGAATTCAGCGAGAGATTCCGATCGATGGAATTGCGGACGGAGTCAAGAACGGAAACCTTCGCCAATTGGTTCAGGAAGAACTGGGTCGTCGAGGAATCAAGTGTCGTTGCATAAGGTGCCGGGAGGTGGGACAGCACATCATGAGAAACGGTTCGAACCCTAGAATCGATGATGTCAAAATCCAACAAATAGCGTACGAAGCGTCAGGAGGCACTGAAGTCTTTCTTTCATTCGAGGACCCAGATCAAAGCCTACTAGTTGGATATGTTCGGCTACGGATTCCAGGTGACAACTCTCATCGTCCCGAAATCAAGGACAAGAATGCCGCGATTATTCGAGAACTGCACGTCTTCGGTCAAACTGTTCCCGTTGGCACAAGATCAGAATTGGCGTTTCAGCACAAAGGCTACGGATCTAGGCTCGTATTTGAGGCTGAGCGCGTAGCGTCCGAGGAGTATGACAGGACCAAGATGGTTGTGATAAGCGCTCTTGGGACGAAGAACTACTACTCACGTTTCAACTATCAACACGATGGACCCTACGTATCCAAATCATTGACTTAGGAAAGCCGCGGCTGGATACAAGCTAGGTAAAATAAAGCCATGTCAGCTTCCGGACTCGAAGGATACCACGGAGAAATCCTACGCCGACTCAAGAACGCCAATGCCGAGATTGGCAGCATCATTAGAATCATCACAAAATCAGGCGAAGTTTTCGAAGGAACACTATTCCCACGATCAGAGTACACCGACCCGAACCACATAGTTCTCAAGCTCAAGAACGGCTACAACATAGGGATCCACTTCGACAAGACCGAGAAGATCGACGTCGTTGGCGAAGGCCCAAAGCCACACTTCACTAAGTCACCATCTCCACCAAAGGGTCCCGGACTGCCAAGGGTAGCAATCATCAGCACAGGAGGGACGATAGCAAGTCGGGTAGACTACCGGACGGGAGCCGTCCAACCTGCACTGAGCGCAGCTGACCTTGCAAGCGTTGTACCGGAGCTTGCGTCAATTGCAGAAGTTGAGGCTCACATTCTGTTCAGCGAGCTAAGTGAGAATGTTACACCCGCACAGTGGACAATACTGGCAGGGGATGTTGCCAAGAGGATAGGGGACAAGGTTGACGGAGTCGTTGTGAGTCAGGGAACTGACACAATGCACTACACGTCAGCAGCTCTGAGCTTCGCCCTGCAAGATCTTCCAGTTCCTGTAATGCTAGTGGGAGCTCAGAGGTCCTCAGATCGTCCAAGCTCCGACGCGGCCTCAAACTTGACTGGAGCGGTCGCTCTTGCCGCCCGAGCAGATCTGGCAGCGGTCGGGGTAGCGATGCACCAGGACATGTCAGACCGCTACATCATCGCCCACAAGGGCACAAGGGTACGAAAGTGTCACACGAGCCGGCGAGACGCTTTCAAATCCATTGGCTCGAGTCCTTTGGCAAGATACGACCTTCAGACAGGCCAGATCGAACAGTTCGATGAAGCTCCAAGACGAGAAATGGGTCGCAATCTCATCGTCAAGCCACACTTCAACCAGAATGCTTACCTGTTGAAATTCCATCCGGGCTTCAATCCTGAAATGATCACTTCCGCCGTTTCAAATGGCGCACGCGGACTAGTCCTCGAAGGAACAGGCCTCGGACACGTCTCGAAATACTGCTACGACGCAATCAGGAAGACGTTGAAGCAAGACGTGCCAGTTTTCATGACCTCCCAGACCATCTGGGGCCGAGTGGACATGAACGTCTACGTCACCGGACGCGACCTCGTCAACATCGGCGTCACTCCCCTAGAAGACATGATCTCAGAGACAGCTCTCGTCAAACTCATGTGGGTACTAGGCCAGACACGATCTCCCGAAAAGATTCGCGAACTCATGTTGCAGACTGTGGCTGGTGAAATTACGGAGAGGACACCAATAATGGAGGCCGCATAATCGCCATTCGACTACTCAGCTCTGGGACTAAGGGTCGGCCTTGAGGTCCACAGGCAACTAGACACGAGCCATAAGTTGTTCTGTGATTGTCCAACAATTCTATCGACAAAGCCGCCGACTCTAACCATAGAACGTAGACTTCGACCTACCCAGAGTGAACTTGGTCAGATAGACCCCGCTGTACTCTTCGAATTCCATAAGGGACGGACGATCAGATACGAAGCAGATCCAGAGACGACAGATCTAGTCGAGATGGACGAAGAGCCTCCACACCGCCTCAACGAGGAGGCGATCGATATCGCACTAACCATCAGCGCCCTGTTCAATGCCCATCCCATGGACGAGATTCACGTGATGCGAAAAGTAGTCATTGACGGATCCAACACAACAGGATTTCAAAGGACAGCAATAATCTCCCTCGACGGAAGGCTCAAGGTCGATGGAAAGGAAATTCCAATTCAGCAAATAACGCTCGAAGAGGACTCAGGCCGGAAGACGGGGGAGAGCAAGAATTCAGTAACGTTCCGACTCGATCGTCTCGGAGTCCCTCTAATAGAAATCTCAACTGGCGCTGACATCAATAATCCTGAGGAAGCCAGCAAAGTGGCCTTCGAAATCGGGAAGATGCTCCGCGCTACGAGAAGTGTCAAACGTGGCCTCGGGAGCATCAGACAAGATCTCAACATATCCATCAAGAATGGCGCGCTGATAGAAATCAAAGGCGTTCAGGAACTCGAACTCGTCGCCAAGGTCATAGAGCTGGAAGTGCAGCGTCAAACAATCCTGTTACAGATTCGAGATGAGCTCAGAACGCGAAGTCTCAAACCCACAGATTTCACGGACAGCTTCCTCGATCTGACGGAGCAACTCTCATCGTCCCAGTCGAAGATTATTCAGTCGGCCGTGAAAAACGGTGAAGCCGTCCTCGGCACCCGTCTCGCCGGTTTCAAGGGTCTACTCAAACGGGAAGTAATGCCAGGGATCAGACTGGGAACTGAGTTAGCGAAGCGAGCAGTCTTTTGGGGACGAGTAGGAGGAATCTTCCATTCCGACGAACTTCCCGGCTATGGGATAACCGAGAGTGAAGTCGAAGCCATTTACAGAAGACTTGAATGCGGTCCCTCGGACGCATTCGCTCTGGTCGCCGATTCCAAGGAGAACGTCCTTGATGGATTGAAGGCGGTCGTCGAAAGAGCAAAGGAGGCGCTAGCAGGAGTTCCCGAAGAGACCCGCACAGCCAATCCCGACGGGACGACCCAATACATGAGACCTAGGCCGGGCCCCGCCAGGATGTATCCTGAGACCGATGTCCCACCAGTACAGATCAGCCCAGAAAGAATCAAGCGAATCGCTGACAACTTGCCCCGGATGCCTGAGGAAGTGGCGAAAGAGCTCGGATCAAAATACGACGTCGGTCCAAAGCTTGCGGGTGAGCTAGTAAACTCGGACTACCTAGGAACGTTCGAGCATATTGTCACTAGTACCAAAGGAGTGTCACCCAGCTTCGTGGCGACAGTGCTCACAGGATCCCTCCGCAATCTTGAAAGAGAGAAGATCCCCATTGAAAATGTAACCGATTCTCACTTAAGGGAGATCTTCAATCTGGTGGGGGAGGATAAGACGGCTAAGGAGTCGGTTATCGATATCATCAAGTGGGTATCATCGAATCCTAACGCTCCTGCGAGAGATGCTCTTGGAAAGCTAAATCTCGAGATGCTAACGCAGGAACAACTAAGTGAAATCATTTCCAAAATTTTGGAATCTAATCGTTCCTTCGTCAACGAGAATAGGGCGAAGGCGTTGGGAAAGATGATGAACTTGGTCATGGCCGAGGTTCGGGGTCGAGCTAACCCGAAGCTTGTAACCGAACTCTTGCGGACCCGATTGGGACAATTCAAAGGGTGACTTCCTCGGTTCGCGAAGGTCCTGAGAAATCATCGATCGTTGAAATGGACGAACTTGATCGGAAGATCCTCCAAGCGTATTTGATGGATGCTCGACTGTCCTACCGGGAATTAGCCCACAAGCTGGGAGTGTCAACGACCACTATTCAGTCTCGAACCAGCAAGTTGGAAAAATCTGGCATTATTCGAGGATACTCAGCGATCTTTGATCATGAGAAGGTAGGGTTTCAATTGACCGCGCTCACCGAGGTGTCAGTGGCAAAGGGCAAGCTGTTGGAGCTTGAGAAAGAGGTCGCTAAAATGCCCCAGGTGTTGGCTGTTTACGATGTGACGGGTCTAACCGATGCGATGGTGATCGCGAAGTTCAAGAGCCGTGAAGAACTCAGCAAATTCACGAAAGCGTTGTTGGCGATGCCTTTCGTAGAACGAACGAATACCCACATAGTGTTGACCACGGTGAAAGAGGATTTCAGACTGCTTTAGAATTGTGGACGCGGGACACTTTCACTGTATGTACTTCTGAGCCATCAAGAGTTCTGCGTTTAGGATCGAGCACCCAGCTCCTCCGCGGACGAGGTTGTGTCCCAATACGATGTATTTCAATCCATTAAGGGCAGAATCTCTTCGCAGTCTGCCAACACTTACAGTCATGCCGTTGCCCTCATCCACGTCGAGCCTAGTTTGAGGGCGGTCCTCCTCTTTTCGGACGATCAATGGGTGAGGTGGTGCGCTGGGCAGTTTCAACTTCTGTGGTGTTGATTGGAACTCTGACATTGACTTCGCGGCTTCTTCTGGAGAAGCAGGGGCTCTTGTCTTAGCGAAGACGGCTTCGATGTGCCCGTGGATAGTTGGCACTCTTTGACAACTGGCAGATACCGTTATCGTTGCTGGTTTGGTAGCGGTGCCAAGAATCTTGTTGGTCTCGCGTTCTACCTTCTCCTCCTCGTTTCTGATGAACGGGATGACGTTCTCGAGAATGTCGAGCGACGCTACTCCGGGATAACCGGCCCCGGAGATTGCCTGCATGGTCGAGACGATGACTGTTTCGAGCCCGAAACGATCGTGGAGCGGCTTTAACGAAAGGCTGAGAATGGCTGTTGTACAGTTCGGATTCGCCACTATGAAACCGTCCCATTTTGTCCTACGCTTCTGATCTTCTACAAGTGAGACGTGCTCAGCGTTCACCTCAGGATTGAGAAGTGGCACATCACGGTCCATTCTGTGTGATGATGCGTTCGAGAAGACTGGAAATCCGGCCCTCGCGAAGTCTTCCTCAATTGGTCCTGCTACTTCGGTTGGAAGTGCGGAGAAGACAATGTCCGGGTCAGCTATCGCGCGAGGGGTCGCTTCGACCACCTGCAACTCTCTCAAGTCATGCGGGAGGTGGCTCACGATCTGCCCTCCTGTTGAGGCAGCGTAGGACTTTCCTACACTTCTATCACTGGCCGCTACGGCGGACACTTCCAGCCAGGGATGGTTTGCTAGTAGTTGTACGAACTTCTGACCCATCATCCCGGTAGCACCAAGGACCACGGCTTTCTTCTTCGTCGACATGTTTTCTCTCCTTCTAAGTTGTCATCTCAGCTTCTGACTTTCTGTGCCAAGCCGAGAACCACTGAGTCTGTTATCGCACATCTCGAATATGGCAGTATCGTTTTCGCAGGCCGCACTTGAGGGTCCATAGCTCCGCTTAGAGCTTTATAGGCTGCGAACGCTCTCTCAGAACGAGATTCTATGCCTCAACGATCAGAAGAACTGACCCAGTCTTCATTAGCAGAAATCTTGGGAAAGATGTCTGAGAAGGGTTATGCCCTAAACTTCGACGTTACCCTGGAGCTCGCGACTCCCACTTTGAAGGTTGGGACGGTGAGAGTTCACGGAAAACTCGAGTCTGCAGCCCTCAAGAAGAAATAAGCTGACTCAACTCGCCCGATGTACGGACTGAAACTCTCACCCTAGCTTAGGACTGCTCCTACTGCCAGGCATCAAATCCCCAAATACCTGCGTATTCAGTGTAATCCTATGACCCAGCCATGGATGGGTGGCGCCAACCTTCCTGGGATAAGAGGCACCTCGACAAGCCGGTATGTAGCTCTAGTCGCGGTGCTGACGGCTCTCTTCACCGCCTACGGGTACGTTTCAAGCATTGAGCTCCGGACCGTGACGAGATCGTTGGATCTCTTCTTCCTACTTCCCGCATTCTTCGCCATCCTTGTGTCCTTAACGGGCAAGAAATGGGGGGGAACCATTCTCGGGACGGTCATCGGACTGATCTTCCTGGGCACGCCAAGCGCTGGGAGCAACTTTTCACCTCATATTACCGCCTCGGTTATTGTAAACGGTCTGGTCTTCGACCTCTACCTGCAGCGTTCCGGTGGTAGCCTTCTAGATCCGTCGAGAAAACATCTTGTCCTCGCCGGTACGTTGGGAAACCTTGCAATGGCTCCTACCGGCTTACTTGTACTCCAGGCCGTCGGGGTCCCATCACCTGAGGTGATATGGGCAATTGCGCTGATCGGTGATACCCTGGTAGGCGCGGCGGGTGCATTCTTCGGGACGATAGTCGTTGAACGAGTGAAGGGTCTGGAAGCAAGACGGGTCCTCGAAGCTAAGTCAGCTGTAAGAGTCAGAGTCTAAACATAGAGACAAGTCGAACTCGGCCCTGACATCAGGAACCTCCGCCTTACCGGTAGAGGTAACGATCCGCCAATATGCGAAAAGAGTCATGAGTGCAGATTATTCTAGGCTGACTAGAGATCGTGTCGAATAACGACGAGATACAACACGGTGATTCCCAAAAGACCAGCGGAAACGCCAAACTAGTTGGCTCCCTGTTTTTGGTGATCATCGTTCTTCTATCAGCTTGGATCGCGATAGCATACTTTCACGTCGCGTATCTCCAAGGATACATTACTGGCATCATCACTCCCAACGCTTCCGTTCTCCGCGTTACTCTAATTGCCGCGTTCGGAGGATTTATCTTGTCAATCCTGATCCTCAGAAGCCTTTCACGCAAAGACAAGACTTCTCGAGTTGAGGTGCAACCAATGCAACAACTTCGCAGCCCAAGAGATCACCCGCTCTTCATGACATCAAGGCCTGCAAGGGATACTAATTTTGTCATTAGGAAGACTAAGAATCGGGGAAGAATCTCGAGAAACCGAGCTGGAGAGCGACTTCCGCCAACCTATCAAGATTAGTGCGTGCAGGAATTCTTAATGCCCTGCCTTCTCCTATCATAGCAAGACCACAAGAAGTGTGTTTGGCGTTTGTGTGGAATATTCGGTTGCGTCCTTCACGAGGGCTCCCATGCGGCCCCAATCATTCATTCCGCTCTCAAGAGGCTTGAGTACAGAGGCTATGACTCAGTCGGCGAAGTAACCATCGATAGTGACCGACTAACTGTGAAGAAGGACAGCGGACGACTGGAGGAGGTCCACGCAAGATACAATCTTGACGACCTTCCGGGACCAGTTGGCGTGGGACACACCAGATGGGCGACCCATGGGAGACCCGTGTACGAAAACTCTCACCCCCTCGTCGATTGCAAGTCGCGGATCGCTGTAGTTCACAATGGAATCATCGAAAATTATCTAGAGATCAAGAAGGAACTGGAAGCAAAGGGCCACAAGTTCCAATCGAGAACTGACACTGAAGTCGTCCCGCACTTGGTCGAAGATTACCTCTCCCACGGCATGAGCCTAGAGGAGGCGTTCCGGAAGACGGTGAACCGTCTTGAAGGAGCCTACGCGATCGTTCTTACCAGCACTGAACAGCCGAAGACAATATTCTGCGCCCGCCAGGAGAGCCCCCTCGTCTTGGGTCTCGGAGACGGGGAATATTACTGCGCATCAGACTTCGCCGCATTCCTGCCACTCACCCGGAAAGCGGTACTTCTCGACGAGGGAGAAATGGCCATCCTTGATCCCAAAGGAGTGAGAATTCTCAAGCTGAAAAATGCCGCCCCGGTCAAACGTGAAGCGATTACCATCACTTGGGACCCGGAGTCCGCAAAGAAGCAAGGCTTCCGGCACTTCATGCTGAAAGAGATACACGAACAAGCCCAAGCCTTACGTGATGCTCTACGCACAGAGCAGGTTTACTACGACCAATTCTCCCGCAAGATCATTGAAGCGGACAAGGTCTTCATCGTAGCCTGCGGCACCTCATATCACGCTGGGCTCGTCGGCAGCATAGCCCTCGCCAAAATAGCTGGGATCAACGCCCGAGCCGTGATTGGCAGCGAATTCTCCGAAGAGGCCCTGGATCTAGTAACGTCGAAGACAGTCATCCTCGCTATCAGCCAGTCCGGTGAGACTATGGACACTCTCAACGCAGTGCGTGACGCAAAGGCGAAAGGCGCGACCATTCTGAGTGTCCTGAACGTGTTGGGCTCCACTCTGATGCGGCTGTCCACCGTTTACATCGACCAAAACTCTGGGCCAGAGATAGGCGTGGCCTCGACCAAGGCCTTTACCAGCCAGATTGCAGTGCTTCTGCGTCTTGCCGCGACCATTGGCCGGAAGAAGGGCGAGGTATCTATGAAAGAGATTAGCGAGCTAGAAAACGCCCTCCACAAAACCCCGGCTCTCATCCAGAGCATTCTGAATACGAGGATCGAAGATGTCAAGAAAATAGCCGAGGAGTGCGACAGCGCATCAAGTATCTGTTTCTTGGGACGTGGAATCAATGTTCCGACTGCTCTCGAGGGTCGTCTCAAACTCCTGGAACTTAGCTATGTTCCAGCGATTGCCTATCCGGCTGGTGAGAGCAAACACGGATTCATCGCACTCATCGAAGAAGGATTTCCGGTAATCTTCGTCGCACCAAACGACGACACCCACAAACGGATCGTCGGAAACATAATGGAGATGAAAGCTCGTGGGGCCCGGATCATCTCAATAATTGAGGAAGGAGATGAGGAGGTCAGAAACCTCTCCGATCGGGTCATAGAAATTTCAGAGTCTCTACCCTCGCTAGTAACTCCCCTCGTGTACGTGGTACCATTGCAACTGCTCGCATACTACCTATCCGTTATCAAAGGACACGACCCCGACTATCCTCGCAACCTAGCAAAGAGTGTCACTGTCGAATAGGACAACCGTCCTTGCCCGAGATGTCCTCAGTTGAACGAGAATTCCTAGAGTCCAGACTGGAAAAGGCATTAGACGACGCGTGGTCAAAAGTCAATATCGCTCTCAATATGACATCCGAGTCTTCTGCGGATGTCCCTCTGGGAATCTGGTTCGCCGCAGAAGCTTTAGAGTACAGCAGCCTTCTTTTCAATCTAACATACCATTTGGAGGACGTGGAGCCAGTAGTCAAGATTCGAAAAGGCGAGACAACTCTTGTCTTCATCAAGAATTCCATTGAACTTCTAAGGCGAGCCCGTGACGGGCGACGCACATCCGCCACGGATGCCTATGTCAACCTTAGAACAGCTGCAGACTATCTGAAGGCCGTTCATCTAGACCAGGTCAAGAAATCTACCAAGAAACAGGGATAGCGTTTAACTAGAGGTTTCGTCCCGGCGAAAAGCCCTCGCAGGTCTCTGCGTGTTTCGCTCGATCACTTGTCTCGCCGGCGGCGTGGGCGCCGCTCGTTTTCTAGAGGGTCTCGCAAACGTATTCCCGGCCGAAAAGATAACCGTCGTCGTTAACACAGGAGATGATCTCCAATACTTAGGATGCCACGTCAGTCCTGACCTCGACATCGTAACTTACACGCTTGCCGGCATCGTGGACAAGGCGAAGGGATGGGGCATCGAAGGAGACACATTCGGCTGCATGGATCAGCTGGGAAAATATTCAGCTGAGACCTGGTTCAGGATTGGAGACAAGGACTTTGCAACCCATCTTCTACGAACAGCATACCTCCAGCAAGGCTTCACCTTATCCGAAGTGACTGAGAAGATCAGAAACACTCTCGGAGTCAAAGTGCGAATCCTACCTATGACGGACCATATGGTAGCGACGAAAATCAAGACCCCAAAGGGCATACTCGAGTTCCAGGAATATTTCGTCAAGAGAAAGTTCCAAGACAAGGTGGAGGATGTTACATACGAGGGAGCAGCGCATGCCACGCCCGCCCCTGGTGTGATCCCCGCGATAGAGAAGACGGATCTCATCATCCTATGCCCGAGCAATCCGATCTTGAGCATCGGGCCGATTCTGGCGATCCCTGACATTCGCAACAGCATCGCGAAAACACATGCGAAGATTGTGGGAATCAGCCCCATCGTGGGCGGAAAAGCAATCAAAGGGCCTCTAGACCAAATGATGGAGAGCCTCGGTCTGGAAGTCTCCCCCTTTGGGGTCGCGCAGCTCTACAAGGGCTTGATGAGAGGATATGTTATTGACGAAGTGGACCGAACCATTAGCCCCAAGATCGCGAGCCTCGGTATGAGAGTGATCGCGACAAAGACAGTAATGGATTCTGATGAAGCCAAGTCTAAGCTGGCGGAAAACACGTTGAATTTTGCTGAGACGATCTCATGACCGATAACTGGGCAGTAATCCCTGTGAGGGGCTTAACAGAAAGCAAGACGAGACTCTCGGGCAATCTTCACGGAGACAAGAGGATGGCTTTCGTTGAGGCTCTGTTGGAAGACGTCCTCTCCTCTGTGACTCGATCAAGAGTCTACAGAACGATAATAGTAATCTCTACCGACGAGAACGTTGCAAGTCGAGTACGATCGCATGGAGTGTCCTTTGTCAAGCAAACGAACGCGGGTCTGAATCGCGCAATAGATCAAACGAATAGAATCGCGTTGGAAGGGCATGCACGATCTGTTACTACCATTCTTGCCGATATCCCTCTGGTAGAGCCTAGAGACTTCAAGGAGCTTTCCAATTTGGGTTCTGCAACCCACCGAGTCGTTCTGGCGCCCTCATTGAAGGGGGGAACAAATGTGATGCTGACCTCGCCACCTGGCTCGGTTTCGCCCAGCTATGGGAGATGGAGCTACTCCAAGCATCTGCGTCAAGCTCAGTTTAGTGGCGTAAATGTGTACTCAATCTCAAACCCACGCATCTCTTTCGATATTGACACGACATCTGATCTAATAGAACTGAGGCATCGGGATCCTGAGAGAAAGACCGCGTCGGGACGAGTGATAGCCGAGCTGGGACCGTTTTTGACGGAAACCGGAGTATCTCTCTCCTCAGTCTCTTGATTCGAGCTACTCATTTTTGAGTGGAAACTCTTTTATGAGTAGAAGAGATTCGCGCCGTGACCAGCTTGAAAAGAACACAATCCGTGAGTTCTTTGACCCTAGTCGCTTCAATGGGGGCTCTTGGAAACGTTCTGGGAGTGGTAGCGATTTTGCTCGGACGAATCCCTGCAGGTGGAGTTGCGCAAGTAGCACTTGACTTCTCCAGCGTCGCAATAGTCGTAGTCGCAATCTTCATGGGTCCAAGGCTCGGCGCACTAACGGGACTCATCGCGGGCTTGGGACCTATGGTCATGTTTGGTTACGTCTATGGCAGCACCGGCCCGATTACGGTCCTCTTGCCCATCGGCAAGGCGCTCACAGGGTTGTTTGTTGGAATCATAGCGCAGTTGATGGGGTCGAACAGGAAAGTTCGAACGCCGTTCATATTGACCGCGGTGTGGATAGGTTTCATTCCTGAGGCGGTGTTAACTTGGTTCTACTTCGTCAACTTGGTCCCATTATTTGTGCAAGGAGGCAGCTTCTGGGCACCCGGCCTAGCGTTGACGGTCTTGGTGAAGGGGTGGACTGAAATGACAATTATCGCCTTCCTTACCGTTGCTCTCATTGGGAATGCAGGGTTTCGAGCGTTTCTCGGACGACTTGTACCCGGTCAGACCTTTCGGTAGGGAGCGGCAGGACTAGAGTCCGTAAACAACTGTTTCCTGTTGCGTAGCTTGCTATCTTCTCTGGGAGACTAGCGCCGCTTTGAGACGCGCGGTTTTACGAGAGGGTCTCTTGTCTATGATGTCCTTCTCGCCGGGTCCAGTCCCCATCAGAGTAACCGGAACATTTGTCTCTCGTTCGATCACTGAAACAAACTCACGAGCCTCCTTTGGTAGGTTCACGTAGTCGCGTACTCCCTGTGCCTTCGGGTATAGTACGTCAAGTTTTGTCAGAGCGATTTGCGTGGCTCCATTGAGTTGCACAGCCCGTTTGGCAAGTTTGAAGTCGAAAGGTGCGGCCCTTCTCTCTCGTCCAGTAACTGTGCCGTGTTCCATCCAGCCTCGTCTCAGAACCTCTTCCCTGTCCAATTGGCCTTCTAGGGGTCCTTCTCCCACCCTGGTGACATACGCCTTGAAGATGATCATCACATCGTCAACATCGGTTGGACCTATACCCACATCCGCACATGCCTGGGATGCGGTCACGTCCTTGGACGTAACATATGGATAGGTTCCGTGATATAGACTCAAGAATGTTCCTTGAGTTCCCTCGACCATCACGTTGCGACCAGTCGACAATGCGTTGTGAATCTCGGTAACTGTGTCACTTACATAGGGTCTCAATCTTGTTTCTTGTCTGGCCAGCTTCACCATTCGGAGCGCTCGTTCCGCGTTACATGCTCCTACACCGCTTTTGGTTGAACCGATCTTGTTCGAGAGATGTTCGGATTCGCACTCCTGAGTCTTATGCCGCTCTTCCAGCATCGCGCATTGATAGTCCACGCTGATCCTATTCTCAGAGTCAGTCTCCTTGATTTCGTTTAGGAGAATCGCTGTTTCTACCGGCACTCCGGGGCCAATCATCAGCCGTGTAGTGCGATTTACGAACCCGCTTGGTATGAGTCTAAGATGATACTCTTTTCCATCATGGAAGACGGTGTGACCCGCGTTCGGTCCGTTTCCTCCCCTAATGCATATGTCGGGTTTGTCCTTCAGGGCCAGGTAGGCAGCTATCTTGCCTCTAGGGGACGATTTGCATCGTCTTTCCCTTCATCCCCAAAGAAACCCCCGACGATCACTGTACAGGGCAATTGGATTTCCGAGAGGAGTGGAAAGGAGGCCGAATAAGACTTTTGGAAATGATTTTTTTCTCAAATGGGGACCGTGGAGACTATTGACTGCCCACTAATGGCTGGCCAGAAAAAAGCTCGCCAAATCCGACTTATGAGTAGTGTTATGGATCGTGCGAGTGCTCGTAGCCGGGAACTGGATGTGGCAGATACGGGAAGGCCGACAGGAACGGAGTTGTGTTGGGTGGTTGTACGGAGTTCGAGTCTACGCCGTCTCCTACCAGAGCTGCTGCGCCATCAGGAGTGAAGCTTGGGTCAACTAGCGGAAGGGTCACTCCTGCAATTGCCCGAACTTCGATGTCTATTACGTCGTCTCCCACTCGTCGTCCATTGGGGAATCCTGCGGCGTCTCCTGCTATGAGCCCCATACGATTCGGGCTGCTTGTGTTGGGAGGTATTGCCAGGTTAAGGCGCAGATAGTCTGCTTGGACGCTTCCCGTGAAGTTCTGGAATCCGGGGACAATTCCTGAAGGTATGCCGGTTAGGAGGATGGCGACAAGGTCTGCTCTTGGTTTGCTGTATCCTGCTAACTTGGGGAAGACTCCCGGATAGAGGATTGGTAACAGCTTCTGGAGTTCTGGAGACTGGTAGTATTGCAGGAATTGGGAGTCGAATCGTGGGTTCACTGTGTTCCAAACGTCCTTCTTTCCAAGGGGTATGACTACCTCGTTGATCAGGGGCATTCCTAGACGGGATACCTGTGTGAACGGTCCGGTCTGTATGCCTTGAGAGGCGTCCTCGTCAAACTGGCCGTTGTCATCATCGTCTCCATCGCCCGCCAAGATTGTGGCCTTCCTTCGACTTGCAGAGGCCCAGATTCCTACCACTGAATTCTTGTTCAATGGATCGGTTGGGTTAGAGCCGTCAGCGGTCAACTGTTTCTTGGAGACTTGTATCGCGATCGTATGTACACTGAACCCTTTGGTTGTATCGACACCTGGAGCTGCTGGCGTAGGGATGAGATGCAGGTTCTGAAAGGGTCTGAGCGTTGCAAGGTCAAAGATGGATCCTAAATCAACGTAGAATGCTTCGTCTCGTTGTCCAGCGAAGACTATCGAGCCATCATTGAGGGTGTTGATGGCCTCGTTCGCCAGGTCGATGTAGTTGGGTGTCGATCTTGGGCCGATGTTGACCGGAGGCGTAGAGAGATTCGTGCCCAACACAGTTGGAGCACCGCTTCGTCTGGGTCCCAAGACCTTCGTAACCGAATAGAACTGCTTGACGTTCCATGAGGAATCCGTCAAGGAGGTGATAGGGCCAGTGTTGTAGAGGAACGTGTCAGGGTTCCCTATCTTCGTTTTGAACTTGAACTGGTAAGTAACATCTTCGATTCCGTCCCCATCGTTGTCGACCATTATCTCGTAAAGTACGTCGTCTCCGAACGTGTTGAAGTTGGGTCCGCCGGCTGGCTCTTCCAGTGGAATGTAGTTGGCGAGGATTGTGACCGTGTCAGGTTTGTCTGGGCTGACGAATGCGTATAGATCTGTATTGTCAGCAACTGGGTCTTTGGAGATCTTGGGTGCTTCTCGATGAGATGTCACGAATCTATTCTCCTGCGCTCATTTTCTCGGCGATGAGTGCGGCGAGACCGGAATCCTTTGTCTTGACGATGGTCTGCCCGTTCATGACCGTGACTTGGTCGCCCGCGACGGTGGCGACAATCGGCTCCGAACTGTTATTCACTGCAGGGGTCTTTTTCGTAGGTTGTCCCTCAGGAAGAGGGATCTTGCCCATCAGAGCGGTCGCTCCAGCCGCAACCGCGGCTACTCCTACTCCATACTTCAGAAATTCTCTTCGTGAAACCTTCTTGTTCGAGCTTTCTTCAGGTTCTTTCTCGTTTCTCTCTTCGGCTGTCAATAGATTTCTGGCGGTTCTTCTCTGGAATTGCACTTAACGGTTTTTCCAGATTTCGCCAGATTCCTTCCAGATTGTACTGAGGGTAGATTGAGGTTTGCCAGCTCATTCGAAGACCTTCTACTTCCATGTGACTCGAAGCAGGTTAGATAGGGCTAATGCTTCTCCGATGTTGACTAGTAGCATGTAGATCGATGCTTGGTCTACTAAGGCGGTTGCAGAGCTGACATTGACGTTCTGGAATAGAAAGAGCCAGAAGACAAGTATCGACAGATTTAGGATAACGAAGAAACTTCCGAAGAGTACCAGTCCCAGCGTGAAGGAAGACCGTATCTTTCGATAGGTTCCGATGTAAATTGCCAGCAAAACGAGCGTCATTGCAATATTCGCAAATGCAACGATAGCGCTGGCCCAGAGTGCGAAGGACAATTGTCTACAGTCACTCCTTGGCCGTTGCGCTTATCTTTCTTGTTCCAATTCTACTCCAAATCTCGTCAAGGATTGGAAGTGCCTCCTCCATCTTTGCTGTTAAGAACAGAACCGCGCCGTAGCTTCCCTTGTTGGCGAGAGAAACCAGGCCATTCTCTTCCAGAATCCGAATGTGGTGCTGGATTGTCTTGTAATCCACTCGAAGAGTCTCTGCTAGCTGATTCGCGTTGCAGGGACGATTCTGGAGAGTCTTGATTATCTCGGCCCTGTTGGGTCCTCCACGAGTGCCACCGAGCAAATACCAGAGCAACCTCCTGAGGTATTTCTCCTCACTCGGTGAATCGGAACGGGCCCTTCTAGGGTCCGCTGCGAGGACTGGATTTCTGTGCAAAGCTTCCGATAGTATTGGGGAGAACGGTGGGAAGCGTATCATACATATGATTCTCGGGGGGATTGATGGGACCTTTGATGGAGCCCACCTTCTAATTTGCGTTGTTATAATGGTTCCCGGTTCCCGGGACGATGCCCAAAACCACCCGTGGTCGAAAGAGATTCTTGAATCTGCCATGGGACTGCGTTTGGGGCGGGCTCTGTCGGGTTGATGTCAGCCCGCCCTATCGTTCGTCATCGCGTTGGCTGAGAACGCTCCGGCATATTTCAGCGGAAACTCATCATTCATTGCCAGTCATGTCTGTCTGGGATTTAACGTGTGTGGACAACAGACCCTAGGCCCAAACATGAGAATTGATCAGACCCTTGCCTTGCCGCATAATCCACAAAAAATGCCGCCTGTGTCCATTTGGCCTCCACAGTAAGAGCACTTCGTCTCGCCTGTGGCAAAACGTACCCCTGCCACATCATCCTTTTCGTATCTCTTTGCGAACCACATCGCACCTTCGATCAATATGATCATGGGTACAAACAGCGCAATATCAGCCAATGGTCCTCCATCAGGCGACGCGGCAGCGGTGGCGATGAGAGTGATGGCCCAGACGTATTTTCTGTTCTTCCTCAAGGCGCTCGTCCCCATCACATGAAGTTTGACTAACAGGACGAAGATGGCAGGGATCGTGAATGCGAATCCTGAGGCTACTAGAACGAAGAAAATCAGATTGTAAAAGTCATCTGCGTAGATCAAGGTGGAAAATCCGGTTGCCTTGAAGAATGGGAGGGAGAAGAGGAAAACGAAAGGTAGCAAGACGAAGAATGCAAAGAGCGCTCCCGCGACAAACAGCACGGAGAAGGCCGCCACAAAGGGGTAGAGAGACTGACGCTCAGTAGGTTTTATCGCAGGATCAACGAATTTGTAGATCTCGTACGCTAGGACAGGAACGCTCGTCGCGAAGCCGAAGACAGCCGCGCCCACCACGATTATTTCCAAGGGAGCGGTAACGGTGCCTCCAATCAGAGTATATTGGCCGGGCGGTAGAAGTCTCTCTCTAATTCCCTTGAGTATCGCTGTGATGAGAGGAGGATAGAGCTGAAATGGATTCCTGAAAAAAGAGGGATCCGCAGGGAAGACTAGATAGAATAGTGTGGCACCAAGGAAGGCATAGATCCAGATTTTGATGCGGCGCGAGAGCTCATTGATATGATCCCATAACGGAAGAACTTTCTCGCTGTCGCCGTCGTCAAGCAATGACTAGCATCGGTCTCCAGCAGGTCTTCTGAATTTCAGGGACACAGGCGCAGAAGTCTTGTAGCAAGTACTGAACAACAGTGTTGGAACATCCCCACCGGTAGAACTCTGGGCTTGCGCCTAATCGTCCAATCTATCCAGTCTGGGACTACTTTTGTGCCAATCTCACGATTTCATCGGAGATTTCTTGGCGAGTCTTTCCCTGAGTACTAATTCCGAGCTTTTGCGCAGTATCGATGAACGAGTCCGGAGTTGAGACAGTCGTCGAAGAACTCGACGTTGGCTGTACCAGACCTTTCGATGCGTCATCGAATTCCTTTCGAGCCTTGCCAATCGACCTCGCCAGTTCTGGAATTTTCTGCGGTCCCCATATCAGTATGACCGCGAGCACGCCCAAGATCAGGAGGATCTGAAAGGGATCACCGAGGGCCATATGATTTCCTTGCTATCCCCGGAACAGTTCCCAGCTTTAACTGTTTACCATAATCTCTTCAGGAAGTTTAAGGTTTGACATTTCGTTCTTGCCTACCTAGAAAAGGCAAATCTTGCTACTTATACCCAGCATCAAGATCGGCATGTTTTGGGTCAGTTCTCTACGGGATCGGCCTTAATGCCGAGTTGGTGAGAGCTGTTATCCAAGATGGGCTTCCTCTCCTGGTTGAATGACCTATTCGAATCCCCTCATGAGTACGGCACGCCATCAGTCACGCTAACGGGTCAGCACGTTAGGAGCAAGGGCGAGAGGGTTATCGCGGACTACCTTACCCGGCACGGTGTTGCTTACTCTTATGAGGCCTTAGCAACGACTAACGACTGGTTCATATTCAAAACCAAGATAAGCAGACCCGACTTCTACCTTCCACAGTATAAACTCATTATCGAATACTGGGGATTGGTGGATTCACCTGACGCCCGAACAAGGGAGAACTACATCGGATCTATGCGCTGGAAGATGGCGCAATATCACAAGAACAAAATCCCGTTCGTCTCGATATATCCGTCGAATCTGTCCGACCTCGATAATCAGTTCAGGAGGAAGTTTAGAGAATCTATGGGCTTCGATCTCCCAATAACCCAAGTAGCCACGAAATGTCCAACGTGTCACAATCAGATACTAGACGTGCCTTTACACATGAAATGGCACAGCACGGTGCCCCAACCGTAGCACTTCTCCAAGGACGGCGTGGAACCCGGCCCCTCAATCAAGAAATCGGATTCCGACCAGTGGAACCTCAGATAATCGCGTGGCAGTCACCATCTTTTCTGTTTCGATGCTCTTCTGAACACCGTTGGCAGTAGAGTAACCTATCCCAAGCTCCTACTAGAATCACAGAGACTCCCAACA
>WNFB01000482.1_pt1 | contig 32332 bp, 29 predicted proteins | sample 5400501 | NCBI WGS metagenome assembly WNFB01 (sample SAMN13153341, study PRJNA577476) | soil metagenome | isolation source: 200 cm saprolite under Douglas fir tree site 2 hole 1 | place: USA:California | collected 2015-04-18
GACGCCTTGCTTGCGTAGATAGGGGATGATCAGCGCGACCTCCCCGAACCAGGAAGGCGTCGAGGGGACAGACTCCGAAGAGGTCTGGATGATCACCGAAGAATCAGCGATACTGGTCATATCTACCTCCTTGTTGAGAACAATTTTGTTCTTCCTCATCAAGGAGGCATATTTTTAAGCCGGCTCGCTACTGGTTACATCTCGTTGCGCAATTCGTGGGATGAGCCATTGTGGATTGAAGACGAGTTTGGCTCATCCGCGATCTTGGTGAAGCTCGCTTGCTTGGTAGGAGGTGATAAAATGGGGGTCAGATCGCAAACCAGAGCGATCCGTAGTTGGGAGTCTTTGATAGCATGTCCTCATCTCCCTTTCTTCCCCTTCCGACAGGATTAGAGATTGCATCAATCCGAACGACTGATGATCTGGTGGTGGTTGGGGTCGTTTCGACGAAAGCCAGCTCTCATTGTCCACTCTGTTTCTGTCCCGCCCAACGTCGCCATAGCCAGTATACTCGTGTGGTGGCCGATCTGCCATGCGCAGGCTTTCGTGTGCAGCTCATTGTGCATGTGCAGAAGTTCTTTTGTGACACCGCTGACTGTCGCCGGAAAATCTTTACGGAACGCTTTCCGACTTTTGTTGAGCCCTGGGCGCGCATGACGACCCGTCTGTGTCAGGCCATCGAAGCGATTGGGATGGCGACATGCGGTGAAGTCGGCGCACGGCTCGCAGAGCGGCTTGCGCTGCCCACTTCTCCAACGACCGTCCTGCGTCGTATCATGGCGGTACCCATCGATTTGGTCGGATCGGTGATCCATTTAGGGATCGACGATTTCGCCTTACGCCGTGGAAGAATCTATGGAACCGTTCTGGTCGATTTACAGCGTCACCAGGTGATTGATCTGTTACCTGACCGCAAGGCTGGAACCGCCAAGACCTGGATACGAACTCACCCTGAAATTCAGCTGATAAGCCGTGATCGCGGTGGAGATTATGCCACCGCAGCTCGTCAAGGCGCTCCACAAGCCATTCAGGCCGCAGACCGTTTCCACCTGGTGAAAAACTTAGCTGAAGCGGTAGAAAAAGCACTGAGGCTGTGTCGTGCGGAACTGCGAAGAGGCCCGAAGGTGAAAGGCCCTTCAGATGCAGAGCTTCCAGCAGAGCCTCTCGCACCCTTGTTGACCGCTGATGAACATCCCTATTCGGCACATCAAACAGAACGCCATGATCGCTACCAACAGGTCGTGACCCTGCGCAAGCAAGGAATGAAGATCAAAGAGATTGCCAGTCGTGTCGGCATAGGAAGGCGAACGGTCCAGTCCTGGCTGGCTCATGCTCAGTATCCTGAAACCAACTACCATCACCCCCACCGCAGTCGTTTTGATGTGTATGCAGAGTATGTGAAGCGACGATGGGATCAAGGGTGCCATAATATCGAACAGCTCTGGCGCGAGATCAAAGCTCAAGGGTATCCCCATTCCGCCCAGGCGCTGCGAGCCCATCTCGAACCACTTCATGGCAAAGGGAAAACCGACCTGCCAGAAGCCTGCTCGTTGGACCATTTTTCGGCAAAAGAGGCGGTCTGGCTCTTTATTCGTCCGGTGGATGATCTTGATGAGAAGGAGCGAGAAGAACTGGCAGCTATTCGTCAGGCAAGTGAAACGGCGGAAACCATCTACCACTTGGTGCAAGCGTTTTTACAGATGGTGCGCAAGCTCCAAGGCGAGCAACTTGAGAGTTGGCTGACGAAGGTGCGTGCTTGCCCTATCCCAGAACTGCACCGCTTTGCCAATGGACTGGAACGAGACAAAGCCGCTGTCCTGGTTGGATTGACGCGCTCCCACAACAACGGGCAGGTGGAGGGCCAGGTGACGAGGATCAAACTCATCAAGCGGATGATGTACGGGCGAGCAGGATTTGCGCTGTTGCGCCAGCGGATCTTACATCGTTTCTAGTTGGAGCACACCCAACAATTGTGGCAACATTCTGTCATGATCAGCGACCAAAGACGGAACACCGTGTGGCAATGCGACCCAGAAGAACTCAAAAATGAGAGGAGCTCGTTCAGGACTATCAGAGGGATCGCGCTCCTCATGCTGCCACATGGAAGGAGGTCTTCCGCCGCAATGCAGGTGATAAAAGAAGCGATGATGAATCTCATCACAGCCCACATCAGACATATCGCGCTTCTGTTCCCCTAGCAGTCTCTCGACCGTGAGCTCTCTCAGACCTGTTTCTTCAACGGCTTCTCTCAAGACGGCCTGTTCAGGAAGCTCATTGGCTTTGATGGTTCCTGCAGGAACTTGTATCCCAGCTTCGGGAGTATCAGAGTGACGAAAAACGAGCAGACGGTTCTGGTGAGTAATGTAGGCAAATGCTTTTTGCCTGATTTTTTCCATGATCAGCATGCCTCTCTTTTCTGAAATCATTGAGAAGTTTACCACAACACGATCATCTTGTGGTGAACGGAAGAAGGACTTCTGATCCTTTCAAACAAGCAAGCGAGCTTCACCAAGATCGCGGATGAGCCACTCTTACGTACAATCCACAAGACTGGCGATTTTATGGAACAAAAATGGCGAACTTATGGTAATTCCCACAGCAGCGCTTCGTCCCGCGCGATGACCACGAGGTCGGCTTCGATTTCAGGGATCACCATCGAGGGTCAGCCTTGTTGCACAATGAACAGGAACAGGCGCCTTTCCCCTATAATCGACGTGACCGGGTAGACGCGCGGCGCGCCCTTTCCGCGTCCTCGTATTCAGCAAGGAGGATGAGATCGTTGGGTTTGTCGGAGCTACGGAAGACCCTAGGGCGGGGCCTAGTTGCGAGCTTAGTCCTCAGCTCACCGCTTTCTTCACAAGCGCGCTGATCCTCGCCTCTTCGGCGGCGGTCAACTCCGTCAGCGCGAAGGAGGTCGGCCACATGGCGCCTTCGTCGAGGTTCGCCGTGTCGCTGAAGCCGAGCGTCGCGTACCTCGTGTTGAACTTCTGCGCGCTTTGGAAGAAGCAGACGATCTTGCCGTCCTTAGCATACGCAGGCATCCCGTACCAGGTTTTCGGCGAGAGGACTGGCGCGCTGGCTTTGATGATCTCATGGAGCCGCTTGGCCATGGCGCGCTCTGGTTCCGGCATCTCGTCGATCTTCGCGAGCACGTCGCTTTCCCCTTCCGCCTTGTTCTTGTTGGCGCGCGCTTCCGCCTTCAGCTCTTTGGCGCGCTCCTTCACCGCGGCTCGTTCCTCGTCTGTGAATCCCTTGGACTTCTTGTTGATCGCGGCGGTGCTCTTGGCGGACTCCTGCGTGCCCTTCTTTTCAGGTTGGCTCATAAAAACCTCCTCATATTGACTTGGGTTGGAAACCTCGCCGCAGTTCGACTGCGGACTCGTGCTATTCTAGTCATGCGTCGCCTAATGTGGCAGTTAAGCCGCAGGCGGCATTTCTTCAAGTATCCCCGCTCAGATTTAGTACCCTTGAGGCATCGGCTCGCCGGTCTCCAGTAACGTCTTCATGTTGCTGAGGATCCATGTCCAGCCGCCGCCCTGCAAACCCTGGTAGGTCGCAGTCTGGCCCTGGAAGTCCTCGTGGACCACGTTAACCTTGGTAACGCCGCCGGGCATCGACTCCAGCTTCCACGTTACTCGGGTGGGCGCATCTTCGTTCATCGGGGGCCAGAGTGAGTGATAGGTGTGCACCAACCGGTTGGGTGGCTCGGACGCAACCACCTCCCCCTCAACTATGGGGGAGCCATTCGGCATGTGATAGGTAAAGGGCGAGCCGACGGTGAGATCGGTCTTAAGCGTACAGCCATAGTAGTAGCGGGAGGTGAACTCCGACTTGGTGATCGCTTCCCACACCCGCTCCTGCGGAGCCTTGATGATGATCTGATAAACGAGCCGGGGCTTTGAAGCCGTGGTCATACCATTCCCTCCTTCAAGCGCTGTTTTGAGATCGGCGAGCACGCTCGCACGCGCCGCAGAGTATTTGCTGATCCAGCGGTCCGAGATGAGCTGGATTGGGACCGGATTCAGGTAGTGCAGTCTCTCGCGGCCCACTTTGCGCGTGGTGATCAGTCCGGCCTCTTGCAGCACGCGCAGGTGCTTCATCACCCCGAACCGCGTCATCGGCAGCTCCGACTCCAGCTCGGTGAGCGTGCGGCCGTCGCGCTCAAAGAGGAGGTCAAGCAGTCGCCGACGGCTTGGATCGGCGAGGGCGCGAAAGACAGATTCATCTTCCATGCCGGTATTATATGTGACTTAATGGTCACTTGTCAAGAGCCATATCATGCAGGCGAAAGAGATGTGCCAAGCGCTCGTAACATTCGTCCTCTCATCGGCGTCGATATGCAGCTGTGGGGCCCCACGGGAGCCGTGGGCGGCCCCGCTGATTCGAGCGGAACGATGACCTACGAAGACCGTAGCCCAGGTCTGTACCGCATTCAGGTGCGTGGCCTTCCCGTCCAGAACGGTACTTGGCGCTACGCTGCGAGCCTGCGACCGTGTAAATACGAAAATTCCATGAGGTAATTTCTTTCTCATTATCTGAGGTAGTGGCGCGAAAAGCAAAGTGTTCGAGGGCTTGTTTCCCTTGTACCTCCGGGTACTACCTCAGATAATTGTCGAAAAATTACCTCATGGAATTTTCGTATTTACAGTTCTTGCTCTGGTCGGTCGAGCGAGAAATAGCGCATGGCATGTTCACAGTCCAGGCAGTAATCGGTGAAGACCTCCTCGGCGGATTTCCCCGCTTCGCCACGGGATCGGGTATGATAGTGACTGAGAAAGCCTGTGACCTGCCCGCACGCGCGAATATGGTTCCGCATCTTTTGTTTCATGTGTTTTGCCCTCCTCCAACCACGTCCCAGTCTGTTTTTCCTGTGGCGGACCAACGTTTCTCTGTCAGAGGAGTCTGCTGCTTGCGTCGGGTGTGCGGTTTGAACCGGAGGACGCCCTTGCCTGGGGAGAGCGAACGCATTCTTCCACAGTGAGGACATTCCACCAAGCTAATGCCACTGTCGGTAAATCGTTTGAGATCGATGGGAACCACCTCTCCAGAAAACGTGCAGTTGGGTGAGGTGCTCGTTTGTGCCGGTTCTTTCGCCGTTTCCACCGTTTTCGTCGTGGAGGCTCGTGCGTTTTCCGGGACGGTTTGCCGTTCGGGCTCTTTCCCATTCGCACGTTCTTTCGTCTCTGTGTCCCGATCTTCGACGGGAGCGTCTGGCCCAACACCATCAATAATCCAAAGCGTATCATGACGCAGCACGAGCAGCTCTGCAGCGAACTTGAGTCGCTCGGCCCGCACATTCGTTTCTCCGGCCTCGTACGTCCATTCCAGGGCCGTCGTCACCAGCTTCATGAGATTATCCATCGTGACGCAGCCTGAGTGGGTCGGGTCGAGGACCGGATGCGTGAGCCAGGTGTAGATGGTGCCTGCCCATTGGTGCAAGTTGAGCTGCGGAAAGAGCTGCTGGAACACCGTTTCCAGGGTGGCCAGGATGTCGCGAACTTCTTCGCTGGTATGGCCTGTGATCCGGCAGAACGGTTGCACCTTGTCCAGGCGGCGGCGGAACTGGAGCCAGGTGGGATCAGGCAAATCAAGCGTCTCTTTGAGCGGGATGGTGGCTCCGCGCCCCGCTGCTACCAGACACAACCCAAGCGGATGACCGTACTGTAAGCGCCCCTGGTCCGTCACTTCCTTGATGAACATCAGGTGCTCAAGCGAGAGATCGTGAGCATCATCCACAATCAGGCATTCCGTGCCATATTGGTGCAAGTGTCCCATGAGTTTGGGCTTGCGGGTGCTCCAATGTCCTCGTAGCGGAAGTCCTAGAGCCGTGTAGAGCTGGTCGCCCAACGCCTGCTCATCGTCATTGTTTTTTGGAGCTACCACAGCGAGAACGGTACAGGAACCTGCCGTTTTGAGCAGGTCGCGAATGCCCATGGTTTTCCCGCTGCCCGGATCGGCGACGATCACATGCCAGCTCCGTTTGTGCCAGGCAGAACGCAGCATGGCCTGGAATCTTCGTTCAAAGGCCGTCTCGACGAAGATCTCTGTACGAAAAAGGGGATGGGTCACGAGCGTTCCTCCTCTCGCATTGTGCGAACGGGTAAGACACGGACAGGACGATCAGGCTCAGCATCCGGGACGGCATCTGGCAGTGTTGGCACGGCCCGTTTCTTGGCCTCGATTGAAGCTAAGTGCTCGGCGACTTCTGCTGGATGAATGTCCTGGCGTTGGCGATCCCATTGACGGCCTTGCTCGACTTGACGAATCTCTGCACTTCTGCGACGGCGAGCAGCTCCTGCTTCGTTCTGAATGCGAGCGCGGACTGGCAGCCCTTGTTCACGGGCGAGATTACGCTGCTCCTCGTCGTGTTTGCGCATGGCTCTGGCTTCCCACTCACTGACGCGCCCCCCCATGAGTTGTGGGCAGTAGGCTTCGCCAACATATTCCCCCTCGACAAAAATGTAGAGGACACCTACATCGCGACGGTCGTAATACACCTCGAACTCGCGGCCCGCTAGCCGTGAGAGCAGGCCGGGACATACATACCAGCGTCCCTGAAATGAGAGCCTGTTGCCTGAAGAGGTATGATACCCATGATGGGGCGTCTTGCGATTTTGCGCCTTCATGAGCAGCAGTTTGAGATCATCAGGCGAGCCCAGGTACTGCGGCACTCCGCTCTGCGCCGCCGCCTGTTCCCACAGCACACAGGGGCGTTGCCGTCGAAGGTCGTCGAAGGCTTGTTGATAATCATCAACGATGGCTTGATAGAAACAGCGCTCTAGCTCTTCCAGGGTCATCCCTCCCGCTTGCGCCGCTGTTTCGGCATCGTGGACGCCGTACGACGAGTTGGGGAGTCTCTTTTCAAAACGTTCCGTCATCCACCTGAAGAGCGATTCGACCGTTCCTTTTGCGGATGGCGCGTACGGTGGGGCTTGTTCAGTAATGATCCCCAACCGATCCACGAGCACTTGTCGCGCACGCTCGGAAGTGAAGATCTTCCCCCGGTCATGAAAGATAATCGCGGGCTTGCCAAAACAGGGCCAGGAATGCTCGCACCCGTTGATCCCGACCAGGTGATCTTTCCTTTCCAGGCTGATCTTGACCAGGCGCATATAGTCCTCCTCTTTGAGTGGCCCCAAAGCCAGGACCGCGCCAAGGATGGCCGCCGTTTTGACACAGATGAGCACCGCCGCATGCACACGGCTGGCAACGGTCTCGCCAGAGGGAGTCACGACGTACAGGTCCATCGTGTGCTCATCGACCTGGGTCAGCAGGGCAGGCGACGGAATGGAGAGCACAAAGGACTCGGCAGACTCGCGGGGGCGTGGAACCGATTTGGCCCCTTCGCGCACGGCCACCAGTTCTGGCTCACTCCCCAGTCGATGCACCTCCTTGCGCACCTGAGCATAGGAGGGAAGTTTCACTGGCTTGCCCTGTTGCTCCGACAAACGCATCGCCATTTGCTGCATTTCGGTATGCTCCCGGATCGCGGTCATGGACAGACGGGTAGGCAGCAAATACAGCCGCCGGATGCACTCCTGGAAGGCTGGATGCATGGTCGTCGAGCGGCGGTAGCTGCCATAAGGCACACAGGCAATGGTGCCAAGCAGCTTCGTCCGCTTGACGAGGCGCGAAAGCGTTGAGCATGGGATGCCAGCGTCTTTGGCGACCTGGGTAGGCTTAGCTCCAGCAAGCACCTGCTCCACAGCCCGCAGATTGCGGAGAAATTGCTCTCGTTGTGGCGCTTTCAGCGTGGAGGCATCAAACGTCGGTCCCGGAACAAGCTGGGGAGATTCAGACGAGATGGTTGCCACCTCTTGTATCGGTGGAGGTTCGAGCGTGTTAGGGAGCTCTTGAGGCGAAAGCGGAGGAGCATCAGGTGGCAGGAGAGCCAGGGGAAGGGCGCGATCTAGCGTGAACTGCTCCAGATCGACCAGCAGATGCCCCTGCGCCGCGCTGTCTCCCACCACCTTCCAGATCGCGGCTTCGACCAGATTGGCTGGAAACTGGTGTTCAAGGCGGCTTGCCACCTCGTAGACCGGGACCATTTCTCCCCACGGCCAGACCTCGGCTATGGCCTCGGCAATGTCAGCAAAGGCAGGAAACGTCTTGCGCCTGGCATGCAAGTAGACCAGGTTGTAGTGGCGACGTTTGGTAAGGGTGCGCTCGGTGCCAATCCAGAAGGTGCCTTGTTGGAGGCGTGCAAGCCTTCGCGCCGCTTCCGCTTTGGCGAGGTTGCGATCTCCCCGTTTGTCATCCTCCATGCCTGCCTCGGCGATGAACGGTTTTCCGTTTGTCAATGTTCCCACGGCATCGGGCAGATAATGATGGGGCTTGTCCTCAAATGTGTAGCCAATCGCGAATGGCGCGTGCTTTGGAATCGGCAGTCGATAGGTGGTGGCAAACTGTGGGCCGATGTCGCCACGTGCATAGCTCGCAACCAGGGGATGATATTCAAGCCAGAGCAGTAAGCGTTCTTCGAGCTGGCTACAGAACGGCTGCCTGACAGTGGTGCCCGTTTTGAGGCTGGGAATCCATCCTGAAATGGAGCGGCCCGCTATTTTGAACAGATCAATGCCTTCGACTGCTGGCGCGACCATGACAACCCTGCCAATCTTTGGGCGTCCGTCTTCCGCACTCCAACGGTTTGTCAATCTCTCGATGAGGAACGCAATTTACCTATTTAGAGAAAAGTATACCTGATGAGAAGCGGTTTTTCCAGGCATCGCAGTGTCAATTTCCACCCTTCAGTGCAAACTTTCATCCTTCGGTGCAAAATTGGTCCACCCTTCAGTTAATTTACCAATACCGACAATTGATTGTCACTACCATAGACCACGCGAAAAGTCAGGAATTCGATACCGTTTTTTTACTGGGAGCGCACTTGCTCAATGTGAACTTTCCCAATCATAAAGCACGCTTGTACGTCAGTGTCTCGAGGGCAAGACAGCGATTCTTCTTCCTGGTCGATGATCGCTCACCTGAAGGGCAGGGAAATAATGCTTTCTTATCCTGGCTTCCCAAAGAACTCTATAGAGAAATATATGTGTAACTTGGCGAGGCGGGAGCATTCTGTGATAAACAGAGTCTGGGCTTTCAACCAGACTCCGAGTTGGCTTGACGCTGCCATCTCCATGGTGATAGCGTAGGTACAAAGCAACTAATCGTGCGTAGTAAAGGTGAAATAGCCATGCCATTACCTTCAAACATTGTTCAAGCCGCCGTCGTTCAAGCTGCCCCCGTTGCCTTTCATCGCGAGCGCACATTGGAAAAAGTACGTGCTCTGACGAACGACGCAGCGAGACGGGGAGCGAAGCTGGTCGTTTTCCCTGAAGCATTTATTTCGGCCTACCCTCGTGGTCTCAGCTTTGGCGCGGTCGTTGGTTCCCGCACACCAGAAGGTCGTGAGGACTATCGCCGGTACTGGGAGAGTGCGGTGGATGTTCCTGGGCCTGCCGTTGACATGCTGGGCGAGATCGCCGCGCAGAGCCAGGTGCATCTCGTGATGGGAGTGATTGAACGTGACGGAGGCACCCTCTACTGTACGGTGCTGTTCTTCGCGCCTGATGGCCGCTACCTGGGCAAGCATCGCAAGCTCATGCCTACCGCCTCTGAACGTCTTGTCTGGGGCTTTGGCGATGGGTCCACGCTGTCCGTTTTTGAGACGGACATCGGACGACTCGGTGCGGTGATCTGCTGGGAAAACTACATGCCGCTCCTGCGTATGGCGATGTATGCCAAAGGTATTCAACTCTACTGTGCTCCTACGGCGGATGGGCGCGATACCTGGATTGCTACCATGCAGCATATCGCGCTGGAAGGCCGGTGTTTCGTCCTTTCCTGCAATCAGTTTGCCCGCCGCTCCGACTATCCGGAAAGCTATACCACTCCTTTCGGTGACGAGCCAGATACCGTCCTTTCGCGTGGAGGCAGTTGCATCGTCAATCCGCTTGGTCAGATCATCGCCGGACCCAACTTCACTGAAGAGTGCATTCTCACGGCTGATCTGGACATGGGCGAAATAGCCCGAGGCAAATATGACTTTGACGTCGTGGGTCATTATGCACGGCCCGATGTCTTTCGCTTACACGTCGATGAGCAACCTCATGCAGTTGTGTCCTGGTCAGAGCAACAAACTCGCTGAGAAGAGAGGCGAAACATCGTGTCAACCGATCTACAGACGTTCGCCGAGGAAGACTTCTGTTACCTGACCACGACAGGCCGCGTTTCCGGTCGTCCCCATACCATTGAAATCTGGTATGTCCTCAATGGCCACACCCTCTATATGCTGTCCGGTGGCCTCGACAAGTCCGATTGGGTGAAGAACCTGCTCCACCTCCCCGGCGTATCTGTGAAAATCAAGGACAGATTGTTTACTGGACAAGCCCGCGTTGTGAAGGATGTCCAGGAAGATGCGTTAGCTCGCCAGTTGATCGCCAGGAAGTATCCATCAACCGACGAGGAGGACCTCACGACATGGTACCGCGATGCGCTGCCGGTAGCAGTAGATATCACCAAGGAAACCGAATACAACGGTTCACTGTCGTGAGTTACTTACGCTCACAAGGCTATCTCGTCAACCATCCGTCATCCATCATCAGCCATATGCTCTACTATGCCTTGCCTCCTTCGAAGCTAGCCAGAGCACAGCGGCACTGCTATCGTTTGACGGAAGCATCTCTTCATCCGGTGTGCCTGCTCGTGAGAGCGATGGGATAGGGAGGCGAGTTATGCCTGCCTATAACAACAGGTCTACCAACATATAACCTGGCATCGTCACGATCTGCCCCAGGTGGATGGGAAGAGGATGAGCAAAGAGCGGACCGGCACTGACAAATGTATGATACTCCCCGCGCTCACCACAGGGATCGATGCCCGTCTGCTCGAAGTCCTCAACCAGGGCCTCTGTGAGGGAAGCACCCAACCACTCTGTTTTGGCTCGCGCCAGTTCGATACTTGTGAGTGTGGCCACATACCCTCTCGCGATACTCTCACGCACCAGTTTTGCTGGGGCTTCGTTCCATAAGGGTTCCAGATGTGTAAGCCCAGCAGCAACGGTACGTTCTTCATACCATGCTCGTACATCCGTCAGGTGGATATTGCCGAAGATGATCCCTGTCATGCCCCGCTGCCGTAGCTCAACTAACGACTGGAGAAAGACGGGTTCAAACGTCTCTGGTAACGTCGGAAAGCGCAGCAACGGAATGCCAAGAGCATCGGCCTGGGCCTGGATGAGGGTGAGGGGAACACCGTGGAAACGCACTCTCTCGCTCACCTCATCGTACATCGTCACCAGGTAGCTCACCTGTCGGCAAGATCGCACCGCACGATCAAGTGCCAGCATTGAATCCTTGCCGCCACTAAAGCTGAGTGCATACTGTTCAGACATACGCTTGCACTCCTCCCTCCTTTGTCGTTCTCACTCAATGCGAATGAAGCCTACGACACAACTTTACCACAAAAGAGCACGACGCGGCTGGCGAGGACTTTCTCTCACTGCTTCATGAGCAGTTGGGCATCGCTGAAAGCCCAACACTATTAGATGAAGATACAGACGATATCAGGCGAGCCAGGGGACGTATAAGGTTAGAGTTCAAACCTGAAGAACAGGAAAAAGAACTACTTGATGCGAAGGCTCGCGCAAGATTTCTTTTGTCTGAACCAACCTGAAAGTCCTCAGCGAAAAGACCGGAAAGCCCTACGCCACCATCTGGGAAGAATTCAAAATGGTATTTGAGGTAGCACGGTATCAGGACACCCCACAAGAGGACTGGGACAAAGTCGTCAACTGGTTTCAGGTTCAGATTGAGAGGGCGAAGGGCAAGAGATGAGAGAGACGAGAGCATTCCTGCGCAGGCAGCGCAGGAGCTCCGGAGTGGGAAGAGGATGGCGGTTTGAGGAGTCAGACATCCAGGACTACATCCAGAAACAACGGGACAAGGCAGCCACAGCAAGGAATGAACTGGTAGTTGCTTCAGTCCGAAAAGACCCTCTTGCAAAACTGCACTCGTTTCGGTTACAATTAGACCGGAGGCAGAACATATGAGTATTGGAAATTCCCCCAGTTCCGGTCAAATAGAGATGCGAAAGAAGCACAAAAACAGGAGGCTCTTATGACGGATACAACATTGCTCCCTGAGCGTGCCGGGACTCGCCCGCGCACGACGCCCTGGGCTCCGCACATCCAACAAGATCAGCGCGGGTCGCGAGAGATGCAGGCCGCGCTCGCCGAGCGTGTTTACGCGCTTCCCGACGTAGAGGAGCGCCCAACCACTCTATCGGCTCCCGGTGCGCGGGCCATCTGGCTCAAGGATGCAGTTCCTGCCGGCCCGACCAACGCTTTCCTTGGCAACCGCGAGATCGGCCACTTCCACCCCTGGGATGGCAGCATGCACATCGCTCTGCCACCCGATGTGGCCCGGCAGGCCGTAGCCGCCGAGTGGGCCGAGGTGCATCCGGTCGCGTTGGCGGGGATGGCGCCGGAGAACATAGTGATGGTCTATGGCCCGCGCGACGAGCAGGAGGTAAACGTCATTTTCAACTTCCTGCAGGCTGCTTATCGCTACGCCGGCGGTCGCTTGCCCGAGAAAGAGGCGGCTTCTGAGGCTCTGGCTGCCGAAGGAGAATACTTTGAGAACAATTAGCCGCGAGGAACTGAAGCAGAAGTTGGACCGCAAGGAGGACTTCCGCCTGGTGATGGCTCTCGGTGAGTGGGCGTTCCAGGCCAAGCGCATTCCCGGTTCCATCCACTTCGCCACCATGCGGGAGGCGCTCGCCTCGCTCAACAAAGAAGACGAGATTGTGGTGTACTGTTCCGACGAGACCTGTATCGCGAGTAGAGCCCTCGGCCAACTCCTGGAGCGCAACGGCTATACCCACGTGCTGCACTACGCAGGTGGCCTACAGGATTGGGAACAGGCGGGCTATCCGTTAGAGGGTGAGTGGGTCAAGGAGAAAGAGAGGTAAAGAGGCGAACTCTTCGGAGAGCACGTGTTCCGCTCGCTGGCCGAGATTGACGTGCCCGTGGACGTGGTGGAGGTGTTCCGCCCCGCCCAGGAAGCTCCCGAGATTGCGCGACAGGCCATTACGATCGGAGCAAAAGTACTCTGGCTCCAGGTAGGGATCGTGTCAGAAGAGGCCCGGCAGATCGCCGAAGCAGCAGGGCTGACCGTCGTCATGAACCGCTGTATGGGAGCCACTCACGGGCTGCTCGGCCTGGGACCCGGACCTCACGCCTCGACTGGTGCCTGAGCGGGCGAAGGGAGGGAATCCTGGATGCTGTACTACAGGCTCTCCTGCCCAAGTGAACCATTCTTCCCGTCGCTCCAGCTTTCAGGAGAGCCACGCAACTAATGCTAGGGGCGCTGCACCCGGAACGTGATCGTGAAGACATCGCCTGGTTCCACTCGCTGCATAAATGGCTCGTAGAACGCCCGCATGATCGGGATGCAGTTCTTTGACCGCAAAGGGCAGCCGCTCGAGCACCTGATGAAAGGTGTTAGTAACACTCGCCCACGCGATACCGTATTTGACCGGATGATAACGGAGTTTGAACGGGTGCTGGCGGGTGTGCTTGAAGCGTTCGAGCGACAATCCCTTCACGTCTTTGCACTCCTCGACAAACTGTTGACAGCCCTCATCGGGACATCGGTAGCCGTACCTGGTCTTATGGGGAAAGACCAGGTACTTGATGTTGCAGCCATCTCTCCACTTTATCATCTTTACATAAGGCAGATTCTCAACGCTACCCTTCATTTTATAACCAAACCTTAACCATTCACATAGCCCATTTCTCCTACTCAATCAACTACTATCGAAGTATACCAATATGGTTTCGGGCAAATTCGGGCCAATATTCATATGAAGTGAATGCGTTCTGAGGTAAAAGGAGTTATGACATGCATTATATTCAGAAAGAAATTGGCTTTAAATGGCGAACACCCTTTACTCTCCGCTTTTGCAAGGCCATCAAGAGACTTTACCAGAAATTCGGCAAGAATTATCCCCTGAGACACCTGTATTCGTTGATACACCTCGCCTCCCGCGACTCAAACCGATAAAGCTTGGACCATTTGAACTCACGTCAGACACTGCTGAAACAACATCACATCAAACTTCACTGATTGACGCACAAAAGCTTCAATCGGCTCTTCGCTCATCAGATCCGACGATGCCTCTGCCACTGGCAAAGAATGAAAGGAGCCAGTTCCGGGTTGAGCAACTTGACGTGATGAGCCCGAAGCAACGAAAACATTATCTCGTTCTAGTTGTCATTTGGATTGGGGTAAATATCTATTTCTGGCACTGGTGGTTCAACCCTGACCACATCGGGAATCCTGTGCTGTATGGTCTTATGTCTGTTGCGCTGCTATACGTGGAAACCATTTTACCCTCGATGTACACCTTCTATCTGGGTCATATGAAGCGACCTCAGGCGGTCGATGTCGCGGAGGCGGAGGCTGCCGGGGTGGTCAAGCGAGTCGCCGTCGTCAGTCTGACAGTTCCAGGCTCGGAGAGCTTGGAATTCGTGAAACGACAACTGATTGCCATGAAGGAGATCCGCTATCCCCACGATAGCTGGATTCTCGTCGACAAGGAGCACTCTCCCGAAATTCAGGCGTTGGCAGAAGATCTGGGCGTGTTCTACTTTTCCCGGCATGATGCATCTCAGTGGGGCCATGAGCGCGTTGCCAGCTGGAACCGACCCGAGCCGCCCTTTAAGGCCAAAACAAAGGCTGGGAATGTGAATAGCTGGATCGATGCCCACGGGCACTTCTATAGTCATTTCACGCAACTGGATATTGATCACCTTCCGGTCCCGTCCTACCTGGGCAAAGTGCTGGGCTTCTTCCTCGACTCGCAGGTGAAATGGGTGCAAGCGCCCAGCGTGTACGGCAATCTGGAGACCTGGACAGCCAGGGGATCAGCGGAGCAAGAATCCGTGCTGCAGGGGCCATTACAGATGGGCTTCTACGGCTTCTGTCGCACACCGTTCATTATTGGCAGCCATTGCACCTATGAGATGAACGCGATCAGGGAAATCGGCGGCTTTCAACCGACGCGTGCCGAAGACCACCTGGATACGGTCTTTACCGCCAAATGCCTCAAGCGCTACACACCCGGGCAAGCACTGCAGTTTCTGTTTGTGCAAACCTGGTATACCTTCTGGTCGATCAGCATGTTGCTCCTGTTCCTGCTGCCGCTCATCGCGCTGTTTACCAATACCTCCATCGCGCAGGAGAATTACTGGCAGTTTCTCCTGCATATCTCGCCGCTGGCCATCGTCGCCTTCATGATCTGGACCTGGAGCCGTAGATGGCATTTACCACAAAACGTCAACCCCAGCTGGCGCGGCATCGTGTTACATGTTGCACGCTGGCCGGTCGTGTTGAGTGCCTTGATCCAGGTCGTGTTCAAGGTGCAGAAACCCTACATGATTACCGTGAAAGGGCTGCAATATGGTGCCAAGCGGCCGTTCTCGCTAGCAGCACACATGCCCTACTTCGCCTTGATGGGCATGGCTCTGCTGGCCTGCTGGTTTTATCTGAGTGTGTACCAGCAGAGTGCTGCGCAGGGCAACCTCCTATTTGCCCTGCAAGGAGCTTTGATCTTCCTGCTCGCGTACAGCATTGCTCTTCTGAAGGATCTCACCGATATAGTAAAAGAAGGAATATCTTTCGGTCTTTATGTGGTCTTACGTGTGAAACCGATAGGGATGCTCCTCTTGTACTCAGTACTGATCGCGTGGACGGGGTGCATCTGCATCAACCACATTTATCAGGCAATCATGTTGTCATAGAGGTCTGAAAAGAACCGTGAAATCTTCTAGGCGCCTGCTGACGCTGCTCAGCGCTATGCTGGTCATAATTATCATCTTGAACTTGCTTCCTCTCATCCAAAAGGAATGGACTGTCTTTGCGCCGAGCGATGCGGCCTTGAAATCAACTCTCATACACTCGTCACCGCAACACTCGTCACCGCAACCATCGATCTTGCCAATCGGCACGGTAACTGCACTGCCAGATGCGATAACGGTGAGTGGTCGACAATGGGGAAACAGTACATGCTTTATTGGGGCTACGGAGGGAAGTAGCCGCTTTTCTATCGCCGATTTACGCGATCTTGGCGTGAACAGCTACCATATATATGGAGGCATGTCGCGTTGGGAAGCACAAGACGACAGCAGCAGGTACGGCTACCCGACCATCGCGCAGATCAAAGCGAATCCCAATGTGATCAACTGGACGTGGTGGGACACCGTTATGACCACCCCGCCAACTGGCAGCGACTACTGGTGGGAACCGGCTCCGCGTTGGCAAGGCAATGCCCGTACCCTCCTCAGTACACTACAGGCAGCCAATATCCGCGTGATCCTCGATCTGCGCAACCGGGACGATCAACATCAGCCCTTCTGGTCGCCCGACCCGCCGAAGACTGCCGCCGATTGGAATGAATGGTGGGAACACGTCTTTGCAACCGTGTACTGGCTGGACGTGCGTAATCACTACGCTGTGGCCGATTTTGAGATACACAACGAACCGAATATTCTGGGTCAGGGGTGGTCTCCCGAGGCTACCGAGGCAGAGTACGATACGTTCGCCAGGTACACAGAGGATGCGATCAGTTATGTGTTCCATACCTACTTACCGGGTCGCACTTATCATGTGTTTGCTCCAGCAACGTCGGCGAGTAACTGGCCGAGAGATATGCTTTACACCATCCCTCAGTATTTCGATAGCATGGATGTCCATATCTATGGGAACTTTCGTGAGGGGGTAGAACAAGTACATGGTTGGATGAACCAGGCCGGTTATGTGAAAGAACCTCTCTGGGTGACTGAATGGGGAAGCTATAAGCATCAATACAGTTCGGAGCCCTTTGGTATCAACCTCATTGACAATATGATCTATGGTTCCTTTCCCGGCAATGACTACGTCTACGGAAGCAACATCTTTTCCATGTACGATTTCAGTACAAATGCGACCGGGCTGATCGATTATAAAGGCAACCGCCGTGTCGATTACTATGCTGTGCGTATGGGAATCCGCGCGCTCCAGGGATGTCGCCCGACATATCGGAGCGTGATTGGCAATAAGAATCTCCTGGCTATCACGACGATGGATAACAGTAAACATGTTTACTTGCTGATCACTAATCAGAACAGTAGCCTATCATATAGTATCGGCGCCGACCTTTCCGCGCTGTTGACACAGGCTGCAGGCGTGATGTGGCAGTTTAACAGCACTCACCTGGATCAGGTCGTTGGGAAACCCTCGTTGGTTGATGGAAAGGTTACACTTACTATTCCTGCCAGCGGTGCCGTTCTCGTCGAGTTCTTCCCGTAATATTTCGCGAAGTGGGCATAGTCAACACCCTGTTCTTTCAGCTCAAGTTGTCGATATCTCTGTCTAGGAGCAGGTCTTCAAGCCACGTTCCTATTCGCATCCCAGAAAGATAGTTTGAAAGAGGAGATAAATACTTGGCAACTCTATGTGTGATTGGAGCAGGATATGTAGGACTGGTAACGAGTGCCTGTTTTGCAGAGATGGGTAACCGGGTCTCCTGCGTGGATGTTATCCCTGAGAAAATCGAACGCTTGCAAAGGGGTATTTTGCCGATCTACGAACCGGGCCTGAAAGAAGTGGTCGAGCGCAATCTGCACGCTGGCCGCCTACGCTTCACTACCAACTACGGTGAAGGGCTTGATAACGCTGACTTCGTATTTATCGCGGTGAATACTCCCTCCGATGATACAGAGGGTGGAGCAGATATGCGCTACGTCGAGAGCGCAGCCCGCAGCATTGCCGGGGAACTAGATCACTATGTCATCATCATCAATAAGAGTACGGTTCCTGTGGGCAGTGGCGACCTGGTGAGGAGCATCGTGCGCAATAATCTAAGTCGTCCAGGTGTATCGTTTGCAGTGGTCTCCAACCCTGAGTTCTTGCGCGAAGGCTCGGCCATCGCCGATTTCCAGTCGCCTGATCGCGTAGTACTCGGCTCCTCGGATCAGGAAGCGGCGCGCATGGTTGCTACACTTTACCTGCCCCTGCGCGCGCCCATCGTGATAACCGACCTCTACACGGCCGAGATGATCAAATATGCCTCAAATGCGTTCCTGGCAACTAAAATCTCGTTCATGAACGAGATCGCACGAATTTGCGAACGACTGGATGCGAACGTCAAAGAGGTCGCGGTTGGCATGGGCTATGATAAGCGCATCGGGCGCGCGTTTCTTGACGCCGGCCTGGGCTATGGAGGCAGCTGCTTCGAGGCCTATGAGACCGTGTTTGCCCTCAATAGCCCCAACGTTGCGGCGGAACGCTTCGATACCCTGTTCGCTAAAGGCGGCGTGCCATTTCAGAGGGATGTCGTGGAGTTTGTACAGCCATCCCAGCAACGCGTACTTGCCTTTGACCTGAAAGCCGGGCAGCCCATCCTTGCCGACATCAAAGCCATTACCCGGCGGCCCTACAAGGGCACAATGGTAACGATCAACACCAGTATGGGACGCACCCTGCGTGTGACTGCCGATCATCCGGTTGTGCTGCACAAGAATCGGCAATTTGCCATTCTCCCGGCAGCAGCAGTTGTCCCAGGCGACCGCCTGATGGCGCTATGCGCCATTCCCATCGTCGAGCAGGTCGCTTCCCTCAACTTGATTGATTTGCTCAAGGGCACCACCCTGGAAGCTGAGGTATACGTGCGACCCATGGACAACACGTTCAGCGAGCAATATGAGCAATTTGCCTTCGCTATTCCACAGGATATGCTCAAGTACCCAAACGAAATCAAGCGCCATAACCGCATGTCGCTGCGCCTGTTCCGATACCTGAGCGAGTTGCACATACTCGATGTCCCTGCTGAGAAGCTCCAACTGTATACCGCAAAGGGCGCGGCGACGGTGATCAATGCTGTGATTCCGGTTGATGCAGATCTGCTCAGGCTCTGTGGTTATTATCTTGCTAAGGGCCATCTCAGCCTTAATACAGGGCGTACTGGCGCTGTACGAGAGCGGGTGGGTTTCAGCTTCCACGAGCAAGAGACTGAATACATCGCAGACGTGCAGCGTATCTTATGTCTTTGGGGCCTCAAGTTTATTAAACGAAACTCCACCAGCGCACTCACGACTATCGTTTCTTCGCGCATCTTCTCCTGGCTGCTCCGCAATAGCTTGCGCTGTGGCACTTGTTCAGAAAATAAAGCTCTGCCTCGCCTGGCGTTTAATGTATCGCCTGAGCTACGCCTGGAGTTAATCCGAGGAGCATTCAGCGGCGATGGCACTGTTACGACGGTGCTGAGTGGTCAGAACCTGATGCTGGAGTATGCGACTGCAAGCAAAGTGCTGGCGGATGGCATGATGCTGCTACTGCAAACAATTGGCGTAATTCCCTCCATTCGCACATGCTGGATGAACAAACCGCCTCAGGAAGCCTTCATCCTGCGGGTCAGTGGCTACAAACAGATAGCTGCGCTTAAAAACGCTTTCGGCAATAAGCGCCTGGCACATATTGAGGAGATTCTGAGTGGCTATAAACGTCATATTCAACCGGATGGCTATACGCGGCACAGGGCATTCGCGACGCTGGTTGTCCGAGAGGTCAAGCATGAAGACGTTGAAACGACAGTCTACAGCATGGAGACCAGTACTGGGACGTTGATTGCATCTTCCGGGCTCATTAGTCATAATTGCTTCCCGAAAGACGTGCGCGCATTGGCTCACATGGCCGAAGAGGCCGGTCTGCACCCACAGCTGCTCCACGCCGTCATGGATATCAACCACGACCAGCGCCGCCTGATCGTGAACAAGCTGACCTCCATCTTCGGCAAGCTGTGCGGCTGCACCATCGGCGTACTTGGACTAGCGTTCAAGCCCAACACCGACGATATGCGCGAGGCCCCCTCGGTCGATATCATTGGCCTGGTCACGGGGCAGGGAGCGCATGTGTGCGTCTACGATCCCGTTGCCACCAATACCGGGAGCGAGGCGTTGGAGCGCGCGGGGGTTCAGATGGAGCAGGTCCACTTCTGCTCGAGCGCTTTAGAAGTCGCGGAAGGCGCGGACGCGCTGGTGATCGTCACCGAATGGAACGAGTTCAAGTCGCTGGATCTGATGCAGATTCGCGCCGCCATGCGCCACCCGGTGGTGATCGATGGTCGCAACATCTACGAAGCAGCAGAGATGAACCGCCTCGGTTTCATCTATCACGGCATAGGTCAGGGTATTGACCCGGCTCCAGAATTGCGATCTGGGGATAGCCCCGCTTCGCATACGCTCGTAGGTGCTGGAGAGAGGTAGTAAGGACGCCTCCACGCGATCGACTTGGAAAGGTTGGTTCGCGATGCTTGTAAATGCGCACGAAATGGATGGCTATAGTTCTCTAAAGACGAGGTACATCAAAATTCAGCATGGTCGTACCGTCACCCCTCTTGTCTGTAAATAACTCTTTACGTCGCAAATACGAAACTGGCCAAAATGGAAGATCGACGCGGCCAACACTGCATCGGCACCACCCGTGGTTAAGCCCTCATAGAGATGTTCCAGTGTGCCCACGCCTCCCGATGCGATAACTGGTACCGTGACGTTGGCGGAGACCAGTGCATTCAGGGCGAGATCATATCCCTGTTGCGTCCCATCGCGGTCCATACTCGTCAAGAGGATTTCTCCCGCTCCGAGGAACACGCCGCGCTGTGCCCACTCTAGCACATCCATACCCGTTGGTGTGCGTCCACCATGAATAAATACCTCGTAGCCGCTCGGCATTTCAGCGTTGACACGCGCATCGATAGCCAGGACAATACACTGTGCCCCAAATTGCTCGGCACCGGCACGCAACAGTCCGGGCTGCTGTACCGCCGCCGTATTCAGCGACGTTTTATCCGCGCCCGCTCCCAATGTAGCCCGAATGTCCTCGACACTGCGTATGCCGCCGCCGACAGTTACCGGAATAAACACCTGCTCAGCAGTTCGACGCACGACGTCGAGCATGGTCGCCCGGTTTTCATACGATGCGGTAATATCGAGAAAAACAAGTTCATCCGCGCCTTCTCTATTATAGTACGTGGCAAGTTCTACAGGGTTCCCCGCATCTCGCAGGTTCACGAAGTTGATCCCCTTGACGACGCGCCCGGCAGCTACATCGAGACAGGGAATGATACGCCTGGTCAGCATGGCTCTACCTCTACCCTGGCGACCGCAAGGGTCGCCACTACATTTCGCGTTTGCGAAATGAGATGACATGTAGTGGCGACCCTTGCGGTCGCCAGGTTAATTCACAAACCTTGTCTCTCAATCTCCAAAATTGCGGCGGCCAGGTCTATATCCCCTGTATAGATGGCTTTGCCGACAATCGCCCCCTCAATACCTAAAGCGGCAAGTGAGCGCAGATCGTCTATCGAACTGACACCACCGGAGGCTATCAGCGAAGGTGATCCCTTGTGGTCGCCCTGGGGGTAATTGGCAAATGACGATGATAGCACCTTCTGCATCTCCATTAAGGCCTCTATGTTTGGCCCGCTCAAGGCTCCGTCACGGGCAATATCGGTATAGATGAAGCGTTGCACGCCCAGCATATGTAACTCTGCCGCCAGGGTGGTCGCCTGTGTCTTTGAGGTCTCGCGCCAGCCGGAGGTAGCGACCCAACCCTGCCGTGCATCCAGGCCAACGGCGATATGCTCGCCCCAGCGTTGCAGTGCTTCTTTGAGCAACGGGCGGTCAGTCAGTGCCACCGTACCAAGAATGATGCGTTCTACCCCCACAGCAAGCACTTGCTCGATATGCGCCAGCGAACGTATTCCGCCACCGACCTCTATATACAGCGACGTGGCCTCACGCATACGCCGGATCAGTTCAGGGTTGACGGGTTGACCACTGGCCGCCCCATCCAGGTCAACGACGTGCAGCCAGCTTGCGCCTGTATCCTGCCAGCGTCGCGCAACCCGTACAGGGTCGACATCGTAGGTCGTGACCTGGGCGTAGTCCCCCTGGTAGAGCCGCACACACTGCCCATCTTTGATATCAATCGCCGGAAGAATGATCGTTGCCTTACTCCCTTCACTCCTTCACCCATTTTACAAAGTTACGGAGCAGTTGCAGCCCGGCGGTCCCACTTTTCTCAGGGTGAAATTGCGTTCCCCAAATGTGTTCAGCAACGATCACGCTGCAATAGGGCGAGCCATAATCGGTGACTGCGGCAACGCCGTGCTGGTCTTGTGGCTCGACATAGTAGGAGTGCGCGAAGTAAAAGTAGGCATCTTGAGCTATATCAGCGAAGATGGGCAGCCCCTCATGTAAGGGTCTCACCTGGTTCCAGCCCATATGTGGAATCTTTGGTCCATAGGGAATACGCCGCACTTCCCCACGAAAGAGACCAAGGCCATCGACCTCTCCTTCTGCATGATGGTCCGCCAGCAGTTGCATACCAAGACAGATACCCAAAAATGGCTTACCTTGCCGGGTCGCCTGGCGAATAGCATCATCCAGCCCGCATTCTATTATACGTGCCATTGCCGCTCCTCCAGAACCCACGCCCGGTAATACAACCGCCTGCGCAGCAGCAACCACTGCCGGATCATCTGTCACCTGCACCTCCGCTCCGACAAATTCCAGGGCCTTCTCGATGCTGCGTATGTTTCCCGCGCCATAATCAATGATGGCAATCATCTCTATTCTTCATCCCCGTTCATTGAAATATTACCCATCTCGACAGCCTGCGCCAGCCCAAGCCAGCTAATTGCAGCAGGCATGCGTTTTTCATCAAAAAGGTTCACGGTCAATAGCGGGCAGCACATCATTGCTAACCAGACAATCTCCATCCAATCTGCCGGTAGTACACCCCTCGAACGCAGCATATCTCTGAGCGGGGTATAAAGAGCATGGAATTTCGTATCGAAGATCGCCCGGCGTATCGAAGTCAACTCAAAATTGTGCTCAACGTAAATGTTCAGATCACGAATCGTCACAGATATCTGCAAATCCTGCGCGACTTCCTGTGGGAAATACATCCATGTAGCAAACACATTATGAAAAAAGGGTTTGACAATGTCCAGTGACGGCGAATGACGACCGGCAAAGGCCGGATCAAAATAGAGCAAGTTCTTTTGATCTTCCAGGAAAACGTTCCCATAATGGGCATCCCCATGCCCAATCACGGTCATAGTCTCACGCGCCGGGTTGAGTACGAGCCGGGCTCGTTCGATCAACTGGCCCAATGTAGGCCGGTTTTCCTTCCCAACAATGACCCTTCCATGGCTATTGTAGATAGTCCAACGATATTTGAGCAGTTCCTCAAAGGCTACAGCATTATCTACATCTGGAATACCCTGTGGAACGCCCTGACGACCGGGCAACGGAACACGTTTTCCTTCATAAAAGCTTTTGAGACGCCCCCCTGCCAGGCGATGCCAGAAAAGCTGGTGTATGGGAGCATGAGCGTGCTCCTGGGCTGTACTATGAGCAAGCGTCTTATCGTAGATAGCAAGCAAACGTTCACATGCTTGCTTTTCAGCCGCTAGCACCATCGCAAAAGTGCCATCTTTCGCGTTGCCTGTCTCAACCGCACGAACGAGGTCAAACATGACGGGCCAGCGCACAACTGGATAGATGACCATCTGCCGTCCCCCCTCATGCATCGTTTGTAATGGCTTGACGATATTATACCCCGCCTGGTGCAATAGATCAGCATGGTAGTATTCTTCGAGCACTCCCTGCTCCTCGACGTGCGTCTTGAAAAAGTACTCTTCGCCGCTCAGACGGTATACGCCATTAAACGAGTTCAACGACACTGCTTTGGGTATCAAGGTCACGCTCTCGACGTGGAGCATCATGTGGCGTGCAAACCAGCGTTGCAGCAGTCGCTCCGCTTTTTCCCGTTCGCTGAACTGCAAGTGCTGGATAGTTGCCAGGCTATCGATATGTACCAACAGGTCTGGCAGCTTTGTCACATCGTCAATGGTGAAGTCCGGCTTGCTTTGCGCTAAGAGTTGGCGTGCCTCCGGCGTGCGTACACCCGTCAAGACCGCCACAGTAAGTGCGCCCGCTGCACGCCCACCCAATATGTCGCTGGTAGAGTCCCCCACCACTACAAAATTTGCATTAACGGCATCGTCCCGTAGGGGCGGGGGTGGGGTTGTGGGCGGTGGGGACGCTTGCGTCGCCCTCGTCCTGTCTCCCCTGGCTGCTTCACCATCACCCATCCCCCCTGGGCGACGCAAGCGTCCCCTCCACTCATCCTCTCCACCCCCGCCCCTACGAGACAACCTCGTCCTCTCGTCCGTGTCCATATCGCCTTCATACCCACCACGCGATAGGGCATTCATTCCCTGCGCTGCTACCAGGAACTGGAACGGATGCGGCTTGCCTAACAGTGTTTGATCTCCTTGTATGCGTAATTCAGCTTCTGCACGTTCAACATAGTCGTAGGTTGAGATGCGTTGCTCGTCAAAATAGCCGAGTAAGCCATACTTGTCTAGCGGGTACACAGCCTCCTGGTAAGTACGTCCAGTAGCAAAACCCAGCACATATCCCTGCTGCCGCAGCGTCTCAAGGGTTGCTCGCACCTGTTCCAAAGGTAAAAGAGGCCGCTCAAAGTGGATGCACCCTGGCTTCCCCAACTGTGCCGGGGCATGACCATAGGTCTGAGTATAGAGATCGTCCCCTAGATACCATTCTTGAAAGATATCCCGGCAAAACGCCCAGAACGGACTGTGACGCGAAAAAACACCCTCAATTGGATAGCCCAATACCTGACTGGCATACACATCAAAGCAATTGATCAACTCAAGACCAACATACCCCTTGAAAATGGGCGAATCAAATAACGAGTTGCCGACCTTGCGACCGCAAGGGTCGCCACTACCTGTCGCCTCGTTCAATGTTGATCCCGTGAAATGTAGTGGTGCTGAAGCGGACCCTTGCGGTCGCCAGGCTTTTCGCTCTTCGCCCGAAATCTGTATTCTAAAGTCTGCAAGCCACTCAGCATCCCATGGTCGGAGTGGCAGCAATTTCGATATGTTGGGAACGATTGCCAGCAAATCGATCAAACACAGGCAAACCGCCACGTAGCAGGTATCCCAGTTGGAGTTGATTGCACGCGCCTTGAGTGCCAGAATTTCCGTCTCTGGAAAGACCGCACGGCTGATGCTGCGACTCTCCTGCACGTTAGTCGCAGGATGATACTGCTGCCCATCGGCACTCGAACGGCTTTTATCCAGGTGCCAATAGCGCGGGCTGTAGCACAACTCGTGCAGCGTCAAACCTGCCGCGTCCCAGTAAGCCTCTTCGCTGGTGATGACACCATCAAGATCAAATACGATTAAGTCACTCACCGCATCCTCTTTAATCTCTCGCGCAGGCTGCGAACGCGCACAGATTCTTGCTCAAAACGATAGGTCAGCGGCGTCACATCGATATGGATGGCACCCACACTTCGTAGCACCGCCACCGTTTCCAACAACTCCGAGGTAGTATTGCCAACACTCACCACCCCCGCTATACTATAGCCGTATGAGCCCGCTGTATCGCGCCCCACATTTGTTGCGGGACCGTCATATGTGTCAGAACTGGCGATACGAAACTCAAAACCTGAGATACGTGCCCTCAACTGCTTGCTGATCTGCGATATCTTCTCAACGCTCTCAACCTGTAAATGAGCCGTAAGCATAGAACGATTGCGCGCCTGCATACGCGCATCAATCAACTCCAACATAATCGAGGCCATATGTAAAGCCTGTTTATTCTCACCCAGGAGACACCCATTGGCAATCAGGCACGCCTGCGAACGCAAAACAACGCCATCTTCTAACAATTTCAAATGGTTTTCGCGCAGTGTCGTGCCCGTCTCTGTCAGATCAACGATGAGATCAGCCATATCGGTTAACGGAGCGGCTTCCAGTGCTCCATGAGGGGAGACGATCTTACAATGCGTGATGCCATGCCTGCGCAGAAACTGTGCGGTCAACGCGGGGTACTTGGTGGCGATACGCAGGCCGCGCCCTTTTTGGGTGATATAGTATCCGGCCAGGTGCCAGAGATCAGCGCAGGTGCTCACGTCGATCCAGGTTTCAGGCACCGCTACGACAAGACGGCAAGCTCCAAAGCCAAGATCGCGCTCTAGCATAATGATGTCATCGTCGTGGTCATCCTCGTCAGCTTCATCGTCACTCTGACCGCGATGTTCAACCAGGATATCATATCCCGTGATACCAAGGGCAGCATCGCCATCCTGAACCAGCGCCGGTATATCCGCTGCGCGCTGAAAGACCACTTCCAGGCCAGGCATACTACCGATGCGTGCAAGATACTGGCGCGGATTGCTGCGGTTGACCTTCATGCCACATTCGGCCAGAAAGGCAAGCGTGGCCGTCTCTAAAGCGCCCTTCCCCGGGAGGGCTAAACGTATTCCAGAATCTGTTCTCACAGGCATTGATCCTTTACCTGCACGCTCTCAAGCAGTGACTCAAGGGTAGCAACATCCTCTTCACCCGTCGCCAGGTTCTTGACGGTGACAACACCCGCTCCTTGCTCGCTCTCACCGACAATCAGAGCTAACAACATCTGCTTTTTTGTGGCCAGTTTCAAACCCGCTCCCACACCATGTCCCGTCACATCTACCTCGGTACGTAAACCCTGCTGGCGAGCAGAACGAGCCACCAGCAGTGCATATGGCATATCTTGCACACTCACCGGAATGACCAGTGCCTGCGTTGGTGCATCCGAAGGGAGGTCGCTTTTCGGCAGCAGCGAGAGGAGACGCTCAATGCCAAAGGCAAAACCGCAGGCGTGAATATCGCGAGTGCTGCCAACCGCACGCATGAGACGATCATAACGCCCTCCTCCACAGAGTTGAGCGTCGAAACCGTCCTCATCCGAGGCATGAATCTCGAAGACCAGCCCGCTATAGTAGCTGATACCGCGCCCAAGCGCTAGATTGAGCACAATATTTGAACTGGGGACGCCGCCCTGCTCGACAATTGCTACAAGCTGTTCCAGTTCGGCCAGGGGCTCTGCGCTGAGTTCATAACGCGCTAAGAGCTCCCGCAGCTCGCTAAATACGAGCGGCGGGGAGCCTGAAACAGCATGGAGCGTGCGCAGGAACTCCAACGCATGGAGTATCTGCCGCCGCTGCTCACTTCGTCCCACTTTCCAGAGGAAACGTTCAATGACCTCATTGCGGTCGGCATCATCTCCAAAGGAGATACTGATACCGTTCAACAGCGACGCGATATAGCGTGCCTTTACCTCAGACGCTGTATCTTTTGCGGCAATCTCATTTTCGTCATTTCGCTGAAGCGGATACAAGGTTTCTAAACGGGCTTGAGCCGCCTGCTCGCCATCATCAGAGCGACTTATCTGCTCCATCAGGCTGATCAGTAGACGTGCCGCATGATCGTCAAGGTGCAAGCGATGAATAAAGCCACTGGCAACGCCAATATGCCCCAGTTCTAAACGGTACCGGGTTATGTTAAGCTTGCTCAATATGTCACAGGCAAGCTGCAAAATTTCGGCATCGACAGAGGCTGCATGACCTCCGAATAATTCAACCCCAAGCTGGGTATGCTGGCGATAGCGGTTGCGACCAGGTGCTTCATAGCGGAAAATCGGACCGGCATATTGAAAGCGCACGGGCAAAGGCTGCTGCTGGTAATGATCGAGATACAGGCGGCAGATAGAAGCCGTGTATTCTGGACGCAGGCACAGATCACGATGGTGCAAGCGAAAGGAGTAGAGGTTCTGCCACAGCTCCTGTCCAAAGCTTGCAAGAAAGAGATCGCTGCGCTCCACTATGGGAGTATCCACCCTGGCGTAACCTGCCTGCGCCAGGAATGAACTCAGGCGATCTATCAGCCAACGCTGGTGCTGATATACCTCCGGTAATATATCACGCATCCCGCGCAGCCGCTCAACACGCTTCTTCATACCTTCAACCTTTTACTTTATGTATTTCGTTTCGCCTGATCATTGTGCCTACCCCCTGATCGGTGAACAATTCGCGCAATAAGACATGTGGCTCTCGACCATCGACAATATGCACACGCTGAACGGAAGACGAGGCATCCAGGCAGGCCGAAACCTTGGGAATCATACCGCCGCTGATGACACCATCTTCTATAAGCTGTCGCGCCTCTTGCTCGCCCAGTTCTGAGATCAATGAGCCGTCTGTGCGGCAGATGCCTACGACGTTGCTTAAGAAGATTAATTTCTCTGCATTGAGGGCACCGGCTAGATGCGCCGCCACCAGGTCGGCGTTGATGTTCAAGCAGGTGCCACCTGGCCCTTGCCCAAGCGGCGCGACAATCGGGATATAGCCCTGATCGATAAGCGTCTGTACCGGCGTGGGATCAACCGACTCAACCTCGCCAACAAAACCGAGACGTTCGTCGGCAACACGCGCACAGACCATGTTCCCATCAGTTCCGCTCAGGCCAACGGCGCGTCCACCCAGTTGAGCAGCCATCAATACCAGTCCCTGGTTCACCTGGCCTAACAACACCATACGCACAATATCCAGCGTCGCGCTATCGGTGACACGCAGCCCATCCACGAAATGCGCGGGCAAGTTGAGCTTCTTCAACCACTGGTTGATATATGGGCCACCTCCGTGAACCAGCACAGGATTTGCACCAAGTGTGCGTAGCCAGATGATATCCTGTAAGACCTCTCTCCGATGTTCAAGTGTACTCCCTCCCAATTTTATCACGAGCGTCTTCCCCTTCAAAAAATCGATATATGGAAGGGCTTCACGCAAGACCTGGGCAAGTAGCTGCTGATCGTTGATACTATCGCCTTCTGTTGTTTTTGAAAATGTAATCGCCATTTGGCATTCCTCTTCTAAAAGTTTTCCGTTTTTGCGACATGAAAACTCAAACATACTATGGGTAAAGAGACATCACCGGTAATCCAGTAGTCTCCGGCAGTCCATAGAGCCGATTTGCATTCTGTATCGCCTGGCCCGCGGCACCTTTGACGAGGTTATCAAGGCAAGAAATCACTAATAAACGCCTGGTGCGTGTATCCACCATTGGATAGATAAAACAGCTATTGCTGCCATATGTCCACTTTGTATGCGGAGGCTGATCTACCACGCGCACAAATGGCTCATTAGCATAATACTCCTCATAGAGCGAACGTAGCTCTGCCATCGTGACAACGCGCTGACTGGCATCCTGTTTGAGATCAGCATAACAGGTGGCCAGGATGCCGCGTGTCATGGGCACCAGGTGGGGTATGAATGTAAGGCGCAGAGGGCCACCAACAGGGTGTCCTCCTGCCAACGCCGCAGCCTCAAGCTCCTGGCTAATCTCCGGCAGGTGACGATGGCCGGAGAGGCTATAGGCACTCACATCTTCATTGACTTCTGCAAAATGCGTACCAGGTGTCGGGCTTCTACCGGCACCACTTACTCCCGATTTGGCATCTATGATGATATTACGGTCAATCATCCCAGCCGCCATGGCCGGCATGAGGCTAAGGATGGCCGCCGTGGCATAACAACCAGGATTAGCAACCAGGGTCGCTCCCTCGATACGCTGGCGGTAACGCTCGCACAATCCATACACCGCCGTCTCCAGCATTGCCGCCGCGGGATGCGTGTGCCTGTACCACTCTTCGTATATTGCCGCATCCCGCAAGCGAAAATCGGCGGAGAGGTCGATTACCTTCGTGCCCCGTTCAAGCAATGTCAACACCGACTGCGCCGCCGCGGCATGTGGGAGGCAAACAAAGGCGAGGTCGGTCTGGGCTGGCTCCTCGGTAATCACCAGGGCAGGGTCAACGCTTCTATGCTGCCTGTCCTCCATGTTCTTCGACATCATCTGTAATTGAGGAAAGACTTCATCTAACCGCTTCCCAACCGCGCTGCGTGCCGTGACCGATTGCACCATATATTGGGGATGCTGCGCGAGTAAGCGCAGCAATTCCAGGCCGGTATAGCTCGTCACATTCACAATTGAAACATTTGTCTTCATCATGTCCATGCTTGTCCTGTCTTGAATGAAAGAAAAGAGCCGGATGGAGAGAATTGGGCAACAAAAAAGCCCTCGTCCTCCTATCAATACGGAAGGGACGAGAGCGTTAGAGATGTTTTGCTCCCGTGGTACCACCCCAATTGTCACGACCTGCAACAATGCATCTTCCTCACCACACTGTGACGAAGGGTTTGTGACCACTTTTACCGGTTCTCTCGCTGCGTGGGAACCAGCCACCTGTCCTACTTGCCTTTAAGAAAAAGCTTTCTTCGGTCAGCCGCTCACGATGCGGTTCTGAGAAGGTGCATCCATTCCGAACTTCCACCAATCATCGGATCGCTGTCGGTGACCTGTCTCATACTATGTTCGCTCAATGCGGGTCAGTCTCTCTATGCAGTTGTTATATATAACAATAACAGGTGAATGGCAAAATGTCAATTTTACTTGCCCTCACCTGTTTCATTATCTAATTTTTCTAAAAGGGCCTCTGCCTCTCAAGTGTCCGCTTTAGCAAACCTATCAGGGCAATAGTACCAAACCATAAGGCGACTAACGCCCAGGAGCGTTTCTCCTCTTTGTCTTTCATTTTTTGACCTCTTTCTTAGCTCATACTCAACACAATATTAAACACTATTGTTATATCTCATCCCAAAACACTTAGCAAATCCTAATCTTTCCTTGAGGCTTTATTGATTTTTCCCTGGTAAAATGAGTGGTGGAGACACTACACAAGCATGAATCTTATGCTAGTGTTACTATCTGATACATCGGATGTCAAGTCTGAATAGATGTAGTAAAATACAATATAGGTGAGATGACACATGAAAATATTTCGGAACAGCAAAGCGATAAACTCTCAGAAACTCCTGACCATCGCGTTTGCCTTTCTCTTTGCCACAACGACACTTGCTGCCTGTGCGAACCCTGTTAGCTCCAGTCAGCAGGGGGGCGATATCCACAAGATTCAGCATGTAGTCGTGATTATGCAAGAGAACCGCTCGTTCGATAGCTACTTTGGCACATACCCCGGCGCGGATGGTATCCCCATGCAAAATGGAACGCCAACGGTTTGCGTGCCTGATCCACTGGCGAAGCAGTGTGTAAAGCCATACCATGATCCAAATGATCGCAATGGTGGTGGTCCGCACGGCAATAGCAACGCCATTGCCGACATCAATGGTGGCCAGATGAATGGATTTCAGATTCAAGCTGAGAAGGCTCATAAAGGTTGCATCGATCCCAATAACCCCGCCTGTACCAATGCCGCCAAAGCCGATGTGATGGGCTACCACGATGCTCGCGAGATCCCTAACTATTGGGCCTATGCCAGCCATTTTGTGCTGCAAGATCACATGTTTGAGCCTAACGCCTCGTGGAGCCTGCCGGAACACCTCTTTATGGTTTCAGAATGGTCGGCAAAGTGTACTACCCCTGGCGACCCGATGAGTTGCCAGAACGCGGTACAAAACCCAGCCCAGATAAAAGGGAGTAAGAAGGCAGGTACGGTCCAACAACCGGATTATGCCTGGACCGACCTGACCTACTTGATGTACAAAGCCAAGGTGAGTTGGGCCTATTATGTGGCGGATGGAACACAGCCCGACTGTGAAGATGCCTCCGCTATTACCTGCACACCCAAGCCGCAGCACGCGGGCACGCCTGAGATCTGGAATCCACTACCCTACTTCGATACAGTAAAACAGGATGGGCAGCTTGGCAACATTCAGCAGCTCACCAATTTCTACACCGCCGCCAAGAATGGCTCGTTGCCGTCAGTCTCCTGGGTTGTTCCCAACGGCACCAATAGTGAGCATCCGCCCGCCCTGGTCAGCACTGGCCAGTCATACGTAACCGGTCTGATCAATGCGATTATGCAGGGACCGGATTGGAGCAGCACGGCGATTTTCCTTGCCTGGGATGACTGGGGTGGTTTCTACGATCACGTTGTGCCACCGACTGTCGATCAAAACGGGTATGGCCTGCGGGTACCTGGAATAGTGATCAGTCCTTACGCTAAGCAGGGTTATATCGATCACCAGACGCTCAGCTTCGATGCCTATGTAAAGTTCATCGAGGATGATTTCCTCAGTGGGCAGCGCATCGACCCCAAGACGGACGGTCGTCCCGATCCACGGCCCGATGTGCGTGAGAACGCCTCGATACTCGGCAACCTGCTAAGTGACTTCGACTTCAACCAGTCGCCAAGACCACCGATGATATTATCGACGACCCCTGCACCTGGGCCTGCTTCAACACCATAAACATGAGTGAGAAAGCGCGACAATGCGGGCGTTTGACAGTGTCAAACGCCCGCATTGTCGCGCTTTCTCACTCATGTTTATGGTGTTGAAGCAGGCCCAGGTGCAGG
>WNFB01000872.1_pt1 | contig 32329 bp, 30 predicted proteins | sample 5400501 | NCBI WGS metagenome assembly WNFB01 (sample SAMN13153341, study PRJNA577476) | soil metagenome | isolation source: 200 cm saprolite under Douglas fir tree site 2 hole 1 | place: USA:California | collected 2015-04-18
ATCATCCCCGGGAAGTCGGTGCGGTTCCAGCCGCCGGCGAGAACGTGGTTGTGCGCGCTGGGGAGCCGGCGGGCGCAGGCCATGAGGAGCAGCCACGAATGCTCGGCCGCCGGCGTCAGGTCGCTCAGCACCTCGCGTTGGCCCTTGAGGGTCAGGAGTGGAATTCCGCGGCGCGCGAGCGCATCGGCGTCGATGTGATCGGCTCCGGTCGTCGCCGTCACCACCAGGCGGAGCTCTGGGGCGGCGGCGATCATCGCTTCCGTCAGGCGGACTTTCATGGACGCGTCGAGGAAGGCGCTGGCGCTCTTGAGCCCGGAGGCCACCGCGTCGGCCTCGGGCGGGACCGTTCGGATTTCGAAGCGCGTGCCGGCGACCTCGCGGACGACCTCCGCCGCCTCGGCGGGGCCGGAGTAGGTCAGCACGGGACGCGTCACGAGACGTCCACGCCGATCTCGTGTAGCCTCGCGTCGACCGCGCGGCCGAGCCGCTCGAGCGCCGGCCCCTCCAGGGCCTTCTGCCGGCACGTCCGACACGGGTCCGCTTTGTCGCCGACAGTGACCAGGCTCCGGCGCCACGCCGTGAATTCCGCGCTGGCATAGACGTCGAAGATGCTCGAGCGCCGAGCGAGATCGCCGACCGCGAAGGCCGCGTGCTTCGGATGATCGCTCCTGAGATTGCAGCACGGCATCACCGTGCCGTTGAAGTCGACGGTGAAATTCGAGAAGACCAGGAAGCACGGCGAGCGCCGCACCCAGTCGCGGGGGACCAGCTGCTCGATGAGCTGGCCGCGGTCGTAGCCGGTCTCGTCGAAGTTGTGCGAGAAGGCGACGATCGGCAGGCCGGGGGTGGGAAAGCTCGCCCCGACCGTCGTGGCTGTCGACGCGTCCCAGACGGGTGTCAGCCGGAGCCGCTGGCCCAGCCGCGTGATCTCATCGCGCGCCGCCTCCACGCTCCAGCTGACACCGCGGCGCATGTACACGCTCACGCGGAGCATCGAGAGACCGGCCTCGCGCAGGCGCGCCACCGCCCGCGGATTGAGATAGTCGCCGTTGGTCACGATGTCGATGGTCGCGCCGGGAAGCCGCCGGCGCGCCAGCGCGACGAGGTCGTAGATGTGCTCGTGGGCCATCGGCTCCGAGTAGCGGGCGAATCGGAGGACCCGGTCGTAGCCGATCGACGCCAGGTCGTCGAGGATCGACTCGTACAGGCCGCGATCCAGTGTCGTCTTGACCGTAAGGCGATCGATCGTCGCGTTGGGGCAGAACGAACACGTGCGGTTGCAGTACGCGTGCGGCTCGAGCTCCACGAGATCGACGTTCCGCTTGAAGAGCGCTCGCTTGGCGCCGGCATCCAGACCGGGATCGTGCTCCAGCGTCCGGCGGTCGAGGATCGAGAGGAAGTGCGTCCAGTGGTCCCGCGCCGGGCGCAGCCGCCGATACAGCCTTCGGGCCATTACGAGCGGACGCATGTCACGCCTCCCGTTTCATGCCGGACAACGGTGCGGACCCGAGGCTGCGGATCAGATCGTCCAGCCGCTCGGCGTACGACCGCTCGCTCGGCGCGACGAAGTACTCGCACTGTCGTCGAAGTCGGCCCGCGGTCTCCGGGCGCTCCGCCAGCTCGAGCAGCGCCCGACAGCCGTCCACGAGGGCCTCCGGGCGAGCACACTGCAGGCAATCCACGCGCTCGAAGAAGTCGCGGAAGTGGACCGTCCTGGCCATGCTGAACAGGGCCATGTTGCGCGCGACGTCCTCGTCCGGCAGGTAGGCGAGGATGGGCTTCCCGTGCAGCGCGCCCTCGAGCAGGATGGTCGACAGCGGCGAGATCACCGCGTCGACGGCCGAGAGCGTCACGTGGGTGTCCTCGTAGTCGGCCAGATGGATGATCCCGGAGCGCTGGCGGTGGCGCCGATAGTACTCGGTCAGGTCGGGCGCCATCGCGACGTGCCGCCACGGCAGCGCGAAGAAATCCGCCTCGCCCTCGGCGGTCGCGCGCCACGGATGCGGGCGGTAGAGCACCGAGCAGCCCCGAAGCTCGCCGCGCTCGATCGCCCTCTCGAGCGCCAGGAGATGGGCGGTCTCGTCGAGCCCCTTGCTCGATCCGGCGTACAGCAGGAGCCGGCAGCCCGCTGGAACGCCAAGTCGGGCGCGATAGGCGGCCGGCGCCTCTCGTGGCGGACGGCGGTAGACGTCGAACTGGGCGGCCCCGAACGTGAGGAGATGCTCGAGCGGGACGCCGAGCCGCTCGTGGGCCACCTGCTTCGAATGCTCGCCCCACACCACGAGCCGGTCGGGTGCGCCGACCGCCACCATCTTCACGGCCGGGTTGTCCCACGAGTTCATGAGGTAGACGGTCGGCACGCGGTGGACCCGACCCCAGCGGATGAGATCGGACACGAACAAGCCTTCGAGAACCGTGGGATGCAAGAGAACGTCGGGCTTTTCCTCCTCGAGGAGGGTATCGAGCGCCGGATCGTTGCCGATTCGCGCCAGCTTCCGTCGTCGATACCAGTGATAGGTACCCGGCCACGACCAGCACCAGCTCGTCCAGAAGCCGCGGCGGCCGAGAATTTCACGCCAGAATGCAAAGATCGGGCGCTTGTCACGGCTGCGTCTGAGGCGGCGGAGCACGGTCGCGTGGTAGAGACGGCGATAGCCGTTGAGACGCTCCTCCGAGACGGCGACTGTCCGGTACCGGCCGAGAGACAGTGTGGCAGGGTCGGTCGTCACCCGGCGATGGCGTGTCGGGAAGACCCACACCACCTCGTGCTCCGCCTCGAGCGCCGGCAGGACACCGCTCAGCAAGAAGTGGCGCAGGACGATGTCGTGGTCGATGAAGACGGCGATCTTCGCCACGGCGCTCAGCCTTTCACGCCGGAGCCGTAGAGGTAATCGGCCCGGCCGCTCGATTCCAGCAGCCCCCGAAATACCTCGGAGGCGCCGCCGGCGACGGGCAGCTTGCCGATCCCGGTCGGCCGCTTATCGCGGAGCCAGAGGATCGCGTTCGACAGGTCGAAGCGATGATGGTACGAGACCGCGACGTCGGTGAAGCCGGCGGCTCGCAGCAGCCGCTCGACGGCCTCGGCGTCGAAGTACCAGAGGTGCACGACGCGGTAGAAGAACGCCGCATACTCCTCCGGCAAGACCTCGAGCAGCCAATCGCGCCGATTGGGTGTGCTGATGAGCAGACGCCCGTGCGGCTTGAGCAACCGCCGGATGTCGCGCAGGAGCGCGAGCGGATCCTCGACGTGCTCCACCAGGCTGAACGCCACGGCGACGTCGGCCGACCCGACCCACGCGTCGGGGACGTCGGCGCAGTAGGGGAAGGCCAGATGCCCCTTCGCCTCCACGGCCGCGCGCAGCGAGGGGGTCGGCTCGATTCCGATGGTCGCCCGACAGAAGCCCTTGACGAGATCGAGGAACGAGCCGGCGCCGCACCCCACGTCCACGAGCACGGTGTCGCGCAGGCTCGCGGTCCCGAGCGCGCGGAGCTTTTCCGCCTGCTCGGCATCGTGCAGGCGATGGAAGTCCTCGGCCCGGTCGCTGCCGTCCACGAGCCAACGATACTCGGACGACTCGTAGTCCACGCTCGTCGTGGGTAGATGAGCGGTGCCGCACGCGACGCACGCCCACACCGTTCGTGGCTCGGCGGTCACGGAGCCGAACCCGCCGGCGCGGACGGGCCCGTGATAGAGCACGACGTGCTCCTCGCCGCCGCAGATCCTGCACGAGCACGGACTCACAGCGCCTTCCCGAGCTCGTAGCCGTCGTCGCCCGCCAGCGCGTAGTAGAGCGCCGGTCGTGGCGCGAGCGGGCGCGTGGCCAGATACGCGGCGCGGGCGAGCGCGAGCGAGCGCGAGACGCGGCGATGACAGCGCGCGCGCGAGACGCGCTCGAGCCCCACCATCGTCAGCCAGGACTCGATGGCCCGCGCGGAGGGTAGATGCGTGATGTTCATGCTCACGTGATACTTCCGCTTCGCCTTCTCGGATGGCGGATACAGCACCTCGACGCAGTTCGCCCCGCGCAGGCGCCGCCGTCGCGTCGTCGCCGACTCGAGCACGAGGACGCCGCCGAGTTTCAAGAGATCGGAGAGACGCCGCACCATTCGGAGCTGCTCGGGGTTGTGGTAGAGAACGCCCGTGCACCACACGACGTCGAAGGGCTCGAGGCGACTCACCAGCGTACTGTACATGACATTCGCGGAGACGTACTCGATCCGCGGCGAGTCGATCCGGGAGAGCCACGCGCGATTCGAGGCCTCGAGGCGCGGCAGGTCAACGAGGGTCAGCCACTCGGGATCGAGCCCGAGAAGCCGTTGCGTGTCCAGTCCGTCTTTCGGCCCGATCTCGAGGATCCGCGCGGGACGGCGCTCGCCGAGATAGGCGACCAGCTCCTCGAACAGGTACCCACGGTAGTCCGCGGCGGGCGGCCCGCCGAGGAGTCGACGCTGGACGCCGCGCAGCACCCGCGCGATCACGGCCGCCCGGACCCGTTCAGCGCACACAGGCGCTGCAGGAGCCGGCCATACTCCACGCACATCTGGTCTCCAGACGGAGGATCGTCGAGCACTCGGGCGCGGAGCTCGGCGTACCGCTCGCGGGCCTCGACGATCGCGCTCCGCACGTCGTCGCGGAACGGAATCCCGTAACGGCGTCCGAGCTCCACCACGCCTCCGCCGTCCTCGTGATAGACGACCGGCAGACCGCATTGCACGCCCTCGATCGCATGCATCGGCCCGGGGTCGAATCGAGAGGCGGTGAGGTACACGTGGCAGCGCCGGAGCAGCGCCCCGAGCTCCTCGCCCGCGGTCGGGCCGTAGGTCCGGGCCGTCCGCCACCGGATCTCCTTCGGCCAGCGCCCGATGACCCAGAGCTCCGTGTCGGGGAGCCGGCCGTCCGCGATGAGACGATCCACCTCCTGGTACACGTCGAAGCCCTTGTTCCAGTTGTCCGACCAGTGATGGGTGACGAGCCGCAGCACCTTGCCCGGCGCCCACGCGTCCGCGCCGACGGGATGAAAAATCGCGGGATCGGCCCCGTTGGCGACGACGACGTGCGGCCGGCCCCGGTCGAACCAGCGGCTCGCGTGATACTCGCGGAGCCACTCGGAGACGAACACGGTGAAATCGGCGACCCGGTTCACCTCGGCGAGGAGGCGATCGACGACAGTGGTACCCTTCCGCGCGTCGCACTCGTTGACCCGGTGGACGCAGTCGACGCCGGGGAACCGCTGCCGGTACGCGACGATCTGTTCGAGACCGAACTCGATCAGGCCGCCCACGCGCGGGTCGACAATGACGATGACGTCCACGCGCCCCCCGAGGTCGAAGCGCACCGCGTAGCCTCGCGTCGACAGGTAGCGCACGATCTGGGCGAGCCACTGGTTGCCGCCGCCCCACGGCGACGAGGTCGGTCGCATGTTGATGGCGACCGAGGCGAGTGGCGCTCGGGCGGCGACCGCGACCCGGGGGCGCGGAGCCCAGCGACGGAGCGCCTGCTTGATCGGCGAGAGCATCACAGGTGGGCCGAGACCAGCCCGTCGAGGATGCTCGCCATGCGAGGCTCGGCGAAGTGCTCGACGACGGTCTGGCGCGCGCGGGCGCCCATCGCTGCGCAGTACTGGGGGTCGTCCCACAGGCGCCGGATCGCGTCGCGGAGCGCATCGACCCGACCCGGCGGGACCAGCACGCAGTTCTCGCCGTCTCGCAAGTGCGTTTCACCCCACCAGCCGCGCGTTCGCGTGAGGACGGTCGCCACGCCGCACGCCATCGCCTGGAGCGCGGTGCTCTGTCCGGACGGCTGACTGCGGTCGTGGAGCGGGATGACCAGGAATCGTGAGCCCGAATAGATGTCGCGCAGCTCGGTCGACGTGTGGGTCGTGGTGGTCGTGACGTTCGCCCGTCCGTCGACGGCCACGGACAGGGTGGTGACGATGTGGAGCGGCAGGTCGTCAACGGCCGCCAGCAGTGTCCCGTAGTCGCGCCCGGCATCGGACCCGACGCTCACGATCGGCCCGGCGCGCTGCTCCGGCGGCGCCGTGTTCCTCCAGAAGTCGCAGTCGGCGCCGAACGGGAGGACGCGCACCCGGCCGGAGGGGACGCCGAGCCAGGCCGCGAGTGACGCCTGCGCACCAGCGCTCAGCGTCAGCAATTCCTCGGCGCCGAGGAGGAATCGACGGTACCGGCGCGACAGCCATCGATCGGCTCCGTACGTCGCGACGCGATCGCTCAGCCCCTGGCTGATGTAGATGAGCGGCGTCCTCAGGAGCCCGGCGGCCTTGAGAAACGCGAGCGGCAGACCACAGGCGTCGACGGTCGAGATGACGATCCGGGCGCGGTTCAGGTCCGCGAGGTTCCGGAGCGCGAGGTCGAGTGCGAAGCCCATGCCGAGGCGCCGCGCGATCAGCCGCTCGAACGGGTACCACGGGCGCGCGAAGGGCGCGCGGCCCTCGTCCTCGACGAAGCCCACCTGATAGCGGTCGCGCAGGGACAGGAGTCCGTAGAAGAACTCGCTCGAGCCTTCGCCCCGCTGCCACTCCTCGAGCCACTGCCGGCGTCGGCGGCGGTAGACCCAGACCACGTCGGCCGTCGACGCCGTCCCGATCGTACCGTCCATGCCGAGCACTCGCACCATCGGGACGATCACCCCCGCCGCTCACGCCGGGTGTTCGTCGCGATGATCCCCTGGGTCCAGAAGATGGACAACGGACTGCCGAGCCGATCGAGGAGCTCGATGCCCGTGCACAGCCGCACCAGGTTGGCGAGGACGGCGACGGGACGGATCCGTCCGACGCCGAGGCACATGAGATCGATGAGCCAGGCCGGATGCATCAGCACCGTGTCGACGCGCTCGAAGTAGCAGCCCACCAGTGCCCGTAGCTCGTCGGGCCAGAACTCGTGCCGGTGATGGACGTCGAGCGGGCGCTCGAGCAGCCGAATCGGCGTCGTGAGCACGAGGCGGCCCTGGGCCGAGAGCAGGTCGACGAGCTGCGCGAGCATTGCCTCGGCGTCGTCGAGATGCTCGATGACCTCGGCCAGGACGACCGCGTCGAAGCGCCGGTGCTCGACGGCGCGGAGATCCGTGAAGAATTCGCCTCGCAGGCCCTGGCGCGCGAACATCCGCGTCGCCAGCTCGATGGCCGTCTCGTCCACGTCGACGCCGGCGACAGTCGTCCCACCCTGCGCCAAACGGGCCAGCAGCGCTCCGTCGCCGCAGCCGATTTCTAGAATCGTCCGGCTCGTCGCGCACTGTGCGGGCGCGAGTGTACGGCCAGCCGTCAATCGGATGGAGCGACGCCTCCCGCCAGTGGTACGCGCGCCGCTCGCGATACTTCGCGAATGTTGGCGCCACACCCTCGGCGTGCGACCCGGTCGGCTCAGAGCCTGGCGTGCCCATGGTTCCTGAGCAGACGCTCGGCCTCCGCGAGGTCCTCGAGCGTGTCGATGTTCACCATGGGCGTCGTCACCGTCAGCGCGCGCGGCTTGGGGCCGAACACCGTGCGATGCGCGCGGAACATCGAGGTGCGGAAGACGTAGACGGCGCCGTTTTGCACGTACGTCGGTCCGAGGTCCTGCCGGCGAACGGGCATGGGCACGTCGCGAAGGACACGGTGCGCATAGCCGTCCTCGTCGACCTGAAACTGCTTGAGTCCGTGGAAGCGCCGCGGCACCTCGGACACCGTGAAGACCGCGTCGGCGCCGTCGAGCGCCGCCACGGCCGCCCTGACCATGTCCGGCGTGCGCAGGGGCGAGCTCGGCTCCAGGAGGGCGACGACGGCCGGCGTGAAGCCCCGCTCGGCGAGCACATCGAGGGCATGCGTGATCACGTCCGTCACGTCGGCCAGGTCGGAGGCGAGCTCGGCCGGCCGCCCGATGACCTCCGCGCCGGCCTGCCGGCTCTCGGCAGTGATCTCTTCTCCGTCCGTCGAGACCACGATCCGCTCGAAGAGCCCGGCGGCACGCGCGCAGCGGACGGCCAGCGTCGTGAGGCTCACTGCACCGAGCTGACGCAGGTTCTTGCCCGGCACCCCCTTGCTGCCCATGCGGGCCGGCACCAGCGCGAGCGACGATTCGCTAGGCATAGGCCAGACGCTTCTGGATGCTGATCTCGGCGGACGCGAGGATGTCCGCGATCCGCTTGCCGGCGAAGCCGTCGCCGAACAGCATCGAGCGCTCGTAGCGTCCGTGCGCGATCTGTCGCCGGGCGGCCGCCTCGATCTCGGCGGCGTGGTAGCCGACGTGGACGACGTTCGGCCCGTGCTCCCGCCCCTGCTGGCGCGTGCCGACGTTCACCGCCGGCACGCCGAGGAACGCGCCCTCGCGGAGCGCGGAGCTCGAGTTGCCGATCACGCACGCGGCATTGTGGATGAGCCGCGCCCAGTCCTCGACCGAGAAGTTCCGGTAGTAGTGGAGCTTTTTCGGATTGTAGCGCTCGCGCCACATCCGCAGGCCCTTCGAGATGTCATCCGATCCCGCGTCCACGTTCGGCCAGAGCCACACGGTCTGCACGTCGAGCGCCGTCACCGCCTTCAGCGTCTCGTTGATCTGATCGAGGCCACGCCCGTACTCCGTCGTCACCGGGTGCTGAAGCACCACGAGATACGGCTCGTCCGCGTCGATCTCGGCCCCGACCCCGAGATAGCGGCTGAAGATGTCCAACGGCAGCGTGAGGTCGAGGTGCGCGATCGCGTCGATCGACGGGCAGCCTAGGCAGTGGACGGTCGCCGGGCTCTCGCCCATGTTTATTAAGTTTTGGGCCGCCCGCGACGTCGCCGGGAAGTGGAGGTGCGAGAGCTTCGTGACCGCGTGACGGACGCTCTCGTCGATAGAGCCCGTGACCTCGCCGCCCTGCGTGTGGGCCACCGCGATGTTCATGTAGCTGGCGGCGATCGCGGTCGCGATGGTCTCGAAACGGTCGGCGACGGTGAGGACGACGTCGGGCTTGAGGTTCTCGAACAGCGTCGCCAGCTCGATGATGGCCAGCCCCGTCGACTTCGCCATCGTCGTGGGCGTTTCGCCCTCCACGATCGTGTAGACGGTGGCGTTGGGCGTGAAGCCGTCCGCCTCGATGATCTGCCGGACATTACCGAATCGGTAGAGCAGCGCGGACGCGCCGACGATCAGCTGGAGCTCGAGGTCGGGATGCGCCTGGACGGCCTTCAAGACCGACTTGATCCGGCCGTAGTTCGCGCGGCTGTTCACGACGACGCAGATCTTGCGCCTGGCCTTACGCCCCGCCATCCAGATCCTCCCAGGTGAGCAGTTGGTCTCTCGCGACGTCGCGCCGGAGCGGCCGGCCGAGCACGCTCTCGATGCGCTCGGACGGAATGCCCGTGCCCGGCTTCTTGAACGACAGGTGCTCCAGGTGGAGCACGGTACCCGCGGCCAGATCGACGCGGGCGACGACGCTCTTGGTGAAGAGCTGTCGCATCGCTGCCACGTCCCCGGCGGCCGCGTCCTTGTCCACCGGGCTCGCGCGCATGCGCTCGACGAAGCGCACCCCCTCCACCAGTTGGCGCAGCTCGGCGGTCGTGACGGACGCCGGCACGTCCGGGCCGAACATCTCGCGGCTCAACGTGACGTGCACCTCCAGCACGTCACAGCCGAGCGCGGCGGCGGCGAGCCCCGCGAAGATCGTCCCCGAATGATCGGACAGCCCGACCGGACACTGGTACCGCTCGCGGAAGAGCGGAAGGAGGTTCAGACCGATGCGCTCCGGAGGGCACGGGTACGCCGTCGTGCACTGGAGCACGGCGATCGGCACCTGCGCCGCCTGCGCGCGGGCGACGGTCGCGTCGAGCTCCGCCAGGGGGCTCATCCCGCTCGAGAGCAAGATCGGCCGTTTGCTGGCGAGCAGCCGCTCGAGGAGCGGCGCGTTCGACACCTCGCCCGACGCGACCTTCCACGCCACCATGCCGATCCGCTCAAGCAACTCCACCGCCTCGCCGGAGAACGGCGAGCTCAAGAAGATGAGACCCCGGTCCTCGGCGTGCCGCTTGAGACCGCGCCACTGCTCTTCCGAGAACTCCATCCGGCGCCAGTAGTCATAGCGGGTCGTGTCTTGCGGGCTGAATTTGACGCGCCAAGGCTCGGCGGGTGTGCTCTCGGCCGCCGCGATGTGCGTCTGGAACTTGACGGCGTCCGCCCCGGCGTTCGCGATGGCGTCGATGAACGCGTGCGCGAACCCGAGGCTTCCGTCGTGGGCCTGCGCGACCTCCGCGACGATCAGACAGGGGTGGCCCGCGCCGACCGGGCGGGGACCGACACGGAAGCTGGTGGTCACCGGCCGTCTCTCATGCGCTCGCCTCCGTCATCCGGCGGAACAGCTCGTGATTTCCCTTGAGCTCCGCGTAACTGCCGCAGCCGACCAGTCGCCCCTGCTCCAGAACGAAGATCTCGTCGGACGGCGCGACGGTCGAGAGCCGATGGGCGATGGTCACGATCATGACCTGCCCGCGCAGGTTCTTCAGCGCCGCCAGGATCTCGCCCTCGCTGAGCGTGTCCAGCGCGCTCGTGGCCTCGTCGAGGACCAGGATCTCCGGCCGGTTGAATAGCGCGCGCGCGATGGCCACGCGCTGCCGCTGCCCGCCCGAGAGCCGGGCGCCCCGCTCGCCCATTCGCGTGTCGAGCCCGTGTTCGAGCTCGGCGGGCAGATCGGCCAGGTTCGCCAGGCGCAGGCATTCGACCACCCGTCGGTCGTCCACCAGGGCGCGCGGCACGCCGAAGGCCACGTTCGCCCGCAGTGAATCGTCGGTGATGAACGGCGCTTGCGGCACGTAGCCGATCCGCCGCTGCCAGTCCCGCGGGTCCAGCGCGGACATCGGCGTCGCGCCCACTCGCATCTGGCCCTCGGTGGGGTCGAGCAGCCCGACCAGAATGTCCACGAGCGTGCTCTTGCCCGCCGCCGACCTCCCCACGATGCCGTAGGCGCCGGCACGCCCGAGCTCAAGGGTGACATCGCGCAGCGCCCACTCGGCGGAGCCTCGATACCGGTAGCCCACGCCCTCGAAGCGGACCCGCTGCCATTCGCCGACGGCCTGGCCGCCCCGCCGCGCGTGGCCTGCTTCGCGCTCGATGCTGGCGAGCGTCTCCCGAATCCCGCGCACGTGGGGCAACGCGTTGAGCAGGCTGCCCACCGCCGAGGACAGCGCGCTGACGGCGGGCACGACCTTCGTCGTGACCACGATCAGCAGCGCGAGTTGCGTGGCGATCTGCCCGCCGCCGATGCCGGTCTTCCAGAACGCCAGCGCCAGGGCGACCAGCGTCACCTGCGCCAGAGTCCGCATGATGACGGCGGGCGTCTCCTGCCAGACGTTGAGCCCGGCGTGGGCCCCGCTCACGGTGGCATAAGCGGCACGGAACAGCTCGCTGAAATAGCCTTCTCGGGAGCTCAGCTTGATGTCTTTGATGCCGGTCAGAGCCTGGTTGGCCGTCAACAACGTCGCGTCGAGCGCCACCCGCTTCTGCTCCGCGAGCCGGGTGAGAAACGGCCGCGTCAGGCGGACGGAGGCGAAAGCCAGCAGCGCCACGGCCGTGAGCACGAGGAGCCCCGTCCGCCGCGACAGCGCCAGGACCAGGACGACGCCCATGACGACGACGAGAACGTCGTTGACCATCATCATCAGCCGCTGCACGAAGGCCCGGCTCCAGAACACCACGTCGTCGTAGACCAGCCGGGAGAGCACCAACGAGTTGCGGCCGAGGAACCATGAGTAGGGAGCATGGATGCAGCGGTCGAGCAGGTCCCGGGCCAGACGCGTCTGGCACGACGCGGCGAAACGGTTCTGCGTGTAGAGGATGACCCAGCTGGCGGCGGCGGCGAGCACCATCAAGGTGATGACGGTGAACCCGAGCAGTGCGATGAACTGCCCCTCGGGCGGAGAGCCTGCCCACCGGTGGAGCTCGGCGAGCAGCCCCGGCGTGTGGATCGCCGTCGGCTGGATCACGACGTTCACGAAGGGCAGCACAGCCGTGACAGCCGCGATCTCGAGCGCGCTCGCGACGGCGATGGCGATGGTGAGCGCGACCGCTCGCTTCGCTTCCCGCGGGGACAGCAGGGCGAGGCCGGAGCGGATGGCGGAAACGATAGGCTGTCGGCCGGCGGGCGGCGCGGCAGCCCCGTCTTCGCTCGTCGAGCCCGCCGGCTCGTTCACCACGAGAACTCGTCCGCCAGGCTCATCTTGAAGGTGTGGTAGTGCCGCCGGTCGGACGCGAACCAGGCACGGATAGTGTCGAGCTCACGGCGAAGCGCCTCCGGATTTTCGCCGAAGAGGCTCGGGACCTGGGCATAGATCGGCGCCTGAACGGGGTCGTCCGGGAGAACGAAGCCGCGCTGCCAGGCCGGGCGCCCGAAGTACCAACCGGCGAAAACCTGGGCACGCCGCCGTGTCGCGGGGAGGTCGACCGCCTTCCACCAATCCGCGGCCAGGGCGTCCAGGTACTCCTCTCTGGACTGGGGCCAGGTCACGAATCCCGCGTCGTGGTACCAGCCCCGATCGGCCACGAGGACGGGCTTCCCGGCCGCGGCGGCCTCGATGCCGACCGTCCCATGGTAGGTGATGACCGCGTCCATCGCGTCGAGCACGGCCGAGCCGTTCCAGTCGATCGGGACGAGCTGGACGTGGCCGCTCGCGTCGAGCGGCGGCATCAGGTCGGACAGCGTGACGCCCCCATACCACTGGTCGCACGGGTGAGCTTTGAAGAGCCAGTTGACGCGTCGCTGGCGTTGCGCCACGCTCAGCGTGGCCTGGGTCCAGTCCAGGAAATCCCGGAAGTGGGTCATGCCGCACGGGTGCGGGAAATCGAACCAGTTGGAGGCGTAGACACCGACGACCGGGCGGTCGGGGTCCCAGCCGAACCTCTCCACGAGCGCGGCGCGGGTGACGTGCGCGCTCGCCTTCTGGAACGCGTAGCGCGCGCCCATGTCGTCAGTCCGTCCGCCCAGGCGCTTTTCGAGGTACGCGCTCCCGATGACGGCCAGCGCCCCTTGCCTGGCCTCGGGTAGCGCGTCCAGGTCCGCGGCCTTGGGACGGTCTGTCGTGTCGTAGAGGTCAGAGAGCTCCACCAGCTTCGCGAATCGCGGCACGCCGTAGTTGCCGCACAGCAAGACGACCGGGATGCCCCGGCTGACCGCGATCCAGGCCAGCGCCGCGAACTGGAAATTCACCGCGTGGCTCAGGAGGACCAGCTCGAAGCGATCCGAGTCGAGCAGGGCCTCGGCGGCCGCGATGCTCGCGAGCGCCTCCACGACGTACCCCACGAGCCGCCGGTCGTCCGGGTCGACGCTGGCCGAGCGCCGTCGCTTCAAGATCCCGTCGTACACGAAGTCGGCCGGTACGCCGTGCGGAAGGTGCCAGCGGAGGACGTCGGCCGGCGTCGTCGTCTGCGCGAGCAACCGCCTGGCCTCTCGTCGGTGCGCTGCCATGTCGCCACGCAGATCGCGAACCTGCATCGCCCGCGAGATCCCGAACCGCTCCAGCGTGCGTCGGCCCTCGGCGGCACGATACGTTCCGAGGACGCCGATCTCACGACCGCCGGCTGACCCGACCGCCGCTCGGAAGAGCGCATAGCGGATCCAGTAGTTCGGGTTGTCCCACATGCCGTCGACCAGTACGGCGCCCGTGAATCGAGGCTCGGCGGCCGCCATGAAATCGGCGAGGATCGATTCGCCCCGTCGACGCCACTGCGACAGCTCGTTGGCCCTGTACAGCTTCCCCGGAGACAGCAGCCTGACGGTCGCCACGCCCCGCCGGACGAGCCCCCTCCCCTTGCCGACGAGCCTCTGGACACCACGCGGCGGCACGTTCGATCTCACCAGTCGATCCGGTCGAATCCCGGGTTGTTGGGATCGCTCTTCTGGGTACCGAAGATGTGCGCCGTCTGGAGACCGCCGAGCGTGTTCACCTTGTCGAACGCGGAGTAAAAGACGATCGACAGGGAGAGCTTCTTCAGCATGTGGCGGACGTCGTTGCCCGAGACCAGATTGCCCGGCCAGTCTTTGCTCTGCGGAAAGTACGTCGCGCCAAACACGAACCGGCCCGAGGGCTTCAGGACCCGGGCCACCTCTGAGAGGCACCGGAAGGTGTCTCGGGAATACGCCAGCGTGTTCGACATCACGACGGCGTCGAACGTGTCGTCCGGGAACGTCATCGCCTCCATGTTCATGACGTGGATCTTCGGATTCGTCGAATAGAGGTCGATGGCGTGGATGTCCTTCCACCGGTATCCGTACAGCCAGGCGATGATGAGCTCGTGGACGTTCCGGGGCCCCACGATCAGAAGCGTCTCCGCGCTCGGGTCGCGCGGCGGCAGCGAGAGGATCTGGTAGTAGATCTCCGCCCGGCGCGTCGTGGTGATGACCTTCTGCTGGGTCACGCCAGCGTTGTAGTCGGCGACCTTCGCGTAGAAGGCGTCCCGCGGCGTGGTGTCGCAGATCCTCGCCAGCGCCGGGAGGTCGCGGAGCTGCACCAGGCAGGAGACGAGATCGAAGATCCTCGGCTCCAGGAGAAGGCGCCGCACGAGCCCCGGGCGCGGGCTGGCCTCCGCCGGGTGACGCATGGCCGCAAAGAGGGAGCGCAGTGCCTTCATGGCTTTAGAAATCCGCGGCCGGCTCCTTGGGATAGGAGGCGACCTTGGCGATACCGACCTTCCGGTATCGCTCGAAGGGTGTCGCGGTCACCGATGGGTAGAGGTGGAAGACGCAGACGTAGCGGACCCGGCCCGCCTCCGGATATCCGCCCTTGTGCAGAATGTTGTTCCGGAAGGGCACGAGCAGCCCGGCCTTCCCCCGGGGTTGCTCGACGCGGTCCCGGTACGACCTCGAGATCTCGTCGAGGTAGAGCCCGCACTTGACGTCTCTCTCGTTCTCCCCTGTCGCCGCCGCCGACCGGAGCCGCCGCTGGACCTCTCCGGAGCGGAGCTCCTTCTGATAGATCTCGAGCGAGGCGTCCCAGGGCAGGCACTCCATTGCCCCGTCCTCCTTGCTCACGTCGCCGAGGTAGAACATGACGTTGATACACGTTCCCGGTCCCCCGTCGGTGTGCCAGAGCTGGGAACCGGTCGGCGCATCCGCGATCCTCTCCGATTTGTAGAGGACGCCGAAGAAGATCTTGAAATGGGCACGGTACACCGCCGTCAGGAACGACCCGAGCGCGCCCCGAAAGAGCTGCTCGATCTCGGGAAAGGTCGTGTAGATCTCGTCCCGATAGCGCCCATCGGCGTTCCAGATTCCGACACCCCGCTCTTCTTCCCGGCGGATCTTTCCCAAGATCGCCTCGGCGAGCGTCTGGTTCTCGGGGGTCCAGAGCGACGTGAATCCCTGGCCGTCGAAGTCGCGCGCCCGCTCAGCGATCTCCGGCGCAATCGTCCTCGTGCCCCGAAATTCGGCCTGGCAGGCCTCGAGATAATCCGAATAGCGAGGTGCAGCATGGCGGCCCAGACGAGAGCGATGCTTCCTGACGGCCTGAAGCTCGAGGCGCGATGAGACGGCGCGCTTGAGTCGCGCCAGGGCCGTCATCGATTCTTCTCCGCCAGCTGCGCGATGGCGTGCGGGTAAGCCTTCTCCCACTCGTCCCTCAGCATGCCGAATCGCAGCACGTCCGTCGGGCGCCCTTCGATCACTTCGGCCTCCCTCCCCACCTCCTCGAGTCGCATTCGCCAATGGTGGAACACCCTGACCATCGCCGAATTCAGCGCCGCCGTGCCCCCGGTCACCTTGTTCAGGCCTTCCACCCGAAACAGGTAGTCCATGGCCAGACCCCATGCCTCCCGGCCGAAGCCTTTGGCGCGGGCCTCGGGGTGGCCCACCAGAACGCCGATATCGGCCGTCCCTGCGACCTGGTCCACGTACACCGTCATCGTCCCGACGTGCAGATGATCCACGCGCCGGTAAATCGCCCAAAATTTGTTCGGGGAATTCTCGAAACTCCGGAGATAGGCGATCGCGCTGGCGCGGGTATGGTGCTCGAAGCGCTGGCGCGAATAGCGCATCAGGCTCTTGTCGTTCAGCCAGCTCAGATACGCGTCGGTGATCAACTCTGGCCCGAAGGGACCGAGCTCGACCAGCGATCCCGTGATCATGGGTCAGACCCGAGCAAGCCGAGAATGACGTGGTCGACCATGTCGCATACCGCCATCGGCATCCTCGCCAACCAGCGGCCGGAGGCAAGTCTCTTCTGCGAAGAGGAACGTATCCCTAGCATCGCTCGAGCAGTCTTTCGATGGCCGCCACAGCGCGGTCCAACGCCCCGTCCGGGAACATGGCGTCCGTCCTCGGTTTCGAGGGCGCGGCATCACGCAGGATCGCGCTGATCGCAGGGGCGATCTCTTCCCGCGTCGTCACACACGGAGTAGCGCCGATTTCCACGGTGGCCAACCATGCCTTCTCGGCTTCTCGGGGAACCAGCGAGAGCGTCGGCCGCTTCAGCAGGCACGCCTCCGCCAGCAGCATCGAAGTGAGACCGACGACGAGGTCGGCGGCATAGAGCAGCTCGAGGGGAGAACCGCTGCGGCTCACCAGATCGACGCCGCCGAGGTATGCTCGGTAGTCCTCTACGGTGTCCTTCGGATGCAGGCGCAAGACAAGGTACGGTCGCGGCTCGACGGTCGCGACCGCTCGGAGGAACTCCTCCAGCACGATCTCCGTCCGCCCGATGCTCGAACCGTCACCACGGAGTGTGTAGGACGCGATATCCGCGCGCGTCTGCCCGCCCACACGGACGGACCCCTCGGTAGCAAACATGACGACCTTCCGACTGCCGGCGCCGGGAAAAAGTCGGCTCTTGAGTGCATCACGGTCATGGCGCGAAAGACATTCCCGCACGTGGTGAACATAATCGTAGTGGGGGTGGCCGCAGACGACCACGCGGCGCTCTGGATAGCCGAGCGCGACGAACGCTTGCCTCGTGGGAACGTCGGGCACCAGCAGCCAGTCGGGGGCGTGCCGCAAGGGGTCGCTGCTCTCGCCCCGGAATCGGCGGTCGGCGTTCGTCCGTGCATCGACAATGCCCACGCTCGCGGTGCTCGCGTGACGCGCCTCCTCGAGGAGCGTGAAGGCTTGTGTGTGGGCGTTCTCGGACGTCCCCACCACGAGCACGCGCGGCGCCATCGCGGCGAGCAGCCGGCGGCCCGGCACAGGTTCTCCCACGACCTCGAAGGGAATCCCGCGTGCGGCCAAACATTGCGGGGCGAGACCGTCGGCAAGCATTGTGCTGTGCCACCCCCGCCGCGCCAGCGCCGCCGGCAGATCGGCTACGAAGTTCACCGCGCCAGGATCCTCCGCGAAGATGAGCACGTCGGTCATCGCTCGCTCAGTAGAGCGCCGGGCGCCCGCAGCGCACCGAGACTGGCCCAGACCTTCTGGAACGCCTCGACGATGAGGTCGATGTCGTCAGTCGTGAAGCGGTAGGCGCACAGCTCCATCAGGACGCATCGCCTGTCGTGCAGGTCTTCCGCTACCGGACAGATGCCCTTCTCGTACGACACGTCTCCCGATAGAGGCCGCCGGCCCACGGGAAGCCGCTGCGGCCGTACGCGATCTTCCGCTGGTACATCGGCAGCAAGTGCAGATTGGTATACCCCTCAGCCAGCGCGGGCACCCCCTCGGCCTCCAGGGCCCGGACAATCCGCGCCCGGCTCACGCCGGTTCGCCCCTCGTCGATCAGCAGCGGATACACGTAGTAGACATGGCTGCAATCCGGCTTGACGACCGGCACGCGAAGCCCGGCGAGGCCTCGGAGCCCCGCCGAGAGGCGCTCGGCGGCCGCGGCGCGTTCGTCCGCAAAGACCTTTAGCTTCTTGAGTTGCTCGGTCCCGATCGCGGCTCCGATCTCCGTCATGCGGAAGTTGAAGCCGATCATATTCGTGAGATCCGTCACGCCCTTGTCGCCGACCACCGCCTCCGCGTGATTGCGAATGAGTTGCAGCCGCTCGGCGAGCCGGGGATCGTCCGTCACGCACACCCCGCCTTCGCCGGTGTGGATGTGTTTGTGATAGTTGAGGCTGAACACCCCGATGTCCGCGACGGTGCCGGCGTACCGCCCCTTGTAAAGAGCCCCCGGCGCCTGCGCCGTGTCTTCGATGACTCGCAGCCCGTGGCGCCGGGCGACCGCCATGATCCCATCGAGGTCGGCGGGATGGCCGAAGATGTCGGCCACCACGATGGCCCGGGTCAACGGCGTGATCCTCGCTTCGATCGCGACGGGATCGAGGTTGAACGTCTCATCCTCGATATCGGCGAAGACGGGAATAGCGTTCCAGACCAGGATCGACGTCGCGGAGGCGGACATCGTCCACGGTGTGACGATCACCTCGTCGCCTGGCTCGACACCGATCGCCCCCACGGCCGCCATGAGGCCTGACGTGTTCGAGTTCACCGACACGGCGTATCGTGACCCGAAGTAGGATCGCCACGCCTCCTCGAGGCCGCGGACCTTCTCCCCTCCGTAGAAGTCCGGGCCCCAACAGCCGAGGAATCGCGACAGCACGCCGCTCGCGGCCACGGCTCGGGCCGCCTCAACCTCCTCGACGCCGATCGACGTGTAGCTGGCAAACGTCCGGGTGATCGTCTTCGGTCCGCCGAGCACCGCCAGTCGTTCCATGACCCTCTCCCGCTTACAGCAGCGCGAGTACGCGCTCCATGACTTCGAGCGTCTCGACGCTACTCCTCCCGTCGGCGTTCAGTTCGGTATCGCCGGTCAGATGCCGGTGCAGCGACTCGAGCACATGCCACTGGTACCGGTTCATGTCGGCAGGCACGGTCTCGGCTACTGTCCCGAACGTCCTGTACCCCGGGAAGAGCGGATCGGGCTGGGCCCGCTGAACGCGGATCCTGGCGCCGCCTTGTTCGTACCGCACTCTGGCTCGAGTCCCGATCAGCTCCAACTCCGCCATCGAGGCGCACTCTTCTCGCCCGCAGAGGAAGTACACCGTGGCGTCCTTGAAGCCGATACGGACGTCCGGCTCTGGGTCGTCTCCGGCCAGTCGAGGGCCCGGGTCGAGGATGGTGACCTCTTTCGCCTCGCCGAGGAGGAACATCAGCAAGTCGACGAAGTGCGACGCGTTGACGAGCCATCCCTTGGTGTACCAGACGGTGCCCTTGTAGATCTCGCCGAGCTCGCCTTGCTGGATGACACGCCGTAGCGCCAGCACCCCCGGGTCGAAGCGGCGAACGTAATTCACGAGCAGCGCGCAGCCGCTGTCCTCGGCCAGCGCGACCATCCGCCGCGCGTCCTCGACGCGCGCGGTCATCGGCTTCTCGCAGATCACCGCCCGTGGCCGCCCGCGGACGACCGCCTCGAACACCGGGTAATGGAGACGCGTCGGCACAGCGATCGCGACCACCTCCGGCCGACACCGACGAAGCAGCGACTCGACGTCGTCGAACGAGGGCCGTCTGAACTTCTGCTCGAATCGCTCGCGTTGCCTGGCGTCCGGGTCCACCCCCGCAACCAGCTCGTACCCCTCGTGCATCGCGAAGCCCGCCGCGTGGGTGAGGATGTACCCGTCCGCGCTACGATCATAGTCGTATCCCTGTCCGATGCGCCCCAGGCCGACCACCGCCGCGGAGAATCGCTTCATGTCGGGCCCTTCCGCCGCACGTCCTTGTTGATCGCGACCCACTCCGGCTTCGACCGCAAGAGCTCAACGACGTCCCGGCAACCGAACAATGGGTTCGTGTCACCGAAGTGCTCGATCACCCGTTTCAACAGCTCGTAGTCGCGTGGCTCGTCCAGCGTCAGGCCGAGATCGGGCCAGTGGAGATCGAGAGGCGCGACCAGATGTGCGGGCGAGAAGAGCTCCGGGTGTCGGCAAATGTGGAGCGTCACGTGTTCGCGATCGAGCCGGTCCTGCGTCATCGCCGCCGAGCGCCGTAGCGTGTCGACCGCGAGAACCTGAGTGTCCATTCCGTCGGGGTAGCCTCGGACGTAGCTGTTGGTGGCGTAGTCGCACGATGTGCGCAGGAAGAGCTGGATCGTCTCCTCGACGATATCCGGGTCGATGATGGGGCAGTCCCCGGTGATCTCCACGACGACGTCGGCTACCACCGACTCGGCCGCGCCGAGGACGCGCCCCATCACGTCCTCTTCACTGCCGCGAAAGCACGCGATCCCCTGCTGCCCGGCGAACGTGGCGAGGTCATCGTCTGTGTGCCGGTCCGTCGTGGCGAGAACGATCCGGTCGAGCGATCGTACCCGCCGCAACCGTTCGACGAGGTGCTGCAGCATCGGCTTCCCGCCCGCGGGCAGGAGAACCTTCCCCGGGAGCCGTGAGGACGACATCCGCGCCTCGATGGTCGCGACGATCGAGAGCCGGTCGCGAGACGCCATTGCCACCGTGCTGCTCCTCATCTCGGTTCGCTCGCGGCGAAGCGCGTCGTCCGGTACCCCTCGTCCGCGACCTTCCTCAGCACGGACACCGCGCACCGATGCGCGGGATCGACATCGACGGCCCACGCCCAGTTGTCCGCCTCGTAGGTGACGAGCGCGGCGCGCTCGTAGAGCCGCGTGACGAGAAAGATCTCGGCGTAGTCCTGCTTGTACGTCCACACGCCGGCGCCGGGCAGATGATGATAGTCGACGCGCTCCGGTGCCCTGGGAAGGAAGTCGGCGATGACGAGATGGCCGAGCGGGCGCACGACGCGGTCGATCTCGGCCACCGATCGTAGCAGTGTCGACCGGTCCACCCAGTGGAGCACGAAGCTGACAATGACCAGGTCGAACTGCCGACCCGACTCGACCGGTAGATCGCTCGTGAGCCCGGACAGGAACTCGATCTCGGGATAGCGCTCGCGACCGTCGCGGATCGCATCTTCAGAGATCTCGACGGCCGTAGTCCGGCACCCGCTCCGCCGAGTCAGCGCCGCAAGCCGATAGCCATTGGCGGCGCCGATCTCGATCGCGTCCTTCGGGGTGAGCGCGATCAGCTCGAGCACTCTCAGGATGGGATCGCGCGCGACACGATCCGGGTCCGCCAGCGCCGACCGGTTCCGAGCAAACCAGCGATCCCCTTCCCCGGCGGCGAAAACGAGGTCCTGCGTCATCGCGACGTCCCGACAGGCTTCATTGTCCAAGCGACTGCGGCCTGAACCAGGCGCTCGTCGCGTCCTTGCCCCCGCTGCATTGCTTCATGCTCGAGTCCTCAACGTCGGAGCCCCTTTCTGGCCACGCCTCACGGTTGCCGGAACACCGGCTTGACGGGCTCGCCCTCGAGCCGCTGGATCACGTCACCGGCCTTGACGGCCTCGGCCAGGACGGCGAACGCCGCCCGATACACACGCAGCGTCTGCTCGACATCCGCATCACTGTGGCGGTAGCAGAGGTTCTGGCCTCCCGAAAACAACACGCCCCGCCTCAGACATTCCTGCTGGAACAGGCTCTTGAGCACCAGCGCGCCGTTCGCGCCGTCGTCTCTGAACGTCAGAACCGTGCGCGGCGCCAGCCCGACACATTCTGCGTGACGCCCAAGACCGCATTTCTGGGCCAGGACGTTGAAGCCGTCCTTCAGCTTTTGGCCCTGCGCCCAGAGGTGGCCGATGACGTTGTTTTTCCGCATCTCGTTGATCGTCGCGACGGTCGCGGCCAGCGCGACGGTGTCGCCGCCGTAGGTAAATGAAAAGAACACCTCGTCGAAGAGCTCCATGAGGGCCCGGGGGCCCACCACGGCCGAGATCGGATACCCGTTCGCCATGGCCTTGCCGAAGCACGCGAGGTCGGGCGTGACGCCGAAATATTCCTGAGCGCCGCCCAGAGCGAAACGAAATCCGCTCAGCACTTCGTCGAAGATCAGCAGGGCGCCTTCGGCCCGCGCCCGCGTCTGAACCGCTTGCAGGAATCCCGGGCGGGGCTCCAGCACCCCGACCGGTTCCATGATGACCGCCGCGACACGACCGCGATGCCTCGCGAAAATCCGCTCGAGGCTCTCGATGTCGTTGTACTCGAACGGAACCGTCAGCTCGCGCACGGCCTGCGGGACGCCCTTGCTGCGCGTGGTGGTCCCGATATACCAGTCTTGCCATCCGTGGTAGCCGCAGCACGCGATGATGTCGCGCTCCGTATAGGCCCGGGCCAACCTGACGGCACCCGAGGTGGCGTCGGAGCCGTTCTTGCCGAAGCGCACCATCTCGGCGCACGGGATGAGGTCCACGAGGACCTCGGCGACTTCGACTTCCAGCGGATGCGCGAGCGAGAAGCTCGTGCCCTCCGCGATCTGGCGCGTGACGGCGTCGGTCACGGCCGGCTCGTTGTGCCCCAGGATGATCGCGCCCAGGGCCATCGGATAGTCGATGTACTCGTTGCCGTCCACGTCCCACACATGGCTGCCCTCGCCGCGGGCGAGAAAGACGGGCGCCGCCCCCTGAACGAACTGGGTCGGCCCTTTGCTGAACGTCTGGGTACCCGACGGAATGAGTCGTTCCGCGCGAGCCTTGAGCTCGTGCGAGCGCTCGAGCCGCCTCGGTCGCGCCGGAAGCTGAGGCTCCTTCGCCAGTGTCATGTAATAGCCCTCGTTGCGGACGATTCCCCGGTTGGTTTCGAGCAGGGACGGCTCGTTCTTGACGAGCGTCAGGACCTCGGCCATGCCGAACGGCCGTTGACCCTCCGCCCCCAGTCGGGCGTAGATCGCGCGGACGAATTCCAGGTCGGCGCGATGATCGACCGTCCAGCGCAGGTCCCGCGTCGAGAGGTCCACCTCGTTCTCGACGTTGTGGATCCGGAAGCGGCCGGAGGTCCGGAGATAGGGAGTCACGTGCTCACGCTCAGCGGGAAGGCGCGCCTCGCGCCACGCCTGCGCCAGCGCGTCGAAGGAGAACGCCTCCACGTCCAGCCCGTCCGGGTACGTGCAGCGCAGCGTGTTGGTGACGTACTGATAGTCCTTCTGACGGAACGTCCCGACGACCCTGTCTACCACGCGCGGATCCACGAGCGGGCAGTCTCCGGTGACCCGCGCCACCGCCCCGGCGTCGTAGCGCATGGCAGCCCGATAGAACCGGTCCAGGACGTCCTCGGCGCTGCCGCGAAAGCATTCGACGGCGTGCTCGGCACAGTAGTCGGCCAGCACGTCGTCGGCGGACCGGTCCGAGGTCGCCACGACCACGAGGTCCACCGACGCGGCCTGTCCAAGCCGATCGACGACGTGTCGGATCATCGGGCGTCCCTGGATCTCGGCCATTACCTTGCCGGGGAATCTGGTCGACTCCATCCGCGCCTGAACGATCGCGACGACGCGAGCCTTCACCGTCCGGGCCTTCCTTCAAGCTCGACAACCCGACCGGTCGCGGCCGATTCCTTTGCCGCGAGCGCCACCTCGAGGACACGGCGGCCCTCGAACACGTCCAGGGCGGGCTTCTCCTCGCCGGCCAGACACCGTACGAAGTGACGCATCTCGTCCACGTACATCGAGTTCGGCGCCCACCCCGGGGGGTCGTGGAACACCTCCGACTGTCGGGCGATCCCAGAATACAGACGCACCTCGCCCGCGCCATAGTCCCAACGAATGGTCCCCTCGTCTCCGATGATCTGGCACGTCCGGCTGTACTCCCGCTGGACATAGTCGAGATGCACCTCGCCGATCGCCCCTTCAGCGAAGCGCAGGAGGATCGCCGCCGTGTCCTCGGTCTCGATGTCGAGCCCGCTCTCCGTGCCGGCGAAGCAGGCGACGGCTCGGACGTCACCGAGCATCCAGCGGATGTAGTCCAGCTCGTGGATCGCATCCAGGATCACTCCGCCGCCGAGATGCGCCAGCGCGCTGTAGGTCTCCCGATAGTCCTCCCAGGGATGCCAGTCCGGAAGGTAGGACCCGACCTCGACGCGCGCACTCACGACGCGTCCAACGGCCTTCTCCTCCAGCAGGCGCTTGACCTTCATCAGCCCGGGGTGAAAGCGCATGTTGCAGCCGACCAGGGTTACTAGACCCTGGTTCGTCACGACATCCAGAAGTTCAGTGAGCCCCTCCAGTCGGTCCGAGACGGGCTTCTCTATGAACAGATGGCAGCCACGCTTTGCGGCCTGGAGGGCCAACGGGACGTGCGTGCTCGTTGGTGCGGCGATCACCGCGACATTCGGCCTGCGCTTCCAAGCATCATCGAAAGTCGCAATCGATTCCACACTGAACCGTGTGCTCGCCTCACGACGCCGGTCCTCGCGAAGATCCCACGCAAGAATCTCGCCGGCATTCAGCGCCTTCAGGTTGCCAATGTGACGCTTCCCGATCGACCCACAACCGATGACGACAAAACGCAACTGAGCAGGACTAGGGGGCATGGTCGCTCACTACGGCCATGACGGTTACGTTCCGAAACCGATCATTCTTGTGCGCATGATGCGTGTTCGCTGTGCTCCCGTTCATGCCTGCCGCTTCCACACCCAGGCCATGCCCTGCCCGAGGTTCGGCACCAGGTTGCCGGGCAGCCGCAACGCCAGCCGGTTGATCGGTGAATCATACGTTGGCTCCTCGCCCCGCTCCGCCGCGAGCGCCGCGTTCACCACCCGCGACAGGAAATAGTACGTGCTGGTGAAGTAGCGGACGCCCGTGAGGCTCAGGCCGGGCAGACGCAGCGCGGCCACTTCGTCCTCGCGCAAGTAGCAATTCTGCGCGGGCGGGACGATCGCCACGAGCCCGGCGCGCACGCGCACCGAGTTCAGCCGGTCGAGCGCGTCCCGGCTGTTCTCGACCATGACGTAGAGCCCGCCGGGCTTAAGGTAGGCGCCGAGTGTGCCGATCGCACGGCACTGCGTCGGCCAGTCGGCCAAGTTGATGAGCGCGCGCTCGGTGAACACCAGGTCGAAGAGGCCGAGATCGAGCGGTGGATCGAGGACGTCGCCGATGCGGAACGTGACCGTGCTAGCGATGCCCACGACCGCGTCGGCAAGCAGCTGTTGGGCCGCCGCGACCATGGCCGGCGAGCGGTCGAACCCGACGACCTCGCACTCGGCCCGGCGCGCGAGCTCCAACGCCGTGATCCCGTTCCCGCAGCCAGCGTCGAGCACGCGCATACCGTCGGCGACGTAGCCGCAGAGGAACTCGACCTCCAGCTGCTTGGCGATCAGGTCGCGCGTGCCGGCTTCGGGGCCGCGGAGCGCGCGCGCCTCCCAGAACTCGGCGTTGGTCGTCATGCGCGGCTTCGTAGGCCGCTGCCACCCGATGCTGTTATTTTGGCCGCGTCCTCCGGTCCGATCCGTCTCTGCAGCACGCGCGCGCCCTCGATCACTGAAGGTCATCCAGCCGGATCAGGGCGTCAGCGGCGATCGCGTGCGCCGCCGTGCAACCGAGCACACGCTCGAGGGCCTCAGGCGGGAGTCCGAAGCCGAGCTTGCCGCACCGGAGCACCGCCACGCTGTCGGCGCTCAACCGCTCGCCTGCGCGGATGTCGCGCCTCGCGAAGATGCTGCGTCGCCCGAAGGCACGAAGCTCCTCCTCCTCGGGGAGCGTTTCCTTTCGGCCGTGGCCGAGCGCCCGCTCGGCTTCGCGCACGCGCTGGACGAGCGTCCGGAGCTCGTCCGGCTCGACGGCGAACTCGTGGTCGGGGCCGGGGAGGCGGTTCGACAGCGTGAAGTGCTTCTCGATCAGGCAGGCGCCGAGCGCGACGGCAACGACCGGCGCCACGAAGGGATCCCGGGAGTGATCCGAGAGCCCCGTCGGCAATCCCGTCGCCTCCCGCAGGGAGACGAGAGCGCGCGCGTTGACGGCGTCGAGGGGCGTCGGGTACTTGGCCGTGCACTGGAGCAGCACAATTTGATCGTTGCTCTCCGCCCGAATGATCTCCACGGAGTGAAGGACCTCGTCGAGGACCGCCGCGCCGGTGGACACGATCATCGGCTTGCCCTTGCGCGCGATGTGTCGCAGCAGCGGCGCGTGCGTCATCTCGTACGACGCCACCTTGAATGCCGGCACCCAGGGGTCGATTAGGTCGGCTGACTCCTCGTCGAACGGCGAGGACAAAAACGCGAGCCCGCGTCGACGGCAGTGGCCGGCGAGCTCCGGCACCCAGTCGTCGGGCGTCTCCATGTCGTGGATGATGTCGTAGATGGGGCGGGGCGTGTTCAGGTAGTCGCTCGCCCCCGCGGACTTCGGATAGAGCTTCGCGGCCTTGAACTGCTGGAACTTCACCGCATCGGCGCGCGCGTCGGCCGCCGCGTCGATCAGTCTGAGCGCCTGCTCGAAGCTGCCGTTGTGATTGCTGCCGGCCTCCGCGACGATGTAGACGGGTTCGCCGTCACCGACCCACCGGTCCCCGATCCTGACTCGCGTCATCTTGCCCTCCAGAACTCGACGATGGCGCGCGCCACGCGAGCGGCACCGCGGCCATCGACGAGCCCGCGCCCCTTGCGGTTCATCCGCTCGCGGCACGCCCGATCGGCGACGAGCCCGGCGAGCCCGGTGACGATCTTCGCTTCGAGGTCGGCGTCGCCCGCGGCTCCGACCCAGGCGAGTGTCCCGGCCTCCGAGAGTGCGGTCAGATTCAGCGTCTGGTTCTCGGCGAGCCGGATCGCGAGCGCCGGCGTGCCGGTCGCCGCGAGCTCGTACGTCGTCTGGCCGCCCCCGCACAGGGCCACGTCCGCCGCCAGCATGAGCGCCGCGATGTCTTTTGGATCCTCGTGGACCACCACGCGGCCGCCCGCCGCCTCGACCGCCACCCGCAACGCCTCGCTCCGTACGGAGAAGGGCCCGACCACCACGTCCTGCTCGACCGCACCGAGTGCGCGCGTGGCCCATCCCACCAGCCGCGATGTGAGGTCCCCCGGGTCGCCCCCGCCGACCGTGACGAGGATCCGCCTCGCCCGGTCGGGGATGCTTCGGACGCCCGCCTGTGCGAACTGTGGGCGGAGGAGCACGTAGCGAGGGCCAAGTAAGAACCGGGTGTGCGGGGCGCCTCGGTACTGGAGCTGCTCCGCGCCGGCGCTCGTGTTGACCACGAGGTCCACCGCCAGTTCGTGGTCGGCGAGATCGTCTATGACGACGACGCGCAGGCCCGCAGCGCTGAGCGCCGTTAGGTAGGCGGTCCCGAGCGAAGGCGAGTCCACGACAATCACACGCGCCTGGTGCACGCGACAGTGCTCGAGCGTGCCGGCGAGGTCATGCGTGGGCTCGACCGGAAGGACTTCGAAGTCCGATGCCTCGAGCCACTCACGCGCGCGCGCGTCCCCGGCGAAGGCAAAGAGGCTCTCGATGCCGAGGTCCCGCAGGGCTCCGGCGAGCGTCAGACAGCGCCGGACGTGGCCGAGCCCAATGTCGGTGCCCGCGTCGGCGCGGAAGGCGACACGCCATGGCGTGGCAGTCATCGCCGGAAGTGGCCGACCACCTTCTCCACGGCGTGGACGACGTCCCGGACGTCCGCGTCCGTCATCGCCGGGAAGATCGGCAGGCTGAGGATCCGCTCGTAGGCATCCTCGGCCACGGGCCAGCCACCGCGCCGGAATCCGAGGCTCTCGTAGTAGGGATGCCAGGGGACGGGGATGTAGTGGACGTTGACGCCGATGTTCTCGGCGCGGAGCGCGCGAAAGACCTCGGCGCGCCCGACGCGCAGGCCGTCGAGCCGCAGGCGAACGACATAGAGGTGCCACGCCGACTCGCGGTCGGTGAGCACGCCGGGCGGCCCGATCTCGGGCAGCGCGGCGAAGGCGCGCGTGTACCGTGCAGCGATTTCCCGCCGTCGGACGATCTGCTCCGTGAGCCGCTCGAGCTGCGAGAGCCCGAGAGCCGACTGGATGTCGCTCAGGCGATAGTTGTAGCCGAGCTCCACCATGTCGTAGTGCCAGTCCTCGCGTCGCTGGTGCTCGCGCGTGATGCCGTGGTTACGGAAGATGCGGAGGCGCGAGGCGAGAGCCGGATCGTCCGTCGCCACCATGCCGCCCTCGCCGGTCGTGATGTGCTTCACCGGGTGCAGGCTGAACGTGGTCAACCGCGAGAGGGACCCTACCGGGCGGCCCCGGTACGTCGCGCCGAGGGCGTGCGAAGCGTCCTCGATGAGAGCGAAGCCGTGGCGCGAGGCGAGCGCATCCAGTTCATCCAGGTCCGACGGCTCGCCGGCATAGTCGACCGTTATGACCGCTTTCGTCCGCGGTGTGATGCACGCCTCGACATTCGCGGGATCCAGGTTGAGCGTGTCCGGCTGCACGTCGGCGAACACGACCGTCCCCCCGAGATAGCGCACGCAGTTCGCCGTGGCCGCGAAGGTCATCGGTGTGGTGATCACCTCGTCGCCGGGGTCGATGCCGGCGGCGAACGCGGCGGCGTGGAGCGCGGCCGTCCCGCTGCTCACGGCGACGGCGTGCCGTACGCCGACGGCCTTGGCGAACGCGGCCTCGAACTCGTCAACGATGGGACCGGTCGTGAGCCAGTCCGAGCGGAGCGCGGCAACCACCGCCTCGATGTCGGCCTCGTCCACGCAGTGCCGCCCGTACGGCAGCATCGAGGCACGGACGGGACGGCCTCCCTCGATCGCGAGCGGGGCCTTCGACGTCACGCCAGGGGTCCGAGCAGCTCGGTCAACGCTTCGGGCGTGAGCTGCTGGGGGTTCGTGTCGCTCGCGTAGCGAAAGCCGGGGCGGAGCGGGCGGCTACCCGTCCAGCGCTTCGACGCCCGTTCCGGGCCGACCGGCAGGATCACGAACTTGTCGTCGAGCTCGAGTGTGTAACGCGCCTCGTCCTCGGACACCAGGATCTCGTGCGTCTTCTCGCCTGGCCGGCTGCCGATCACGTCGACCTCGCAGTCGGGCGCAAGGGTTCGCGACAGCTCGAGGATCGTCATGGACGGGATCTTCGGCACGAAGATCTCACCCCCGTGCATCTCCTCGATGCACCCCACCACGAAGCGCACACCCTTTTCGAGGGTGATCCAGAAACGGGTCATGGCGGGGTCGGTGATCGTGATGCGTCCGTTGCGGCGCTGCTCGAGGAAGACGGGGATCACGCTGCCGCGGCTGGCGACGACGTTGCCGTAGCGGGCGCACGCGAACCGTGTCTCCCGGGAGCCGGCGTACTGGTTGCCGTCGACGAACAGCTTCTCGGCGCAGAGCTTCGTCGCCCCGTAGAGATTGATCGGGTTGACGGCTTTGTCGGTGCTGAGCGCCATCACGCGCTTGACGCCGCAGTCGATCGCGGCGTCGATGACATTCTTCGCGCCCATCACGTTGGTGAGAATCGCTTCGAACGGGTTGTACTCACAGGCGGGCACCTGCTTCAGGGCGGCCGCGTGTACGACGACATCGACACCGTAGAACGCCCGGTACAGGCGCTCGCGATCCCGCACGTCGCCGAGGAAATAGCGGACCGGCGAATCACCGGTGTCCGAGAATTGCTGCCGCATCTCGTGCTGCTTCAGCTCGTCGCGGCTGAAGATGATGAGCTTCTTGGGCCGGAGCTCCCGCAGCACGACTTCCACGAATGTGCGGCCGAACGACCCGGTGCCTCCGGTGACCAGAACGCTGAGCTCGGGCCAGTTCACGGCGCGGCACCCCGCGTCTGCTGCGTCCGGTACCACTCGACGGTGCGGCGCAGGCCGTCCTCGAAGCTCGTCCGCGCCCGGAAGCCGAACCAGCGCTCGGCCCGGCTCGTGTCGACACACCGGCGCGGCTGCCCGTTGGGCTTGGTCGTGTCCCACACGATTTCGCCCTTGAAGCCGGTGAGCTTCGCCACGACGTGGACGAGGTCCCTGATGCTGATCTCCACGCCGGAGCCGAGGTTCACGGGCTCCGGACCGTCGTAACGCTCGGCGGCAAGCACGATCGCCTCCGCCGCGTCCTCCACATAGAGGAATTCGCGGGTGGGCGTACCGTCGCCCCAGCATACGATCTCCGACTCTCCCCGCTCCGTCGCCTCGACGCACTTCCCGATGAGAGCCGGAATCACGTGCGAGTTCTCGCGGTCGACGTGATCGCCTGGCCCGTAGAGATTGACCGGCATCACGTGCGTCGCGTTGAAGCCGTACTGCTGGCGGTACGCCTGCGCCTGCACAAGCAGCATCTTCTTGGCGAGACCGTATGGCGCGTTCGTCTCCTCGGGATAGCCGTTCCAGAGGTCGTCCTCGACGAATGGGACCGGTGTCAGTTTCGGGTACGCACAGATCGTGCTGACCCCGACGAACTTCGAGACGCCGGCGCGCCAGGACTCGTGAAGAAGCTGCGTGCCCATGAGCAGATTGTCGTAGAAGAATTCGGCGGGATGGGAGCGATTCGCGCCGATCCCGCCAACGCGCGCCGCGAGGTGGATCACCATGTCCGGCCGGGCGTCGCGGAGCACACGCTCGATGTCCTCGCTCCGCCGCAGATCGTAGTCGCGGCTCCGAGGGACGAACGGGCTCCGGCATCCCCGCCCCTTGAGCGCATCCACGACGCGCGAGCCGAGGAAGCCGGCGCCCCCGGTCACCAGCACGCGGCGCTCATCCCAACGGGGATGATCCTTCTCCATGCTCGTCCCGCTCACTTCACGTCCTCCGCGGCGACCACCGACGCCGTGAGCTGCCTGAGCGTGAGGATCTTCTCCCGCGGCACGTTCAGGCGCGCCAGCTCCGCGACGTGCTGCTCGGGACGATCGAACGCCGCCAGGATGAGGCCGTCGAAATCCTCGCCGACGAGCTCCGCGATCGGTCGCACGGGGAAGCCGAGGAAATGGCCGTTCGGCTCCCGAGAGAAGACGCCGACGGGCTCGAGCCCGAACTCTTTAAGTGTCAGGTAGGCGAGCTCCGCGGGCTCCCCCGTGCCGTAGAGGACAATGCGCTTCACGCCCGTCCTGACGAGCTGGCTCAACGACTCACGAAGGGTCTGTCGTGAGCGCTGGTACAGATGAATCGAGTAGGCCAAGTGGTCGTACGTGAGCCGGCTCTTCTCGGCGATCCCCTTCGGCGTGAGGAGGTACCGGAGGCGCTTGCCCGCTGCGGGCTTCTTCGGGAACTCGACGATCTTGATGGACCCCTTCCGGGCCAGGCGCTTGAGCAGCAGGTTGGTCAAGCCGAGCGCCACGCCAAGACGCTGGGCGAGCGCCCGCTGGCTCAGGGGGCGGCCCTCGCTGATGGCGGTGAGGATCTCGAGGTCGCGCTCGGCGTGGCGTTCCACGGTCAGGCGGCCGGCTGCCGGTCGTTGTTCATCATTTGAACGTTCACTACCTGAACATGCCGCACCTCAGCGTGTCAAGGAAAACTATGAGGGCCGACTAAAACACCCACGAAGTCAAGGACGTGAGGGCGCCTGACCGCCTCAGGCCCTATAATCGCCCTCGTGCCTTCGGGTGGGAGCGGGTACGCGATCGAGGACCGGGGAAGCGAGCGCGTCCTCAGGGTCCAGGGGCGCGAGCACCACACCTACTACAGCGAGCGCCTCATCCGGATGCTGATCGAGCGAAAAGGCATCGAGCGCGCCCCCCTCTACTTTCCCTTCAAGGAAACGCGCGGCCGTCACTTCCTCGAGCGCCTCTGCGCCTATCTGGCGGCGCGTGGATCCTCCTCGCTCGCCGTGCTCGAGGTGGGATGCTCCTTCGGTCACATCACGGAATACCTGAACGATCAGCCCCGCGTGGCCGTGATCGACACCTTCGACGTCGACCGGGACTTCGTGGAAATGACGCGCGCCAAGGTCGAAGATTTCGGTCTCGCCAAGGTGCGGCAGGTCCTCCACCTGACCGATGAGGAGACCACGCGGCTTCCGTTCGCCGATCACGCGTTCGACCTCGTCCTGGCCGTGGGCGTCGTGGAGCACCTCGCGCCAGACGGCCGCCACCGCTACGTCGACGAGTGGTACCGCGTCCTCGCTCCCGGTGGTCACCTCGTGATCCTGGATACCCCGAACCGTGCCTTCCCTCTGGAGACGCACTCCGCTGGCCTGCCCGGCATCCAGTGGTTGCCTCCGCGGATCGCCTTCGCCTACGCGCGTCTGGTGCGACCACGCTTCAGAGGCGTTCGGTTCGAGGACTTCGACCGACAGGGGGCCTGGCGCAACGCATCCCTGAGCGAGTGCTTTCCCTCCGTCGGCAGGACCGCTTTCGTGGATGCGACGGAGGAGGCGGGCTACGGCTGGCGATTCTTCCGCGACACTGCGCGGTCTCGCACCCGAAGGGCCTTGCTGCCGTTGTTCGCGGTCGCCTGCCGCACGCTCAAGATGCTCGGCCGGCCGCCTTCGCTGGCGCTACCGTACTTCAACCTCGTGCTGCGGAAGCGCGAGCCGGCGGCGCGGAGGATCGACCTCACTCACCGATGACTTGGATGCTAATCTCCCGCCTCCGCGGCCCATCGAGCTCCGCGAAGATGATCGACTGGAACCGGCCGAGGGTGAGTTCGGTGTTGTTGATCCCGACGGCGATGGACCGCCCGATCAGCGCCGCGCGGAGGTGCGCGTGCGCGTTGCCGC
>WNFB01000484.1_pt1 | contig 32324 bp, 35 predicted proteins | sample 5400501 | NCBI WGS metagenome assembly WNFB01 (sample SAMN13153341, study PRJNA577476) | soil metagenome | isolation source: 200 cm saprolite under Douglas fir tree site 2 hole 1 | place: USA:California | collected 2015-04-18
GCGTCGCACACGGACACCATGTCGTTGGAGGCCGCGAAGCTGTGGCCAGCGCCGCCGTTGAAGTTGGCGCTGCCGTAGGTGAGCGAGAGACTGAATCCGAGCGGGTCATTCGTGTTGACCGTCATCTGGTTGTCGACCCGCGTGGTGACACCTGACGGGGCAACCTTGCTGTACGAGGTGGCCAGGCCGGTCATCGAGATCGAGGCCGGGACGCTGAGTGTGATGGTGGTGGACTGGCTGGAGGTGTCAGCAAGCACGGCGCTGACGCCCATGAAAAGCGCGCCTGCCATGAGCAGGCCGACGCCGATGACGGACTTGATGAAACGCATGTGTCCTCCTTGGACTGAGTGGGTGGTGGTGCAGCCCGCAGGACGTGCGGGCAGGACGAAACGGAGGTGTGGCAATGGGCCGATACTCCTCAGGGCGGTCCGAGGCCGGTGGTTAGATCACCGTGCTGCGGGCCGCTCAACTGCAAGCATGCCCTCGCCAGGGCCTTCGTGCCTCGCTAGGGGCGGGCCTGGCAAACCACGCTGAAGGGCACAGGAAGCCCCAGGAACCGCGATTGGTCCCTACCGCGTGGCCAGCACAGGGCCGCCTTTGGAGCCAAAACGAACGGGGGGGCTGTGTTTATGGGTTACATAGGAACGCGAAGATGAAAGCCAGCGCGCCGATCGAGCCGACGAGCGCCTGGCCGATGTGGATCCAGGTGTTGATCAGGGTTGTGATCGGAGTGATGTCCGGGTCGCCGGTGAGAAAGACCATATGCGCCTCCAGGGCTTTTCGCGGCAAACTACCGACCGCGAAGGCGCGCGGGAACCCAGCCTGTTAAGGCCGAGCTAACCTGACTAGCGTGACGTTCACGGAGCAGTGGATTGCCGCCGTCGCCGGCGATGATTCAGCCGGCGCGACCGATGACCAGCTCGCTGCTGCCGCCGGCGCGGTTGGAATCGAACTGCCTGAGGACTATCGAGCAGTCATGCGGCGCCCGAATGGCGGTGACAGTGAGTTTGGTGATTCCTGGATAAGTTGTGGCGAATCGACGACCTGGCGGAAAACAACGCCGGCTACCAGGCCCCGCAGTTTGACCCCGCTCTATCCGATATGTCGTAATCCCGTTCTTATTTGAATGGGATGCCGCCGTGCCGATGGGCGACGCATTCGAGGAGTTGCTCAGGGTTCTGCATCGCGGCATTCCATTCGACCTTTCGGGCGGTTAGCCCCGGGACTTGACTCGCACTTCCACACCGTCGAGCAGGATCTCCAAAGCTGACGCCGTCTTGCCCGCCGGCTTGGTCTCGGCCGGCACAGTGTCGACACGCTCGACTTTTGGCGTGTACGCGTCGATCTTGAAGTCCACCACGCCGCTGCTGACATCGACGTCGAAACGATCCTGCGCCTCCAGGGCCCTCTCGCTCTGCCAGTGCACGTCGAACACCGCGACCTTGGTCGAAAAATCGTCCAGCTTCAACTTGAGCGCACCGGTATGCACGTGCGCGATGACCGCGGCTCCGCGCGGCCGGTGCACGGAAACGTTGACGACGCCGCTGGAGATGTGGATCGGCACCACACCTCGTGGCTGAGGCAGGAAGCACTCGAGGTTTGTGGCGCCGCTGTCGGCGTGGATCTCGCGCACCTCGAGGCCAGCGACGTCGAGCACGGTGTTCCATGTCGGCGCCTGGACCTTGAATCTCCACGGCCGGCGCGGATTCAGCTCGATCTCCCCGCGACCGAAACCGCGCAGGCGGCGCACGACCACGTGCTCGCCGCGCACAACTGCAGGCGCAGCCCCTCTCTGATCCGGCGGGACGCAGATAAGCGCCTTCATGTCCGGTGGCCCGGCGCGCAGGATCACGCCGCGCGACCCGCTGTCGATGGCGATGGACGCCACCTCGCCGCCGTGTTCGACAACCCCCGGATCGGTCTCAGCCGGCGCGGGCGACGCGATGACCTGCGTCATCACCATCACCGCCACGTCCGCCGCCTCGCCCGCTTGAAGACCGGCACCCTGCAGCTCCGCCGCCAGGTCGCGGAAGGTATGGCTGCGAGCCAGGGATTCGGGGACCTCCAGCAGGATCCGGCCCGCGTCCTTTTGAGCCGAGACTCGCCGGCCGAGGGCTTGCCCGATGGCCAGGACGGACTGGCGCCAGCCTGCCCCGCGGCGGGGCCGGCCTACCCCGTCGAGGATCGATTCGGCTAGCAGCTCCAGCAGCTCGCGCCGGTCGCGTACGTGCCAGTACAGGGAGGCGGCCTTGACCTCGAGCCGGTCGGCCAGGGCGCGCATCGACAGGGCCTCCAGTCCCTCCTGATTGATCAGCTCCAGCGCTGCCTCGACCAATCGCTCGCGGGTGAGGCCTCGTTGCCGCTCTTCCTCAGGACTCACGGACTAAGTCTCCTCTAATCCTCGTAGTGCCACTTGCATTCCTAACGCTGTTAGGGGTATTCTAGCGCAGTCAGACGCCTAACACCGTTAGATAAAGGAGAAACCAGATGGATATGACGGAGACACGACGCTGGCGGTTCAAGGGTCCCGAGATGGAGGGCCCGATCGCGAGGTGGTACGCACGCGTCCGAGGTTCAAAGAGCCAGCTCGACCTGTACAGGAAACAGGCTTTCGCGCTCACCGTTGGCCTGCCGGAGGGTGCCCGGGTGCTCGAGGTTGCGCCCGGCCCGGGATATCTGGCGATCGAGATGGCGCGTCCAGGACGATTTCAAGTGGCAGGTCTTGACATCAGCCGGACGTTCGTCGAGATCGCGACTGAAAACGCCCGTCGCGCCGGAGTGACAGTTGAGTTCCGGCAGGGCGACGCGGCCCACATGCCGTTCCAAAGCGAGTCTTTCGACCTGGTTGTCTGCCAGGCCGCGTTCAAGAACTTCACGCTGCCGCGCAGCGCGCTTGCCGAGATGCACCGGGTCCTTCGCCCTCGCGGGACCGCCGTGATCCAGGACATGAGCAGGGACGCAACGCACGCCGACATCGACCACGAGGTCGACGGTATGCAACTTGGGCGCTTCAGCGCCTTCACGACCAGGGCGACGCTCGAGATGCTCAAGCGCCGCGCCTACGCACCGGCGCAGTTCGAACGCCTCGCGGCTGCGAGTCCTTTCGGGACGTGTGAGATCCGGACCGAAGGGATCGGCCTCGAAGTGCGACTCAAGAAGTTGAAGAACCAGTCCAACAAAGGAGAACCCGAATGACCGAAACCGAGCGCACCGACCGATACGTCGGCCTTCGCCAGACCTGGAGCAGCTGGGACTCCCCGGCCGGGCTGGGCCTGTTTTTCGTCCTGTCCGCAGTGGCGTTCGATCTTGTCCGCCTGGCACCCAAGGGATGAGGAGCTTCCAATCAATGAGCGGCAGGCGGCGGTGACGGTTCACGAGCAGGAAGCGGCCGTGGCCTAACCTTTTCCTCGTGGCCAAGAAGCTGGCCGAGTACGAAGCCAAGAGAGACTTCAAAAAGACGCCTGAACCGGGCTCTCGGGTTCGATCCCCAGACCGCAAGGAGGCTCGGGCGCCTCGCCTTGTGGTCCAGGAGCACCACGCGAGGCGGCTGCACTGGGACCTGCGACTGGAGAAGGACGGAGTTGGGGTGTCGTGGGCCGTGCCCAAAGGCATTCCGCCCGATCCGAAGAAAAACCACCTCGCGGTCCACGTCGAGGACCACCCGCTCGACTACTTCAAGTTCGCCGGCGAGATCCCCAAGGGCGAGTACGGCGGTGGGACGGTCAAGATCTGGGACGAAGGCACGTACGAGCCCGTCAAGTGGTCGGACCGAGAGGTCATGGTCGACTTCCATGGCAAGCGCCTCCAAGGTCGGTACGTGCTGTTCCAGACCAGGGGCAACGACTGGATGATCCACCGCATGGATCCGCCGCAGGATCCCGACCGCAAGCCGATGCCGCAGAGGATCGAGCCGATGCTCGCCAAGCTCGTCTCCAGGCTCCCCACGACCGACGACGCCTGGGGGTTCGAGTTCAAATGGGACGGCATCCGCGCCGTCGCGTTCGTCGACGGCGGACGCGTGCGGTTGCAGAGCCGCACCGGCGAGGAAATCACGCCGCGGTACCCGGAGATCCACCCGATGGGCCGTGCCCTCGGCTCGAACGAGGTGATCCTCGACGGTGAGATAGTCGCGCTGGACGACAAGGGACGGCCGAGCTTCGAGGAGATCCAGCAGCGCATGGGATTGACGGCGGAGACCGACATCCGGCGAAAGATGAAAGAGGTCCCCATCACTTACATGGTTTTCGACCTGCTCTGGAAGGACGGCCACTCGCTGACGGATCAGCCGTACACCGACCGCCGCAAGGCGCTCGCGCAGCTGAAGCTGGCCGGCGCCTCCTGGCAGACACCGCCTTTCGAAAAAGGTGGCGGGAAGACCATGAAAGACGCCAGCGCAAAGGCGGGACTCGAAGGAGTCATGGCCAAAAGGCTCGATTCGAAGTACGAGCCGGGCAGGCGCAGCGGTACCTGGCAGAAGGTCAAGAACCGCAACCGTCAGGAGCTCGTGATCGCCGGCTGGCTCGACGGCGAGGGCAAGCGCGAGGGCTACCCGGGCGCGCTCCTGGTCGGCTACTACGAGGACGCCAAGTTCGCCTACGCGGGCAAGGTGGGCACAGGTTTTACTGACGCGATCCTCGAGGAGCTGAATCGAAAGCTGAAGCCGCTGGCGACCGACAAGAGCCCGTTCGACCTCGGGTCAGCGCCCCGCGCCGCCCACTTCGTCAAACCCAGGATCGTCGCCGAGTTCGAGTTCGTCGAGTGGACGCGCGGCGGACAGCTGCGCGCCCCGGCCTTCAAAGGCTTCCGCAACGACAAGTCCGCCAAGGACGTGGTGCGCGAAGGTGGCTAAGGAAACGTCGGTCGAGGTCCAGATCGAGGGCCGGACGCTCAAGCTCACGAACCTCGAGAAGGTCCTCTACGCCGAGGTCGGGTTCACCAAGGCGCAGGTCATCGATTACTACACGCGGATCGCCCCCGTGCTGCTACCGCATACCCGCGACCACCCGCTCACTCTCAAGCGCTATCCGAACGGGGTGGACGGCGAGTTCTTCTACGAGAAGAACTGCCCCAAGCACCGGCCGGCGTGGGTCGAGACCGCGACCGTCTGGAGCGGGGGCAACAACCGCGACATGTACTACTGCCTGGCCCAGGACCTGGCGACCCTGGTGTGGCTCTCCAACCTGGCGACGCTCGAGATGCACACATCCCTCTCGCTTTGCAGCAACCTCCCGGAGCCGCGCACGCTGGTGTTCGACCTCGACCCCGGGCCGCCCGCGACGATCGTCGAGTGCTGTCGCATCGGGCTCATGCTGCGCGACCTTTTCGCGGAGCATGGACTCGACTGCTGCGCCAAGACGTCGGGCTCGAAAGGGTTGCAGCTCTACGTTCCGCTAAACACCAGGGTGACCTACGTCGAGACGAAAGTCGTGTCGAAAGGGCTCGCGCAGTACTTCGAGGAGAAGCATCCCGACCTCGCCGTGCACAAGCAGCTGAAGGAGCTGCGGACGGGCCGCGTCCTGATCGACTGGAGCCAGAACGACCAGTACAAGACGACCATCAACGTCTACTCGCTGCGCGCCCGAAAACGGCCGACGGTCTCGACACCCGTCACGTGGGACGAGGTCGAGAAGTGCCTGAAGGCAAAGGACCCGAGCCTGCTCGTTTTCGACTCCGCGCAGGTGCTCAAGCGGGTGGAGAAGCACGGCGACCTGTTCGAGCCCGTGATCAAGAAGAAGCAGAAGCTGCCGAAGTCGCTGCTGCGAGCCACAGGAGGCACGCCCGCGATCGAGAAGTTGGCCAATCGGCGCCGCAGCGGAGGCCGGGGGCGCTATCCGCCGCAAAAAGGACAGCGCAACCCGCCGGAATGAGACCACCTCTCTAAAATGCCGCCGCGCGTCGTCATCGCGGGCGCTGGCTTCGGTGGTCTGACCTGTGCGCGCGGGCTGAAAAATGCTCCGGTCGACGTCCTTCTCGTCGACCGGAACAACTACCACCTCTTCACGCCGCTTCTCTACCAGGTCGCGTCCGCCCTGCTCGAGCCCAGTGAGATCGCGCGCCCCGTCCGCCAGTTGATCCGGCCCCTGCCCAACGCCGATTTCCTCCAGGCCTCCATCAGCGGCGTCGACTTCGAGGGCCGGCGACTGCTCACTGACCAGGGCCCGATCGCGTACGACTACCTCGTGCTGGCCACCGGCGCTCAGAGCGATTACTTCGGCAACGCGTCCGTCGCAAGGTACGGGATGGGCCTCAAGGAGCTCGACGAGGGCCTGGCGCTGCGCAACCGCATCCTCTCCCGGTTCGAGGCGTCGCGCTGGACGAGCGACCCCGACCGGCGACGAGCGCTGCTCAGCTTCGCGGTGGTCGGCGGAGGGCCGACCGGCGTGGAGATGGCGGGGGCGATCTCCGAGCTGATCCGGCTCGTCCTGCGCAAGGACTACCGCGAGCTCGACATAAACGAGGTCCGCGTGGTGCTCATAGAGGCGGCGCCACATGTTCTCGGAGCTTTCGTCCCCTCGCTGCGCGAGGCCGCCCGGCGCTCGCTCGAGCGCAAGGAAATCGATGTGATGCTCGGAGCGAAGGTCGAGTCTGTGACCGAGAGCTCAGTGCGTCTGGTGGGTGGCGATGAGATTGCCGCCTGCACCGTGATCTGGACCGCCGGCGTGAAAGGCTCGGATCTCGGCCAGGCGACCGGCGTGCAGCTCGCGCGACAGTCGCGCGTCAAGGTCGACGGCACGCTGCAGGTCCCAGGACATCCGGTGGTCTTCGTCGTCGGCGACCTGGCCGGCGCCTCCGACGGCGTGGCCATGCTGCCCATGCTCATCCCGGTGGCCATGCAGGCGGGCAGGCATGTTGCCGCGACCATCTCCGAGATGGTGGCCAACGGAGGTGCACGCGCATTCCGCTACAAGGACCCTGGCATCATGGCGACCATCGGCCGAAACTCCGCCGTGGCGCAGCTGGGTTGGGTGCACCTGTCGGGCTTTCTCGGCTGGCTGATGTGGCTCGCCGTTCACCTGGTCAACGTGATCAGCTTCCGCAGTCGCATCGTGGTGCTGGTCAACTGGGCCTGGGACTACATCTTTTACGACCGCCCGGTGCGGATCATCGTGCGGGCTCGTCCGTGAAACGGCTCGTCGCATCTTTTGTCGTCGCGGCTGGACTGGCGTCATGCGGCGGGGGATCCACGCCCTCCGTCGATGCCGCCAGAGTCCTGCGCGATGGAGCCGCCGCCATGGCGCATCTGCAGACGGTCAGCGCAACCCTGAAGTTGACCAAGGGCACGGTCACCATCAAGGGCTTCGCCCTGGTCAGCGCCAGGACGTCCGTCCGGCTGCCCTCCGACAGCGACACGACCTACACCGTCAAACAGCAGGACATCTCGTTCAGCCTCCAGGTCGTCATCTCAGGCGGCCACGTCTATCTGCACGTCCCGTTCACCGCATTTCAGGAGCAGACCGGCGCCGAGGCGACGGTCTTTCCGGACATGGCCAAGCTGTTCGACCCCAACACCGGACTGCCCGCGGTGATTCCCGAAGGCGGTAATCCAAAATACCTGTCGACCGATCAGGTCGACGGCCACAGCGCGTACCAGGTGTCGACCAGTTATACACCGGAGCAGGTGCGTGGACTGCTGGCTCAGTTGAGCTCGAGCGGACCGGTGAGCGCGCGGGTGTGGGTCGATACCGGCGACCACCTGATCCGGAAGGCGGTGCTCGACGGCGCGTTCGGCGACGGCGGGAAGGAAGCCGCCGTCGAAGTCGACATCACGGGTTTCAACGCCACGATCACCATCAGCTCGCCGACTCCGTAGTTGAGCTTCCGTAGTTGAGCAGGAGGGTCCTCCTCGCGCTCGCGGGAGCCGGGCTGTTCGTCGCGGCGCTCGACGCCTACGTGGTCGTGACGCTGCTGCCCGCGATGATGGGGGACGTCGGCCTGACGATCGAGCGCCTCGAACAGGGGACCCCGATCGTCACCGGCTTCCTGGCGGGGTACGTCGTCGCGATGCCGTTGCTCGGGGCGTATTCGGATGTGCGCGGGCGCGTGCCTGTCTACGTCGCCTGCATGGCGGCGTTCGCCGCCGGCTCCGTGATGACCGCGACCGCAGGACTCTGGGACTTTGCGGGACTGCAGTGGCTCGTGGCGGGCAGGTTCATCCAGGGGCTCGGGGGAGGCGGTCTGGTGCCTCTTTCCTTGGCGCTGGCCGCCGACCTGTATCGCGATCGGTCCCGCACCCTGGCCCTCGGCTCGGTGGCCGCGCTCCAGGAGGCAGGCAGCGTCTTCGGGCCGCTCTACGGCGCGACTCTAGCCGCCGTGGCCGCGAGCGCGGGGAGTTGGCGCTTCGTGTTCTGGCTCGACCTGCCGCTGGCCGCGATCTGCGCCGCGGGCCTTGTGCTCGTATCACGACGGACGGAGTTTGGGGTCCCCGAACCGAGCTCCTCGATCGACTGGTTGAGTTCGCTGCTGCTCGGATTCGGTCTTGCCCTCGTGGTGCTTGCCCTGTATCCGGACGACCCCGAGCACCGCGCCATCAACTCGCTGTTCGTGCCGGCCGGATTGGCGGCGGTCATCGTGATCGGCGCCTACGGATGGCGCCACGTGCACCGGCTCGAGACGCTGATCCCCCGCGATCTGCTCCGCAGCCGAGCCTTCGTCGGCGCGGCGGCGGCGAACTTATTGATCGGCGGCGCACTGATCGCCACCCTGGTCGACGTCCCCTTGTTGGGGCGGCTCGTGTTCGACCTCGACCAGCTCCATTCGGGTTTGCTGCTGACGCAGTTCCTGGTCGGCGTGCCCGTCGGCGCAGTCGCGGGCGGATTCCTGGCAGGCCGTGTAGGCGACCGCCTCACGGCCGCGCTCGGCATCACGCTGTCCGCCGCAGCGTTTCTGCAGATCTCGGGCTGGCGCGCAGACGAGCTGTCGCTGCACTTCGGCCCGGTGCGTCAGGCCGACATCGCGCTCGCCGCGTGTGGGCTGGGTTTTGGCCTGGTCATCGCGCCGCTGACGGCGGCCGTGCTCGGACTGACTCGCGGCCAGAGCCACGGGCTCGCGACGAGCCTGGTCGTGCTGGCGCGCACGATGGGCATGCTCGTCGGCCTTTCCGCCATCACCGCTTTCGGCCTGTACCGCTTCCACCAGATCCTCGGGACGCCGGTACTCACCGACCCGGACCTCGCCTCGAGGGTCAAGCACCTGCAGGCGTTGGTCGGGGCGGCCTTCCTGCAGGAGTACGGGGAGATCTTCCTGATCGCTGCGGCCCTGTGTGCCATCGCAGCGCTTGTTATTGCTTTTTCGCTACCGCCAGCACGTAGGAGTGGTGATATCTGAAGGCATCGTCCGGGTCGCCCAGGCTCGCCATCGCCGCCTCCACCTCCGCCTCCAGCTCGTTGCGATAACGTGGACCGAGCGAGCGGATCAAGGTGTAGGGGAGCGGCCCGGCCCCAGCCATGAGCTCGGTCCAGTCGCGCGCATCGCTGGCGCGCCCGCCCGTCACCATCTCGGTCAGCGTCGTGACATCGAATCCTGCGGCGCCGAGGATCTGTCGCACCACCTCCGGCTCGCCAAACCTCGCGCGCGCCGAGCTGTAGCGGGGCAGGCTCAAATAGTGGCGCTTCGCGAGCGGCGCCAGGCCCTGGAAGAAGAGCTCCTGGGCGCGGGTGTTGAGGCTGCGCCGCTGGCATGACACCGCGAGCCGGCCGCCCGGCCGCAGGACCCGATGGGCCTCCTCGAGGGCCGAGGTTGGATCCGCCAGGTAGGCCAGCGCCTCACCCATCGTGACCAGGTCAAAAGTCGAGGGCCTGAAGACCAGATGCTCCGCCGCCATACCGAGAAACTGCACGTTCTTGACCCTCTTGGAGCGCGCGATAGACAGCATGTTCTCCGACAGGTCGACGCCAAACACGAGGCCAGGGCTGACCCGCGGCGCCACCAGGTGGGCGACGAGCCCGGTTCCGGTGCCGACGTCGAGCACCTGCTCGTTCGTCGCCGGCGCGGCCAGGTCGACCAGCCGCGACGCCACCCGGCCGTGCTGCCCGCCGGCCCAGGTGTCGTAGACGGGGGCGATGCGGTCGAAAAAGTCGACCAGGTGGTCGACCATCTCATCCGAAGAATCGGGGTCCATCAACGCCACGGGTGTTTAACCTTCCTCGACGCTTGGGGCACGACTGTTACGATGCTAACTCCCTGAAATCCTGATTCGGCCTCGCTGCAGTCGCAAGTCTGCGAGTTTGCCGGAGTTGGATGCAAAGTATGGAAAACGCAGTGGAGGATTCGATGGCTCAAGCTGAAAAAACCGCGGCGCAGACCTCGCAGAACGGGGGAAACAACGTCGTGAGCCTCGGCCCCCGCGACGTCCTGCAGGGGCGCCTGGAGATCCAGGGCGACCTCAGGATCGCCGGCAACGTGGAGGGCGACCTCAAGGCGAGCGGAGATGTGACCATCGACTCCGGGGCCAACATCCAGGCCGCGATCGAAGGCGCCAACGTCAACGTGCGCGGCCAGGTCACGGGCAACGTGACCGCCAAGAAGCGCCTGACCCTCGGCGGATCGGGCCGTCTCAATGGCGACGTCAGGGTCGCCCGGCTGACCGTCGAAGACGGGGCCACCCTGAACGGCAACGTCACGATGTCATCGGAGAAGGGTTAGGCCCGGCCCGGCACCTCCCTCCCTTTCGGCGCGGCGAATCGCCGGCAGGACCACGGTATCGAGGTAGTGCTTCACCGCGTCCTCCGCGCTGTGCACGATCGCCCATTCCAGCCGTTCGAGGTCGACCTGGTCGCTGTTGAGCTGCGCGAGGCGCTCGCGCCAGAAGGCCGCGTCGACGTTGAGCCCCGGCCACGGTCCGAGCTGGCGCTTGAGGGCCGGTGCCGCCAGGTCGGGCAGGGGCGGCGTGCTCGCTTCGCTCGTCGCCGCGGGCGGGACGAGCGCGGGGGAGGCCGCCACCGGCCGGCTTGTGGACGCGACCACGTTCCACGCCACCACGACAAGCGCGCCCACGACGAGGACTTCAGCGGCCACCAACCACGTGAGAGGAGAGCGAATCAGCCTGCGCATGCCGCCACGCTAGGCGCCGGCGCGACGAGCCGGAACCCTGCCTGTTAAGACCGCCCCATCGTGCGCAGGGCGGCCAGGCCACGCTCGATCGTTTCGAGCTTCTTCGGGAAGCTGAACCTCACGTGGCCGCGGCCTCGCGCGGGATCGTGGTAGAAGCTCGAGGCCGGCACCGTCGCCACGGCCGCCTCTTCGATCAGCCGGCGCGCGAACGCGACGTCGTCGCTCGCGCCGAATGAGCTGATGCCGGCCATCACGTAGTACGCGCCGTCTGGCATCGAAGCGTCGAAGCCGCACTCCTGCAGACCCGCCACGATCGCGTCGCGCCGTTCCTGGTAGTCGCCCAGCAGCTCCACATAAAAGGACGGGGGAAGCTCGAGCGCCTGGGCGATGGCGATCTGCAGCGGGTGGGGCGCGCCCACGGTGAGGAAGTCGTGCACCTTGCGAATACCCCCAGTCAGCGCCGGCGGGGCAATCAGCCAGCCGATGCGCCAGCCCGTGACCGAATAGGTCTTGCTCGCGCCGCTGATCGTGATCGTGCGCTCCGCCATGCCGGGGAGGGTGACGATGCTGACGTGGCGCCCGCGATACACGAGGTGCTCGTAGATCTCATCGGTGATGGCGATCGCGTCGTGCTCGAGGCAGAGCCGGGCGATTAGCTCGAGCTCGCTCTTCGAGTACACCTTGCCGGTCGGGTTGTGCGGCGTGTTGACGACGATCGCGCGGGTCTTTGCATTGAACGCCTGGCGCAGCTCGTCCGGCTCGAAGGACCAATCGGGTGGCCGCAGCGGGACGAAACGAGGGACCGCGCCGCTGATCACGCAGTCGGGTCCGTAGTTCTCATAGAAGGGCTCGAAGACGATCACCTCGTCGCCGGGGTCGACCGCGGCGAGCATCGCGGCGATCATCGCCTCGGTCGCGCCGCACGAGACGGTCACCTCGGTGTCGGGATCCACGGGGCGACCCCAGGCCGCCGACTGTTTCCGCGCCACGGCGTGGCGAAGCGCGGGCGCGCCCCATGTGGTCGCGTACTGGTTGTAGCCCTGGCGCAGCGCCTGCGCGGCGGCGTCGAGGATGCGCGGGTCGGGGTCGAAGTCGGGAAAACCCTGCGCAAAGTTGACGGCTCTGTCGGGGCCGTTGAGCGCAAGGTTCAGCCGCGTCATCTCGCGGATTACCGATTCCGTGAAGCTCTGCGCCTTCAGAGACAGGCCGATCGTTTTCTCAGTGTCCGGGATCGGCGCGCTCCAGGTGAAGCTCGGTGCTCGAGCAGGAAAAGCATCGTGTCGGGCGCTCGAGGCTGCGCTCCCACCACCCGCAGACGTCGCAGGTCCAGCGCGTCTTGGCGAAGAAATCGAGCACATCGGATCGGCTCAGCAGACCGACCATCTTGCCGCCCCTGATCACCGGCACGCGACGGATCCGCTCCCCGATCAGAAGGCGCGCCGCCTCGTCGATGCCGGTTTCCTCGGTGACCGAGATGACGCGCGGACTCATGATGTCGCGCGCGACCTTACCTTTCTTGGAGAAGACGTCCGTCTCCGACACAATGCCGACGACATGGCCTTCATTCCCAACCACCGGTGCGCCGGTGATGCGCTTGGACGTCAGCGTGGCGGCAATCTCGTCGACCGGCGTGTCTTCACGAAACGTGATCACGTTCCGCGTCATGACTTCTTTGACCGGGATCATCGTCGGGTCACGCCGTGCCGAGCAGTGTAGCCACGGTCTGGAGGTTGGCGTTGCCGCCGCTCAGCACCAAACCGGTGCGCCCGCCCGGCAGCTTGCCGGCGAGGTAGGCCGCCAACGGCAGCGTGCCCGTGGGCTCGAGCGCCAGGTGTAAGCGAGACCAGGCGACCTGGACCGCGGCGCTGATCTCGTTCTCCGTCACGGTGACGATCTCGTCCACCAACCGGTTGGCGAACATGACCTCGAAGTTACGCGCACCGATGGCGGTCGTGCGGACCCCGTCGGCGAGCGTCGTCGGTGAGGTGGGGAGGGTCTGGATGCTGCCCGCCTTCCAGGTCCGGTAGGCATCGTCCGCGGCCTCCGGCTCGACGCCGACCACGCGCAAAGCAGGGTTGTGGCTCTTGGCTGAGATCGCGGACCCCGCGAGCAATCCGCCGCCACCGACCGGTGCCACGACCACCTCGAGCTCCGGCGCGTCCTCGAGCAGCTCGCGGACCGCTGTGCCCTGGCCATGGATGACGTCCCAGTCGTTGAAAGGATGGACAAGGGTGAATCCCCGCTCCGCCATCACCTTGCGGAGGCGCTGCTCACGGTTGGCGAACGTGATGCCGTCCTGAATGACCTCGGCGCCGAGGGCGCGCGTCGCGGCGACCTTGGCGGGGTTCGCGTCTTCCGGGATGAGGATCAAGGCGGGTAAACCGACGGTCTGAGCGGCGAGCGCGACCGCCTGGGCGTGGTTGCCCGAGCTGACCGCGATCACGCCGGCGGGGCGCTTCCCCGCCTCGATCAGTGAGAGCACCGCGTTGAAAGCCCCGCGTGGCTTGAAGGACCCGGTGACCTGGAAGCACTCGGGTTTCAGCCGCAGGTCGAGGTCGAGGTCGGTCGTGACGGTGGGAGTTCGGCGCACGTGTCCCCGAATCCGCTCCGCCGCCTTCCGGACCTGCTCCGCGTGCTCCTCTACGTACTGGGTCAAGCCGCAGCGGGGTCGGGTTCGGCGACGGCCTGCGGCCGGCGTGTGCGACGCAGGTTCGTGAGCACTATGCCCGCGAGGATGACGACCATGCCGACCACCGTGGGCAGGGTCAGGCTCTCGTGCAGCAGCACCACGCCCCAGAAGACGGCCGTGATGGGAACAATGAAAGTCACGCCTGTCGCGCGCACCGCACCGAGCGTGTTCATCGTGTAGTAGTACAGCAGGTAGGCGATCCCGCTGCCGCCGACTCCGAGCGCGACGACCGCACCCATCGAAAGCCAGGCGAGATGGACGTGCGGCACGGCCGGCGCCGCAAAGGGGACCGCCAGGGCGGCAGTCACCAGGAGCTGCCCAAAGCTCTGCTCGTACACGCTCATGCCCCGCAGCTTCGTGCGCTGGATGAGAGCGCTCACGGCGTAGGATACGGCGGCGACCACCACGGCCAGCGCCCCGAAGAAGCTGCCGCCGATGCCATGCGCGGCGATGTCCGGCAGCACCAAGACCACGACTCCGGCCAGCCCGACGAGCACGCCGATGTAGTTGACGAGCGTTGGCCGCTCGGCCGGGAGGACCCAGTAGATAAATATCGCCGCCCACAGGGTCGTGGTCGAGTTGAGGATGCTGGCCAGGCCGCTCGTGATGTGCTGTTCTCCCCACGCGATGGCGACCCAGGGTAGAAGCGCGTTGGTGACGGCCATGATGAGGAACAGGACGATCCGGCCCTTCCAGAAGTCGCCGAACAGTGGGCGGCCCAGGGCTCGAAGGATCACGGCGAGCACAAGCGCGCCCGATGCGGACCTGACGAGCACGAGCACGGTCGGGCTCATGTCCTGGATGCCGAGCTTGATGAAAAGAAACGACGCGCCCCAGATCAACCCCAGCGCCCCGAATGCGGCATAGGGCATCAGCGAGCTTCTGGTCTTAGGCACGAGTCGGCCAGTCGTCCGTCGAAAGCACGAGGGTCACGGGCCCGTCGTTCTCGATGCTCACCCGCATGACGGCTCCAAAGCTACCGGTCTGGGTTTCTATTCCGCGCTCGCGAAAACGCTGCACGAACACCTCGTAGAGCTGCTCCGCGCGCACAGGATCGCCCGCCTTGAGGAGGCTGGGCCGGCGGCCCTTGCTCATGTCCGCGAACAGCGTGAACTGCGAAACGATCAGCGCCGCCCCGCCGACATCGACCAGGCTGAGATTCATCCGCCCGGCCTCGTCGGCGAACACGCGCAGGTCGACGATCTTGTCCGCAAGGCGCCGCACCGCGCTGTCGTCGTCATCACCGGCTGCACCCACCAACAACACGAAACCGTGGCCGATGGTTGCACGCCGCTGCTCGCTTCCATCCTCCCAGCTCACCGAGCCTGAGGTCACGCGCTGCGCGACGACTCTCAAGCTTTAGTCGATCTTCGGGCCAAAGTGCGGCTCGGCGTGCACGAGGGAGTCGATGTAGCGGAAGCGGTCGTAGCGGTGCTGGAGCAGCTGCGTGGCCGTCTGGTCGAGGAGCGGCTGCAGGTGCCGGTGCAGCGCCTCGCCGAGCGCCCTGGCCGCAGCGTCGTAGTCTGCGCTGGCGCTGCCCGGAGGTTCGGGCACGACCTCTTCGACGACACCCATCGCTACGATCTCGCGCGAGGTCAGCTGCAATTGCTCGGCCGCTTCGACCTTGCGCGAATTGTCGCGCCACACGATCGAGGCCGCGGCCTCCGGCGAGGCCACCGAGTAGATCGAGTTCTCGAGCATGATCACGCGGTCGGCCACGCCCATCCCGAGCGCGCCCCCGCTTCCCCCTTCCCCGATCACGGCGGCGACGATGGGGACCGGGATACGGAACCAGTCCATGATCGCGTGGGCGATCGCGGCCGCGATGCCTCTCTCCTCCGCGCCCGCGCCGGGGTACGCGCCTGGCGTGTCGATCAGGGAGACGATCGGGAAACCGAACTTCGCCGCGTGATGGGCGAGGCGAAGCGCCTTGCGGTAGCCCTCCGGATGCATCATTCCCCAGTTCCGCGCCACGCGCTCCTTCAGGCTGCGGCCCTTCTGGTGGCCGAGGAACATCGTCGTGCGGCCGTGCCAGGTGCCGACTCCGCCGACCAGCGCAGGGTCGTCGGCGGACAGCCGGTCGCCGTGGAGCTCGATGAAGTCCGGCGCGAGGCGGCGGATGTAGTCGAGCGAGTACGGGCGGTCCTGGTGGCGCGCCAGCTCGACGATTTCCCAGACGCTCATCGATACATCTCCAGCAGATGGGCCAGCAGCGGCCGCAGCTCGGTGCGCGGCAGCACCATGTCCACCTGGCCGTGGGCGAGCTGAAACTCGGCGCTCTGGAAACCCGGCGGAAGGTCGGCGTACGTCGCCTGCTTGATCACGCGCGGCCCGGTGAAACCGATGGCGGCGCCTGGCTCCGCGATGTTGATATCGGCGACCAGTGCCAGCGAGGCCGCGGTGCCGCCGAACGTCGGGTCGGTGAGAACCGAGAAGTACGGGACGCGCGCGCTGTGCAGCCTGCCGACCGCCGCATTGACCTTGGCAAGCTGCATCAGGGCGAGCACGCCCTCCTGCATGCGGGCGCCACCGGACGCGCTGACCAGCACGTAGGGAACGCCGGACGCGGCCGCCTGCTCCATGCCGCGGGCCAACCGCTCACCCGCGACGATCGAGAGCGTGCCTCCGACAAAGCCGAAGTCGAACGTCGCGAGCCAGATCGGCCGGCCCGCAAGCGTGCAGGTGCCTGTGCGCACGGCCTCGTTGAGCCCGTCCTCGAGCAGCCGCTCGACCGTCTCCTGGTACGGCTTTGGCACCGTCCAGTTCAGGAGGTCGTGCGACCGGACGTCGCTCCAGCGCTCCTGCCACGAGCCGTTGTCGGCAATCAACGGAATCCAGACGTCGGCCCCGAGGCGGAAGTGATGGCCGCATTCGGTGCACACGTAGTTGTGCGCGCGCAGGTTGTCCATGACGAGAGCGATGCCGCATCCGGGACAGTTGGTCGGCAGCAGGATCTCCGGCAGCGGGCCGCCTTGAATCGCGACTTCGTCGTGATGGGTTTCGGCGATCACAGGCTGAGCCCTCCGTCTACAGCGATCACCTGGCCCGTGATGAAACCGGCACGCTCCGAGCAGAGAAACGCGACCGCCGCCGCGACCTCTTCCGCCGTTCCCTCCCGCTTGATCGGCGTGGCCTTGACCAGCTCGCCCACCATCTCGTCGGTCAGCGAACCGGCTGTCAGTTCGGTGCGCACGTAGCCAGGCGCGACGGCGTTGCACGTGATGTTGCGCGATCCGTATTCGCGCGCGACCGATTTCGTGAAGCCGACCAGGCCCGCCTTGGCGGCGGCGTAGTTCGACTGTCCCGCATTGCCGGTCAGACCGACGATGGACGAAATGTTCACGATGCGGCCCCACCGCGCGCGCATCATGCCCGACATGATCGCAGCCTTGGTCGTGGCAAACGCCGAGAGCAGGTCGGTGCGGATGAGGTCCTCCCAGTCCGGGGGGGACATCTGGATCAGCAGCTTGTCCCGCACGGCGCCGGCATTGTTGACGAGCACGTCGATCTTGCCGATCGCTTTCACCATGGCCTCGACCTGCGCCGGGTCGGCCACGTCTGCCTGGTACGCAGTCGCGTTGGGCAGCGAGGCCGCCGTCTCGTCGGCCGCGGCCCTGTCCGACCGGTAGTTCACGATCACCCTCGCGCCCATGCCGGCGAGCGCCTGGCTGATCGCGCGACCGATGCCTTTCCCGCCGCCCGTGACGAGCGCGGTCTTGCCGTCGAGCTCGCCCACTTAGGCGGTGGTGGGTCCTGCGAAATCTACGAAGAGCTCGTCGGCGTTCCAGGTGTCGACGCCCGGGATGTGCTTTGCCGCCAGGCTCGCGAGCACGCGGCCCGGTCCAAGCTCGACCACTGTGCGCACCTTCATCGCGCGCATCGACACCATTGTCCGCGCCCAGTCGACCTGGCGCAGCATCTGCAGGCGCAGCTCCTCCTGCAAGGCGGCGACGGTGCGCAGGGCCTCGCCCGATGCGTTGGCGAGGATCGGGATCGACGGGGCTTTCAGGGGAAGCCTGTCGACTGCTTTGCGGAACGCGGCGGCCGCCGCCTCCATCAAGGGTGTGTGCGCGGCGAGGGGGATGGTGAGGATCAGCGCGCGCCGCGCGCCGGCCGCTTCGGCGAGCCGCTGTGCCTCTTGCACCGCTTCCATCTCACCCGACAGCACGAACTGAACGTCTGCGTTGCGGTTGGCGATCCAGAGGTTGCCGCGCCGCGCCGCTTCGTGCCGGATCCGCTCGACCTCGGACTCGTTCAACCCGACGATCGCGATCATGCCGACATGCGCCCCGGCGGCTTCCGCCATGACGCGGCCACGTTCCTTGACCAGCAGCAGCGCCGTCTCCCACGGAATCGATCCGGCGGCCGCCAGCGATGCGATCTCGCCCAGGCTGTGGCCCGCGGTCACGCTGACGTTCTCGAGGCCATAGCTCTCGCGCCACACCTCGTATGCCGCCCAGCAGACAGTCATCACGCAGGGCTGGATGACGTCGGTGCGGTTGAGCTCTTCGACCGGGCCTTCGAAGCACAGCTTGCGGACCGGCATCTCGAGAATCTGCTCAGCGCGCTCGAAAACGCGGCGCGCGGCCGGGTAGCGGTCGTAGAGGTTCTTGCCCATGCCGGGCTTCTGCACCCCCTGACCGGGGAACAGCAGAGCTATTGGGCCGGAAAGGTCAATCACAGACTGAACCTTCTAAGGGAAAAAGAGCAGGCGCGCTTGCCCGGCCGTAAGGCCGGGTCGGCTTTGCCGACGCGCCGATGAGAGGAAACCGTAGGTGTCCTCTCATGTCTCTCTATCACCAGGTCATGCGATCAGGCCCATTTCATGAGGGTGGCGCCCCATGTGAGGCCTGACCCAAATCCAGCTAGGAGCACATGATCGCCGCTCTTGACGCGGCCCTTGCGCACGGCTTCCTCGAGGGCGAGCGGGATCGACGCGCTCGAGGTGTTCCCGAACTCGTCGATGTTGATCGCGACGCGCTCGATCGGAAGGCCGATCCGGCGCGCGGCGGCGTCGATGATGCGGAAATTGGCCTGGTGCGGCACCCAGAGGTCGATCTCGTCCAGCGCGACGCCGGCCGCCTGGCACACCTCGCTCGCCTGGCGGATGAAGATGTCGACGGCGAACTTGAACACGTCGGGGCCGACCATGTCGATGAACGGCTGCGCGTCCTTCGCTGCGTAGGCGCCTTTCTCGATGTTGCCGCAGGTCACCTGCGCATAACCGCGGCCATCTGAACCAAGACACCAGCTGAGAAAGCCGGCGCCCTTCGGCGCGGCGCGCACCACCGCGGCGCCGGCCCCGTCCCCGAAGATGACGGCGGTGCCGCGGTCCGAGTAGTCGAGCATGCGGGAGAGAACCTCGGCGCCCACCACCAACACCGTGTCGGCGCGCTCCGTAGCGATGAACGAGTCGGCGATGGAGAGCGCGTAGACGAAGCTCGTGCACGCGGCCAGCGTGTCCCACGCCACCGCACCCGGCGCGTCGAGCTCGTTCTGGACGCGGCACGCGACCGAAGGAAACGGTCCGTCAGGCGATGAGGTGCCGACGAGGATCATGTCCAGGTCCTTCGCGCTGATTCCCGCGGCATCGAGGGCGGACCGGGAGGCCCTGGTCGCCAGCTCGAACGTGGTCGTGCCAGGCTCGGCGATGTGGCGCCGGTGGATGCCGGTCCGCTCGGTTATCCACTTGTCCGACGTGTCCATCGTCTTCTCGAGGTCGAAGTTGGTGATCACCTTCTCAGGGGCGTAGACCCCGACGCCCGCGATGGCGCTGGGCCGGCCCTTGGCCTTGAAGGAGCGGAGAGGCACTGCGTCCGAACGCGTGCGGTAGCTGGTTGTGATTGCCATCGGGGCTACGCCTCCAGCCGCTCGGCGGTCTTTTGCTCCAGGAACTTCCACAGGTCGGCGATCACCTTCATGTTCTCGAGCTCGGAATCGGGCAGCTCGACGTCGTACTTGTCCTCGATCGCCGCGATCAGCTCGACGAGGTCGAGTGAGTCGGCCGCGAGGTCGCGCTGGAAGCTCTTGTCCATCTGGACCTGGTCCGGGTCGATGCCCAGGATCTCGGCCGAGAGCTCCTGGAGGTCTTTGAAGTTGAGCTGGCTTGGCATCCGCCTTCCGTCCTCCTCTAGTGGTTCGCGCCCGAGGGGGCTTTCTTGATCACGAGCGTCGCGTTGTGGCCGCCAAACCCGAACGAGTTCGAGATGGCGATGTCTACGTCCGCCTTGCGCGCCTTGTTCGGCACGTAGTCCAGGTCACATTCGGGGTCGGGGTCGTCGAGGTTGATGGTCGGCGGCAGGAGGCCGCGTTCCAGGGCGAGGATGCAGGCAGCCGCCTCGATTGCGCCCGCGGCGCCGAGGAGATGACCATGCGTCGACTTGGTCGAGGAGACGGCCAGCTTGTAGGCGTGGTCGCCGAACACTGCCTTGATCGCCTTGGTCTCGGCGATGTCGCCGAGCTTGGTCGACGTGCCGTGCGCGTTGACGTATCCGACCTCCTTGGGGTCGACGCCGCTGGTTTCCAGCGCGTGACGCATGGCGCGCGCTGCGCCCTTGCCCTCCGGCTGGGGAGCGGTGAAGTGGTACATATCGGCGCTCGCGCCATAGCCCGCGATCTCGCCCAGAATCCGCGCCCCGCGGCCCTTTGCGTGGTCCATGTCCTCGAGCACGAACATCACCGCGCCCTCGCCCATCACAAAACCGTCGCGGCCAAGGTCAAATGGCCGGCAGGCCTTCTCCGGCTCATCGTTGCGCTCGCTGGTGGCCTTGACCTGGGTGAAGGCGCCAATCGTCAACGGGGTGATGGTGGCCTCCGAGCCGCCTGCGAGCATCGCAACGGCGTCACCGCGCTTGATGATCTCGGCCGCCTCGCCGATGCCGTTTGCGCTCGATGCGCAGGCGCTGACGATGGCGTAGTTCGGCCCACCGGCCTTGGTGTGGATGGCGACTATGCCAGCCGCCATGTCGGCGATCATCATCGGCAACATGAACGGATTGATCCGCCTCGGACCACGTTCCAGCAGGGCTGTATGGCTCTTCTCGATCTCCTCCATGCCGCCGATGGCGGAGCTGACGATGACGCCAACGTCGTCGGGGTCCATCTGCGCGGGGTCGAGGTTCGCCTGCGCGAGCGCCTGCTTCGACGCCGCGAGCGCGAACTGGCAGTAGCGCGCGATGTGGCGGGCGGTCTTGCGGTCCATGTAGTCCTCGGGTTTGAAGCCCTTGACCTCGGCGGCGATCTTGGTGTCGAAGATGGCGGTGTCGAACCGCGTGATCCGGCCGACACCAGAAACGCCCTCGATCATGTTCGACCAGACGGTTTCGAGGTCGTTTCCGATCGGGGTGATGAAGCCCATTCCGGTGACGGCCACGCGACGGCCGTTGTGGTTGGATGTCATGTTCCCAGCATAGGGACGTCAGGGCCAAACGGCAGCCTTGCCAGGTGGCAAAAGCTGGCCGAATCTTTGGACTCAAAGTCCAAAGGTATGCTCAGAGCAGCTTTTGCAGGTCCAGGGCGAGCTGCAACCTGAGGCGGGTGGCGGGCAGCTCCAGGTCGCCCCCGAGCAGCTCCTTCACCTTCTCGAGACGATACAGCACGGAATGGCGATGCAGCTTCAGGGTGGCGGCGGCGTCCTTGACCGAACCGCGAGCTAAGTACGCCTCCAGCGTCTCGAGAAGCTGCCCCCGATTGCGCACCTTCGGATCCAGGAGGCGGCCGAGCGTGTGATTTACGAAGCGCTCGGCGAGCACAGGATTCTGCGCGAGCACCAGGTGAGGGATGACCTCCTCGTGGCCGTGCACGACCGAATCGGGCCGCAATTTGCGTCCAGCCTCGAACGCCTGCTGCGCTTCCAGATATGAGCGCGAGACTCCATGCAGACCGGGGTGGTAGCCCCCAATCCCGGCCCGGACGCGCGCGCCGAGATGGCCGGCCCGCTGCTCCACCTGCTCTTGGAGCTGGCTCACGAACTGACGCGCCAGCTCCACATCGGCGAGCGTCTCGGCGGGCCAGAGGACGGCCAGCGTGCTGGGGTCGGTCGCGAGGAGCAGGGTTCCGCGCCGGACCTCGATGGAGTCGGCCACCTCCTGGAGGGCCTGCCCGCCGCGCTCGCCGTCGCGGCTGCCCATGACCAGCTTGCATACGAGCGCGACGTAGCCGCTCGCGATCAGCGGAGTGCTGATCGCCAGTGCCTGGCGCTGCAGCTCCAGCTCGGAGTCGAAGTTGTCGCTGATCAGGGAATGAAAGAGCCGCGCGAGGGCGCGTGTGCCGCGCTGCAGGTGCTGCTCGCGTGCGTGGAGATACGTCTTGGTGACCTCGGCGGCGACCTGGTCCAGCGCGGCGAAGACGTAGTTGGCGATCAGCATGATGGCCTCCGGCGTCGCCTCGGGGTGGCCGCGCCATGCGCGGAGGATCTCGTCCCACGCGACGCGGGCGGCGATGCGGTAGGCCGACAGGATCGGCTCGACCGACTGGCTGCTCCGCGCTTGCAGGATGCCGAGTTGCGCGACCCGCCGCAGCTCCTCCTGGGTCGCCGGCCGCGCTTCCCGAGCCGTGGCCAGGAACAGGTCCAGACCGGCGGCGCAGGCCCGGACGATGGCGTCACGCTGGGGCGGGACGCCGGTCGACGCATCCCACCGGACCAGGGTCACCACGGCGCGCGCCATATGTCGCGCCATGCCCGCCCGCCGGTGCTCGAGCTCGTCGATCAAGCCCTGCGGCAGGCGAGGCGCGACCTTGCCCGGTTTGGACCTCGAGGCCAGCTTCGCCACACGGCGACTATACGTGTCGCCCTGCTTTGTTGGACACCGCGTCGAGTGGTCTGTTAAGAGCCTCTTGGCGTCCCGCCGGCACAACCGTATTCTGGCCGCCGCCGCACCGGAGCCCCCCGGGAGGGTGGTTGGGGTGGTGGGCGGAAATGCGGAAAGGCGGAACGGGCTACCTGAGATTCCTGGATACATTTGGCACTGGGTTTCAGGCAGCCCGCATTAGGTCTTGAAGCCAGGGTTCCAGATGGATCAAGGCAGGAATGTTGGCGAAGCCCCGGTCGGTGAACGGCGTTCCGTTGTAGCGCTCGGCCGGCGTCAGCCAGCCCAGGACGCCAGACAGCCGGTGGTAGTTGTAGTACTCGGCGAAACCGGCCAAAAGAGCCTCGGCGTGAGCCAAGCTGGTGAACCGTTCGCGGTCCAGAACCTCAGCTTGAAGGATGTCCCAGAAGGCTTCGATCTTGCCGTTAGTCCAGGGCGAGCTGATCTGGGTTCGCAGGTGTCGGATCTGGAGCTCGCGAAGCCTCTTGCCGAATAGCGTCAGGACACCGGGCATCCAGATGACGAATGGGTCACCGTTGTCGCTCATCAGCTCAAGCGGCCGACCGCAGAGCTCGAAGCAATCGTCGAGCCAGCGCAGGATGGGTTGGGCTCTTTTCTCGCTCAGGATTCGCAAGCCAATCACGAATCGGGAATGGTCGTCGACCAGGCCCACGATCCAGGTCTTGAGGTAATGACCGGCCAGGTTGATGAAGAAAGGGCCTTTGATGTCGATGTGCCAAAGCTCGTTGGGCTGGCTGCGTTCGTAGCGAGGGCCAGGCGGTCGAGGGACCGTGCCTCGGCTGCAGCCCACGGTGCGAAAGAGCTGGTCGATGTGGTCGGGACCGACCCTGTAGATCGCGCGTCGGCTCATTTCGGCCGCGATCCGCTTCGAGTTCCGGTAGGTGTGGAGGCGAATGGCGATGATGACCATGTCGACCCAGCTAGGAACGTTGCAGCGAACGCGCTTCGGCCGTTTCGATTTCGGCACCAGGCCTTCGATGCCACCAGCTTCGAACGCCGCGACCCAGCGGAAGACCGACCGGCGCGCCACGCCCAACTCCTTGACTGCGCTCTCAGCCCCCCGAGCCAGCGCATGGCGGACGACGCGCATCCGTCGTCTGACCTCGGCCAAGCTTGCTCGCGTCGGTTCTTGCCGCGGCCGACCGTTCTGAGTGGCTAGGAAGAGAAACCCAGGTCCTTCTTGGTAACGATGCCTTCGGACGCGCCGATGAGGATCGCTTGCTTTGACGTCAGCGGAATCTGGCATGGCTGGACGGTAGCGCCAGCGGTGCCAGATCTATCCAGGAATCTCAGCTAGCTGTGCCGCTTCACGAAGTCGAGCATCCGCCGCCACGCGTCGTCGCAGGCATCTTTCCACTGGTCGTACGTCCGGTCGAAAAAGCTGTGCGGCGCGCCCTCGTAGACATGCTGCTCATGCGGCACCTTCGCCTCGGAAAGCATCCGGTCGAACTCGAGCGATTGCTCCGGCGTCGTCGCCCCGTCCGCGCCGGCCACGAGCACCAAAAGCGGTGCGCTCATCCGCGGGATGAACGGCTCGCTGCGCATCGGCCTTCCGTAAAAGCCGATGCACCCGCTCAGCCCCGGATTCAAAGCCGACTGGTTCCACGAGTTCGACCCGCCGAAGCAGAAGCCGACTGTGAAGACGGACTTCACCGCGCCTCCTTCCTTTGACTTGAGGTGCGCGATCGCCGCAGCGGCGTCGGCTCCGATCGTTTCGCCCGTCGTCTGCTGCACGTGCGGCATGTATTCGAAGCTCTCGCTGCGGTCGCCCATCCCGGCTGTCCTCGCGAAGTAATCGATCGCAACCGAATCGATCCCCGCCTCTGCAAATCGCTGCGCCAGCTCCTTGTAGAAGTGATGCAGTCCGCGCACGTCGGGCAGGACGACCATCCCGGCGCCGCTGGGTCGAGCCGCGCGCGCGAAATAGGCCGCATTCTTGACTCCGTCCGAAGAGGTGAGGATGAGGTCCCCCTGGTCTGCCGCGGCTCCGCTGATAGGAGGGAGGGGCGGCCGGGCATCGTCTGAGTAGCACATGCTCGGATTCTCGCTTAGTCTGAAGCGGGATGGAAATAGAGAGCACGACGTTCACCATCGCAGACCTCAACGCCTTCCTCGATGAGATGCAAAACCACGACCGCGAGGTCCTGGCGGACCGCCTCGAGCGAGCCTCCCACCGGCTCGCCGAGATCGGAGCGCGGGTCAAGGCCGGCCGCGGCGACGGGAAGGAGTGGAGCGACCACGAATTGCTCGCCCACATCGCGACGCTCTCCAAGTACTACGGGGTACTCATCCACCGGGTCGCCGCCGGGCAGATCGCCGACGTGAACCTGCTGGACAGCGTCCACGCACGCGACATCGCCATAGACCAGGCGGCGGAGCAGGCGCCATCTGACCTGCTCCGAACGGCGCTCATCGACCACGAGCGCACGGTCAAGACGCTGCGCAGCGTCGACCCTGGCGCGCTGCGCAGAACCATCCGGATCGATGGCGAAACCACGATGACCGCAGAGGAGCTCGCCCGGCTGCCGCTGATCAACCACCTCGAGGCTCACATCGAGCAGCTGGAGAGGTCGCTGGGAAGCTAGTCGCTCACCTGCGGCTGGCCGAGCTTGCGCAGCTCGCGCCGAATGCTCTCGGCGGAGTCGTCCATCATCGCCGGTTCGGGGTCGGGGTCCTGATTGCCGAAGTCCAGGTCGTGCAGGCCTCGAATCGGCACGACGTGAAAGTGGCAGTGAGGCACCTCCAGGCCGGCGAGCATCACGCCGATCCTCTCCGGTTTGAACGCCGCCATCTGCGCCCGCCCGATCGCCTGCGCGACCTCGGCGAGGTGGCAGAGCAGCGACAGGTCGAGGTCGAGCCAGTGGTCGACCTCATCGCGCGGCACGACCAGCGAGTGGCCGGGACGCAGCGGGCGATTGGACAGGAAGACCACGCACCGGTCGTCCTTCCAGACGAATCGGGCGGGCAGCCTGCCCTCGATGATCTGGGTGAAGATCGTCGCCACGCGGAAAGCCTAAATCGGTAGCCTGTGGGCCGTGAATGGCCCGGTGGCCGAGCTGCTCAACGCCTCCAAGCGCTATGGCCAGGTGCAGGCGCTGCAGGACGTGAGCCTCGCCATCGACCCCGGCGAGGTCGTCGCCATGCTCGGTCCCAACGGCGCAGGCAAGACCACCTCGATCAGCCTGATGCTCGGCACCCGCAAACCGACTTCAGGCGCTGCCCGGCTCTTTGGCATGAGTCCGCGCGACCTCCGTGCCCGCAGCAGGATCGGCGTGATGCTTCAGGAATCCGGAGTCCCGGGCATGCTGAAGGTGGAAGAGATCGTCGACCTCTTCAGCTCTTACTACCCCGCACCGCTCCCAGTGTCGGAGTCCATCGCGATGGCCGGCCTGCAGGAGAAGGCCAAAACGCTGGTCAAGGACCTGTCAGGAGGACAGCGACAGCGCCTCTACCTGGCCCTTGCGGTCTGCGGAAATCCGGACGTCCTCTTTCTTGACGAGCCGACCGTTGGGTTGGACATCGAGGGACGCAGGCGATTCCTCGAGGAGATCGGAGAGCTTGCAGCCAGGGGACGCACCGTCATCCTGACCACGCACTACCTCGAGGAGGCCGACCAGCTGGCTCGCCGGGTCATCGTCATCGACCGCGGCCGCATCATCGCGGACTCGACGCCCACCGCGATCAAGGCCCGGGTGGCCGGCAAGCGGATCACGTTCTCGACTGCGCAGCCGCTGTCGGAAAGCCAGCTCGCGGGACTGCCGCTCACCGCTCAGCAGATAGACGACCATCGGGTGCGGCTGCTGACCAATGACCCCGAGAACGTCCTGCGCGAACTGTTCCGGCGCGGCGTCGACATCAATGACCTCGAGGTGGCCGGCGCCGACCTGGAGGAGGCCTTCGTCGCGCTGACACAACACGGTGCGGTGACGTGAGCGCCGTAGCGCTACGCCCTGCGACGGCGCCGATCGCGACGATGCTGATCAAGCAGTCGTACGCCGAGTTCATCAAGCTCTTTCGAGTTCCAGCGTTCAGCGTCACAAGCATCGTGCTGCCCTCGATGTTCTACGCGTTCATCGGCCTTGGGCAGGCGAAGGAGCGGCTGGCTCCTGGCTTGAGCGTCACCTTCGGTGAATACTTCCTCGGCTCGATGGCCCTATACGGGGTGGCCAACGTCATGGTCCTCGGGTTCGGCATCTCGCTCGCCAACGAGCGCGGCCAGAAGCAGGACCTGCTGATGCAGTCGACCCCACTGCCCGCCCCTGTTTTCTTCGTGGCCAAAGCGCTCTCGGCTCTCGTCATCGCGTTCATATCCCTGGTCGTCCTCAGCTTTCTGGCGACGGCCGGCGGCGGTGTGCACCTTGCCACCTCGCAATGGGTCACGCTGTTCGCGCGGGCGATGCTGTGCTCGATACCGTTCATCGGGCTTGGTTTCGCGCTCGGGTACATCGCGAGTCCAAACTCCGCACCCGCGGTCACGAACCTCATCTACCTGCCGACTGCGTTCGCTTCAGGCCTCTTTTTCCCGCTGCGTCTCCTGCCGCACTTCCTCCAGAATCTCGGCCCCTATCTGCCGCTCTATCGCGGAGCGCAGCTGGTCTGGGACTCGGTCGGAGCCCCCACGGAAGGCGGCAGCATCTCGGACGACTGGCTGTACATGGCCGCCTACGCGGTTGGCTTCTTCCTGCTCGCGCTGTGGGCGTACCGCCACGACCAGGGTCGAAAGTTCAACTAGCCCAGAACTTCTCTGGCAGCTCCGAGCCGAAGGACTTTCGGTAGCGCGCGCAGAAGTCGGCCTGCGTGTAGCGGTGCTCGATGGTGCCCACGTGCTCCACGGCGTAGGTCGCCGCCAGCGAAGCCACACGGCCCGCGTGATGAAGGTCCAGCCCTCTCAACAGGCCCGCGACGATGCCCGCACGGTAGGCATCGCCTGCTCCAGTCGGGTCCACCTCGCGCTCGGCCGGAGCGGCGGGTATGTCCACCGACGCTTCTCGGGTCGTGATGCGCGAGCCATGCCTTCCGAGCGTCGTGACCACGACTTGCGCCAGCTCCAGCAAACCCTTCGCATCGCGTGTCGTGCGCTCCTGGATGAGCTCCAGCTCGTAGTCGTTGCCGATCACGATCCATGCTCCAGTTGAGCTGTCGGTCACGTCCGCTCCCTCCATCATCGGCAGCTGGTGCGCAGGGTCGAATACAAACGGGACACCGCGCTCACGGCACTCCTTCACCAGCCGCTTCATCGCGCCAGGATCGTTGGGACCGATGATCACCGCGTCCATCTCGGGTGGGCCATCGCCCAGGCCGAGCATGGCGGCCTTCCACATGGCGCCGCCGTAGTAGCCGGTCAACTGGTTGTCGTCCATGTCGGTCGTGGTGAAGCCGGTCGCGCTCAGCTCACCGTCGAGCAGTCGCAACCCGCGACAGTCGACGCCCTGGTCGACCAGCCAGTCGCGATACTCGGCCGCGTCGCTTCCGGCCGTGGCCAGGACCGCAGCGGGGTAACCGAGCAGGGCAAGGTTGTACGCGTAGTTCCCTGCCACACCGCCCCTTCGCTTCTGGAGGTCGTCGACCAGGAAGCTGAGGTTGAGGATGTGCGTCTTGTCGAGCAGGATGTGGTCCTTGAAGCGTCCTTTGAAGGTCAGGATGTAGTCGTATGCGATCGAACCCGTGCAGAGGACCATCTGTATCCGAGGGCGAAGGCTAGCGGAAAGCCTGCGGGCGCCCCGGTGGGAGGCGCCCTCTTCGGTGGCTTTGTTGCGCTACGCGGCGCGCCGGCGAGCGGATCGGCGACGGGCAGTGCCGGCGGCTTGCCTTTGCTGAGGCGTCAGCTCAGTGGCCTGCTCGAGGCGGGTAGCTGTCCGGGCGATGGTTCTGAGCGATCCATTGAAGATCCGGAGCGTTCGCTTGGCGACGTCGCCGACGACATCCTGCCGGCGAGCCTGGACCTTGACCAGGTGCAGCCCCTTCACAGCGAGCTTCTCAGGCAGCTTCTGATCGACTGCGATGCCGAACACACTCACCCGCTCCGGGATCCAGGCGTTGAGGCGACGGTTGATGCGCCGCACGGTCGGCGTCCCCTTGCGCTCGAAGCCCCTGACCTGCTTGCGTGCGCTGCCGATGGGGTCGGAGGCGACTTTGGCCGCGGCTCCCGCCCCAACAGCGACCTCCTCAACAGTGGTTGCGGTATCTCCGAATTCAGTGCTCATCTGAACCTCCTTGGATTCTTGACGCATTATAACGCAGTGCGTCAGACGATTATTTCAAGTCCTTCGGTTGGAGGCGGTCGATGAGCGCCAGGGCGGCGGGGCCGAACACGTCGTAGTGCGCGACCTTGCGCCGTTTCTCCGGCTGGATCCACTCGGGCCGCAGACCGTGGAGGCGGCCCCACTCCTCCAGCTCCGGTCGCAACCCGATGACGTGCAGGAACGGTTTCTCGCGCGTCAGGCCGCGGATCGCCGAGCCGTGATAGGAATCGAAGTTGCGGTGCACCGCGATCCCGCCCGCCTCTGCGAACTGAATCGCTTCCTTGATCTGGCGCCGCTCAAAGTACTTTTCGCGCATCGCTGCAGATGGGACGGTAGGCGCAAAGCGTGCAGGGCCGCTGTGCGTGCTCGGGGCCGAGGTGAAAGTCGCCGGCCGCGATTCGCGCCGACGCGGCCAGCACCCGTTCCTCGACGAGCGCGTCCTCAGGCTGGACGTCATGGGCCTCGCCCCGCCGTAGGTCGAACAGGATCAGCCGCGCGTCGCGACCACCAGGCAGCAGCCCTCGCCGCGCGGCGAGGCCGTAGATCCGCAGCTGCAGCGAGTACGCCTCCAGCAGCGCGGCATCGAGGCTGGCGTTGGTTTTGAAATCCACGAGCACGACATTGCCGTCGACCTCACAGATTCGGTCGACCAGGCCACGGACTCGTGTGTTGCCCAAAGCCATGTTGAACCCCGCTTCAACCGCCAGCGTGCGGGCGAGGGCAAGCGGGTGCTGCAGATAGCGCGCCAGCATCTCGCGGCCAAGCTCGGGCCCCCGGTACAGCTCCAGCAGGTCACCGCCTGTGTTGTGCCAGGCCGCAAGCGCCTCGTGCACCGCGGCTCCCAGCTCGGTCGACCCGGCTGCGCGCACGAAAGGCGGCTGTAATTCGTCTGGCGGCGCAGGCACGCCCCACACCTGGCTGAACCGATAGCGCACCGGGCACAGCTCGAAGTCGTGAAGCTGGGAGAAGCTCAGGGAAACCGGCGGCGACGGCGCGTGCTCTGTCGAGTCAGGCGCAGGCCGCACCCGCTCGAGGCGGTCGAGCACGGCCGCGATCACCGCCGGGTCGTCGCGGACCTGTCCGTTGACTGCGCGCGGCACCGGCAGCTCGAGCTGCTCCGACTCCACCACGGCGGCCGATTCCGGATTGGCGAGCGCCCAGCTCAGGATTTCCGCGAAGTGGTCGTGATCCTCGACGCCGTTCGAACCGAGCTCATGGGCCGATGGCTCGTCGCGTGTCGCGGTCACGTACAGGGCGTCCTTGGCTCGGGTGAGCCCCACATAAACGATGCGCCGCCGCTCACCCATCGCAAGGGCGACCGCGGGCGCGCCTGGCGACGTCTCGACGTATCGCGGATGCTTTTCGCCGCGCCAGTTCTTCATCACAAAGCCAAGACTCTCGGGGTCGAAGAACAGTCTCTCGGTGTCGCGCGGCCGGGGCGGGCGCAGGTTGACGACGAAGACGACCGGAAACTCGAGACCTTTCGCAGCGTGAATCGTCAGCAACGACACCGCCTCGGAACCGGCGAATTCCTCCGCGGCCTCTCCCACCGGCAGCTCGGCGTCGATGACCTGGTCCAGGTGGCGCACGAAGTCGCCGATCCCGGCAAGTGCCAGGTCACGCTCAAAACGTCCGGCCAGCTGGAAGACCTTGCGGAGGTTGAGCAGCGCGCGTGGGCTGCCGTCACGCTGTGCCCGCAGCTCGGCCCAGCGTAGGTAGCCGCTTTCCTCGAGCAACCGGTTGAGAATGTCGGCGACGGTGAGGGTGTCGCGAAGCAGGCCGATGCGGTCCGTCAGCTCGACCAGCTCCACCGCCTGCGAGGCAACCTTCGGCTCCATCTCCGGAAATCCTTCGCGCCTGGACTCGTCGAAGCAGTCGCGCAATCGCATGCCGGGTTTGTCGAAACGGCGTGATGCGAGCCGGTACATGCCGGCATCGGAGAGCCGCACGATGGGACCCTGCAGGATGCGAACGAGCGCTCCATCGTCCATCGGGTTCTCGGTAAGCCGCAGCAGCGCCAGCACGTCCTTTATCTCCTGGCGGTCGAAGAAGCCCGAGCCGCCGCTGGTCACGTAGGGAATTCCCTGCCGGCGCAGCTCATCCTCGAACTCGCGCGGGAGCATGCGGACCGAGTGAGATAAAACGGCGATCTCGCGAAAGGCGCGGCCGCTCACATGCAGGCGGCGGATCGCCTCCGCCACCGAGCGCGCCTCCGTCCGAGAGTCTGGCGCCATGAGCACGCTGACAGGCGCCCCGACTCCGGCGCCACGTGTCGCCACGAGCTCCGGTTCGTCGGCGAAATCCGGATCCCGTCGGATGAAGGCCGTGGCGCAGTCGAGGATTCCCTGGTAGGAGCGGCGGTTGTGCGTCAGAGGGAGCCGGGCGCCAGGAAAGCGGGTCCGGATGTTTTCGATCTCCGCGTCCCGCCATCCGTAGATCGACTGCTTCGCGTCACCGACCACGGTCACATTGCCGAAGCTCTCGGCGGCCGCAAGCCGGATGAAGTCGAGCTGGATGCGGTTGGTGTCCTGGAACTCGTCGACGATCAGGTAGCGAAAGCGCTCGCGACACCGCCCGCGGAATTCGGACACGCGTTCCAGCGCGTCGATCACTCCGAGCAAGAGGTCGTCGAAGTCGCGGAGGCTCTGTGCGCGCAGCGCATCTTCGTAGGCGCGATAGATCGTGAACAGCACCTCGATCGCCTCCGCCTCGGCGCGCGCAGGGTCTGGACCGCCCGATCCGTTCGAGCCCGGCCGCGCGCTCCAGTGCGCTCCGTGCAGCTCGAGGGCTCGCTCGCGAAACCTCTCCGGGCCGGTCCCTCGGCCTTTCAGCTTGAGCAAGAAGCGAAGTCCGGAACGCAGGAGGTCGTCGAGATCGTCGACCGAAAGAGCGCTGAAGGAGTCAGGGTCGAATGGAGCCGCCGCGCCACTGCGTAGGCGGGCCATCAGCTCCTGCTCGAACAGCCTCTGGCCGACCTCGTCGAGCACCCGCAGCTCGCGTGGGGCGCCGATGAGGTAGGCGAACTCGTCCAGGAGACGCGCGCAAACGCTGTGGAAAGTTCCAATCCAGGCTGTGTCAAGCACCTGCGCGCCCCCCTCAGGGCGACGTGCAGCCAGCTCGTTGGTGATGCGCAGCCGCAGCTCTTCGGCGGCGCGGTCGCTGAAAGTGACCGTGAGAATCCTGTCAGGCGAGACTCCCTGCTCGACCAGCCAGCAGAAGCGCTCGGTCGCGGTGAAGGTCTTGCCGGTGCCGGGACCGGCTGCGATCAGGAAAGCCCCCTGCGGCCCAGCATGAGCTGCGGCGGCCTGCTCTGGACTGAGAACCGGACCGCGCACGCGGGTTGCGCTCATTCCGGCGGTGCACCCCCGTACGGGCACACCGCGGCGTGGGGACAGGTGCCGAAGCGGGTCACGCAAGTGCCCGCGAGCTCGCGCGGTGCGGGCTCGAAGTGGCCACCTTTGATCCGCTCGATCGCAGACACGACGACCGTGCGGCTGCGCTCGAGGTCTTCGGTCG
>WNFB01000597.1_pt1 | contig 32304 bp, 23 predicted proteins | sample 5400501 | NCBI WGS metagenome assembly WNFB01 (sample SAMN13153341, study PRJNA577476) | soil metagenome | isolation source: 200 cm saprolite under Douglas fir tree site 2 hole 1 | place: USA:California | collected 2015-04-18
CCCGACCCCAGCAATTCTGTCGCGCTCGCAGCTACGATTGCCTCATGGTGTTCGGATAAAAGGGCGCTGAGGGCATGGCTGAATCGGCTCAAAAGAGCACGGTCCTGGCATACGACTCTCGTGGGACCTTGGAGAATCACGGTTTCAAGCGCAGCGTTCTGGGACAGGGCAAGGGCCACGCCACGCGCACCGGTCATATCCGCGGCGCGTTTGGCGAAACTCTTGGCGAATTCAGGCAGGTGAAGCAGCTTGCCCACTTCAAGGGCTAGTCCCATCAGGGCTTCGGCGCGCTGGCGATGTAGCTCGGAAAGGTGCAGGTTATGCGTGGCTTCCAGGACGACGGCAATCTGGGCGGCGAGGGCACGCGCTCGACGGATGTCCTCCTGCGAGATGCCGACCAGATCGAGACGATCGAGCACCCCGAACATGCCAAGCACTTGCCCATCAGAGCCTAGCAGCGGGACGGCTAGTATCTGCCGGACGCGGAATTGGGCGATCACTTCCAGATTGGCACCGGGAACTTTGCTGGGGTCATCCGTCCAGAACACTTCTTTACTCGTCAGAGCCCGGCTTGCGATCCCTTCGGGGAAAATATGATCCACCCGCTGGGGTACTCCCTTCTCGACACCCCATCGCACGTGAAAGACGCCGTTCTCCAGCAATCCGATGAAGCAGCGCCCAAAGCCGAGGAAGTCGGCGGCACGGACTACGAATGCTTCCATGAACTGATCGAGTTTGCAGATAGAACCAAGTTCCGAGGAGATCTCCAGCAATTGATGGAGTTCGTGGGCCTGGGCGCGGGCAGTGCCGTAAAGCTCGGCATTAGCGATGGCGACCGCGCCGAAGCCGGCAACTGCTGATACTAGTGATTTCTCCTCTGCATTGAAGGCCCCTTCCTGCCGCGGATAAACCAGAATCGCCCCCTGAGTTCGGGAGGTGCGGAAGGGGGCGGCGACTAACATCCCGGAGGGTGCCAGGTTGCCAAGAGCTTGTGACCCGGGATCGATGGAGACGGTGATCGGTTCTCCAGCCGCCACCGCTCGAGCCGCCAGATCAGCGGAGAAACGGAGTGCGGTGCGATCGTGCCGCGAACGGACAGAGGTAGCCAATTGAGGTGTTTCGGCAGCCACGGCGCGAAGTTCGAACGGGCCCTCCTGGCGCAGCAGAACGCACACCAGCCGGGTGCGCAGCAGAATTCTCACCCGGTCCGCTAAAGCCTCAATGACAGCAGAAACGTCGGGCACACCATGCAGCGCGTGCGCGACTTCGGCCAGAATCTCGACCCGGCGATGCTCTTCGCGCGAGGCCTGGGTCAGCCGCGTAGCTTCCAACAAGCTGCCCAGCTGGCCTGCCAGGATAGTGGCCTTCGCCGCCAAATCGTCATTGAAGAATCTTGGGTCGGAGTCATGCAGGAAAACGGCGGTACCGATTATTTCATTAGCGACCACCAATGGAGCAGCCATGATCGAGCGCGCATGAAATTCTCCCGCCATGGGATAACGGAGCGGGTCGAGATGGTTCACGTAAACCGTCCGGCGACTGCGAACCGCCTCCATCGCGACGGCGCTTTCTCCGGCCTTCAGGCGAGCCCCACGAAAATGCTCCGCCATTAGCCCATCCGCTTCCGCGCCCACCAGTTCCTCTGAAGAGACAAGACGCCAAAAGTAGGTTCCGCTGACATTGAAGAATTCGCGAGTGGCACGACAGAAGAGCTGCAGGAGAGAGCTGGCATCGGTACCACGAGCGGCCGCGTCGGAAATATCGAGAAGCAGCTTTTGAAAGGAATCGTCGGAGCCGGGGCCAGTCCCCTGGACCACTGTCGTATTTCCAGGCTGCATGGTCAGAACGACACCGCCTGCACACCTCGCCCAATTCAAGTGTTTGAATCTAGGGGGAAACTACCCGCAATCTCATTTTGAGTCAAGCGAATTAGCACTGAGGTGTCTAACTGTGAAATTCCAGCTTTCGCGGCGCTGTGTCTCACTATGAGAAGAGAAGAGCGTTTCAGTTGTCCGCATGAGACGCTTCTCATGTTATGCACCGGCTGGACTTGGGCTCAGGTTTTGGTAAGTCTAGCTTGCACATATACTTACCAGTATTGCCCCCCCGACTTCCACGTAATCAAGAGGCTGGCATAGGCATTGCTTATATGAGGAGTCACCACATCTGTCTTCAGCGGAGGAACTGTGCCTTCCAGGAAGGACACGGCTTCGACTTACAGGCAGATCTGCCGATCATGTTAACAAACGTTGGGAGCGTTTGTCCCCTGCATGGGCAAAACAGCAGGAGGAACTAACGCGCAAGGCGAAGACTAAAAGTTGCGGCCACTTACGCCGATCTAGCTAAGCGGATGAATGTCATAGCGATAGTGAGAATTCGGGTGCTCGTGGCTCTGAATGGAACGCTGGGAAGCACGATGGTCGGTGACGCAAATTCCCGAGGGTAGGCCCGGAACGGAACTATGCCGCGATCCGCGAAAAGAAGCTTGAGGGAGGAACAGCAATGACGATTGGCAAGAAACTCTATCTTAACTTCGGAGCCGTCCTTGCGATGGTCGTGGTGCTGTTCCTGGTGAACTTAGTGGCAGTGCACCGCGAGCACTCCGCGAAAGCGGCCGCTGCTGCTTCCCTGGAACTTGCCGATGCCACCGATGCGGTGAAGTTTCAGATGATGCAGAACCGTATGTATCTCAGCAACTATCTGCTGAGCGGCGACACTCGGGAAGTCGAGCGAATGAACGAGGGAGTCCGTTTTTTGAATGACAAACTGCAAAGAGCGGAAGGGTTGGCCAATTCCGAACAGCAGAAAGCAGCGTTTCAGAAGGTCCAGCAACAGGAGCAGGCCTGGATCCGGGAATTTGCGACACCTCTGGTGGAGAAGCGCAAGGACGTCGACGGCGGCAACGCCACCGTCGCGGAACTGCAGATCTTCTATTTACAGAAGGATGCATCTGCTTGGATCAAGAGTTCCACTGAATATCTGGACGTCGCGGACCAGGAAAGCAAAAAAATTCTGGAAGAGCGGCGCAAATCGGACGAGACGGCGGCCACCGCCACCATACTTGTCGCGCTGTTGAGTACTCTTCTGGCACTCGGGCTGGGCATTGCCATTGCTTATCGCAGCGCCAAGACCATCACGGAGCCGCTTACTGATCTGATGACCGTGGCCAGGCAGATCGGGGACATGGGTAACCTGGACCACACGATTGATATCAAGCGCCAGGATGAAATCGGAGAACTGGCCCGCTGCTTTGGCAATATGGTGACTTACCTGAAGGAAATGGCCTCGGTTTCGGAAGCCATCGCCGGAGGAGACCTGTCGGTGGAGGTGCAGCCCCGATCGAAACATGACACGTTGGGCAATGCCTTCACGCGCATGGTCGAGGGTCTGCGGAACCTGGTGCGCAACGTCAGAGACGCGGCATCGCAGGTGGCAAGCGCTTCGAACCAGGTCGCCGGCGCCTCCGACGAGTCGGCCAAGATCAGCTTGCAGGGTTCTTCAGCCATTGATGAAGTCACCAGCACCATGCATGAGATGAGTATCAACGTGCAGAACATGGTGAAGAGCACACAGACCCAGGCTTCCAGCGTGAGCGAGACCTCGGCGTCCATCGACCAGATGGTGGCTTCGATCCAGCGCGTCGCCGACACCGCCAAAGTGCTCCTGGATATTTCGAACCGCTCGCGCGAGGAAGTGCACAGTGGCATATCCACCATGGATAAGGCCACCGATGGCCTGAACAAGATCAATACCACCATTCAATCTTCCGGCGAAATCATTGATGCGCTGGGGCAGCGCGCGGATGACATTGGCAAGATCATCGAAGTCATTGATGACCTTGCCGAGCAGACTAACCTGCTGGCGCTGAACGCCGCCATCGAAGCGGCGCGCGCAGGAGAGCATGGATTGGGCTTTGCGGTGGTAGCCGACGAAGTGAGAAAGTTGGCGGAAAAATCAGCGCAATCCACCAAAGAAATCTCCGAACTGATCCAGAGCATTCAGAAAGAAGCGCGCAAGGCTGTCGAGAACATGGACAAGAGCACCGGCATCGTCAACGAAGGTCTAAACCTGGGCCAGGAGCTGAATGCGGCGCTGCGCAAGATTTCTAACGTTGTCACCGAAGTTTACAAGTTCGCGCAGGAAATCGGGGCCGCCACCAACGAACAGTCGCACGGCTCGTCCCAGATCGCGCGCGCCACGACCAGGCTGAACGAGATCACGCACGAGATTAACTCGGCGGTCGAAGAACAGGCTTCGGGTGCGCAGGCCGTGGTGAAAGCCATGGAGCGCATGCGGGAACTGACGCAGCAGTCGACTTCGGGCTCGACCGAGCTGGCGGCTTCGGCTGAACAGATGTCGAAGATGTCTCGCGGACTTCTGGAATCCATGGACCGCTTCGCTCTACAGACCACTGAGATGATCCGCCGGGGTGGTCTTCGCGAGGACAAATCAGCCATTAAGGGCGGCGCCCGGCATGCCGCCGCCGTCGGAGCGAAGGGCTGAGTTAAAGACCGAAATGAGCCGCGAACTGCATATTGTCGGGTTCAAGGTGGGCCGGGAAACTTACGGCGCGCCCATTACTTCCCTGCACGAGATCGTGCGGGTACCGGAGATCACGGCGGTGCCCGACGCGCCCGAGTACATGGAGGGCGTGATCAATCTGCGGGGAAAGATTGTCTCGGTCATCGATCTGCGCAAACGATTTGGGGAGAAACACGCGGCACTGAACCGGCGGAACCGAATCCTGGTTATTGAATACAACGGCCGGCTTTCGGGACTGATCGTGGATTCTGCGTCGGAAGTTTTGAAAATTCCAGCTACTGATGTGGAAGCGCCGTCCGCGATATTCCAAGACGGCAGCCTGACTTGCGTAACTGGTTTGGCTAAATACAAGGGCCGCTTGATCGTGCTGCTGGACATGCACAAGCTGCTCGAACATAACGGCGTGCGGCGGCAGAACGAAGCCACCGAAGCAAAGAGCCAGTGGGCTGCAAAACCTGAGACACGCGGCGCCGCGCGATAAGCGCAGCCGGTCAGGGGTTGGACGAACATGAGCACACCAGGAGTAGGGCTGACGGCTGCTGAACTCAAGCTTTTGCAGGCGCTGGTTTACCAGGAATGCGGTATGCATTTCGACGAGCGGCGTACGCAATTCCTGCAAGATCGTCTGCAGCGCCGATTGAAGGAGTGCCGGGTTGACTCCTTCTACAGCTACTACAGCCTGCTGGTCAGCCACGAGGGAAAAGATGAACTGTCGCGCCTGCTGGAGAACCTGACGGTCAACGAAACCAGTTTCTTCCGCAACAAGGCGCAAATGGAACTGTTCCACAAATTTGTGCTTGAAGATATTTTGCGCCGCAAGCAGGCGCGCCGCGATTACTCACTTCGTATCTGGAGCGCGGGCTGCTCCACCGGTCAGGAGCCCTACACTCTGGCCATGTTGGTGGCTGACGGGCTGGGTTACTACAATCTGCGCAATCCCCTGCCCTGCCAAACGCGGCTGCCCAAGCCTCTGATCCCTCCACCCTGGCGGGTGGAAATCACGGCCAGCGACATCAGCTATTCGGTGCTACGGACGGGGCAGCAAGGTATCTACACCGAGGCCCAGATGTCCGGTGTGGACTACAGTTACCGGCTCCGCTATTTCGATAAAGTGGGCGACCATTACGCCGTCAAGAAGGCGCTCAAAGAGCAGGTTCACTTTGATTTCCACAATTTGAAGACGGAATACCTGCCGCAGCGCAATGATGTGATCTTCTGCCGTAACGTCATGATGTACTTCGACCAGGCCGAACAAAAGCGGCTGATCGATAAGTTTTATCGTTGTCTCAACCCCGAAGGCTATCTGTTCGTTGGCCATGCCGAGAGCCTGCTGGGGATGACGGAAAAGTTCCAGATGGTCCATCGCAACAGCGGGACCGCATACCAGCGAGTGGAGATGAGGTCGTGAGCCAGTCCTCTGATGAACGGATGACAGAACTGCGAAAGCTCTTCTTTGAGAGCGCGCAGGAACTGCTTCAGGCGCTGAACGATGAAGCATTGAAGCTCGAGAAGAAACCGGGCGACGGCGAAATCGTGCGTACCATCCGGCGCACCGTGCACACTCTGAAAGGCGATGCTGCCGCCTGCGGATATGAGGAACTGAGCGAACTGGCCCACGAAATGGAAGACGCGCTGGCGCTGGAAACTGCTTCGGCTCACGCTTCCCTCGCAGAGGTTGCCTTCAGCGCGGCGGACATCTTCGGCGCGATATTGTCGGCCTATCGCGGTGGGGTGAAAGTGCCATCGGCTGAACCTCTGCGGAAAATGATCCGCAAGCTTGCACAAGAACCACCCGCAAAAGAGCCGAGCGGAATGAATTCGAACAAAGGGCGCAGGAACGCAGTAACAAAGACTAAGCAATCGAAGCGCTCAGGATCGGGGATGGCAGGATCAACCATCGGGGAGGAATCGAAAGTTCAGCCCGGACCGAGGCGGTCCGTCGCGTGGAACGAATACGAACAGCTCGCCATTCGGAACGCGTGGAACCTGGGCAGGAACGTGTATCACGTCCTGGTGGAGATAGATCTTCACTGCGGTATGCCAATCGCCGGACGGCAACTGGTGCAAGGCGCGCTGAGCTCCCTGGGAGAGATCCTAGCGATTCGACCCGAGCCCGGAAGGTCAGAAGCAGCGCGGGTGCTGCAATTTGCCCTCGCCACGGACAAAACAGCGGACCAGATCGCGGCGAAATGCAAGATCCCGACTGTTGTCTCGAAAGTGGAGATTGACGTTCTTCGCAGTTCGGTCGCGCCGAAAGACAAAACTTCGCCCAACCCAGAGCCAAAGGCGGAAGTCACAAGCGAGCCGGCAGCCGGCTACGCCAGCGCAGGTGATCTTTCTGCTCCAGAACAACAAGAGAATGATCAGGAAGTGCAGCCCCAGGTCGCAGCTAGTTCCGAGAACACATTGCGCGTGGACGCGGAGCGCATCGATAACGTTTTGAACTTGGTCGGCGAGCTGATCATCGGCAAATCCATGCTGCAGCAGACGGTGCACGAGTTCGCCAGACGCTTTCCCAAGGAGCCACTGCGCGGTAAGTTCGCCGATGCCATGGCTTTCCAGGCGCGGGTGCTCAATGACCTTCAGCGTTCGGTGATGAAGATCCGCATGGTGCCGGTGGAACAACTTTTCCGCCGTTTCCCGCGTATCGTCCGTGACGTGGCCCGGCACTGCGGGAAGCAAGTGGAACTGGTTATCAGCGGACAGGAGACGGATCTCGACAAGAGCATCCTGGATGCGATCGCCGAGCCCATCACACATCTGGTTCGCAACGCAGTGAGCCACGGAATCGAGAGTGCGCCAGAACGCCAGCGGATCGGCAAGACGGCGCAGGGCACGATCTGTCTGAAAGCCTACCATCAAGGAAACCAAGTGGTGGTGGAGGTCAGCGACGACGGCCGCGGCATCGATGCTGAACGAGTAAAAGCCAAAGCCATTGAACAGGGGATGATCGGAGCCGCAGAAGCAGCGCAGCTTAGCGAGGCTGAAATCCTAGACTTAATCTTCCGGCCGGGACTCAGTACGGCGGAAGAAATCACCGAGGTTTCCGGACGAGGCGTGGGCATGGATGTCGTGCACAGCGTGCTGCAGCGGCTGAAAGGCACGGTAGATGTGGAGTCACGCCCCGGCCAGGGAACAGCGTTCCAGCTGAAGCTGCCACTGACGCTGGCCATCATCAAAGCGCTACTCTTCCGGGTGGAACACCGGCTTTATGCCATACCGCTCAACAGCGTGTCGGAAATTGCGCGAACCGTCGAATCCCAAGTTCACCAGGTGGATCACTGCGAGGTTCTGCAGTTGCGCAACCAGGTATTGCCGATGCTCAGGCTGGGTAGGTCGACAACTGAAAATGCAGAGAGTGGATCGCGCAAACTGTTCGTGCTAGTGATTACTGGAGGCGAAAAGAAATTTGGACTCATTGTGGACCAACTCGAAGGTGAGGACGAGTTGGTCATCAAGGCCTTGGACGACCATGCGATCTCAACTGACTTGTTCAGCGGAGCCTCGATTATGGGCGACGGACGAGTCGTGCTGATCCTGAACCTTTCCGCAGTTTTGGAGCACTTCTACCGCTCGCGGCCAGGTGGAACCGGCATTGCCGCTTCCGGAATGCTTCTCTCCCACGCTGATCGATCCCGACCGGTGCAGCCGGAGACGAGGGTACAGGCTTGAACTCTCCCATTCGAGTGCTGGTGGTGGATGATTCGGCGCTGATGCGGAAGCTCATTCCGCAGATCCTGGAGCACGACAAGCGCATCCAGGTGGCGGGGACCGCCATGGACGGCAGTTTCGGTCTGAAGAAGATTTCCGAGCTCAAGCCGCAAGTGGTGACACTGGATCTCGAAATGCCTGGCATGAGCGGGATTGACACCCTGAAGGAAATTATTCGGCGGCATCACCTGCCAGTAATTGTGGTCAGTTCGCATAGTACCCAGGGCGCGTCGATCACACTGCAGGCGTTGGGATTGGGCGCTTTTGATTTCGTGGCCAAGCCGCAGGACGTCTTTGCGCGCATGCCTGAAATCGCAGAGGAACTGATTGCCAAGATCAAGGCTGCAGCCGAGAGCAACGGAGTACGCATCAACACGCTCCCGAAAGAACTGCGTCGCACAGACAAGTCTCCCCTGGTTTCGCAGACTGCTCCTACGCGTGTGGTGGCGATTGGGATTTCGACTGGAGGGCCGAACGCGCTGCAGTACATGCTGGCGCAACTTCCCGCTGACTTTCCAGGGACCCTCGTGATAGTACAGCACATGCCAGACGGCTTTACCGAGATGTTCGCGCGCAGATTGGATGAAACCTGCGCCCTCCAGGTGAAGGAAGCGCAGTCTGGTGATCTGCTGCTGGCGGGGCGAGCGCTGATTTGCCCAGGAAACCGGCACATAAAAGTCAAGCGACTCCCCCTGGGAGATGTGGCTGTGCTGAACGATGAGGAACGAGTCAATGGACATCGCCCCTCTGCCGATGTGCTATTCAGAAGCCTTGCCGCAGAATTCGGGCCGCGAGGAATGGCCCTGCTGATGACGGGCATGGGCGACGACGGGGCCGAAGGTATGGGAGCGGTAAAGGCGGCGGGAGGAATGACTATCGCGCAAAGCAAGGATTCCTGCATTGTGTTCGGGATGCCGAAAGCAGCTATCGATCGCGGATACGCGGCACGTGTCGTGACGTTGGAGGTGCTGGCGAACACTCTCCAAGCGCAGTGCGCGCCAGATCGCGGACGCGGCCAAACGAGATCAGAAGGGGACGACAGCGGCAAAGCCGCAGGTGCTGGAGATTAATTCTTCTCCGGCAGAATGCAGACCGGCGTGAAAGCAGTAGGAGGGGGTTGCGATATGGAACAGTTTGCACCAGTGCGACGCAGTAAGGACGGACAGCCAGTCCGTTATTTAATTGTGGATGACTCCGTCTTCGCGCGCCGGAATCTGGCTCGCATGATCGAGTCCTTCGGTGGGCAGGTAGCCAGCGAGGCGGGCGACGGTTTAGCGGCGATCACCGAATATGACCGCACCGACCCCGACATCGTGCTGATGGACATCACCATGCCGCAGATGGAGGGGATCGAGGCAGCGGAAAAAATCGTCCAGCAGCATCCGGAGGCCCGCGTTGTGATGGTGTCTTCGGTCGGTTACCAAGAAAATATCGTGGCCGCGCTGCAACGAGGCGCACGCCATTTCGTGCAAAAGCCGGTCAAGCCGGAGGTCCTGTACGAAGTCATCAAATACGTGCTGGGAGACGAAGGGTCTGTCAGCAACGCTGCCGGCGCAGGAGCCTGACTTATGAAAATGGAGTTGATTCAGCCCTTCATCAACGCGGCCGATGCCGTGCTCGCGCAAGGACTGCAATGCTGCACGTCTATCGCAAACCTGAGCATGGAGGAAGAAGGGTACCGTCGCAAGGGCGTGGCCGCCTTGGTATGGCTGACCGGCGATATTGAAGGGCGCATCATCTTTGACCTCGCTCCGGAGACCGCTGTGCGCGTCGCCAGCCGTATGGCCGGCGCCGAGCTACCCGAGTCCGATGAACTAGTCCGGGAAACGATTTGCGAGCTGGCCAACCAGGTAATCGGCAACGCAGTCACAACCCTCAATGACGAGGGCTTTCATTTCCGCGTGCATCCGCCCGTGCTCCACACTGCAGACGAAGGCAGCCGGAGCAGCGCGGACACCGAGGCGCTGGTAATGTGTTTTGAAACGGACAGCGGCAACGTATTCATGAATGTCGCCTTGCGATATAACCGGCGCCGCCAGGCAGATCGCGCCGTCGCGGCTGGCGAGTAATCACTTCGCTGCAACCCCTCCTAACTAACGTACACGGTTGTGTACAAAGCCGAGGACACCGAACTAGGGCGATTTGTCGCTCGAGACGACCGGGAATCAATGTCGATGTCTGTATTGCTGGTGGGTAGGGCCGTCTTACAACTCACCCCAATAAAAATGGCTGGGCCGATCTGTCCCTTCGGGTTCGCAGTTAGGTCATTGGGAGAGCCGCTTAGAGATAATAGTGGCGTGAAATTCGCCTTTCTCGTCGTAAGTGCCCAGGCAGATCACCCGATCACCGTCCTTAACCTGGCTGGCATCAATGATTTTCGTGTTTGTACTGAGGTGCTCCTGACTAATCCATTGGGTCGAGCTGTCGTAATGGATGGTCTTCTCGACGCCCGAGCTCCTCTGACGAACGGTCAGCGTAGATTTATCCTTATTGCTTCTCGTCACAATACCGTCCCAGCGAGCCCGCTTCGCGGCCTTCTCCTTATTTTCCTTCTCTGCGTTCTCCTGAGAGGGGGTCTCCTTCGCTTCCTCCTCTTTGGAGCCCAGCTGCGCCAACATCGGCACTGACAGCGAGAATGTAACTAAAGACGTGAACAAGAGAGTGAGTAGCTTCTTCACCATGGAACCTACTCCTTTCACTGGATAGATTGTGATGTTTGGCAAGAGAGAATAGACCTTAAGACTGAAAAGAACAAGCCCCATGCAAACTTGTTGGACTGCAAGCTGATTAAAGGATTTCCTTGCCAAATTACCTGCTGACTCGCACCACAGGCGAAAAGCTTCAACTGATATAGGAAATTGAGATGGGCGATGTGAAACCCGTACTCTCATTCAATCCTCGCCGGCTGGGCTTGAACGCGGATACTCAGACATATTTTCATCGTTGACCTAGCCTGAAGAACGTCTCGCGTGAGAGTTTCCCCAGTAAGGAAAAATATTGCAGCGCCACTTTGACATCGGCTTTGCTCTTTCCCGCATACCGCAGGCCAAATTGGAAAGGTATTTCCACCGCAGAGTTGATGCGCCCCCGAACCAGGATTTCCAGCAGGATCTTGAATCCCGCTGGCTGCAGATTCAGACCGTCAATACATTGGCGTTTCACCACAAAGAAGCCTGACAGCGGATCCTTCACCCGGCATCCCCGCCTCTGCAAAGGCATGCTGACCAGTGTACCTAGCCGGGAGACGGCATGGCGCGCGGCATTCCAGCGGTTCGGGGAATTCCCCTTCGCATATCGGCTGGCAATGGCGATGTCATAACCCTCGCGCACTGCGTCCATCAAATGTGGCAGTAACTCGGGAGGGTGTTGCAGGTCTGCATCCATTACCCCCAGTAAATCAGCGTTCGTGTGCTGCCATCCATGAATTACCGCGCCGGCGAGCCCGCGCTGACCTCGTCGCACGAGCAGCCGAATGCGAGCATCGGTCTCGGCATACCTGCGAACGATTTCTTGGGTTCCGTCCCGGCTGTCGTCGTCAACCACGACCAACTCGTAATTGAGAGCGAACGCCGATGATACATTCCCTACACGGTCGAGCAGTGTGGGAATATTTTCTGCTTCATTCAAGGTGGGAATGACTAATCCAAACTTCTGGAAGGAATTCATCTGGGCTTCCTCTTTTAGAAGTTACCTTTCAGCAACCATCGACAGCACGCCTCGTGTCGCTGAACGTGCTTTAAGTCCGTCTTTATTGAATGGCCGTCGTTAACGACTTTCTGGGCACCCCTTCTGGGCGCGGCACGTAAATGATGCAGTCCTGGTCTCGCCAGGACGCAGTATAGGACCGACTAATCGCATTCAGGACGTCGTCGGGAAAACGGTCGTTCGGCCTCGGAAAATCGGAGACCGGCAATTCGGTCTGTATTGCTCCGTATCTCTTTTGGGCAATCTGATAAACGATGCCCTTGCTGTCCAGCTTGCCAAACCGCACCAGGCTGGTGCTGTTAAACGGATCGTACAGAAAAGGCTTACCGGCATAATAACAACGCAGCATGCTTTCACAGATCGCAGGACCAGGTTGCGCAGCGAGGAACGATACCTCTGCCTCAAAACGCCTCTCCGATTCCCGTAACTGAGAAAGATGCACTGGTAAGTTGACGATTCCCGATTGGCCGAAGACAAAGAAAACACTCGAGTACAGCAATACGGGTACCGCAAACCTCCATCGCCGCTCAACTAAGTGCTGCCATCCATAATCCAGGCAAACACCCATGATAATAGACATGGCCAGGAAGTTGTCGAAGAATGCATTTATCCAGACACCGTGGCCGCCTGAGAACACCAAGCCAACCAGCAGAGACACAAAAAAATACAGAGAAATCGCGCGAAACCGTGCGTTGTGCAGGTGCCAAATTGACCAAATGAAAGCAATTACCAAGGGTAGCTGAAGCAATCCATAATGCCAGACAAACTGTCTCATGGCTCGGGACAATGAATACGCTCTCGGCGTCAAGATCTTCGAAGTGAAGAACGGACCGCCAACCAGCACGCTGAACACGATTGATAGACCTAGAAAGATTGCTGAGAACAATAGAAATCTCACGGCCTTGCCACGTGAAATTAGTAGAAGATCTAGCGCCACCGCGATTGGGATGGCAAGGAGATTGTGCTTAACATTGCCGCCGAGAACGAAAAGAAACGCGATCAACCCAAGCAGCACCGTTCTAGGCGGACCCAAAAGATAGAGCAGCAGGCCTGCAAGAAGAAAAGGTTGTCCGAGCATCTGGGGATCATCTGCTCCCACATAGGAAGACGCTTTTGCGCAGAAGAGTGCCAAGCAAAAGGAAGCTCCAAAAATGGCAGCTGCCCAATTGTTCGTCAGAGTTTTGACGATTAGACACACCAAGATACAACACAGCAGAAGGGATATCAGAGAAAGTACCCGTCCCGCCAGCAAGTAATCGTAATTCCCGAGGAGGCGCGAGAAGTAACCCACTATATAAAAAGAAAGCATCGGATAGTTGACGGTGGTCCAAGCATACTTCGGGTAATACAGGGGTAGATGATGCATCGCAGTTTGCGCATGGTAAACGTTCCATCCTTCGTTGTAGTCAATTTGCAGATGATAAAACGCACGCGCTACCGGATAAACAAGCGTAAAGGCAGAAAATACAGCTAGGACTCCAACCACGATCCACTCGGACTTCGCTACCGTCTTTGGTATCGACAGTTTCCCAACTCTGTCTGGTGTTATTCTTCCAACGGAAATCATGCTGTCGTTTGCCTGTCCTAGCTTCGTCACAGCTAGCTTCGTCACAGCAAGGATTCGCTTTTTTGATGCACATCAGAGCGGCATGGTTACCAACTGGTTTTCTGCCGCAGCAAATCAGCCTTTCGGCATCTGGGTATTCTTTCCCCGGCGAGCCTCGGAAAATGCTCCGCGATGAGTTCGCTCAACCCCAAACGCTCATCTAACCCTTGCACATAACGGGCAAGCCATAAAGTCCGAGGCACTCGAGATGAAAGGACCTCGCGAGGCCCGCGAGTACCCGATACAACACCGGCCCGTACACTCAGATCATGCTGGAGCGACTCTGATGAACTCCGCCGAGCAGCAGCGAAAAACGAACCATAAGCGCGCACTGCTGATTGCTACGGTGTTGTTTGTTTCGTACGCCTATTTCTATGCGGGTGGCGGGTGGAACCAAAACTCGCGATTCGACCTGATACGCGCCATTATCGAGCAGGGCACGTTGCGCATTGACGCCTATCACGAGAACACCAGAGACAAGGCGTTCTTCCGCGGACACTATTACTCCGATAAAGCACCTGGCCTGGCTTTGCTTGCGGTCCCCATCGTGGCCGTGGCTAGGCCGGTGCTACACGCGGCGGGTGTGGATCCAGGCTCTCCACGCGGCCTGGTGGGCCTTTCCTATGTGGCGACTGTTTTCACGCTAGCCTTGCCGACCGCCCTGGCGACGGCTTGCCTGTTTCTGGTAGCGCTGAGACTCGGAGCCACAGTGGGTGGTGCCGCCTTTGCGGCGCTGTCGCTCGGCCTTGCGACACCAATGTGGGCGTACACAACTGCGCTATTTGGTCACTCACTGGCGGGAGCGTGTCTGCTGTTTTCCTTTGCCGCAGCTTTAGGCTTGCGCCAAGCGGGCTCCCTGATGCGAGACTTGTTTTTAGGGCTCGCGGTCGGTGTCGCGGCGGGTTGGGCAACGGTTACGGAATACCCGGCCGCACCCGCAGCAGCGGTTCTCGCGCTGCTCGCAGTGGCCCAAGCCTGGCCCGGTGGGTGGGCACGCCGCTGGCGTGTTGCAGGCGGCATCGCTGTCGGAGCTCTGGGTTGCGTGGCTGTTCTGATGTTCTACCAGTACGCGGCGTTTGGCTCGCCTTTTGACCTCGGTTATTCCCACTATCAAGAGGGAGCATTTCCCTGGATGGATACCGGGTTCCACGGATTGACTTATCCGCGGCCCCTCATCATGGTGAGGCTCCTGTTAGATCCGTATCTCGGTTTGTTCCTGCTGTCAACCGTGGTCGCCGCCGCTCCTCTTGGATTGCGTTTACTCTGGAAAAAGGCGAACTTCCGCAGCCTCGCTGTTGTTGCCGCGATAATCCCCGCGTACTACCTGTGTTTCAATGCTTCGTTTTTTGCTTGGCGTGGAGGTTCTTCGTACGGTCCGAGGTACATGCTCGCAGGGATCCCGGTGCTTTGTATTGGCCTGGCCCCGGTCTGGAGCAGCGCGGGGCGGCGTGTGCGATGGCTGCTTGCCATGTTAGCAATTTGCGGCATCACGTTGTCCCTGATGGCGGTTTCAACCACGATATTACCGCCGCAGACGCTTAGATGCCCAATCGTCCAGTTGATATGGCCTTCCTTCTGGGCCGGGAGAATGTCGATTAATTCCGGCTCAATATTTTTGCCAAAAAGAACGCACGAGGCCTTTAACCTGGGAGAACTTGCCGGGCTGCACGGTCTAGCCAGTCTGGTTCCGCTGCTCGCTATTTGGGCGGGGGGCGCAGTTGTCTGGATGCGGATACACAAAGATAGCGTTCGCAGCCGGGGGAGCCTGCATAAGCCAATAAGCCCAGACGTCCCCATTCCTTTGCATGGCGGGGACCTCAACCCTCGCGTACCCGACTAGGCCGCGAATGCGTCAGGAATTAGATTTCCCTGTTTGTTGTTGACACGATTCGTGACACGCATTAAAGTACGCTCTTAACCCCTGCCAATCCACCGACCTGTCTGCGCTCGCCGGCGTTCGTCGGCAACTGGCTCCTGGTCGCTTTGAGCAAGAAGGGAGAGCCACCGGTTTATGCGCATCGTCGAAGGGCCATTTCGGGCCGAAGTTTACCCCGCGGGTGATCCCAAGACATTGACCTTCAGCTACTACCGCTACGTCATCACACGCGCCAATGACGAAATGCTATTTCAAGGTCTTGCTAGAGATGAGGGCGAGGCGGAAGAAGCCGTCCTATTCCATCTGGAGCAGGTTCTAACTGAGGAAGGATACGTTCCCACGAATCGCATCTACGATAGCCTGATGGACACTCTGCCCTCAGTCCAGAGTGCCAGACGGCAGGAACATGCCTGGAAGCCTTTGGGAGGCACAATTTTGTCCTTTACGCGCCATCTTAAAGGCTCACTTTCCGGGCTACTGAATCGAACTCGCTGGGGCTGAGAAAGCGGTGTTGGAATTCGAGCCGACGAGCCGGACTGTCCCGACTACGAGGACCAGAATCACCGCAAGAATTAGCGCGCATTTCTGCCATATCCTGACCGTTATCTCTCTTTTTGCTTCTCAGGCACCAAACGCTCCGCAAGCAGCGAACTCCCCAGCCTCGGTATAATGGCCGACGTTCATGGACTGGGCTCCTGCGTCCGCCATCCGCTGGCTGTTCGACTCGGAGCATGGCCCCACGGACCGCCTGATTCCTCGCTGGCTCTTCCTTCGCGCGCTCGGCCTCATCTATTTTTCTGCATTTTTCTCGCTGGTGTTTCAGATCCGTGGACTCATCGGTCCCAAAGGAATTCTCCCGGCAGACGCATATCTGCAGGCGGTGGCGCGCTCGTTGGGCCACACTCGCTTCTGGTTTGCGCCAACGCTGCTCTGGTTTTCGGGCGGCTCACCGATGCTAACAGCTCTGTGCTGGGTGGGCATGGTGGCATCTCTACTGGTCGCGTTCAATGTGTGGCCGCGCGGAATGCTCCTGATTTGCCTCGCGTGCTTTCTTTCGTTCGTGAGCGCCGCCCAGGATTTTTCTGGCTATCAATCCGACGGCATGCTGCTCGAAGCTGGATTCATTGCACTTTTTTTTGCTCCGGCCGGCTTTCTCCCGGGCTGGGGCGCACTACTGGCGCCTTCGCGCGCCAGCCTGTTCCTGCTGCAATGGGAGTGGTTTCGGATCTACTTCGAGTCCGGCGTCGCGAAGATCGCGAGCGGAGACCCGGAGTGGCGGCACATGACAGCCATGGACGAGTATTACCAGAACGGGCCGCTGCCCACTTGGATCGGCTGGTACGTTCAACACCTGCCGCACTGGTTCCATGCCTCGACGACCTATGCCACCCTCGCGCTCGAGCTGGGTTTGGTGTGGATGCTGTTTCTGCCACGGCACTTGCGGATTGTGTGCTTCTTCATCGTGACTCCATGGCAGATCGGCATCATCCTCACGGCCAATTACACGTTTTTGAACTATCTGGTCCTCGCGTTGGGCTTCTTGCTGCTGGACGACCGCTTTCTCGTCCACTTCTTACCGGGAAGGTTGAAAAGGCCCTTCCTTGATCGGGCGGACGCGACACCACCCACCGATACAAACCTGACCGCCCTCGATTCCGCCTCCAAGTCGCAAGATGTTGCTTCACCATCCAGTGAAGCGAGCCGGTATGAGCCGGACCGGTGCAACTGGCCAGCGCTCTTCCGTTCACAATTCGCCGTGCTGAAGCTTGCTGCGATCGCCGTGATGCTTACCTGGATCTTCTATGCGACCGTAGCGCAGTTGGTGTGGATACCGCTCCCAACCTCCCCCGTAACAGCTCTCGAACCGTTTCGTATCGCAAATCGATACGGCCTTTTCGCCGTGATGACGCGTGGTCGGTACGAAATCGAGTTTCAAGGCTCCGAGGACGGGCAAACCTGGGTGGCATATCCGTTCCGCTACAAACCGCAGGACCCAAGCAAGCCGCCAGGCATTTACGCACCTTATCAGCCACGCTTCGATTGGAACTTGTGGTTCGCGTCGTTAGGCTCGTGGCGCGAGTATCCGATCGTTCCCGACACCGAGGTGCGACTGCTTTCCAATGACCCCGAGGTGCTCGCTCTTTTTGCTGGGAATCCTTTCCCTCACGAGCCGCCACGCCAGGTGCGCGCGGTACTCTGGCAATATTGGTTCACAACGATGGCTGAAAAACGCGCGCAGGGTCTCTGGTGGCGCCGCGAACTCCTGGGGCTTTACGCTCCGACACTCCAGCGCGAACCGAATGGCAGGATCGGCATCGCTCAGTGGCCCACGGTACCTGCTCGCCGGCAGTAACTCATGGCAGGGATTGCATCGCACTTGTCTAGCTGATGAAGAAAGAGAAGCCAGAGGTATCACGATATGCCTGAAACCGCGCACAATCAGATGCGGAGTGCCTTGAGATGAGCCATAGAGCTTGCGTGATCGGTGCTGGCCCCAATGGTCTCGCAGCGGCCATCGTTCTCGCCCAAGCGGGGTTGCAAGTTGAAGTGTTCGAGGCCGAAGCGCACCCAGGTGGCGCTGCACGCACACTCGAATTGACGATTCCTGGCTTTCTTCACGACTTCGGATCGGCCGTTCACCCGTTGGCTGTTGGATCACCATTCTTTTCGTCACTGCCGTTGCGGGACCGTGGACTCGAGTGGATTCACTCGCCAGCCGCGCTGGCACACCCTCTGGACGACGGCACGGCGGTGATATTGGAACGTGATCTCAACGATGCAGAATCTTCGCTGGGTCCCGATGGAAAGGCGTGGCGCAGGCTTATGGGGCCGTTCGCTGAGCACTGGACTGAACTGTCTTCCGAAGTGCTCCGTCCCATTCACTTGCTGTCCCGCCATCCCTGGTTGCTCGCACGCTTTGGACTAAACGCATTCCCCTCAGCAAAGGCACTTGTTCGCCGTTTATTTCGCGACGACCGTACCAAGGCGCTCTTTGCCGGCCTGGCTGCACATTCATTTCTCCGTCTCGATGAGCCCTTGAGTGCCGCGTTTGGCGTGCTGCTGGGGGTGGCGGCACATGCAGTAGGATGGCCGATCCCGCGCGGAGGCGCGCAATCCATCACAAACGCTCTGTGCAGTCATCTTTCTGGAATCGGCGGCATCGTAACGACATCGAGGCGCGTTGAGAACCTGGCCGCGCTTCCTCATTATGACGTCGCTCTTTGTGATGTCACTCCTCGCCAGTTGCTTCGGTTGGCTAAGGACCGATTGTCAGAGGGATATAAACGTCAACTCGCGACTTACCGGTATGGTCCCGGCGTTTTCAAAGTCGATTACGCATTGGAGAGACCGATTCCCTGGAAAGCCCCCGACTGCCTCCGCGCGGCGACGGTCCACCTGGGCGGGAGTATGGAGGAGATCGCGGCCTCCGAAGAGGCCATGCGACATGGACGGCATGCGGAGCGTCCTTTCGTTCTATTAGCGCAGCCGAGTCTGTTCGATCCCACACGTGCGCCGGAAGGCAGGCATACTGCTTGGGCTTACTGTCACGTCCCGAACGGCTCCGAGTTCGACATGCTGGGCAGACTTGAGGCCCAGATCGAGCGTTTCGCGCCTGGATTCCGCGGCTGCATCTTAGCGCGTCGAATTTTTTCTCCCGCGGCCATCGAAAAGATGGATGCCAATCTCGTAGGCGGAGACATCGGAGGTGGGGCGATGGATCTTCGGCAATTCCTGTTTCGTCCTACGTGGCGGCATTATGCGACGTCAGCTAGGGACATATATATATGCTCGTCGTCCACTCCGCCGGGTGGCGGGGTGCACGGAATGTGTGGCTATCATGCCGCGAGATTCGCTTTGTCTCGATTAAGCGGCTAGGGGTATCACTGCGCGTTGCCCAAGCATCCATGCCCCGTCATCAAGCAGTCCCGGCGATCCGTCACTCCATCCGACTATCGAACCTGGAACTGAAAATCAAAAATGAGAACCGGAACGCAGCGCAATTGAGAACTGTTTTTCTGCGTTTCCTGTGCACAGATGTGGAAAACACACTGGCGAGTGTAACCGATTTTTTTCTTCGTGAGGTTCCGCTCGCGAAGAATCGCCTCGAATCGCTTTCAACAGAGTGTCTTAACAATTTTCTTTATCCCCGCGGGTCCGCGAAATCCGCTGCCAAAAATTTTCTTCACTGCACCAAAGTTTTGGGATTGACCACAACCTACCTTGCGCGTAAATTCATCGCACCTTCGGCCCAAGAATTTCCAGCCAATAGCACCGACCGCGAATTCGTAGAAGTTAAATTCAACCATCTCCCTCCCCCAAGGGCGGATGCACGTGAGCAAAGCAGTAACTGAATGGAAAACTTATCGCACACGATTTCTGATTAAAGCGAAGCAACTGACCGAAACATCCTCGTTCGTGGACCCACTCGGTCGCGAGCACCAGGGACGTCCAGGTGACTACTTGGTGGAATCGTCCGATGGCGTGCGCCGCATTGCTCCACGAGAAATCTTTGAAGACGTATATGTGCCCATGGGGCTTGTCGATGGAGATTGTTCATCGCTGGCAAAGAGCGAAGTGTCGTTGGAATCGGCGGTCCGGCGATCGGCATCACGGCGCGCGATGACGATTTAATCCGTCAAGCAGCTGAATCCTCGTGGAAAAAAGTAGCTCCAATAGCCATCCTCACGGTTAAGGCGATGATATACAATATATAGATATATTTTCTTGACTGGCCCAAGATACGGGAGTATTGTAACCAATCTAGTAGGCGTATGCAGGTGCTCCGGGAAGTCCCCGGGGTATACGAAACAGGGGCGGACGCGCTCGGTTGAGGTAGGCGCCGCCCCGCTAAAAGGGGGGTTCTCTCCCCACTGTGACGGATTCATTGTGCGGTGACCGTTCCCCCGGTCCGGCTCCACCCGGACATCCCCTCGGGGGGACTGGCAAGTTCGGTTTCACGACCGTGCGGTTTCGCGACCGTGCGGTTTCATGACGGGGTCTGTCTTTGAAGACCGAGCCCTTCATGGTCGTTCGGTTTCGATATGTGCGCTTCAAAGTCGCTCGGTTTCGATACGTGCCGTTTCACAACCGTGCGGCACAACGGGTCTGTCTTTGAAGACTGGTCGGCTTCACGGCTCGTGCGGTTTCACGACGGGTGTGTCTTTGAAGACGGACCGGCTTCACGGTCGCTCGGTTTAGATACGTGCCGCGTTTCGCGACCGTGGAAGAGCGGGCCTTCAGGCCCGCGTCCGCAGCCCGACAACAAGTGGCCTTTAGGCCCTGTGCTCAATGACGTGACCCTGTTGTAGATGTAAGGAGCCCAAGATGGAAGGTTTAGTCCGCCTGGTTGCTGATTCCTTGGCTCGCAATGGTTTTGAGGCGCCCTTGGATCACCGCCGCCTGCAGTGGTCGCGCTGGTTCCGTTGCGAATCCAGCTTCCACCTGCTCTTGATTCCCAGTGACCCGGGTTTGTTTGCACTAGGCGAGGAGGTGATTGCCCCTGGGGAAATCCCAGCAACGGGCGGCAGGCGAATGCTCGCGGTGTTTCAGATCTCGGAAGCCAAAGACCTGGGGCTCGCCATGGGACGCCAATTTGCTCCGAATAGCCCAGTGCGCGAGCGTCTCCCCGAAGGCCGTTGTTTCGCGCGATACGTGGTGATGGAAGATGATGTTCAGCGGCGCGCCGCTCACGCGGCCATGCAGAAGTGGCTAGGATCCTCGGCGGAGTCGGCCACAGGTATTTCGGGAGATTTCGTCATGCTTCCCGAGTCTGCACAAGAAACTCCTGCGGAGCTCTCGGAATCAACCAATTGTCGGCCCGAATCTAATTAGGAGAAAGAAAGAAATGCCCGACGTGCATGAAAAGACCAATACCGAATCGGTGAGCAACAAGGTTGCTGAATATGCCGCCAGTGCGACGCAGACCAGGAAGAAGGCTCCCGGCTTGACCTTTAGCCGCTTTTTCACCAAGCCTGGTGTGTCGCCCTACGACGAAGTCGAATGGGAACGCCGCCTGGCTCAGATCACCGATGCCCATGGCAAAGTGATCTTCGAGCAGAAAGACGTCGAGATTCCGAAAGACTGGTCGATGACCGCCACCAACATCGTGGCCAGCAAATATCTGCACGGCACCATCGGTACGCCCGAGCGCGAAACCGGCGTCCGCCAGCTCGTCACGCGCGTCGCCGAGACCATCCACGACTGGGGGCTTGCCCAAGGCTACTTCCGAACGCCAGAAGACGGCGCCACTTTCCACGATGAACTGGTGCACATTCTCATCCGCCAGTACGCCGCCTTCAATTCGCCGGTCTGGTTCAACGTGGGTTGCGACCGCATCGAGCCCAACTCCGACGCGCAGAACTGGCACTGGAACCCGCAGGCCGGCCGCGTTGAATTCTCCGTCACCGGCTACAGCAAGCCGCAGTGCTCGGCCTGCTTCATCAATTCGGTGAAAGATTCCCTCGACTCCATCCTCACTCTGGCCAAAACCGAAGGCATGCTCTTCAAGTGGGGATCCGGAACCGGCACCAATCTCTCTTCCTTGCGTTCCTCGACCGAAGGTCTAAGCGGAGGCGGCACTGCCAGCGGCCCGCTCAGCTTCATGAAAGGTTTCGACGCTTTCGCCGGCGTCATCAAGAGCGGTGGCAAGACCCGCCGTGCGGCCAAGATGGTCATCCTCAACATCGATCATCCCGATATCGTCGACTTCGTCGACTGCAAGGCCAAAGAAGAAGCCAAGGCCCACGCGCTGGTTGCATCCGGCTACGACGGCTCCTCACCCGATTCCGAAGCCTACTCATCCATCTTCTTTCAGAACGCCAACAACTCCGTGCGCGTGACCGACGATTTCATGTACGCCGTGATGCGCGACACCGATTTCTCCACCCGCGCCATTCGCGACGGTCGCCCCGTCGCCACTTACAAAGCCAAAGACCTGCTCCGCAAGATCGCCGAAGCCACCTGGCACTGCGGCGATCCCGGCATGCAGTTCGATACCACCGTCAACCGTTGGCACACTTCTAAGAACACCGCGCGCATCAACGCGTCCAACCCGTGTTCGGAGTACATGTTCCTCGACGACTCGGCCTGTAACCTGGCCAGCCTCAACCTGCTGAAGTTCGCGCCCAACGGCACGTTCGATGTCGAAGCATATCGCCACGCCGTCGATGTCGTGATCACCGCGCAGGAAATCATCGTAGACAACGCCGGCTATCCCACCGAGATGATCGCCCGCAACTCACACGACTACCGTCCGCTCGGCCTGGGATACGCCAATCTCGGCGCGCTGCTCATGGCCGCCGGTCTCCCCTACGATTCCGACGCCGGACGCGACTACGCTGCCTGCGTCACCGCCATCATGTGCGGCGAGGCGTATCTACAGTCGTCGCGCATTGCCGAACTCTGCGAGCCGCTGGTACCGGCCACCGACCCAACAAAGAAAGGCCTGGCCGAAACTAATCTCGGCTCCAATGTAAGCGCGGGCTCCAATGTGGGCGCGGGCTCCAATGTAGGCGCAGGCTCCAATGTAGGCGTGGGCTCCAATGTAGGCGCGGGCGTCTCGCCCGTGCGCATGCCCGGCGCCGCCTGCCCCGGCTGGTACATCAACCGCGAGCCCTTCCTGGACGTCATCCGCATGCACCGGGCCTCGGTGAACAACATCGGCAACGGCCGTGTGGGGACGGGTGTCGTCCAGGCGGAGCGAACCTCCGCTCAACTACCCGAGTTCATCGCCGCCAGCCGTCAGTGCTGGGACGAGGCTCTCGCCCACGGCGAAAAATTCGGCTATCGCAACTCGCAGGTCACCGTCCTCGCCCCCACCGGCACAATAGGCTTCATGATGGATTGCGACACAACTGGTGTCGAGCCGGATTTGGCGCTGGTCAAATACAAGAAGCTGGTTGGCGGGGGCATGATCAAGATCGTGAACAACACCGTGCCTACTGCGCTCTTCAAGCTGGGGTACACGCATGAAGAAACCGACAAGATCGTCAGCTACATCGACGCCACCGGCACCATCGAAGGCGCGCCCGATATTAAAGACGAGCATCTTGCTGTGTTTGATTGCTCCTTCAAGCCGGCCAAGGGTACTCGATCGATTCATTACATGGGCCATCTCCGCATGATGGCGGCCACGCAGCCGTTCATCTCCGGGGCCATTTCGAAGACTGTGAACCTGCCGGAAAACGCCACCGTTGAAGAGATCATGGAAGCCTATCTCCAGGCTTGGAAGCTGGGACTGAAAGCCGTGGCCATCTACCGCGACGGCTGCAAGAAGTCGCAACCCCTTTCCGCCGCAGGAACGAAGACCGCAACTTCCTCCAAGTCCGATGTAGGCGCGGGCGTCTCGCCCGTGCAACACGAGGAAGAAAATCTCAACGCCCCTCCTCGTGCCGTGCGCCACCGTCTGCCCGAGGAGCGCGCCTCCATCACCCACAAGTTCAACGTTGGAGGACACGAAGGCTACATCACCGTCGGCCTCTATCCCGACGGCTGCCCGGGCGAAATCTTCATCACCATGGCCAAGGAAGGCTCCACGGTCAGCGGCTTGATGGACAGCTTCGCCTGCGCCGTCTCCATCGCGCTGCAGCACGGCGTGCCCTTGAAACTGCTGTGCGAGAAGTTCGCCCACACCCGCTTCGAGCCCAGCGGCTGGACCAACAATCCCGACATCGGCTTCGCCAAGTCGATCATGGACTACATCTTCCGCTGGCTGCATCTGCGTTTCCTGACCGGACAGCAGCAGTTGCTCTTCGAGGGCCTACGCCTGAGACCGGCGGGCGCCGCGCCCGGAAGTGGAATTGCGGGCAGTGGGCTTCCCGGCTCCGAACGAATCGGTGAACTGAGTGGCTCAACCGAAAGTGTAGGGCGGACGCCCTCGCCCGCCGGTGGCTCGGTGCACGCCGCCGATGCCCTGCGCGAAATCGTGGACCTGGGCGACGCTCCAACCTGCAGCTTCTGCGGCAGCATCATGACACGAAACGGCAGCTGCTACCGCTGCATGAGTTGCGGCAGCACGAGTGGGTGCAGCTAGAGGATTGTCGGTGCGAGGTCTGTCGACGACAACACGAGCTCCATTTCAGGTCACCTCTGTACAGAGGGTGTTTTGAGTACGAAAAGGAGTCGCGGAGTAGTTCACTCGTCGCATCCTAAAACCGTGACTTGCCCTTATTGCAGTGAGCACATGATGGTTACTGCGCATGACCGAGCCGGAAAGCCTATCGCATGGTGGTGCTGGTGGGACAAGCTACGCGTGCCTAGTGAAAAGGGGGAAAGACTCCAATCGCGTTCATGTCCATGAGCGTACGAGTGCTAAGAATCGGTCGGGACTTGGCTGAGTTAAGCCGCGAATCTTGGCTCGAGAAACGCCGCCGTGGCGTGCTGGGCAAGCGCGAAGCGAACTAGCGCCGAGCCAATGCCAATGTACCGACTCCGGCTCAATCTGAGCTAGATTCGTACCCGGTAAATTCCTGGAGAGAGAAAACTGATCAGGCCTACGTCCCGAAGAACTTGAAGCTGCTGGCGTATTTTGGGACGCACATTTTGGTTTTGTGGGTGGAGCGACTTCAGCTCTGATTCGAAGTCGTACAGCTCTTGCAGTGAGAATTCAGATTTCCCGAGACGCCGGATGACCCGAAGGACGTCTAGAGTCCAGCCCCGCAGCGACGGAGGCAACTCGGCCAGTTGCTTCACGCGCGAGAATTCTTCTCGAACCTGTCTTTTCAGGACCGGCACGCCGGCGGAAATGATGACGATTTTTCCGTCCGCAGGTATTTCGCTCAGGAGGATGTTGCATCCGACCCATCCAGCGCGGCGGGCGTGCGGAGCCAGTGGATTCCGTTTCTCGATAACGCTCTCAGAAAAGAACATTCTTGGAATGAGTAACAAGTTCTGAACTAGCCACGCGCTTGAATACTGAAGTACCAGCAAATTAGGCGTCTTGTCGGCGCGGATAGCACGGAGCATGGCTTCGTAGCCTGCATCCACGATCTTCCTCGGATTCCAATTCCTGAGACTTTTCAGCTGAAACGGCTGCTCGCACTTCGCGCATGCAAAATCAACCGCTGGATTGTTCGGCTTTGATCCAGTCAACTGGTCGGAATCACAGGCAGGACAGTACAGCTCGCGCGTACACCATTCCTCACTGAGCACGCGCGCGATTTGCGATCCGGCTTTGTACTTCGAAGCAAGATCGATCCTGCACTGAAGATTCATTCTGTCCGGCTCACTAGTTCACAACCTCTTCGCCGAAGTATGGTTCAATTTCCATGTCACAAACTGGGCACCTATCGTTACATAGGTGGTTCCACTCGTCGTGCCATTTTGTCCCATCGTTTGGACACCGATAGTAGTTGCGGAATTCGAAAGGTTTCTGCGGTTCTGCTGGAATCATGATGATAGTTTTTCTAATCACAGTCGTATTGTGCTGGCTCATCTGCACCTCCAGAAAGCATGCGCATGGCTCTTCAGGGCACTCCGAGTGTTCTGCGTCAGAGTTTGTCAATCAGCAAAAACCGAAGTATACAGGTACATTGCATTTTGCCGACTGCGTATATCTTGACGAACGTGAAGTAGCGCCGTCCCTAAGCGGCGGACAAGAGTGTTCGCTCCACACAAGATTGCTACCACTACGGAACAGAAGGAAGAGCACAGGCGGAGCTTTGCTTACGGAACATCAAGATTGGGAATCCTCGCTTCACTCGGGAGATGGTTGATCGCGAGGCTAAGTTGCTGGCGTCCAGCTATCATCGTTCTGAACAGTGAACCTCCGGGGCTAAAGCCCATTTCATGCTTACTCCTGACGCCGGCCTGAAGGCCGACTCTTCCACAGTAGAGCAAGGAATTCGTAGTGGTGCAAAGAATTCGTGGCGATGCAGGAATTCGTGGTGCTTCTCCAAGAGACTGTTTTAGGAGGAACTCTCACTAAACGCGGGCGAGGGCCCCTTCGACTTCACTCAGGGCAAGTCCGCGCCACACAATCCCACCGGGACTCAAGCCGGTTTCTCACTCACGCGTGACGCAGGCCTGAAGGCCGGCTCTTGCACGGCAATCCTGGCTCCCCAATTCCAGTCGCATCAATCACGGATACCCAAGCTGTTTCATTTCGGAACAGCAATCTACACAACCGTGGAAGAGCGGGCCTTCAGGCCCGCGTCAAGGCCATAGAATAAAACAGGCTTTAGCCCCGGTGGATATGGAATCTGAACGCACCTTCTTCATCACAAGCAACACGTACCAGCGTCATCCCATTTTTCGTTACGAAGAAAAGGCGAAACTCTTTCTCGAGGTCCTCTACCACTATCGTGAGCAGAAGAAATATCTCTTACATGATTACGTGATCATGCCCGATCATGTCCACGCTCTGATCACGCCCGCCGCGGAATTGTCGCTCGAACGCGCTGTTCAATTTATCAAGGGTGGATTTTCTTATCGTGTAGGCAAGGGTGTGACGGTCTGGCAGGCCAGCTTCACCAACCACCGAATCCGTGACTTAGATGATTACCATCAGCACCGCACCTATATCCATAGGAACCCGGTTCGCGCGCGACTCGCGGCAAGCGCGTCGGAGTTCCTCTACTCATCCGCGAATGCCGCCTTTGATCTCGACCCGGTGCCACCGGGGCTATAAAGCCCAAGTCATTGATCGCTTGACGCGGGCCTAAAGAGTCTATGTCACAATTTGTGACAGAGCCTCTAAAGGCCCGCTCTTCCGCGACCCCCAACCATTCATGACGGCCATCATCTTTGCCGCTGGTTTCTTCTAAGAATTTCACATGCTCTTAAACTAACCCGACGACCGCCCCTCCGTTCCCTTCCCCTCTCCCCCGTATTAAACTGATTGAAATCCGCGCTGATCTGCGCCTATCTGCGACGCTGAATTTTTGGGAGCATGAAATGGCAACTGCCACCACCCGCACCAATCCGCTCTCTTATCTCACTGATCAGTTGAATGATCTCAAGGCCAAAGGCACCCACTTCCGTCTGCGTGTGCTCGAAGACGAGCAGGCGTCGGTGTGCACCTTCGACGGCAAGAAGGTCATCAACCTGGCTTCGAACAATTATCTCGGACTGACCACGCATCCCAAGCTGCGCGAGGCGGCGCTTGAGGCCACCCGCAAGTACGGCGTGGGATCGGGCGCGGTGCGCACCATCGCCGGCACCATGAAGGTTCACATGGAGCTGGAAGAGAAGATCGCGCGCTTCAAGAACGTCGAGGCCTGCGTGGTCTTCCAATCAGGATTTGCAGCGAACGCCGGTACAGTCTCGGCGGTCCTGGGCAAGGAGGATTTCATTATCTCCGATCAGCTCAACCACGCGTCAATCATTGACGGCGCTCGACTCTCGCGCGCCAAGATTCTCGTCTTCAACCACAAAGACATTGCCCACGCCGAAGAGCAGCTCGCCAGCGTGAAAGATCAGCCCGGACGCAAGCTGCTGATCAGCGATGGCGTCTTCTCCATGGATGGCGACATCGGTCCGCTGCCGCAGCTCTGCGATCTCGCGGAGAAATACGGCGCGATCATGATGGTCGACGACGCGCACGCTTCAGGCGTTCTGGGCCGCAATGGGCGCGGCACCATCGATCACTTCCGTGTGCATGGGCGCGTGGACGTCCAGGTGGGAACACTTTCAAAAGCAATCGGCGCGCTCGGCGGATATGTCTGCGGTTCGCGCGACCTGATTGATTTTCTCTACCACCGCGCGCGGCCATTTCTGTTCTCCACGTCACACCCGCCGTCTGTTGCCGCCACATGCATCGCGGCGTTCGACGTGCTGGAGCAGGAGCCGGAGCGAATCGAAAAACTTTGGGAGAACACGCGCTTCTGGAAAAAAGAACTCGGTCTGCTCGGCTTCGACATCGGCGGTCGCACCACCCCTGCGAGCGAGACTCCAATCACACCCATCATCATCGGTGATGGGAAGCTCACCATGGATTTCTCGCGCGAACTTTTTAAGGAAGGAGTGATGGGCACGGGCATTACTTTTCCCACGGTGCCGGAAGGCAAGGCGCGCATCCGCACCATCATGACCGCGACCCACACAAGAGAAGAACTCGATCAGGCTCTCCAAGTTCTAGCCCGGGTGGGTAAGAGGATGGGAATTTTGGGCTGATCTGCTACTGAGGTTGCGGGTGGAACATCTCGTCCAAGTGTTCCACGTGGAACACTCTCTAGAGATAAGTCCAATTATCTGTGCAACTTGCCAATTTGGGAATTGTCTCAAAATGATACGCGCCGACATCTCGGCAGAGCATCGAGTAGCCGAGCGGAGCTCGGCCGCCAGACGAGGGCGTCTGGGCCTACGTGGTTCGTACTGGCATTAGCGCTGCACAACTGCGGACGCGCTTTCTCTCTGTAAGTGGCGGGCATACACTTCCTGTGCCGCCCCCACTGCAGTTCCGTAATCCACCGGCTTAGAAGTTACACTGGCCAGCACGTGCTCGAGTGCGGCCAACACACCGATCGTGTCGAGGTAGTCGTAGTAACCAAGGTGCGCGATGCGGAAGAGCTTGCCCTTCATCTCACCTTGGCCATTGGCCACGACCGCGCCGAAGGACTCGCGGAATTCTTTGACGATGGCGCCTGACCCGAATCCAGCAGGCGACTGGATCGCGGTCAGCGCTGCGGCGGGGCAAGAGGGCGAGAACAATTTCAATCCCAGCGCCTGGGCACCCGCGCGCGTCATCTCGGCTGCAAGTTCGGCGTTATTCACCAAAGCTTCACGACCCGCGACCAGATCACCGTTGCCCAGCTCGCGGATGTAATCGAGCGCCGCAGCCAGTGCCGCGAACAAAGATGTCGCCGGTGTGAATGCCGATTCCCCTTTGGCTGCCGCTTTGCGTTCTTTGCGCAGATCGAAGTAGTAGCGCGGGGACTTGGTTGTCTCCATGCGCTTCCATGCCCGCTCGCTGACAGCGCAATAGGCGAGGCCCGGAGGTATCATCAGCGCTTTTTGCGAGCCTCCGATGATGATGTCGATATCCCAACCGTCTACGTCAAAATGCGTTGTGCCGAGGCCGGTGATGGCGTCGACCACCAACAGTGTGTCGTCGCCTGCGGCCCGCACCAGCTTGGCGATTCCCTTCACATCGTGCCGCGCGCCGGTCGAACTTTCCGTGGACTGCAGGTAGACTGCGCGCACGTCGGAGGTTAGCTTGTGCCGGATTTCGTCGGCAGAAAAAGTCTCGCCATAGGGCGCACTGATCACTTCCACCGTGCAGCCGAAAGCCTTGGTTAGGTCGCGCCAGCGCTCGCCGAATTTTCCCGCTGTCATTACCAGCACCTTGTCGCCGGGCGATGTCAGGTTGGAGACCGAAGCCTCCATCGCGCCAGTGCCGGAGCAGGCGAGCACGAGGACGAATGAGGCCATGGCGGTCTGCGCCGCAGGCAGCAACGGCGTGGGACCGGGAGTGAAGAGGCGATTCTTGCGCAGCACGGAAATGAATCCTTAGATGTTGTGTCCTGCTAGTTTATCGCGGACGGCGGCTCGGTGGTATGCGGCGGAAGTGGCGGTGGTGTCCTAATTTCATAAACCACAAAGGACACGAAGTTACACGAAGGGGCACCTTTTACGGTTCCTTCTTATTCCGTCGTGTCCTTCGTGGTTAAATTCGGACACTACCCAGCGTGGCTGCCGGTCGATTAGTTAGAACCCCTCAACTTATCTCATAAATGTCGAGAAGCTAGAAGCTATCAGCTATCTCATGAATGGCCCGGCAGGGCGCGCTTAAGAGGAACTTGAAAACGCCGACGCTTTCATGGATGAGACTGGAACTCATCCCATAAATGCTAGTCCAACACTTGCGGGCTCGCTACCTGGTTCTTCTTCGCGCACCCGCGCTCGATGCTGCCGTCGTCGTAAACGTGATTACCTTCTCGGCTGGAACCACGACTTCCTGCTTTCCCGTCGCTGCAGCTACACCGGTTCCCGCGGCTCCCCCGGCAAGGGTCCCAATCGCTGCCCCTTTTCCCCCGCCCGCGATTGCGCCGATAACTGCGCCCGCCGCTGCACCGCCGCCAATCTTGGTGACGTTGCTCTTGGTGTGGCTTTTGCCCGTCAGGTGGTAGGCACCGCTCGAAATGGGAACCATTTTGCCGTTGACCGCAACCGAGGTCAGACGCAACGAGAGCTCTCCGGGAACATGAAGCCGGCCACTGGATTTGGCCAGCGTTACCTTGCCGCGTACCGGTGCCCCCGCCCTGGCTATGGTTTGACCATTAGCGGTCAGGTTGCCGGCCAAGGTTGCATCGAATGTTTGTCCGGTCCTGGCCGTCGCTGAACTGATCTCCGAACCCATGCGAATTGTGAGCCTCGTGCCCGCAGGAATGGTTTGCCCGGCCGCAACCAATCCCAGGACGAGAAGAAGCGCAGTAGACTTTAAGATTCTTCCCAGCATGATCTCTCCTTTACTTTCAAAAATGGCGGGTAGGCGGTCAGAATAGGAGAACTATAAGAGCTTTTGGGATCGAAAGTCGAGGATTTGCCTGCAAGTTGGACGTGTTCAGAGTGGTACCGCGGATGTGCATGGAAAAGGTGAAAGCAATCAAGCGACTGCCGCCGGAGTTCTTCAACCGCGATCCGCGGCGTGTGTCGCGCGATCTGCTGGGGAAGGTGCTGATGAGGTGCCACGGAAGGGAGTTGCTGGCCGGTCGCATCGTCGAGGTTGAGGCGTATCTCGGCACCGGCGATCTTGCCGCGCACGCCGCGGCGGGACGAACGGCACGCAACGACGTCTTGTTTGGGCCACCGGGGCACGCCTATGTTTATTTCATCTACGGAAATCACTATTGCCTGAACGTTTCCTGCCTGCCAGACGGAGTGCCGGGGTGCATTTTGATCCGTGCGCTAGAGCCGGTCGGAGGGATTGAGGAGATGGCACATGCGCGGGGCGTCTCTGTGCAACGTGCCGCCGACCTGCGCAAGCTGACTAGCGGCCCGGGGCGGCTGGCGGAGGCTTTCGGTATTACGCGAGAACGCGATAACGGCAAAAACCTGACCAGCGCCGATTCGGATCTTTGGATTGGCCACGACGGGTATCGCGTGCGCCGCGTGTTGATCTCGAAGCGTGTGGGCATCACCAAAGCGGCGGAGCTGCCGCTGCGGTACGTGATCGCCGGGAATGAATTTGTGTCGCAGGGATGATTTGATTGGACGCAGCATAACGGCAAAACCCAAGCCGGGGGCGGGCCTGCACGGGCGCGACGCCCACGCCTACACGTTCAGCAGATTGCGGGGCCTGCACGGGCGGGACGCCCGCGCCTACACGTTCAGGGCCTGCACGGGCGGGGCGCCGGGCCTACATGTTCAGCAGGGCCTGCACGGGCGGGACGCCCGCGCCTACATGTTCAGCAGAATGTTGTCGATTAGGCGGGTCGTGCCCACGAACGCGGCAACCGCCACCAACGCGCCGTGCGAAACGTCGTCCACTGGATCGAGGGTATCGGGGTTGACGATCTCGAAATAATCCAGCCGCACAGATGGCCATCCCGATGGCCATCCCGCGAGAACTTCTTTTGCTGCCGCAATGAGCTTGGCGCTGTTGCGCTCACCTTTTCCGAAGAGTTCTTGTATGCGCATCAGCGAGCGATAGAGCACTAAGGCCGACTGGCGCTGCTGCGGGTCGAGGTAGGAATTTCGCGAACTCATGGCCAGACTGTCCAGTTCACGCACGATGGGACAGACCGCGATCTCGACCCGCATATTCAAATCTCGAACCATGCGACGGATGATGGCTGCCTGAGCGGCATCTTTCTGGCCGAAAAAGGCCACATCCGGCTCGACGATGTGGAAGAGCTTGGAAACGATCGTGGTCACGCCGCGGAAATGCGCAGGGCGCGATTTGCCGCAGAGTTTATCGCTTAGGCCG
>WNFB01000834.1_pt1 | contig 32283 bp, 34 predicted proteins | sample 5400501 | NCBI WGS metagenome assembly WNFB01 (sample SAMN13153341, study PRJNA577476) | soil metagenome | isolation source: 200 cm saprolite under Douglas fir tree site 2 hole 1 | place: USA:California | collected 2015-04-18
TCTCCATCGAAAAATCAAGTTGCTCGATGTGGAGATGCGGCCGGAAGGATAAGAAAAATCCGCCGGTGCTCCACGCTTCCATGCCTCGCGAAGCGACCCTTTCGGGTTTTGCCCAGCGGGAACCTGCTGGAATTCCCTCAGTCGTAACTGTGGTCGCGGTACCTAGTCAGTTCCAGCTTTCCCTCTCGACAAAGCCTCGAAGGGAGACCCCGCCTCTCCGGTTATGGTCGTTGAGAGACAGGCAGGCTTTGAGACGGGAGAGAGTAGGCAAGTGGCTCGGCAACGGCGGAACACAAAATGCCTTTGATGCACGCTCCAGCAGCCCAGCCCTCCGCATGAAGACGAGAAGAGATGGAAAGTTCTCCTTGCTCGAAAGTGCTCGATTCAGACAGTGCTCGCTTGGGTTATGAGCGCGTCTTGGCGCGCCCGGGTGGGCGGGTGGACATGATGCACGCAGGTGGAGGGCGCCAAGCCAGCCCCTCCTGAGTTGATTGAAGAACAAGAAAGCCTCTGTTTAAAGAGTCGCCCTTCGGAACGTGCTCGCTCGACGCGCGCAGGAAGAACACTGCCGCAGCTCTTCCAATAGTGGGAAAGGGGCAAGACTAAGAGCTGCCGGTCTCGCATTCCACACGGTCACCCTGCGCTCGGTGAATGCGCGTAGGGAGGGACGCCCGGCGCGCTCCCTCGATTCTGAACAATGCGAGCGCTACCCCTTGCGGGTCGAACAGGTGGAACAGACCGTGTAATTGAACTTGGCATTGGGGTGGGTCTGAATATAGGTTTCGAGAGCGGACTGTGAGGTCTGGTCTGCCAGCAGTTTCTTGCGAGCGGGACAGACTGGAATGAGTTGCTGCAGAGTGACCATCTCGTGGAAGGCAGCGTCCAGTTCACTAATGGTTTTGGTCAGTTCCTGCTCCCAGTTCTTCCTCGCGTCGATTTCTTTCTTCAGCTTCAACGTCGCTTTAACCCGCGCGAGCAGCTCCACTTCCTCGAACGGGTTCTTGATGTAATCCGTTGCGCTCGCGTCGAACGCGGCCCGCAAGACCTCCTGTTGGCTGCGGGCGGTCATCATGATGATCGGGATATCGCGCAAGGCCTCCACCGCCTTGATGCGACGGCACGCCTCCATTCCGTCGATCTCCGGCATCCTCACGTCCATCACGATCAAGTCGATCTCTTTCGCTCCAGCGCCGGCATGTCCAGGTCAAGGTATTTGAACGCGTCGTGGGCTGAAAAGGCAGAGAGCGTATCGCGGTATCGTGCGTCGGGGGAGTCGTCAACCAGGAGAATTTTCATGCGGCTTCTATTGGGACGTGCCGGTCAATGCCGCACTGTTCACCTGCCTACGCAGGAAACCACCGCTGCCTGTCCTCCGCAGTAGTCTGCTGAGGAGGATGAATAAGGCCGTGGGACTCCACCAATGATAGGGGACAAGCGATAGGTTGCAAGAAAAAGTTATTGTTCTCTTCGTTGACCGATCTGCCAGCGCTCCGATAAGATGCGCCCTCCTATGACAAACTATCGAGATGCCGGAGTCGATATCGATGCGGGCGACGAGTTCGTCGACCGGATTTCACCACTGGTGCGGTCCACGTTCCGTCCGGAAGTCCTGACGGACCTTGGCGGGTTCGGCGGATTGTTTCGACTGCAGGCCCATCGCTATGCCGAACCAGTCCTTGTCTCCGGCACTGATGGAGTCGGGACGAAATTGAAGATCGCCTTCCTCACGGATCGTCACGATACCGTCGGGATCGATTTGGTGGCCATGTGTGTGAACGACATTGTGGTCAGCGGGGCGGAGCCGCTGTTCTTCTTGGATTATTTCGCGACGGGAAAGCTTGCCGTCCCCAAGGCTGAGTCCGTGCTCAAGGGGATCGCCGAGGGCTGTCGTCAGGCCGGCTGCGCCTTGATCGGTGGGGAAACCGCCGAGATGCCATCCTTCTATGCGGAGGGCGAGTATGACCTGGCAGGGTTCGCTGTCGGAGTGGTGGATCGACCCAAGATTATCGATGGCCGCAGCATCGTGCCCGGCGATGCCCTGATTGGGTTGGCTTCGACCGGTCTTCATAGCAACGGCTATTCGCTGGCACGTCGTGTCTTGTTGGACCATGCAAAACTCAGCGTGACCAGCCGCCTGTCTGAGCTCGATCAACCTCTGGGGGACGTCTTGCTGACTCCGACCAGAATCTATGCCAAACAGATTCTCACATTGATCCAGGAATCTCCCATCAAAGGCATTGCCCATATCACCGGCGGCGGCATCACCGAGAATCTCCCGCGGGTGTTTCCCTCAGGCGTGCGGGCACAGGTGCGGCGGAGTGCCTGGTCCGTGCCGCCTATTTTCCAAGCGATTGCTCGGCTTGGACAGGTCGAGTGTGAGGAGATGTATCGCGTCTTCAACATGGGGATTGGCCTGATTCTCGTGGTGCCGGCATCAGCCGCCCAGGCTGTCGTCGCGCGCGCAACGGCGTTGGGCGATCCGGCTTGCCAGATCGGGACCATCGTGTCATCGACCGGCAACGTACCATTGGTGGAGTATGTTGATTAAACGGACGGATGCGCTTCGAGTCGCCGTATTGGCATCCGGGCGCGGATCAAATCTTCAGGCGGTCATCGACGCGATCGAAGCGGGGACGGTTCAGGCGAATATTGTCGCCGTCATCAGCAACAAGAAAGAGGCCTCGGCATTAGAACGAGCCCGCCGACATGGACTGTCCGACCTCTTCGTCGATCCAAAACCCTATGCAGGCAGACCCGATAGTCGTGAGGCCTACGATCGTGAGCTACTCGATGTGCTTCGGCGGCACGACGTGGAGTTGGTGTTACTGGCCGGGTACATGAAGATTGTGACCACGGTCCTTGTGGAAGCCTTTGCGAATCGCATGATGAACATCCATCCGTCCCTGTTGCCCTCGTTTCCCGGGTTGGATGTGCAAAAGAAGGCGATCGAGTGGGGTTGCAAACTTGCCGGATGTACAGTCCACTTTGTGACGGAAGGCATCGATGAAGGGCCGATCATTCTTCAATCGGCGGTTCCAATTCTCGATGACGACACTCCCGACACACTAGCCGCTCGGATTCTTGAGCAAGAACACAAGATCTACCCGAGAGCAGTCCAGCTTTTTGCTGAGGGGCGCCTGCGAGTTGAAGGGCGGCGCGTGTTCATCGAAGCTGGAAAGCCGGAGGGTGAGTCGGTGATCAGCCCGTCATAACGCTACTCGCAGGCAGGCTGAGGTCAAGGCTGAGGCTAAGCGAAGAGAATCATATTTTCTTAGCCTCGACCTTGACCTCAACCTATTTCGGGTTCGGGTAGAGACTCGGAAAACGGTTGTGTATAATGCGACGGACGGTGAGGCGTTCGTCTCTCTGGTTGAATGTCAGTCGAGTGGGGGGCTAGCTCAGTTGGGAGAGCACTACGTTCGCAACGTAGGGGTCGGGGGTTCAACTCCCCTGCCCTCCACCATACCGCACTTCGTGTGACCCGGCGACTCACCAGGCGAAGCCTCTCCCCATTGGTGCCGCCCGGATAGACCCCCCAATTGATTTCTCTTCATATACGTCTTCCTTGCTCGTGCCGACGCCCCATTATTGGTGTATGAAATAATGGCGACGGATAAACTCCTCCAGTATTCATCTCCGGTACACCACGGTAACCCGGGCAAGAAAGTCGATGAGTTCGGCGGTATGTCGTCGGATCGCGTCCCGGTCTTCTCGTGCAGCTGCTTGCTCCAAGGCGGCTCCCATCATACTGATAGCGTCGAACCCGTATCCTCCTCCGTCCCCCTTCATGCGATGACCGATGGTACGAATCTGTGCCAGATTATTTTGTTGCAACGCGGTTTCGAGTTTCTGCACGTCACGTCGACGATTCGCTAGAAATCCTGGAACGATATCTTCAAGGCCTGGGTCGATGTGCACGGTAAGGGCGTTTGCTTCGTCCGCGTTCGGTCCCGTGGTCATGAGGTACGCCGTCCTTTACAAGCCTGGAGGACTTCCAGGAGGGTGTGCTTCTTGATGGGTTTGGTCATATGGGCATTGCAGCCGGCCTCGAGAATCTTGACCCCGTCCTCTTTCAGTGCCAGAGCGGTCAAGGCAATCACCTGTGTGGGGGGAAGGTCATGCTCCCGCTCCCAGGCCCGGATCGCTTTTGTGGCCTCATAGCCATCCATCACCGGCATCTGCATATCCATCAAGATTAGGTCGTAGTGGCCGTTCTTGAATAGCTCCAACGCGATGGCTCCGTGATCCGCGATATCCAGGCGATAGGGAGTCTGCTTCAAATAGGAACGGACCAGCACCTGATTGTCTGGGGAATCTTCTACCAATAGGATGCGAAGTGCCCTGACTTCGGTAGGGGGTGTGGGAGCCACTGGTGCGGAACCAGTCGTGCGTTGGATGCCCTTGGAGCGGTCGAGGGCGATGCTGATGGTCTGGAGCAGATCCGATCTCCTGATGGGTTTGATCAAATAACCACCCAGCCCCATGTCGTAGGTGCGGGCGATATCGTCTGCCCAATGGTCAGAGGCCAGCATCACAATCGTCAGGCCCTGGGGAGGGCTGGCCCGTCTAATCTCTTCGACGACCTGGAATCCATCCATCTCCGGCATGCGACAGTCGAGCAGCAAGAGCTCGTAGGGTCGTGCCGAAGTAGAGGCTCGCCGCCATTCTTCGATGGCCTCACGACCGGACGCAGTATCCGTCACCTGTGCTCCCAAGGCGGCCAAGGTTTCACGAAGGATCAGGCGGTTGGTGGCATGGTCATCAACCACGAGGGTTCTGACCCCTTGAAGATTGACCTGGACGTTGTCGTGGATGGATGTCGGGCTGGATTGGACACCTAGCTGCACGCAGCAATGAAACCTGCTGCCCTCTCCGAGGGTACTCTCCACCCAGATTCGTCCGTTCATGAGCTCGGCTAATTGCCTTGAAATGGTCAGGCCTAAACCGGTTCCCCCATACTTGCGCGTCATTGAGGCGTGGGCTTGCGTGAAGCTTTCAAAAATGGCAGCAAGCTTGTCGGGCGGAATGCCGATCCCTGTATCGCTAATAGAAAATCGAACGGCTCCGGGCGTGAGGAGTTCCGGATCCTGCATGACCCGCACCGTGACGGACCCGCTGTCGGTGAATTTTATCGCGTTGCTGATGAGGTTGATGAGGATCTGGTGTAGGCGGTTGGGGTCTCCGATCACGGCGCGGGGGACGTCAGGCGAAAGGTGGCAGGCGAGTTCGAGGCCTTTTTCATTGGCCCGCATGGCGAGAATCTCGATGGCTTTTTCAACCAAGTCGCTCAAATCAAAGTCGGTTGATTCCAGCTCCAGATGACCGACCTCGACTTTCGACAGGTCGAGAATGTCGTTGATCAGACTCAATAGATTTCCGCCGGCGCGGCGGAAAATGCGCAGGTATTTCCGTTGATCGGGGGTCAGATCAGTTTCCCATAGCAGATCCGCCATCCCGATAATCGCATTCATGGGCGTTCGAATCTCATGGCTGACGCTGGCCAGAAACTCGCTCTTGGCCCGGCTGGCGACTTCTGCCGCTTCCTTGGCGAGAACGAGGGCTTGCTCAGCCTCCCGGCGTTGGTGGGCTTCCAGTGCGAGGGTTATAAAGGTGGCCAGCGAACTGGAAAAATATACTTCTTCCGTCGTCCAGGATCGCGGTCCACCGACATGTTCGTGACACAGCACACCGACGACACGCCCCCTGCGTCGAACCGGCGCATCCAACATAGCTCCGATTCCGAGTGGAGTCAGATAGGATTGAGAAAACTCCCTGGTCCTGACATCCGTATGAGCGTCATCGGCAGCAATCGCGTGCTCTTCATGTGCGATGGCTTGAAAGTAGGACGGGTAGTCCTGTGCGGCCAGAGTGAAGCCGGTTATGTGCCGGTTCGGGGTCCGCTCATAGAGGTTGCGCAGTTCCATCGCAGTCCCTTGTTCGTTGAATGTCCAAATGCTGGCCCGTTCCACTCCGAGGACCCGGCTTCCCGTTTCGGTGATCATCCGCAACGCCTCTTCAAAATTCCCCCTATAGATAGCATCGTGCTTCGCCAGCTCACACAGCGCAATCTGTTGCTGTTCCAACGCGCGCACCCGCTCTCGTTCGACGCACTCGGTGTGCTTGCGTTCGGTAATATCTTCCGAGATGCCGAGCAAATATCGGGGCGTGCCATCGTCGCCGTTGATTGGGACTTTTTTGGTATGGAGCAGTCTCCTTCCCTTCCGCCGAGTTTCGATCGGCTCTTCAGGAATATCGAAGAGGTGCCCGCGTTGCAATACTTTGCGGTCCATGGCCGTGAAACAGTCGGCTTCCTGCTCGGGGAAAAAGTCATAATCACTTTTGCCGATGAGTTCCGCTCTGGGATAACCGAGCAATTGCTCACCCGCCTGGTTGAAGCGCACAAACTTGAGGGTCTTGGCATCCTTGACGAAAATCATGTGAGGAATATTTTCGATGATGGAGGCCAGGAGCGCTTGATTATGTCTCGATTCTTCCACGGCTCGTTTGCGTTCCGTAATGTCTCGATCAATGCAGCGGTATCCTCTGAACCTGCCGACGCCATCGAACATGGGCACTCCTCCGCATTCAAGGACGATGCGGCGGCCATCTTTATGTAGGTAGACGGACTCAATGGAGCTAAACGATTGCCGAGCCGCCGCGATGGAGCCAAACAGGTCTCCAATGCGACGGGCCTCTTCCGGCGACATCAAATCGAAGGGTGTTTTGCCGAGCACTTCCTCCGGTTCATACCCGAGAATATTGCAAATTTTCTGACTGCTGTAGGTGAAAACCGCGTGCTCATCGATTTCCCAGACCCAATCGCTTGTCGTTTCCACCAAGGCGCGAAACCACTGCTCGCTGTTCTGCAAAGCCAGTTCTGCTTGGTTGATAGCTTGAGAGCGGCCCGTGCGACGTCCCTGTTTCCCCGTTGGTTCTGTGCGCAAGGAAGAGAGTCGTTGCCGTTTTGATGACTGTGTGGTCCGTGAACGACGGACAGCCGGGGGCTCTGGTTGTCGCTTGGCCGTGCGATTTGCTCGAATCGGTGACGCTTTCTTAGCCATAGCCATCCCCCCCCTCGCTGACGATGGCATGCACGTCGTGTGGAGAGTCCGGGGATGGGAATGAAGGCAAGTTTGCAGAGAGAGCCGCTGTGAGCGTCGCGCCGATCTCCGTCAGCACATCTCGTCGAGGCCCTGGCATAGTCATAGCGAGGGAAGGTTAGTCTTCGTGAGAGTGCGGGACGAGAGAGAGAATGCCGGCTTGTTTGGCCCGATTCCGGCCTTCCTGCTTGGCTTGATAGAGGGCTTGGTCCGCTGCCTTGATCAAATCGGTGGGGGAGGTGTTCCGGCTGGGGATCGTACTGGCGAAGCCCAGGCTGATGGTGGTGTAGCCACCGTCGGAGTGCGTAATGCCGAGGGACTCAATTCGTTGCCGAAGCGTTTCCGCCACCTGTGCCGCTCCGTCCGTGCGGGTGCCGGGAAGGACGACCACGAATTCGTCGCCGCCGTACCGAGCGACGAGGTCTCCTGGTCTGTTGACGGCTCCCGAGATAGCGGCGGCAACCTGCTTGAGGCAATCGTCGCCCGAGGTATGGCCGAGGGCATCGTTGTAGGATTTGAAACGATCGATGTCGAGCATGATCAGAGAGAGCGGCGTCAATTCGCGGACGGCACGGCGCCATTCCTGGTCCAAGAAGTCGTCAAATTGCCGGCGGTTGGTAATGCCGGTGAGGCCGTCAAGACAGGACAGGCGCAGCAGCATCTGGTTGGCTTCCTGGAGTTGACGCATGACCTCAAGGAGTTCCTGCTCACGGGTCCGCCTCCGTTCGATTTCGTGGACCAGCCGCAAGACCGACCGGACGCGAGTCAGGAGCTCGATCTTGTTGATGGGTTTCCCGATATAGTCGAGCGCACCTGCGGCAAAGGCGAGTTGGAGATCGACGGGGTCGGTCTTTACAGTAACCATCATGATGGGCGTGTCACGGAATCGTTCGACCGCTTTGATCTGGCGGCAGGCTTCGATGCCATTCATTTCTGGCATGACGATGTCCATGAGGATTAGGTCGACGCGAGAGGCGCCGTGCTTCCCGTCATCGAGTCCAAGCAAACCGAATGCGGCGGCGGCCGAGTCGGCGACCAGGAGGTGATCGTAGCCGGCAGCCGAGAGGATCGACTGAACCAAGAGCCGGTCGTCCGCCGAATCATCAACAATCAAGATGCCCATGTGCTGTGTATCCAGTGAATACGAGTGGTGAGCCTGAGAAATCCTAACAGCTAGTCCTGGTAAACTCCAGGATAAAGCTTTTTGACACAGGGCTGACAGATGCCGTGGCTGAATTCGGCCTCGGAATGTTCGCCGATATATTCCTCCAACTGTTGCCAGAATCCGCCGTCATTGCGGATCTTTTTACAGGATGCGCAGATGGGGATGAGTCCTCTGAGGACTTTGACATCCCGCAGCGCTTTCTGCAGCTCATCATTGCTTCGACGGAGCTCCCCTTCGCGCGCTTTGCGGCAATCCCTTTCCTTTTTCAGCGCCAGCGCAGAGGAGGCGCGTGCCAGGAGTTCCACGCTGTTCACCGGTTTGGTGATGTAATCATTCGCTCCCGCCGCAAAGGCGGCTTGGAGATTAGAGAGGTCGCTTTTGGCCGTGACCATGATGATGGGAATATCGCAAAGATGCGGTCGGCTCTTGATCTGGCGACAGGCTTCGACTCCATCCAGCTCCGGCATAAGGACGTCCATCAGAATCAAGTCGATCTGGGTGGGCGGCTCCTGGCCGTCCATGTCGAGCATGGGGAACGCAGTCTTTGCCGAGTTGGCGCTCAGAAGATCCTTATGGCCGGCCTTCCCAAGGATTGCGCGAAGGAGTACCTGTTGGTCTGGAGAGTCGTCGACGATAAGAATGCCCATGCCGATTCCTGTCAGCCGCTCCCACATGGTGTGCGAGCAATCACCCTTCAGTATAGCAGGTGCCGATTGGGCTACTGGAGCTTGGCGCGGACGAGGTCGCTGATCTGTTTGCCGTCTACCAATTGGCCGGCCACACGAACCATCACGGCTTTCATCACCGCGCCCATTTCTTTCAGAGATTCAGCGCCGGTTTCCTGAATGACCGCGTCCACGACGGACGAGAGCTGTTCGGTAGAGAGGGCTTGAGGGAGATAGGATTCGAGAATGGTGATTTCCTGTCGTTCTTTTGCGGCGAGTTCTGCTCGGTTACCTTTTTCAAATTGTTCGACCGATTCCCGGCGTTGCTTGATCATGGTCGTCATGACGCGGCTCATTTCGGCATCGTCGAGATCCTTTTTGATCTCCATTTCCTTGTTCATCACGGCGGCCTTGATCATGCGAATCACGTCCATCCGCAATTGGTCGCGGGCCTTCATGGCTAGCTTCAGATCTTCGGTCAGACGGTCGTGTAGCGACATAGCGCCTCAGGGAGTTCGACGGTGTGTTGGTGACAATACCGCGTCGTCAGGACCCAGTCAATGACGTATCGCTTGTACCGAGCGAGGATGCAGCAGGAGTGGTAGTGTTCTGGTGGTTGAGGGGGTAAGATATACCTATAGGCGACGAGGTTGAGAGCCGCTTGGGCGAGAGAGGCAGAGGACCATCGTGCTTCTCCAGCTGGCGATTGCGTAAAGAGAGCTGACGCAGATGGCGTCGAGTGGAGGCAAGATATGTCATTCAACGATCCAATCGTGAAGAGGTATCAGCGACTCATCGTCCTGGGCCTGTGCAGCCTAGCAGTGTTTTTGATCGTCGTGGCCTGCACCAGCGATGGACCGAAGGGCCTTCCACCGCCGACCCCGGACCAAGTGCGTAGCCATGCTGATCGGGCGTTCGAGAAGCTCAAGCAAGAAGAACAAGAGCGAGCCGCCCAGCCGCCGGTGCCACATTAGTGGACCCGGCACCCTACCGATTCGATTTGGATAGGGTCCAGACCACAAACCGGGCAACGGGTTTCACGAGCGGCAATTCCCAGAGGAGTTGTTGCCTATGTACTCGCTCCACTTGGCGCGCTTCAAGGAAGGTGCCAAGAAGGCTGGACGAGACCAGCAGCCGCAAGACGCCTGAGAGAAAGAAGACAAAAGGCAAATTGGATGCAGGCTGCAGGATGACTCCTGCCCACTCGATACGTGCGGGAAGGCGCTCTACCAACCAGCTTCCAAGCAAGGCTCCCACTGACCATCCTACTGCGTTGACCGTGCTGTACAGCGCGATGGCTTTCGCACGGTCCTCCGGCCTGACCGAATCGAACACATAGTTTTGCAGTCCCAATGCCAAGCCGGCCCAAATGACGCCGCCCAAAAAATTGACTGCCAGGAGAAAGCCTAAATTCGTACTCACGAGGTACAGCATCGGCAGGATTGGCACCGTGAAGCCGGTGATGGACAACAAGGCCTTGTTTCCGAAGCGGTCCCCGAATTGGCCCCAGGACTGCAGGGTGAGGAGTTGACCGAGGAGGCCAGCAGCCAGCCATCCCCCGTAGCCGAAGTAGGACAGATGAAGATCTTGCAACATGTACAGGACAAAAAATGGCCCAGCGATCAATACGGACGCATGCATCATGCCTGAGAAAAGCAGGAATCGTCGAAAATCTTTCGTCGCGTTCTGACGGAAAAATCCACGAAATCCTTGCTGAGCCTCCCGGTGGGCGGTCGGCTGCACATCTTGAACGGAGGACAAGGCCAAGACCGAGAGGATGCGAGCGCTTCCGGCCAAGGAGAAGATCAGCACGAATCCCCACCATGCGGCAGTTGAATCTTGCCAGATGCTCAGCACCCATCCTGCTCCGCAGAGCGCAAAGAAGCTGAGGATGGCGATGATTTGGGCTCGGCGTGCGAAATAGGCGCCCCGTTCATGCTGGTCGAGCCAATCGGCAATCAAGCTATTCCAAGCCGGTGTGGTGAACTGGGCGCAAGCAAAATAGGCGGCGGCGCCGCCCACGACAAGCCAGGGACCCCACTGCGGAAACAGCAGCGGCAGGAGCACGATGGGAATCCAGGCGAAGGCTTGCCCAACGGTGCCGGCAGAGATGAGGGCTTTGCGATTGGGGAACCACTGTAACAACTTGACAGAGGCGAGTTGGGCCCCTGTTCCGATGAGTTGAGGCAATGCCGACAACACACTCAATTGGAACGGGCTTGCATGAAGGAGCAGGGCGAATGCGGAAAGGTATTGTTCCCCGCTTCCTTGCGTAATGGCCTGGCAGGCGCCATCTCGGAAGCCGTAGCGAAGGCCTCGCTCGCCGGCACTCTGCGCCCGGGAACTGCTTGGCGCAGTCTCTTGCGGATTTTCTGACGGTATCGGACGCACGTGATCCTCCCCTGAGAGGGAACTCTGACCGAGCGTAGCACAGACGGTGGGGTCGGAGCATAAATAGATGAGCAGCTTGGTCAGTCGGTGATTGACCCCTTGCCGATCTCTCGATACCATAACGGTACGAGTGAACAGCAGTTCGTAGTGGCGCAGATGATAGAGACCAGAAGGATATGGACGGAGGTCCTGGTAAGGGTGCTTGCCGGCCTGAGCGTTGTCGTTTGCGTCTGGCAGGAAGTCGAGGCGCGGGATCTGTTCGCGCCGAAAGAGCAAGCGACGACCGAGGCCGATCCCACGCAAAGCCCGTCGTTCGACGAACAGAAGAAGGGTATCCCGCAATCGCTTTTTACCTGGATCAAGATGGCCAAAGGGTATGAGGTCGAGTGGGATACGTTCGGACGAAAGGGCTGGTACACGCAAGATCCTCGGCTGAAGCCCATCGAGCCTGGATCGGTGTTTCCTCGGGATATCTCCGCAATCTATATTGTGTTCGAATCAGCCCCGCTGGAAGATCCTACTCAGTTCAGCGCTCAATGGTTTCTTGAGGGGGAGAAGGGCGTCCTCTCATCCCTGCCCCTTGGCAAAGACACCTTGGAAGTGCCGGGGCATGAACGCTATGGATTCCTGGAACTCAAGAAGCTCGGAGACGCCTGGGACGTCGGGACGTATCTGGTGAAACTGTTCATCACGCCGCTCGGGCAACAGTCTTTTCATGCGGGCAATCAAGTGGGCACCATGCGGTTTACCATTGTCGAGGGGGCTGCTCCTGCCGACGTGAATCCGCACAACTAGGCCTGCTATGAAAACCCGCTAACAGCACCGATGCCGAGCGGTGGCGACGGTCATAGCCATTAAACAGAGATAAGGAACAGGATGGGAAATCGCATCAAAGTCACGGATCAAGAGAAGCTGACGCTGCTCTATGAGCGATTCAGAGACGTGTGCCTGGTCGAGAAAGAAGTCTGGAAGGAGATTTTTATGCCGCGGGAGGTGACGCAGGGGCCTGTCCGAACGAACGTGCAAGATCGCTATGATGTGGAAATCGATGATCCCGCGATCGAAGACACCCTGGATGCGAACATTCCTCGCGGCAGCCAGGCCCTGGCTGCCGCGATTCAGGAATATCGAACGCACATTTCGTTTTATCGAAAAGTCTGAGGGCTTTAGTGGGCCGCAAGCACTCGCTCGACATCCTGCACAATCTCTGGCGCCAACGGTTTCGTACGATGATGGTATCGGGCGACGACCTTTCCTGAACGATCGACTAAATACTTCTGGAAATTCCACTCCACCTCGCCGGGGAACTGGCTTTGTTCAGTCAAATACCGGTAGAGTGGATTGTTATCGTCGCCCTTCACGCTGATCTTGCTGAAGAGTGGAAACGACAGGCTGTACTTGGTGTAGCAGAAGGTTTTGATCTCTGCATTCGTCCCTGGCTCCTGCTGCCCGAAGTTGTTCGCAGGGAACGCCAGGATCTCAAAGTCCTTTTCTCTATACCGTTCATACATCTTTTCAAGATCAGTGTATTGCGGCGTATTGCCGCAGAAGCTGGCCGTGTTGACCAACAACAGCACCTTGCCGCGGAACTGACTCAGTGAGACAGGCTTCCCGTCGATATCGTTCAGCGTAAAGTCATAGACCATGGGCGTCTGTGCTGCCATGAGTATGGTCCCTTCTTGTTTCGCCTGTGCGGGGCTCGGCTCAAGTAGGTCGCTCGATCCACCACCGGCGATCAAGCTAATTCCTGCGAACAATCCCACCAATGTATGACGCAACCTTCCCATGGATCGCCTCGCGGTTAGAGTCGTTCTAAGGCGTCAATGCGAGCCTCGATCGGCGGATGCGTGGCAAAGAAATGCATGAATCCTGAGGAATTACCGGAGATCTTCATCGTCGCGAGCGCATCCTGTCCAGAGTACTCGACCTGCGAACGGGTAACCCATCGATCGATCGCGCGAAGGGCCGAGATCATCGAGTCCTTGCCGTACACCTTGGCTGAAAAGGCATCCGCGCCATATTCACGCTGACGCGAAAACCAGCAGATCAGGACCGAGGCCAGGATACTGACGATGATCTGGAGCACGATCGACAATCCAAAACCGAGAGCAACTTGATCGCGTTCTGCGAAGAACCGACGCACCCACATCGCGATATAGTACACGAAGGTGTTCATCAGCCCTGCCAACACAGTCGTCGCGAACATGTCCCCGTTGTAGACGTGTCCCATTTCGTGGGCAAGGACGGCACGCACTTCCTGCTCCTGTAGATTGCTCAACAATCCAGTCGAGACGGCCACCATTGAGTTGTTCTTGCTGGGGCCGGTCGCGAAGGCGTTGGGGTCGGGGGCTTCGTAGACCCACACCTCAGGCATCGTAATGTGGAGCCGTTGCGCGATCTCCTGGACGGAACCGTAAATAACCTGTTCGGCTTGCGATCGGGGTTGGGTGATCTGGCGGCAATCCAACATGGCCCGGGCCATTTGCTTGGAGAATGCCAAACTGATAAAGGCGCCACCAAAGCCGAGGGCGAGGGCCCAGACTAACGAGCTGAGGTCGACCGATCCTCGCAGATCGATCCCGAACATGGGCAGAACGATATTGATAAGCACCGGCACGGTGAGCGAGAGCGTCACCATGATCAGAATATTGGCCGCCAACAACAGGAACATGCCTTTCATCCACTTCATCGAGATCCTCCTTCACGACCATGTACTCGCCCCGAAATTCGGGCGAGTCCCCAGTGAGAGTGATTATACTAACCGATTCGACGAATTGCATCTCAATCGAGATGCAATGACACTGTGTTGGAGGAAATAACTCCTTAAATGCCAAGGTCAAGGTACCCGAAGTGACTGAAACTCCTGGACAAAGTTGACCGGTTCCCGTCCTTCCTGTTAGAACTGGCTCACTCATACAGGAGGTGCCTATGCGACTGCTCCACATGTTGGCGACTGTCTGGTTGCTGACATCGGTCGGCGTGACGATCGTTCATGCAGCGGAACCCTCTGAGTCCGGCCCTCCTGTGGTGATCCCAGTGGCGGCAGACGGCGTGCAGCGAGCCACGGTGACGCTCGATAGTTACTCGTATACCCCAAACCATTTGATTGTCGAAGCTGGGAAGCCGGTTGAACTGACGCTGACCAGTGTGACGACGATTATCCCGCACAATTTCATCATCAAGGACCCAGCGGGAAGCCTATCTGTTGAACAGGATGTGAGTGCCGGCAAAACAGTCACCATAAAATTTACGGCGAGTCAGGCTGGGACATTTCCCATCTACTGCGACAAACGTCTCTGGCCGTTGCCCAGCCATCGCGACAAGGGGATGGAAGGGAAGCTGGAAGTGCGATAGGTGTGGCTACGAGCATAGAGACCTCCAGGCAGGAACTGCTCCGCGATCTCCTCAAGCAAGTGTCCCGTCTCTTCTACACGACCTTGGTCGTGGTCCCTGCAGATGTCCGCGATCAAGTCAGCCTCGCCTACTTGTTTGCCCGCGCCGCGGATACGATTGCGGATACGGAATTGATCGATCGTCCGCGTCGGCTGGATTTACTCAGCCAACTCAAAGCTCAGTTCGTGAGCGATCAGATTGCCTGGACTCAGGTGCGAGAAATCCAGCAAGCGGTGGGACCAATCCAGCAGAATGCTGCCGAGCGTATCTTGCTTGAACGACTGGAAGATTGCTTCAAGCTCTTCCAAACATTTTCGCCGGACGATAGGCGCCGCATACAACGGCTTATGACCACGCTGACGCAAGGCATGGAGATGGACCTCGTCGTCTTCCCCGGCACGTCAGCAGGAGATCTTACGGCTCTGAAGACGCTCGATGATCTGGACCGCTACACCTACTACGCGGCTGGCTGTGTGGGCGAATTCTGGACCGATTTGATGTGTGCGCACCGGAAGGCGCTGGCCTCATGGAAGGTGCGGGACATGGCCGAGATCGGTGTGCGGTTTGGAAAGGGGCTCCAACTCACGAACATTGTGAAAGATGTCGCGCATGATCTCCAGAAAGGCCGCTGCTATGTGCCGACGCCCATGCTGGCCGAAGCCGGACTCACCGTACGGGACTTACTGGACCAGCATAATCGTACACGTTTTCAGCCGGTCCTGAGCAAACTTGTCCGTATGGCTGTAGAGCATCTCGACCAAGGCTGGCTCTACGCCATGGCGATTCCACGATATGAAACTCGTCTGCGATTGTCCTGCATGTGGCCGATTCTCTCCGCCGGCGAGTCACTGAAGCTGGTCATGAATTCGCCCGATCTCTTGAACCCCGCCGTCAAAGTGAAAATCCCTCGGAGCCAGGTCTACCAGATCATAGCCCTCACCACCTTCACCGGCGCCTGTGGGTATGTCGGGACGGCCTATTGGGGGCATCTGCGAAAGCAAATCGTGTGAGGAGCTTTCACTGTGAAGTACCATCCTGATCGTTACCTTCGGGCTCGCCTATTCGTAATAGACCTCCTAGCAATCCATAAGCTCAATGTCTGGCGAGAAGAGTTTCGAGACGACTTTGCCGAAGAAGCAAGGAAGCTGAGGCGGTGACGGGGAGAAGAGAAGCGGAAACTGACCGAGTTTTTCTCTTCGTCCATCTTAGGGGTGGGCTGGCTGATCCCCAACTGCGCGCGTCCAACGAGGGCCTTCCGACTCCTTATACCTCTCTTAAAGGGAATGGCCGAGGCTGCCCTTTACTGCGCGCATCGAGCGACCACCGCTTTACCGTCGGGGCTCTGCGAGCAACGGGAACTTACCAGGCTACCCCGTCTGCTTTTGCGGCTCCAGCAACTTCTCCCCCTTCTTGAACACCGCATAGATGGCCTGTGAGGGACAGGCATCCAGGCAGAGGCGACAGCTTTCCAGGCAGCGGGAAGGATCGAACTTGTAGGGTGGGGTGGAAAGCCAGGCGCCGGTCGGACAGATCGGAACACAGATGGCTTGATGGGTGCAGCGGTCTGGATGGCGGATGAGGTGATCGCGAATGATCATCATGGGTTTGACTCCTTCAAAGAGACCTTGGGAAAAGATCTCGAACATGTTTCTATCTGGGAGGCTGCTCACTTCCACTCCTTCACAAGTTCTTTCAACCGATCTTTCAATTCCGGAATCTGCTCCAGATTGTTGTGAATCGCTCCGAGAATCTTCTCGACCCTGGCTGACTTGAGGGCGTCTTTGTCCTTCTTGACCAGTCGATCATACTCCACGTAGGCCGTCTGATGCGCAGGCTCAAGGAGTGCTCGTGCCACCGCCAACGCCTCACCCAACTCGTACGGCTCCGGCGCCATTGTGGGCACGATGGTAAAGGTGCCATCGGTGCACACCAGCACGGCGGTTCCCTGTTTCCCCTTGAGCGGGATAACGGCCTTGATGGTTTTGCCCGCCAAGTCGTCCCAGTTTCCGAGCAACCCTGGAAACTGCTTCATGAAGGCCACCTTTTCCAGGTTGGCTTTCCACTTTTCTTCGACGGCCATAATGATCCTTGTGGTGCGACGCTACGATTTGAGCGGAGGGAGTGTCGTGGGAGCTGGGTGATCGGGCATGACGAGACGGGTCACGACCTCGCCCTTGATGACGTGGCGCTCCATGATTTCCGTCACGTCGGCTTCGGATTTGACTTGATACCACACGCCTTCGGGATAGATTACGACGCTCGGCCCTTGGGCGCAATGATCGAGGCACCCGGCTTTATTGGCACGTACCACGTCTTTCAAATCCAGCCGCTTTGCTTCTTGTTTAAAGCGGGCATGGAGCGCCTCAGATCCAAGCTTGGAGCAACTCCCGCGGGGATCGTCGGGGCTCCGTTCGTTTGTACAGACGAAAATATGACGGGTGAATGTCGACACGAATGGTTCCTGCTAGGCCTGCATCGTGGTGGTTTGCATGCGGCCAATCAGTTGTGTGACGTCGGCTACGGTCAGAAACGGGGCGTGGCCTGCCGCTCCGTTGAGAATCGTCGAGATCTCCCGCAGCCGTAACGAGGCCCGTCGAAACTCTTCCTGGGAGGATAGGGTGGAACCTTGGCCGGCCGTGAGCTTGTCGAATTCTCCCAGGATATCGCGAAAGTCTCGCTGGAGATTTTTCTGCATCGAACAGCCTTCGCAGTACCATTTAGGGCTTTGATCGGTCGAGGGGGACAGTCGGTCGTAGGTCCGACCGAAAAAGTCCTTCCCAAGCGATAACTTCATAAGCGCAGTGCCGGTGGCGCCGCAGGCATTGCAGGACCCAGCTGCGGAATCCATAGAGCCTCCATCTGTCGATTGTGAGCTGATGAGCGGGCGAATCTTACACCAGGCCTGCGGGGACTGTCCACTTGGTGGGGACGTCCCCGAGAGCAAGGAGCCTGTCCGACATTGCCGTTCGTGACGAGGCGAAGGAGGTGCGGCCAGATGCAAGGCCGCAGGCCCGGAAAAACCGGAGGTGTATTCGCTGGAATACATCGAGGATTTTTTCGGGCCGAGAACGATGCAGATGGCTGTGGATCGTTCGCCACAGTAGAACGGTCACTGTCGGACAGGCTCCTAGTCCGTGCATTTTCACAGCCATTGTATAGCAGGCTGCGGAAAAACCATATCGGTATAGCAGAGCATCGATGGTCTGCACACCTGGGACAATAGGAGAACGCCTCCGCAGGATGCTCAAAAAGGCCAGACTTCTCACCCGCCAACCCTGGCGCGCCGAGACGCGCCTTGTCCCCAGCAAGGCCGCAGCAAGCGAAGGGGTGAGGAGGTACGTACCGCACTTCGTGTGGGCCGTTCGCCCTTTGAATGAATCTTGGCGAACGGAAAAGCCCCTCCAGTAATTCCGACATCCGAGAAGCTCTGTTCGGTACGTTGAGCCTCTGAGCGCGGCGAGAACGAAGCTGGCGGACTTTTTCAGCATCCTGCTATAGAATGAATTGAGAATTGCGGGGATGGATTACGCAGGGAGGAAGAGGCCATGGTCATCGGGGTCCCAAAAGAGGTCAAGGATCATGAGTATCGTGTCAGTGTCACGCCCGATGGAGTGCGGGCTTTGCGTCAGGCCGGCCATGCCGTCTGGATCGAACCTTCGGCCGGAGTCGGCAGCGGATACTCAGATGAGGACTACCGGAGCGCCGGCGCTACCATGGCAGAATCAAAAGCGCAGCTGTTTCATCAGGCGACGCTTATTGTAAAGGTCAAGGAACCGCTGCTTTCCGAGTGCCACTTCTTCCGTCCTGGCCAGACCCTGTTCACCTATCTGCATTTGGCTTCCTGGCCGGATCTCACGAAGGCCCTCCTGGATACCACGATCACGGCGATTGCCTACGAGACGATCGAGGCGAAAGACGGCACGCGGCCGATGCTCAAGCCGATGAGCGAAATCGCGGGACGGATGTCGGTGCAGATCGGCGCACACTATCTGGAAAAGACGCAAGGAGGGCGCGGGCTTCTCTTGGCCGGTGTGCCTGGCGTGGAGCCGGGGAAGGTCGTGGTGCTTGGGGCTGGGGTGGTGGGTAGCGCGGCGACTCGGATTGCTGTCGGGATGGGGGCTCAGGTGACGGTGATCAATCTCGACCTTGAACGGCTCCGGGCACTCGACGAATTGTATTGTGGTCGAATTGTGACGCGTGCCTCCACGCACGCTGCGATTGACGAGTCAGTGATGGCCGCAGATCTTGTTATTGGGGCGGTCCTCGTTCCTGGGGCTCGAGCGCCCAAGTTGGTCTCGCGTGGACTGGTGGCGCGCATGAAGCCAGCAGCCGTAGTGGTGGACGTCGCGGTGGATCAAGGCGGCTGCTTCGAGACCACGAAACCCACGACCCATTCGGACCCGATCTATGTGGTGGACGGGGTGCTCCATTATTGTGTTGCCAATATGCCGGGGATTGTTCCGCGTACGTCGACTGCCGCGTTGACAAATGCCACGCTTCCATATCTTCTGCGTCTGGCCTCGCAGGGAGTGGAAGAGGCCGTGCGGGCAGACGCTGGACTGGCGAAAGGGGTGAACCTGTCTGGCGGCAAGATTACCTGTCGCGGGGTGGCCGAAGCCCATGGCTTGCGTTTCGACCCACTGATGTAAGACAATTCCCCCTCGCTTTGTGGTTCTGTTGATTTTGTCGGGGCGTAGCGCAGCCCGGTAGCGCACTGCGTTCGGGACGCAGGGGTCGGAGGTTCGAATCCTCTCGCCCCGACCAAACCAAGCTTGCTCGTGCCGCTGGCCACTTTATCGATTTATCGTTACGACGGCCAGCGGATAAACCCCTCAGTGCCTTCTCTTTCAAACCAAGCTTGCTCGACCCGGAGCCTATGCTTCTATTGAGGCGACGGGATAAACCCCTCCAGTGTTTCGTTCCTCCCTCACCCGCATTATTCGTGAAGCTCCCGCGCATGTGCGCGGGACGTTGGAGTTGTTGCGCCATGCCGGCGTGCATCGAATCTCTTCCAGCGTTTCCATTTTTCTTTTCAGAACCGTTGTGCGAAATTCTCTCGCGCGGAATCGCAAAACGCGTGACGCCTCTGCGTAGGTGTGAGAGTATCCGTTCGTTGGATAGGCATCATTGGTAATGCGCGGTCTGTCTAACCCGGATTGTTCATGAATGCCGTCGCGAGGCGTTCGAGACCGAAGCCCGCCGGGGCTTTTCGCAAGTAAGGCCGACGTAGGCGTACTTGCAGTCCGTCGAGGAGGCCGAACGAGAACAGCCCCGCCGGGCGAGAGGATCGGACGACGTAGTAGGTATTCATGAATAGTCCGGGTTAAGTGTATGGCCGAACCGATTGAACAGGCAGCTCTCCGAGCAAGGCTGTTTGTGAAGGGGAAAGTCCAAGGAGTCGGGTATCGAGCATTCGCGGCTCGCGTCGCATCGCAACGAGGACTCTGCGGAGGTGTCAGGAATCTCGATGACGGCCGAGTCGAACTTGAAGTTGAGGGGCCCAAAGACCAGATTCTGATCCTAATTGAAGACGTAAAGACAGGGCCGCCGGCGTCGCGAGTGGCAGCCGTTGAAGTGGAGTGGAGTCCGGCGACAGGGCGATTTTCAGATTTTCAAGTGTGGTACTAACCCACATTATTCATGGGGGTTCGTGACGAAACCGCCGAGACGCCAAGCGAGACGGGCGCACGGAGCCGCGAGGGAGGGAGGCATACTTGACACAGTATGTTGACCGACCGAGCGGCGAGCCCGCCCGCCGTCAGGCTTGTCGCAGCGGCGTATCGGCGGTTGCAGTAGAAGCCTTCGTGAATAATGTGGGTTAAGCGAGCCAGTTAGGAGCGACGGAACGTATGGCGCGAGGAGGCGAGGAGTTACACGATCTGGGCGAAGCGCGCCGACACGTCGTCGACCATGACGACGAGGGCACCGCCGCGTCGTCGGGAGTGGACGAGTCGTCCGTCGACGAGGAAAAACCGAGTCGCCGCTCCGAAGGATTGGATACCCTCAAGTGCTACTTGCGCGAGATCCGTCACTCGACCTTGCTGACGTTTAAGCAAGAGCAGCAGCTGGGCAAGCGGGTCATGGCGGGAGACGAGCAGGCGCGCCAAGAGATGATCGAGTCGAATCTCCGTCTGGTGATCAGTATCGGCAAGCGGTATATGCATCGAGGGTTCCCCTTCTCCGATATCATCGAAGAGGGCAATCTTGGGCTTATCAAGGCCGTCGAAAAATTTAACTATAAGCGGGGGTTTCGCTTCAGTACGTATGCGTCCTGGTGGATCCGGCAATACATCGAACGAGCGATTATCAATCAGGGAAAGCTCGTGCGGTTGCCGGTGCATGTGGTGGAGCGGCTGAATCGTTATCTCGGCAAGGTGGAGCAGCTCGTTCAGCAACTCGGACGAGAACCGACTGCGTCGGAAGTGGCGGCACGGATGAAGACGACGGACGAAACGGTGTTGGATCTCAGGCAAGTGGTCCGTACGACCTGTTCGTTGGACAGTCCGATCAATGAAGGCGGGGACACGTTCTTGCGCGATGTGATTGAGGACCCTTCGTGTGTCTCGCCTGCCGATACGGCCGAGGGGGTGATGCGTCGGGCGGAGATGATGGAATGGGTGCAGGAGTTGCCTGAGAAGGAGCAAACTGTTATTATGTCACGCTTTGGGCTCGATGGGAGTGAGGCCAAGACGTTGGAAGAAATCGGCCGGGAGATGGGGTTGACCCGTGAGCGGGTCCGGCAGATTGAAATGGCCGCCTTGGCGCGTTTGCGCCATACCATTGAACGCAGAACCATGACACAAGCCGACCTGCTCTGATCGATGCCCCCCGGCAACTATCACGCCCTCATTCGCGAAGTCCCCGATTTCCCCAAGCCCGGTATTCTCTTCTACGATATCACCACGCTGCTCAAAGACGCCAGCGCTCTGTCGTCGATTGCCGATGAATTGACCGCCTACTATCAAGGACAACGGATCGCCAAAGTCATCGGCATTGAGTCGCGCGGGTTCATTTTCGGTGGGATGCTGGCGAACCGGTTAAACGCCGGGTTCGTCCCAGTCCGGAAGCCCGGCAAGTTGCCCGCCGACAGTTATGAAGTCAAATACAGCCTCGAGTACGGTTCCAACTCCCTTGCCATCCACCGCGATGCAATTGGTGTGGGAGAACGGGTGCTGATCGTGGATGACTTGCTAGCCACAGGGGGCACGGCGGCCGCGACGGTGTCTCTCGTTCGGCAGTTGGGAGGCGAGATCGCCGGGCTCGACTTTCTCGTGGAACTCCAGGGCCTTAAGGGTCGAGATAAACTGGTCGGCCACCCCATCCATTCGACAATCCTCTATCCTTAGGAACCTGTCCGACATTGACCGTTCTACTGCGGCGAACGATCCGCGACCATCTGCGTCGTGCTCGGCCCGAAAAAATCCTCAACGTATTCCAGCGAATACGCCTCCAGTTTTTCCCGGCCTGCGGCCTTGCATCTGGCCGCACCTCCTTCGCCTCGTCACGAACGGTAACGTTGGACAGGCTCCTAGCCCGCATTATTCATGAGCGCTTATGCTGCAATCGCCGATGCCTGGCTCGCGCGAGACGAGCGAGACTGGCGGGAAAAGCGCGACTGGCAGGGACAGGATCACACGTCACGCGAGTCTCGCCCTTCGCGCTTGCCGCGCGCGCCTGCCAGATTTCGCGACGAACCGTCATGGATATTGCGGGCTAGCGGCTCTCCGCCTCTTCCCCACAACCTCTTGTAAAGGCGGGAGCGCCGTGCTATGAATGCCGGACTTTTTCCGGCTATTCGACGTTCACCCCAGGAGTAGGACCCGTCATGGCAACAAAAACCCCCGCCAAGAAGAAACCGGTGGCGAAGGCCAAGGTGCGGGCGAAGCTCGCGAAACCAGCGAGCAAACCAAAGCGCGCTCCAGTTGTGGTCCTCGAAAAACCCATCATCAGCATGGCCGTCTCTCCCCTGGCTGCCAAACCGAAAGAATCGGCCAAAGAACGCGAAGACCGGGAGCGGCGCCGCCAAGTCCTACATCAAATGTTGATGCGGAAACGCCAGGAAATTATCAAAGAGATTGAGGGGAGTCTGGGCCAATCCCTCATTGAAGATAAACAGCGGCGGCTTGAATCTGCACGCGACGTCGGCGATCAAGCCCTCATGGATCTCGATCGCGAGTTGGGCATTTCCTTGATGGAAATGCGCAATCGCCGCCGGCAGGCCATCGATGAAGCGTTAACGAGGCTCAACGAGGGCACCTATGGTATCTGCGCGGAGTGTGGCGTAGAGATCAGTGAGCGAAGATTGGAAGCCGTCCCGTTTGCAAAGCTCTGCGTCGAGTGTCAGTCGAAAGAAGAGCTGCTGGAAAAAATCGAGCGAGAAGAAGATCGCGACTAGGCGGTGCTTCGCGCGATCGATCCTGTTCCTCCCTCACGTAATCCGCATTCCGTCAATCATGATCTTAGCCCGCATTATTCATGAACGTTTCTGCTCCAATCGCGGATTCGCCGCTGCGACAAGCCTGGACGCGGTGGCCCGGTGTCCAGGCAGGCGGGCTCGCCGCTCGGTCGGTCAACATACTGTTTCAAGTATGCCTCCCTCCCTCGCGGCTCCGCGCGCCTGTCTCGCGTGACGACTGCGCGATTTCGCCACGAACCGTCATGAATAATGTGGGCTAGCTCTGCCCTCGTCAGGCGAGGCTAGCGTTCTGTGACCACGCTTGGTAGGCTGCGTCGTCTGTGGGAGTGGGTGTGTTGAAGCCAACGAGTCATCGAGCGGTCGTCTTGGCGAGCGGAGGGCTGGATTCCACCGTCACGGCGGCTATTGCCAAGCAGGAGGGTTGCGAGCTCTTCTTCCTCACGATGGCCTACGGACAACGGCATGCGGTGGAGGTGGAGCGGGCTCGGCAGGTCGCAGCCGCCTTGGGCGTGGCGAATCATCTGGTGATAAATCTGGATCTTCGCGCCATCGGCGGGTCGGCGCTCACCGGCCCGGCGGCAGTGCCCAAGGACCGACCGGGCACCGAGCGTAACCAGACCATTCCTGTCACCTATGTGCCGGGACGCAATCTCATCTTTCTTTCGATTGCGGCAGCGCATGCGGAGGTCGTGGGAGCGTCTCTCATCTATTTTGGCGCGAACGTGCTCGACTATTCCGGCTATCCAGACTGCCGGCCTGAATTCATTCGCGCGTTTGAAGCGGCAGTGAAGGAAGGCACGAAAGCCGGCACGGAAGGGAACCCCCTCCATGTCAAAGCCCCCTTGCTGATGCTGACGAAAGCGGAAATCATCCGGCAAGGGATCGAACTGCATGTCCCGTTTCATCTGACCCATAGTTGTTACGATCCGGTGGGGAACCAGGCTTGTGGGCGATGCGATAGTTGTGTGATCCGGCGGGAGGGATTTGCGAAGGCCGGGGTTATGGATCCCATCACATATGCGATAACCTGAGGACGTTGAAACAGGGGGTCGGCAGCCCTCTCGATGCCCGTGAAGCGTATCTCGTTACTCGTGCGAGACTCGCGAGACATGCGCGAAAAGCGGGACGGGTCGGAAGTGTTATCTTCGCGAGTCGCGCCAATCGCGCACGTCTTGCTTGTCTCGCTCGCGATTCACGAAAGGGCGTCAGCACCAGCTCATTGAACAGTTTAGCATCGAGAAACCATGGGTTCGGCTGACCCGCTCTGGCTCCATACCGAGGCTGCTTTGCGTAGCTCGGAATGGTGATCTCCTCCCACACCTTAAAACACATCTGAAAGTCTTCGGGGATCTGGCTCAGATAACGCCGGAGTTGATTCGCGGTCGGTGGGCGGTAGAACGTCGCATCGTTCCCCACGGTCTTGAACAGTGGCTCCCCCTGGTACTCATACTGGCAATACTCCCCCAGACACTCGTGAACAAACTTATTCTCGGGGTACTGCCGTGTGTAGACCTGGCCTTGCCAGCCTTGATACGTCCAGGGGAGGTGCCGAACCGGATCAAAGGAGAGAGGGACAGGGCCATAGTGACGGGAAATTGTACCGCCCCTCCGGTGGCATCCTCAACGAGGTCCTGTGGGCTGAAATACAACCATTTCCCCGCCTGCGGCCCTTGCACCTTAATTAGCAACCCTCCTACAATACGCCTCCCTGCGAGGCCACTATGCCCTTCACCCTCCATCCCTACCGCCGCTTCCCCATGCACTGCGCCGTCACGCACAACGCTGGCTCGTTCCAATGGCAAGGCACGGTGTGGAATCTCTCATGCATTCTTGTTGGAGGTAAAATGGTTAGGCGTATTGCTATGCTGTCAGCAGTTTTTGTTTTGACAGGCTGTGTCGGCATGATGATTGATTCTGCAATTAGCAAATACGAGGCGACTGCAGATCAGGTGGAGCTAGGGGATAGCAAGGAAAAGGTTTTGGCGATACTCGCTCCGACTCAAGAGGGTGTCCCAAAATCAGCTCGTAAGAACTCAGACAAATATCTCAAGGATGGCGTGAAGGTCGAAATCTATTACATGAGATCAGCGCGACAACCTGATGGGCTGACAACTGATGACGAATTTACCCCATATATTTTCAACGATGGGAGGCTTGTGGGGATTGGATGGCAGGTGTTGGGTGGGCCAAAAACACAGGGACAGGCAACGTCCGATACTTATATTCAAAACACAAACACAACAATTGTGCATTAGTGCCTGACACCGCGCCCAATCAAACGGCCTAGCCTTGCGAGGCAAGGATAGAACCCTAGTTGTATTCAAGCTTGCCTGGTTCGCCTTCAAACTCCCCTGTGCAATGGTATCCATCTCCTTTGATTTGTCGGACCGCGCCAAGAAGATGATCTGGATTAACTTTCCCTGCCTTCATAACGACAATCACGTGCCCCGGGAACGAATCGAAATCCACGTCTACGACCCCCGACACCCGTGTCAATGATTGCGTTAAATCAATCGTGTGGAAAAAGCAGTACCTCCCCCCAAGTCTAATGGCAGCCCGCTGGTGTGCTTCCGTTGCCTCCGTCATGCTCGGGAGCAGCCCATATCCTAGGACACATGTGAGAAAAAGGCTTATTAGGTACGTCATGTTTGTCGCCCCCTCACTAAAACACTACCAGGCTTTTTTCTGATGAATCATTTTGTCCTTCTGCTGTTGCGTCTAGTTACGAACCCACCTACAATACGCCACCTTGCGAGGCTCCTATGCCCTTCGTGCTGCGCCCCTACTGTACTGCCCCACCTAATTTTGGACAGGTCGAGTCTTGTTTCTGACTAACCACTCCGCATAGCACTCGGCTGGCGACTGCATCCCCAAGGCACTGTGCGGGGCCTGGTGATTGTAGTGTTCGATCCACCCCAAGAGTTGACGCGCTACGTCTTCCACCGTTTCGAGACACGCCTGATAGACATAGTCCCGCTTGAAGCTGCCAAAGAACGCCTCGGCCAAACCGTTCGACTGCGGACTCCGCCTGGGAGTGTGGCAGGGGATGAGCCCCATGGCTGGCGCGTTCATTTTGAACCTCCCTTTGTGATATGGTGTGCTCCCGAGTTGAGGCTTCCAAACAACTAACCTGAAGCTGTGATAACCAGCGGTCCTGATTCCATGAAAATCCCGATGACGTCAAGACTTCAGATCGGAGTGTGGTTGCTGGGGCTAGGCCTCCTCGTGGCCTGCGATTCCTCGGAGCCCAAGCTCACAGTTGTGGCTGGCCCTGTGCCGGCCGAGTTCCAAGTGGGCGAAACCACATTCAACGCGAACTGTGCGGCCTGTCATGGGAAACAAGCGGCGGGAACCGACCACGGACCTCCGTTAGTGCATAAGATCTACGAGCCGAACCATCACGGGGATCCGGCCTTCCAACTGGCAGCAGCCAACGGCGTCAGGGCGCACCATTGGGAGTTCGGCGACATGCCGAAAATCGAAGGCGTCACACCAGAGGGTGTCGATCAGATCGTGAAGTATGTGCGGTGGTTGCAGCGCCAGGCGGGCATTCAATAACGGCAGGATGCTGAAAAAGCCCGCCAGCGGCGTTCTCGCTTCGCTCAGAAGCTCAACGTACCGAAGCGTACGCCTCGCCTCTTCGCTCGTTGCGGCCTTGCTGGACGGACTGTTTGAGCATCCTGCTAGGTTCTCCCTTCCTCCCTTTTCCCTCGATAGCCTTGCGATTGGGACTTGATGCGAGCCTCGGACTGATCATACGCCCGCAGAAACTGGTGGAAACGTAGAATGTCCCCGTTTTTCTGTCGACTCCGACGTGGCAGTGCAAGTCTTCAAAGACCCCTAACCTGTTCGACTTCTTGGGCACTGACGCAGTGGGCAGCAAGGCTGCCGGTTATTGAGGGATTTCGAGAGGAATAGACTTCTTGGCTGGTAACCGGTCTCGCACTGCTTCATACTCTCCGAGATGTACTCGCATTAGGCTCTTCCAGAGTTTGCCGTGGTTCGGGACAAAGAAATGGAGCAATTCGTGAACAATGACATAATTTCCAAGTTCACGATCGAGATCCACGAGCTCGGAATTGAAGCTGAGGTTGCCTTGTAGGGAACACGAGGCCCACTTGTTACGCATTGGGCGGACGCTCAATGCGTGGACTTCGATGTCCAGCTTGTCGGCCCATTCCAAGACGTAGCACTTGAATTCTTCCTTATTACGCCAGCCATTCATGTCAGACCTTGGCTTTCTTTTGCAGTATGGTAAAGAGATCATCCACGATGATGGTGACTTTGTTCAAGTCTTCCTCATGAGCCACAATGGCGAACGTGACTTGCTTCCGCAATTCCCGAAGGTCTCTTTCGCTGCGACGCCAGTTGGGATACTGGGCAAACGCCTTTCCGATCTTCTTTCCGATGTCCTCTGCTTGCGGCACACCTTTGTCCCGTAAAGTGGCGAATACGAAAAACGTCACCGTATCGAGTCCTCGCGCCATCTGTTCACGCTTGCGTTGCTCGTCCAGCTCAATTGCAGTAAGGAGCGCTGTCAGTGTTTCCTCAGTGCCGGTCTGACGGTCCTCAAAGCTTTCCTGAACTGCCTTTGCCCGTTCGGCCATGGCGATCAGGAACGGATCATCGCTGTTCTCCTCTGCCGCCTTCTGAATCGCCTTCACCAAGTTAATGATCTTGGTTGCCTTGCCCCCCTGCTGCTGCTTGATGGTTTCAATTGCCTGTGGGTCAAGGCGGACACGAGGCGTCGAGGGCTCCCCGGCAAACAACGCGCCAATGTGTTGCTGGACCAGCTGGTTCGTCTTCTTCTGGAATGCCCGATCAACATAGACCCGCCGGGCGTAGGCATTGCTCACTACCTGGTAGATGGCCGATAATGTCGTGTAGCCGTCGAGGAACGGGCGGAGGAAGGCATCCGGTGAGATGATCTCATAGAGCATCTCAATTTCCTTGTACTGTTTGAAGAACTCCTTCCGTCGGTCCTTGTCACGGAAATGTTCGATCAGGTTATCCACGTCTTTGTCATCGAAGTTCCGTTGCACCAGCCGGAGATAGTCCGGCGCCTTGCTCTCCATCTTGGCTTTGAAGAGCTGCTTGAGCAAGGCGAGGTCTTTGACGATGGCGTTGATTTCTTCGCTGTCGAACGCCAGAGCCTTTTCCAGCTTGTCGAAGATGCCGACGAAATCCAGCACGAAGCCGTGCGGCTTCACCATCTCCTGGGCTTCATTTTCATAGGGGCGATTCACACGGGCGATGGCCTGGAGTAGGGTATGGTCGCGCATGGGCTTGTCGAGATACATCGCATAGAGAATCGGCGCATCAAAGCCGGTCAGCAGTTTTTCGGTCATGATAAGAATCTTGGGAAACTCGCCGAACTTGGTGAAGGCTTTCCGAATCTGCTTTTCTCGCTGCTCGTCCAGATGCCACTTCTTCATGTGGGCAGGATCGTTATTGCTACCGGTGTAAACGATGGCTGAATATTCTGGCGGCAGAATCTTGTCCAGAGCTTCCTTGTAAAAGCTGCAGGCTTCCCTGTCCACCGCGACCAGGAATGCCTTGTAGCCCAGGGGTTCCACATTCGTCCGGTAGTGCCCCGTCACATAGGCGGCCACTTGTTTGATGCGATCCTGCCCTTTGAGGAAGTTTTTGAGATTGACCGCACGGTCGAGGACCTTGTTCAGTTCTTCGATGTCGGCGATCCCCTCCGTCTCGACCAGCGAGAGAAATTCCTGCTCCATTAGCTCATGCGGCACCAGCATCTCGTTCGGCGCTAGGTTGTAGTAGAGCGGCAGCGTCGTACCGTCTTCGATACTCTCGGAGATCGAATACTTGTGCAGGTATCCCTTGTCGTCTTCGCAGCCAAAGGTCTTGAACGTTCCCCGGCCATAGGCCGTTTTATCGATCGGCGTGCCGGTGAATCCGAGGTAGGAGGCGTTCGGCAGTCCGGCCATCAGATAGTTGCCGAGGTCGCCACCGGTCGTCCGATGCGCCTCGTCGATCAGTACATAGATGTTCGACCGTGTATTGAGGTTGGCCGGCATATCACGGAACTTGTGGATCATCGTCACGATCAGGCCTCGATAGTCTTGCTTCAGCAACCGCGTCAGCTCTGCCATCGAATGCGCATGCGCCACGTTGTTCAGCCCGACCGCTGCCAGGTTCTTGAGCATCTGATCTTCAAGTTCGTTCCGGTCAATCATTAAGAGGATGGTCGGCTTGTCGGCCTTGGGCGCTTTGAAGAGCAACTCGGCAGCCTTAATCATCGTATACGTCTTGCCGCTGCCTTGCGTGTGCCAGACGAGGCCGCGGGTTCGTTTCGCATCGAGCGCCCGGTCTACGACACGATCCACGGCCATGGTTTGATGCTGCGCCAGAATGAGTTTCTGAAGCTCCTCCTCCTTCTCAGCGAACAAAATAAAGTCCTTCAGGAAACGCAGCACCATCGGGACAGAACAAAAGCTCTTCACCTTCGCTTCAAGCTGACCCGCCTCCTCGTGTTTCCAGCGAAAGATATTCCGCCTCACAGTGTTCCACGTCACACCGTAGGAAAAGCCGATGGCCTCCGTGGCGGTGAACAACATCTCCGGCACCATGACTTCAGGCGTCTCAAGATGGTAGCGACGAATCTGATCGATCCCGAGCGCAATCGCCTCGTCCTTGTTTGCATTCTTGCATTCGATGACCAGGACGGGAATGCCATTGACGAGGAAGACCACATCCTCTCGCGTCCCAAACCGGCCATTGTGAACGGAGAATTCCTCGGTGACTTCGTACCGGTTACACCAATCCTTTTGAGAGCGGGCGAGATCGCCATAGTCGATCAGAACGAGGTCCAGTTCACGGTTGTCGTCGGAAGAGAAGAAGGTGCGCTGATTGCGGAGGTAGCTGAGGAAGTCGCGGTTGCCGTAGATGTCCGAATGCAGGCGCTGAAGCTCGCCGATCAGCGCCCCTTCCGCCTCTTTGTATTTGGGATTGAACTCGCGGACCTTGGCATGCAGCAGATCGCCGAAGAATAGAGACGCATGACGAGCCCGCTCTTCGGGGGTAGCCGCGTCCGGATCGACCCTGCGCCGCCGCTCGGCTTCGTCTCGCGGCACAATCTTCCAACCGATCTCTTGGGCATAGGCTAAGATACGAGCTTGAACGGTCTTATGCTCACCGGGTAACGGCATAAGGGGCAATGGAGTATGGAAAGAGTGTAACGCGGACCCGAAAGAGTGTAATAACTGGCTCCTTATTACACTCTTTTCCGTGGTTTTACACTCTTTCTCCAGCGGGCAGAGGGTCCGCGACCGAGACAGACAACCAGGCCTTCCTTCTTCAGATCAAATAAGACGCGCCGGATCATATCCCGGCCGACCAGTGGGCAGGCCTTTTCGATATCGGTCAGGCTGAAATCTCTGACAAATCGGTCAATGGCATTCTTCACTGTGTCGGTCTTGCTGCCTCTTCCCTTGCTGACCTTGCCAAACCGGTTCTCGAATTCATCGTAGGCGGCCAAGAGCGTCGAAAGAAAATACTCCGTCCATGGCAGCACATCGTGCTGGCTCTCGTGCCAACCCTGAGATGAAGTATAGAGGGTGTCGTAATACGACTGCTTTGTCTGCTCGATAATCCGTTCAAGGCTCACGTAGCGACCGACTTCATAGCCATGTTGATAGAGAAGAAGCAGCGCGATCAATCGGGCCAACCGTCCGTTGCCATCGAGGAAGGGATGGATGCAGAGGAAATCCAGCACGTAGAACGGGATGAGCAGGAGTGGGTCCCACTCGTGTGCTCCTTCGAGTTCATTGATTCGTGCATGTACGCTCCGCATGGCCTCGTCAGTCAGATGGGGCGCAACAGGGGTAAATCGGATGCGCTTCGTGCCATCGGGCAGGGTCTCGGAAATTTCGTTCGACGCGGATTTCCACTTTCCACCATCCACGCCGGCATATTTCATCAAATCACGATGAAGTTGCAGCACCACACGCTCGGTAAATGGTATGTGCTCGTGACTCTGGTGGATCGTGTTGAGCACGTCGCGATAGCCGGCAATCTCCGCCTCGGATCGATTGGCAGGCTTGACCTTCTCTTCCACGATGGCGCGCAGCCGCTTATCGTCCGCCACGATGCCTTCGATGCGGTTCGAAGACTCCGTGCTTTGGATCAACGCCACTTGGCGGAGATTTTCCAGCATCTCCGGCGCTTGCTTCTTGTAGAGATCCTGCCGCCCCTTGTGCTCGCCGAGCTTCCGAATCATGGTAATGACCCGCTGAGGAACAACGAGCTTATCGAGGTATACTGGGCCGAATGACTTCATAACGCCACGGCTTCCTGTTCGAGAAACGACAGATCCAGATCGTGAACGCGAATCTGTGCGGTCATGAGTTGGTGGAGAAGGGTGTGGAGGAGGTCGGTCAATGTTTGTCTCTTTCGAATATGTACCTGCTCCTTCTGTTCCAACGCAGCAAACATATCCGCGATCTCGCGCTGCTCTTCTCGCGAAGGCATCGGGACCGGATATGTTTTCAGATAACCGCAAGTAAGAGCGCCTTTGGTGCTTCCCCCAGCCTGACTCACCGAACGCAAATGTTGATAGCGCGTTTGGAAATACCAGAGAGCAAATTCTGGAACGGTATCGAGAGAGTGAAATTTGGCATAGGCTAAATGTTGACTGATGCAAGTTTCAAACGATATCAAAGCTGAGTTGCCGAGCGTCTTTCCTTGGCCAGTAATGGCGATAAGAAGGCTTCCTGGTTTCACGCGAGGAAGGTGGCACTCTTTTTCCGCAAGTTCTGTAACAAACTCATCAGCCTCGGTGATGAATCGCTCATGGATTTTTGCGCTCGTTAGCCATGGTATGGAACCTTCTTCCCAATAGCTCACGTTGTCTCGTTTAGGAGTTGAGCCGTTGCCTATCTTTGCGAGAGTTCCCAGCGGCACAACGTTCCAACTTTCCGGCACGGGACCGATCTCGGTTTGCTTTTGCGGTTCTCCGCGGAGGCCTTCGGTGAAGAGCTTGTGCATCAGCGCCTTCTTCAACTCCGTCGTCAGCGCGATGAGCTGCTCCTGCTGCTCAATCGCCCGCTGCACCAGTCCCAACACCGATGCAATCTTCCGCTGCTCGGGGAGGGGCGGAAGTGGGGCTTCAATGCGGTAGAAGGATTGTGG
>WNFB01002356.1_pt1 | contig 32253 bp, 30 predicted proteins | sample 5400501 | NCBI WGS metagenome assembly WNFB01 (sample SAMN13153341, study PRJNA577476) | soil metagenome | isolation source: 200 cm saprolite under Douglas fir tree site 2 hole 1 | place: USA:California | collected 2015-04-18
GCCATAGTCCACCGTGTAGGCGTTCACGTACATGCCCACGAAGCGGTCGGTGCGGTCTGCATCGAGCCCACGGCTGAAGCCCTGCGCATGTCGCAGTGCCTCAGCGCGGTGCGCCAGACCGTATTCGATGCTCGCCTTCAAGTCGCGGGCAATAGCGCGCATCAGCTCGTCGCCGAGGTCGCGCCTGACCACGTTGCCGCCCAGCGGCAATGGGAGTCGCGTCTCCTGGTACCACCACTCCCCCATGTCCGCCCAGAGGTGCAACCCGCGGTCCGCGAACGTGAGCTGACCCTCGTGAATGAGGAGTCCCGCGTCGGCCTTTCCGGCGGCGACGAACTCTTCGATCTGATCGAATGCGACGACGATATGCCGCGCTGCGGGTTGATAGAGCCGGAGCGTGAGAAAGGCGGTCGTGAGCTCCCCGGGGACGGCGACCAGGCGTCCGGCCAGCGCCGTGCGCGGGTCGGCGGGAGAGGGTTCGCGGGCCACAATGCGCGGGCCGTAGCGATCACCGATGCTGGCCCCGTGGGCGAGCAGGGCATAGCGGTCCGCGAGATATGCGTAGGCGTGCAACGAGACCGCCGTGACCTCGAGCTCACCCGCGAGCGCGCGCCGGTTCAGGCTTTCGATATCGCCGAGCTCGTGGACATAACGACGGCCGCCGGTGTCGATCTTCCCCGCCGCCATCGCCCAGAACATGAAGGCGTCGTCAGCGTCGGGGCTGTGGGCAACGTGGATCGTACGGGAAATAGTTGCCGTCACGAGGTCCTCCGCGGGTTCTGCGCCTGGCGCAGGGCTTCGCTATGGAAATTCGTCAACGCGTCGCGGTGGTCGTCGTACTCGGCCCGCTTGAGCGCCAACTCTGCCTGCTCATGACGCAGGAAATCAGCGTAGGCCCGCTGTTCCTGGGCCGTTTTGCCTTGCGCCTGGTACGCGTGGGCACGGAGTACATAGATGAAGAGGTGATTCAGCACCGCACGCTGAATCGTGTCCGCCTGCGCGAGGGCTGCGGCTGCGTCGCCGCCCGCGAGCTGCAGCAAGCCGACGTGGTAGTGCGCATCGGCGTCGAGGCTGGGTAACTGGGCGTAGGCACCCAGTGCCATCGGGAGAAAGAACTGCACGCTGTCGTTCTTGCCGGCCTCCGCCAGGATCATGACGCGATTGAAGAGGCGGTTGGCGCGCTCCTCGGGAGACATCTGACTGATATCGGGAGCAGGGAGCTGGGAGCGGGGAGCAGATGGTTCGATGACTGCTCCCTGCTCCCTGCTCCCCGCTCCCCCTCCCCGTATCGCTACGACCGTAACCAGCGCACCGAGCGCGGCGCCCGCTATCGCCCACGGGAAACCGGCCCGCCACCCGGTGGCTCCGGCAGTAGCGACGGCGGCTCCGCACTTGTGGCAGAAGCGGGCCGTCGAGGAGAGCTGTGCACCGCAGGCATGACACGTCATTGGGTGGAGAATGTAATGCGAGTGGGCGGGCTGGCGGGCCGCTTGAAAGCCGGTAGAGTAGGGGCCCATGGCGAGCACCGACTACGGGAAGCACATGGGGGAGCTGAAGCGCGGCGAGCAACGCTGGGACGTCTATCTCGAGGGCCAGCCTGATACCTCGCTCGGCGCGGTACGCGGGCGGATTCACTTCGTGAGTGGCCAGTTGCACAAGGTGACGGGATGGATCTTCCTCGAATGGCAGGAGAAGGATATTCAGGTGCGGTTCGGGGAGTTTTCGGCGGTCGAATTGTTGCACTTCGTGGAAGCGCTGTAGGGCCCGTGCTGCACATTCGTGCGAACAGTTTGCACATTTCAACACGACTAGCGGTCCGTCAGTCGGTTTTTTCTGCAGTTCGTGCACGGATTTCTTGACATCCCCCCGGTTCGCCCTCTAGCTTCCCCGTATGGCCCGCCGCTTGCAAAGCGTCTTATCGACTCGGGAAGGAGACCCTATTCAATGACAGCAACGCTGGAACCGACCGTCGGCGCCGGTGCGAAAGCGTCCACCGGCACGTCGCCGGCGGATGTGATTCGCCGCGCCAAGGAAGCAGGAGTGCAGGTCGTGGACGTGCGCTTCACCGATCTGCCCGGCACCTGGCAGCATTTCTCGATTCCGTTGAAGGAGCTCGAGGAAGACACATTCACCGACGGTTTGGGATTTGACGGCTCGTCGATCCGCGGCTTTCAGGCGATCAACGAAAGCGACATGCTGCTGCTGCCGGATCCGAGCAGCGCGTTCGTCGATCCCTGTCTGCAAGTGCCGACGCTCTCGCTCACCTGCGACATCGTCGACCCGATCACCCGCGAGCCCTACTCGCGCGATCCGCGGTATGTGGCGCGTAAGGCCGAAGCGTTTTTGAAGAAAAGCGGCGTCGCCACGACAGCCTATTTCGGGCCCGAGGCGGAGTTCTACATCTTCAACTCCGTGCGCTTCGACCAGAACGCGCACGAGGGCTACTACCACATCGATTCGGAGGAAGGCATCTGGAACTCCGGCACGAACGGCACGCCCAACCTGGGCCACCGGCCGCGTCACAAGGAGGGCTACTTCCCGGTGCCGCCGACCGACCGGCTGCAGGACCTGCGCTCCAAGATCATGCTGGCGATGATCGCGGCGGGCATCGAGGTGGAAGTCCACCACCACGAGGTGGGGACGGCCGGCCAGACCGAGATCGACATGCGCTACAGCACGCTGACCCGCATGGCCGATCAGATCATGATGTACAAGTACATCGTCAAAAACGTGTGCTACCAGAACGGCTACACGGCGACGTTCATGCCCAAGCCGATGTTCGGCGACAACGGCTCGGGGATGCACGTGCACATGAGCCTGTGGAACGGGACGAACAACCTGTTCTTCGACAAGAACGGCTACGCGCTGATCTCCGAGTCCGCGCGCTGGTACATCGGCGGGCTGATCAAGCACGCCGCGGCGCTGCTCGCCTTTGCGGCTCCGACGACGAACAGCTACCGGCGGCTGGTGCCGGGCTATGAAGCACCGATCAACCTGATCTACTCGCAGCGCAACCGGTCGGCGATCTGCCGCATCCCGATGTATTCGACGTCGCCGAAGGCAAAGCGGCTCGAGTTCCGGGCGCCCGATCCGTCGGCCAACCCGTACCTGACGTTTGCCGCGCTGTTGATGGCTGGGTTGGATGGCATCAAGAACAAGATCGAGCCGCCCAAGCCGATGGACGTGGATTTGTACGAGCTCGAGCCGGCGGAGCGGAAGCACGTGAAGAACACGCCGGGAAGCCTGCAGGAATCGTTGGCGGCGCTGGAGGCCGACCATGCCTTCCTGCTCGACGGTGGCGTCTTCACGCAAGATCTCATCGACGTCTGGCTCACGATGAAGCGGGCCAAGGATGTCGACGCGGTCGCACTCAGGCCGCACCCGTATGAGTTCTTCCTGTATTACGACGCCTGAACGAAAACGGCGGTAGGAGCGTGAGGGGGCGGTAGGCGGCGGTACACCTACCGCCCCCTTACCGCCTCTCTACCGCCCCTTCTCTCTCTATGACAACCAAACGCGAAATCCTCGACGCCGCCAAGAAGCAAGACGTGAGCTCGCTCCGTCTGCAATTCACCGACATTCTCGGCGTCAACAAGAATGTCGAGGTACCCCAGAGCCAGTTCGAGAAGGCGCTCGAGGGCGACATCATGTTCGACGGTTCGTCGATCGAAGGCTTCGTCCGGATCGAGGAGTCGGACATGGTGCTGCGCCCCGATCTGGACACGTTCCGCGTGCTGCCCAGCGGGGACGCGGCAGGCAAGGTCGCCCGGGTGATCTGCGACATCTACAATCCGGACGGCTCGGCCTTCGCCGGCTGCACGCGCCAGGCGCTGCAGCGCCAGATCGCGAAAGCGAAGGCTCTCGGCTACGAGATGATGGCCGGTGTAGAGGCCGAGTTCTTCATCTTCCAATTGGATTCGGAAGGTGAGCCGACCACGGTGACGCACGATCGCGGCGGCTATTTCGACCAGACACCGGTCGATCGTGCCGAGGAGATTCGCCGCCTGATCGTGAAGGATCTCGTCGCCATGGGATTCGAAGTCGAAGCGGGGCACCACGAGGTGGCGCCCGGGCAGCACGAGATCGACTTCCGCTACGCCGAGGCCCTCGAGACGGCCGACAACCTCGCCACGTTTCGATTCGTAGTGCGCAACGTCGCATACCGGCACGGGTTTCTCGCGACGTTCATGCCCAAACCGATCTTTGGCCAGAACGGCTCGGGGATGCACACCCACCAGTCGCTGTTCCGGAAAGGGGCGAACGCGTTCCACGATGCCAAGGCGAAGTGGGAGCTGTCTCCGGTAGCGCTGAACTATATCGCGGGACTGCTGAAGCACGCCCGCGGCTTCTGCGCGGTCACGAATCCGCTCGTGAACAGCTACAAGCGGCTGGTCCCGGGTTACGAGGCCCCGACCAACGTGGCGTGGTCGATGCGCAACCGGTCCCCGCTGGTGCGCATCCCGGACCGCCGCGGCATCGGCACTCGCTGCGAGCTGCGAATGCCCGATCCATCGGCGAATCCGTACCTGGCCCTGGCAGTACAGCTCGCGGCCGGGCTGGACGGCGTCGAGCGCAAGCTCACCCCGCCCGATCCGGTGAACAAGAACATCTTCGAGATGAGCTTCCGCGAGCGGCGGAAGTACCGGATCGACGAGCTGCCGCGCGATCTCCACGAGGCGTTGGACATGCTCGACAAGGACGACGTGATCCGCGACGCGCTGGGGCCGCACATCTACGAGCGGTTCGTGGAGGCCAAGCGTGAGGAATGGCAGGAGTACATCGGCCGCGTGAGCGAATGGGAGGTGGAACGCTACCTGGCCCAGTACTGAACGTCGCACCCCTCTCCCTTTCCGCCCCCATCTGGACCCCTTCCCCTCCTGGCATAGTGTATGCACATTAGTGCATATAATGCACACCTTGCCATACACTCCCACGCAGCTCATCCGTACTGTGGTGCATGGTGTACACACAAGTGTGCAAATTATGCACGAATTCACTGACACCGCGTAACCACTGAGGGGGACATGGACGCCAACACCGTTGCCATCAACTTCGTTTGGACGCTGGTCGCTGGTTTCCTCGTGATGTTCATGCAGGCCGGCTTCGCGCTGGTCGAGACCGGCTTCACGCGCGCGAAGAACGCCGCGCACACCATGACGATGAACTTCATGGTGTATGGCATCGCGATGTTGGCCTACTGGGCCGTGGGCTTCGCCCTGCAGGCAGGGGGCGTCGGGCCGCTCGGCACGCTGGGCGGCTACGATCAGCTGTCGCACGAAGTCTCGGTGACAATCGGCGGGAAGACGTGGGGCCTGTTCGGCGGAACCGGGTTCTTCCTCACCGGGGTCGCCTACACCGCGCCGGTCTTCGCCTACTTCCTGTTCCAGATGGTCTTCATGGACACCGCGGCCACGATCCCGACGGGGGCGCTGGCTGAGCGGTGGAGGTTCGTCGCGTTCGCCGTGTTCAGCGTGTTCGTCGGCGCCTTCATTTATCCGATCTACGCCAACTGGACTTGGGGCGGCGGCTGGCTCGCCATGCTCGGCAAGAACCTCGGGCTGGGCCACGGCCACGTCGACTTCGCGGGATCGTCCGTGGTACACATGACGGGCGGTGTCATGGCGTTCATCACCGCGATACTCCTGGGCCCGCGGCGCGGGAAGTACAACGCCAACGGGACCGCGAACGCCATCCCCGGCCACAACATCCCGATGGCGTTGGTCGGCACCTTCATCCTCGCCTTCGGGTGGTTCGGGTTCAACGCCGGATCGACGCTGGCGGGCTCTGACCTGCGCATCGGGGTCATCGCGACGAACACGATGCTGGCTGGGGCGGCTGGAGGTATCACGGCGATGATTTACGTGTGGCGCAGGTACGGCAAGCCCGACCCGTCGATGCTCGCGAACGGGACGCTCGCCGGACTCGTCGCCATCACCGCGCCGTGCGCGTTCGTAACGGCCCCCGCCGCCGTCTTGATCGGCGGGGTGGCGGGAGTGCTCGTCTGCGTGGCGGTGCTGTTCATCGAGCGCTCGCTGAAGATCGATGATCCCGTGGGCGCCATCTCGGTGCACGGGGTGTGCGGCTTGTGGGGGATTCTGTCGGTCGGCTTGCTCGCCGACGGTACCTACGGCGCCGGCTGGAACGGCGTCGACGGGGCGGTGCGCGGGTTGTTTTACGGCGACGCTTCGCAGCTCCTTGCCCAGCTGGTGGGCGGCGTGACCAACTTCGTCGCCGTTGGCGCGATGGCGTTCGTCGCGTACAAGGTCACCGGCCTAGTGGTGGGCGGCCATCGCGTCTCCGCTGCAGTTGAGGAGCTCGGGCTCGACGTGCCGGAGATGGGTGTGGAAGGGTACACCCGCACGCCGGAAGCTGCGACGGTCGTCGTCATGGACGAGCAGCGTGTGTCTGTGCCCGCCGAACCGGCGTTCGAACCCCAGCCGGAGCCGATCTGATGCGCCCCGTCGCACTGGCCGGCCTGCTGCTCGTGACGCCATCGCTGGCGGCGCAAACGCCTCCACCGCTCAAGCTCAGCGGCTGGGCCGAGGCGTCCTACGTCTACTCCCGGCACAGCGCTGGGGATACGATCATCGTGGGGCGGCTATACGATCGTCTGCAGAACCGGTTTACCCTGAACGCGTTCGGCGTCGTGCTGGACAAGCCGTATGACCCGGCGAAGCGCAGCGCGGGATTCCACACCGAGGTCCTGTTCGGCCAGAACGCCACTGTGATCAAGTCCGGGGGAGGGGCGCTCGACCTCGGCACCCAGGCCGATATCCCGCACCTCTACGTCACCCTGAACCTCCCAACCGCGAATGGGAGCGGCGTGCAGTTCAAGGCGGGGCGCATGCCCACACTGCTCGGTCTGGAGGTGATCGAGACCGCCGGCAACACGAACTGGTCGGAGGGAAACCAGTTCATCTACGTCGAGAACTTCACCGCGGTGGGCGTGAGCGTCGAAACGAAGCTCAACAAGCACCTCGACGTGCAGCTCCGGGTGATCAACGGATGGGACCAGGTTTCGGACAACAACAAACGCAAGTCACTGATGGGACGTGTCGGGATCTCACCCGATACGCTCACCTCGGTAGGGATCGTTGGGTTCTGGGGCCCGGAAGAGGCCGGCAACGACAACGCGAATCGCTACGGCGTCGACGCACTGATTTGGCGGAAGCTGGGCACGACGCAATTCTGGCTACAGGGTGACTACGGCCGCGAGCAGGCAAACGCTGCCTTGCCGACCCCCACCCAGGATGCCAAATGGTGGGCAATCGGCGGCTGGGTGACGTACGACGTCAGCACGTCGGTCGGGCTGGCGTTGCGGGGCGACTACGTGAACGACGTGAACGGCGCGCGCACCAGCGGGGCGATGGGCTTTCCTGCGAACACCGGGCAGAAGTTTGGCAGCGCGACGGCCACGTTGAACATCCGGGCGTGGCCGAGCGCTATCGTCCGGCCCGAGCTGAGGTACGATCGATCCACGTTGGCCGCTTTCGACGCCAAGAAGGATCAAGTCAGCATCGCGCTAGGCGTGGCGTACTTGTACTGACGCCGGGTCTGTAGCCTCACTGCCGCACGGCCGCTCTGGCCGTGCGGTGTATATCTTTTGACGTTACCCGATGACACTGGTTCGCATGTTGGCCCTGATCGCCGGGGTGACCTCGGCGTGCGACGTCCTGCCGCGGCCGGGCGACACGCAAGGAGTGCAGCAGGCGGCACGGTGGGAGCAGCACGGCCGCATCCTCGTTGAGCCCGATCCGCGCTATACGATCGTCCACCTGCGCGTCGACACCAACGTCGCCCTGCGCCATGACGTACTGCTCGCGCGGTTCGATTTCGATCCGAGTGAGGGGCTGGGTGACGAGTACGCACTGACCGTCGCGCTCGATCTCGGCGACGCACGACAGCTCTCAGCCGATCATCGCTATTCCCTGGGTGACTCCATTCCCGCATGGGGAACGGTCACGTGCTTGTGCCGGCCGTTGCGGCCGGATTCCGTGCGCGGAACGTACATGATGCAGACGCGTGGCATGCGGCAAATCGCCGGACGCATCGATGCGACGCTGTATTTCACCGCGTGGGACGATCCGACCAGGCACGCCACGTATCGACTGCGGCAGCGGATTCACGGAGTCAGACCCTAATGGCGGTTTGGCGGTTGGGCGGTTTGACGGTTGGTATGGTTACGTTGCTAACCGCCCAACCGCTTAACCGCCTAACGGCCCAAACAGATGGCCCGCAGACGATCGACACGATCATCATCGAGAACGGCAACGTCTTCGACCATGAGGACGGCGCGCCCAATTGGGTGGCGCATCTAGCGAACGGGTTGCACATGCGGACGCGGCAGTGGGTGATCCGGCGGCGTCTGCTGCTGAACCGTGGCGACGTCTTCGATCGCGCGCGCATGGAGGAAAGCGAGCGCTCGCTGCGAACCCTCGGCGTGTTTCGCTCGGTGCGGGTGGACACGGTCCGCTCCCAACCGGACGGGAAGCTCGCGATCCGGGCCGTTACCTCGGATGGGTGGAGCACGCAGCCCCAGGCGAGCTTTACGAGCGCGGGCGGCGACAATACGTGGGACGTCGGCTTCACCGAACGAAATTTTCTCGGCACGGCCACGGAGCTGTCGGTGCTGTACGGCCGCAATCCGGACCGTCACCGTCTCGACTTCGTGTTCATCAATCCGCAGTTCTTCGGCCGCCGTACGTCGCTCGACCTGCGTTACAGCGCTCTCTCCGACGGACATCACGGCGAATGGCACTTCGGGCTGCCGTTTCACGAGACCGCGGCGCCGCATTCGATCGAGACATACGGTGAGCTGGCTCAGCAGCGGGTACTGCGGTTTCGCGACGATGTGCTGCAAGACAGCACGCGCCATCACCTGTTGCGCGTGGGGTTGGTCGGAGGAATCGCCGTGTCCCCGACAAGCCACCATTACACGCGGCTGTGGGGCGGGTGGGAGTGGCGCCGCGAGGACTTTTCCCTGAGCGATACCGCACGGGTGCCCTATTCGGTCTTTACGACCGTGCGGGGAGGCATCGAGATCGGGTCGGTGCGTTTCCGGGTGTTAGAGCAGTTCAATTCCTATGCGCGCCGCGAAGACGTCGACTTGTCCCCCACGCTCCGGGTGGGCGTCGTGTTGCAGTCGGGTGTGGGATACGAGGTCAGTGGACAGACGTCAGCGGTCTGGAAGCGTGGATTTGCGCTGTTGCGCGTGGCGGCGAATGGGTTGGACACGACGCGAACCCAGGCGCAGGTCACGGTCGTGAGCCAGGACATTCGGCGCCACACGCTCATCGCGCACGCCGAGGGCGGGGTGGTGACCCACCCCAAGCCCGGAGCGGAGTTCGATCCGTGGGTCGACCAGCGCGGGCCCAGATTATTCGGGGTCCACGCCTTCACCGGCACGCGCACGACGTGGTTCGTGTTCGAGGACCGTATTCTCGTCGCCGACGACATTCTGGGGTTGATGGCGTTGGGCCTCGCGCCGTTCCTCGATTACGGTGGCGCGTGGTATGACGACGAAGCGGCACGACAGGGTGGAGATGCGGGACTGTCGGTGCGCTTCGGTCCGACGCGGGCGGTGCGCGGCCAAGCGGCGGAGCTGGCGTTCGGGTACCGGTTCGGGCAGGGCATGAAGGGGAAGCGCTGGGCGTTCACGTTGCGGAAAGGCTTCTCGTTCTAAAGGGGCAGCATGATGACGCACGTCGACTGGATCGGCTGGCTGGCGACCGCCGTCTTCTTGGTCTCGTATTTCACCAAAGGGCCTACCGGGTTGCGCCGAGTGCAGGGCGTCGCCGCCGGTCTGTGGGCGTTGTATGGCGTGCTGATCCACTCGCTCCCCGTCATCGTGGCGAATATCCTTGTCGCGAGCGTCGCGGTTGCGTCGTCGTTCAGGAAGCCTTCGGCTTTGACTTCTCCTCCATGAGCGCCATCGGGTTGTTGTCGGGGTCGTGAAAGAACGCCATCCATAAGTCGTACTCGGCCGCTGCGTGCACGCGATGCGGCTTGTCCACGAATTTGACTCCGCGCTCGACGAGGGTGCGATGCACCCGCTCGATGTCCGTGACCCGCAAATAGAGCACCGAGCCTGGATGGTCCTGTTCGGGCTTCTCCGGCGGGGAGAGCATCAAGCGCACCGAGCCCACCTGAAAAAACGCGAGCGACGGCGGTGCCTGAAACAACAACGGCAGGCCGAGCGTGTCGCGGTGGAACTTCACGGCGCGATCCAGATCGTGGACGACGTTGGTCACCTGTGCGAGCTCCATTGCTCCTCCCGGAGAAATTGGCTATCGGAAGACGATCAACGGGTGCTTGCTCGTGCCGCCGACTTGATGGAGCAGGCCCTTTTGGTGAGCTTTTGACGGCCTGGCGCCGTAGCCAAGTGGTAAGGCAGAGGTCTGCAAAACCTCGATTCGTCGGTTCGATTCCGACCGGCGCCTCTAATCAGCGCTCCGACAGGCCATCGTGAATCTGGTCGTCCACCGTTAGGCATGGCGTCCCGCGCGTTGAGGCGCTACTCGCCGTCGGTTACACCGCAGCGGGGTGACGATCGAGACAGCAAACGTCGAACTGGATCCCAGGCAGCTCGAAGCGCACACATTGACCCAGCCTAGCACCTCGCGGACCTTCCGCCCCAGCACCAGGGGCGTGAAGGGTTGCGGGCTCGGTGGCGACGCTCATGCGACCTGTTGCGCCACCGCGCCACTGGCGGGCCCCGGGTCAACTCGCAACCTTTCTCTCGGCGGATGGGCGCACGATCGGAGTGCCGATGGGCCCAGCGGCTTTACCTGGGTGCTAGGCCGTGAGCGAGAAGTCCCCGTCGCCTCCGCCACCGGAAACCGAGCAAGCCGTCGAGGGTTACCTGCGGCATGCCGGTCGTGAGTTTCTCGTGGCGCTTCACACCACGCTGCGCTCCCTCAAGCTGTACCCGCTCGAGAATGCCCAAGTCCAGAAGGCGCTCGACGACCTCGTCGCAACCAGCACGAACATTGTAAATGCACAGGGCCAGCTCGACGTCCAGGTCGAGGCCGAGTTCATTTTTGTGAACGGGGCGCGTCTGCGACTCGAGCTCAACAGCTTCGCCTTCTTCTCACACGTCTTTGGCGTGTTCCGGCACTGCGGCATCGGTGCGATCCGCATCCGCGAGCTCGTCGGCCGCCCGGAGCTGCAACTGCTCGTCGGGCTGCTGGTCTCCCATGTGTCCAGAAAAGCCGATGCCGACACGGCGGTGGAGCTTGGCCGGAAACTCCAGGAAGCTGGCGTGACCGGGATTACCGTAGAGCCGCGTCACGCGCACGACTCGGTCGCAGGCGCTCCGGACGAAACGGGACGTAAAGAGGCCGCCAAGCGCACGTACGCGCGCTCCGTGGCGGTGACCAAGGAGGTAATCGACGGCGTCCGCCTGGGGCGTGCGACCAGCATCAAGAAAGTCAAGCGCGTCGTGCAAGGGATCGTGGACCAGGTGCTGCACGACGAGGCATCGCTTATCGGGCTCACCACCTTGCGCGACTACGACGAATACACGTTTACGCATTCGGTGAACGTGTGCACCTTCGCCGTGGCCCTGGGCCGGAAGCTCGGTCTCACCAAGGTCCAGCTCTGCGACCTCGGGTTGGCCGCGCTCCTCCACGACGTCGGCAAGGCCCGCGTCCCGCTCGACGTGCTGAACAAGGAAGGGAAGTTCAGCGAGGACGACTGGCGCCTCATGGTGGCCCACCCCTGGCTCGGCGTGCTTACCCTCTTCGGGCTGCGGGGGTCTGGGGAAGTCCCCTACCGGCCGATGATCCCCACATACGAGCATCACATGAAGCTGGACCTGACGGGCTACCCCAAGTCGATTCGGCCGCGCCAACTCTCCATCCTGTCGAAGATCATCGCCGTGGTCGACTCGTTCGACGCAGCGACCAGCCGCCGCTCGTATCGCACGGCGCCGATCCTGCCGGACCAGGTGCTGCGAGAGATGTGGCAGGATCGCTGGCGCGGCCACGATCCTGTGGTAGTCAAGGCATTCATCAGCTTGCTCGGGATCTACCCGGTCGGGACGTGTGTGATTCTCGACACCCATGAGCTCGGGATCGTCCACGCCGTCAACCCCGACCCGACCCAGATCCACCGGCCACTGGTGCGCGTCGTGGCCGCGCCCGATGGAGTCCTCCAATCGCCCGGGTCTGTCGTCGACCTGGCTGAACGAGATGAGCACGGTGCCTTCCTGCGCACCATCACCAAAGTGACTGACCCGCAGAAATTCGGTCTCAAGGTCAGCGACTACTTCGTGTGAGGTGGGGCGCAATTGGGGCACACGTCGCATTAGTTGATCGCAGACCGGCACAGCGTCTCAGAAGGTCGATCGGCACTGGTGAAGCGCAACGCAACAAGATAGAGTAGTGCGCAGGCGCTCCTGGGCTACTGCAAAACCTCGATTCGTCGGTTCGATTCCGACCGGCGCCTCTCCTCCTTAGTGAACCTTCCGCCCCGGATGTGCTGGCGGTTCTGATGTAGCACGAGCCCGTCCGGCCGGAACGTCAGCTGGGCGTCGACCACCTTCAGAAAGAACGTCGAGTCCGATTCGGCAAAGATCGGAAACCGAGGCTGCGCGGTTGCCTGGGCGAACAGGTGCGCGGCCTCGCGCGTGAGGACGATGTGGAACGTGGGCTCGAGCTCGTAGTCTCCCACATATCGCTGCAGTACCAGTGAATCGACGGCGACTTCGGTGTGCTTCTGCGGCGGGGGCGGGGGCGTGAGCGGGAACGTCTCGTCCAGCAGGTGAAAGCCGATGTCATCGACGTTTTCGTTGCCGTTATTGCAGAGCACGACCACCCCGATGTGGCGCGCCGGATCGAAGCCGATGAAGCTGCGATAGCCGCCCGTCCCCCCGTTGTGCCACACGATCTTCCCGGCCGGCCGCGACGATACGTGCCAGGCGAGACCGATCTTGAGGTTCGGGTTATCGGTCGCGTGCCGCTCGGCATGCGTCAGCTGGTAGCCGGCCAGGAACGCGTACATCTGCTGGACGCTGTAGTCGGCGTACGGATTCATCGAATCGCGCGGCGTAAAGTTCGATGGCATGCGCGGCAGACCGGACGACTGCGTCGCCAGGTCGAATAGCGTGATCTGGCGCCCGTTGCGCGAAGGGATGTGCGCCGAGGTCGGGAGGTACCTCGCGACCGGATCGTCGAGCCGTACCTCTCCCCGGCTCATCATGTCCGCGAGGATCGACGCGGTGAAGACCTTGGTGATGGAGCCGATCTCGAAGACATCGTCCGCGCCGACACCCACCGCGACCAGGCGCCTTCCCCTGTCCAGCAGTCCGACGACCATTCCCTCTCCGTGCTTGCCGGTATCGGGAAGGGCAGTTACGCGTGACCGCAGTAAGTCTAGGACGGCGGAGTCGGATGGGAGCGCCTGCTGAAGAGTGATGGCCAGCGCGAGGGAAGCGATGAAATGCATGCGGGAATTTAGTATCTTCTCGCGCGCGTGCTCGTCCCCAAGCTGGTCACGACACTCCAGGGCTACAACCGGGAGCAATTCACCCGGGACCTGATCGCCGGCGTCATCGTCGGCATCGTTGCGCTGCCGCTCGCGATCGCCTTCGCCATCGCGAGCGGGCTCAGCCCCGAGCGTGGGCTTTACACCGCTATCGTCGCCGGTTTTCTGATCTCGCTGCTGGGCGGCTCACGCGTCCAGATCGGCGGGCCGACCGGCGCGTTTGTCGTGATCGTGTCGGGGATCGTCCAACAGCACGGCGTCGATGGACTCGTCGTAGCCACGCTCATGGCCGGCTTCATTCTCGTCGCGTTCGGGCTATTGCGGCTCGGCGGCGCGATCAAGTTCATCCCGTACCCTGTCACGATCGGATTCACGAGCGGCATCGCGCTGATCATCTTCTCGAGCCAGATCCGCGACCTGCTCGGCCTCGAGATGTCGTCGGTTCCCTCTGCGTTCCTGCCGAAGTGGGACGCCTACGTCCACGCCTTCGATTCGGTGAATCCGTGGGCCCTCGTGCTCGCGGTTGCCGCGCTCGCGATCATTGTCGTGTGGCCGAGGATTTCGACGCGCATCCCGGGCCCTTTTGTGGCGCTGATCGCGACCACGCTCCTCGCGCAGCTCCTGCACCTGCCGGTCGAGACGATCGGCGCGCGGTTCGGCGCGATCCACGCCGGACTGCCCAGGCCCGCGATCCCGCACCTCTCACTGGGAATCATCGGCGCGCTCGCCGGCCCGGCCTTCACGATCGCGCTGCTCGCCGCGATCGAGTCGCTGCTGTCGGCGGTCGTGGCGGATGGGATGATCGGCGGGCGCCATCGCTCCAACATGGAGCTGGTGGCCCAGGGAGTCGCGAACATCGCGTCACCGCTGTTCGGCGGGATGCCGGCGACCGGGGCGATTGCCCGGACGGCGACGAACGTGAAGAACGGTGGGCGGACGCCGGTCGCCGGGATGACGCATGCGGTCACGCTGCTGCTGATCACGCTTTTCTTCGGCCGGTGGGCCGGTCTCATCCCGCTCGCGACGCTGGCGGCGATCCTCGTCGTTGTCGCCTTCCACATGAGCGAGTGGCGGACGTTCGTGTCGGAGTTCCGTGCCCCGAAGAGCGACGTCGCCGTGTTGCTCACGACGTTTCTCCTGACCGTTCTGGTGGACCTGACGGTCGCTATCGAGGTCGGGATGGTGCTCGCCGCTTTCCTCTTTATGCGCCGCATGGCGGAAGTGACGAACATCAGCGTGTTGACGCACGAATTCACCGACCCGGTCGACGATTTCGAGCACGACCCCAACGCCGTCCGCAGTCGCGTGATCCCCGAGGGCGTCCAGGTCTACGAGATCACCGGGCCGTTCTTCTTCGGCGCCGCCGAAATGTTCAAGGATCGGGTGGGGCGCATTGCCGGGAAGCCGAAGGTATTGATCGTGCGGATGCGCCACGTGCCGGCGATCGACTCGACGGGCCTGCACGCGCTGCGGGATCTCGCGCACCGCAGCCAGCGGGAGGGGACGTTGGTGATTCTCTCGGACGTCCATGCCCAGCCGGTGGTCGCGCTGGAGCGTTCGGGGTTCTACGACGAGCTCGGCGAGGACAACATCCACGGCAACATCGATGACGCGCTCAACCGTGCCCGAGCTCACCTTGGTTTGCCGGAGGAGCCGCGCCCCGGCTTCGCGACGCCCACCGTTGCGCGCGAATCGGCAAGCCTAACGCCGCTGGACTGACCATCGTCCCGACTGGGTCTCGCCCGAGGGCAATCGGGTCGTGTAGGTGCCCGTGATCGTATTCCCGCTCAGCTCCCCGGTGAACGCGGTGAGGAGCCGCTCACCCGTTTGTGGATCAGCGTAGGGATCGAGCGTGCCACTCACGTGCCCGCGCTCCACACGCACGAATCGAATCGTGAGTACCGTGGATGCCGGTGCCTGGCCGCTGCCTGCGACGTTTGGTTGGGTCCACGGCACCAAGGCCCGACCCCACGCTCGCGGGATCATGACGACGTCGCCGAACGCGGAGTCGCCGGCCGCGCAGAGCGTGAAGCTGATGCTGCCGCTGCGACCTGATTCCGCGCTGCTGTACTCGCCGGCCCATTCTCCGGTGAGGGCACCGACGTCAGCTGATGCTCCGACGAGCGGAACCGGAGCTCGAGCGGCGCCGCACGCCGTGAGCGTCAGCATGAGGAGCGTGGATAGAGCAGGGGAGCGAAACATGGTCCGCCTCGCGGTAAGGGTACGCGCTGTTACGCGCGACGGCGGCGCGCTGCGGCTCCTAAGATACTTGCAGGTCTGCGAGTCGTAAGGGAGCTTAGCTCCCCATGTTGCGCCGCCAGCTCGGGCTCCTCGCCGTCACCGCACTCGTCGTCGGTGAAGTTGTGGCCATCGGAATTTTTCTGACGCCCGCGGGGATGGCTCGATCGCTGGGCTCGCCTTTTTGGCTGCTGATCGTCTGGCTGCTCATGGGTGTCATGGCGCTGAGCGGCGCGCTCTGTTATGGCGAGCTCGCAGCGCGGTCGCCCGAAGCGGGCGGCGGGTACGTCTATCTGCGCGAGGCCTTTGGTCCGGCGGTCGCATTCCTGTACGGCTGGAAATGCCTGCTCGTCATGGATCCCGGCATCACGGCGGCACTCGCGGCAGGACTGGCGAGCTACGTTGGCTACGCGCTGGGCCTTTCCGGAGTGTGGCTCAAAGTCATCGCCATCGGGTCAATCCTGGCGATCGCGGCGGTGAACATCGCGGGCCTGCGGCTCGGTTCCGGACTCATGCAGGGACTTACCGCCCTGAAGCTCGGCGCGCTGGCACTCATCGCCGTTCTGGCGTTCGCATTGCACGCGGGAAGCTGGTCGAACTTCATCCCCTTCGTCGCGCAGCACCCCGGCTCGGATCCGCTGCCTGGCGCGTTCGCTCCCGCCCTTGTGGGCGCGTTCTTTGCTTTCGGCGGTTGGTGGGAAATCAGCAAGCTCGCGGGCGAAGCCCGCCCCGGGCCCTCGCCCTTGGCGTTGCGATCGTGACCGTCATCTACGTCGTCACGAGCGCGGTATTTCTCTATCTCGTCCCGCTGGAACGCGTGACGTCCGGGGAGACGTTCGCGGCACAAGCCGGCGAGCTGTTGTTTGGGCCCGCGGGCGGCCGCGTCTTCGCGTGGATCGTGATTATCGCAGTGCTCGGCAGTCTGCTCGGGCTCCTCATGGCACTGCCGCGCGTCTACTACGCGATGGCGAGCGACGGCGTGTTTTTCAAGGCGGTCGCCGCGGTCCATCCCCGGTTCGGCACACCGGCACGTGCGATCGCGATCCAGGCCACGCTCGCGTCAGTCATCGTCGCCTCGGGCACTTTCAATCAGATCATCGCCTATTTCGTCTTCGTGACGGTGCTGTTCGTCGGCTTGACGGTGGCCGGACTGTTCCGTATCAGGCGTCGCGCCCCCCGCCCCCCCGGCGCGTCATACAGCACGTGGGGGTATCCCCTCACGCCGGTGCTGTTTCTCGTCCTGGTCGCCGTCCTGCTCCTCCTGCTCGCCGGCCACAGTCCCTTGCAGGCGGCGCTGGGCGTCGGCATCGTCGCCCTCGGCGTGCCGGTGTATCTTATCGCGTTTCGTCGGCCGACCACCCTGGAACCCGTAGGATCTGATGACCTGGATTCGCACGATTCCGCTTACCGAAGCGGATGAGAAGCTGCGCCACGCCGTCGAGGCGCAGAAGGCGCTCTATCCAAAAGAATACGCGACGCCGGTCCACCCCACGCCCGACGGGACGTCCGGGATCGTCGCCTCACACAGCCTCATTCCCGACGCGCTGTACCACGCGTTCGCCACGTTCGGGGCGCTCATGGCGACCGACCTGCCGCTCACGCGCCGCCAGCATGAGATGATCACCACGGTCGTCTCGGTCACCAATCGCTGTCGCTACTGAATAGAATCCCACGCAGAGTTTCTGCGTCGGATCACGCTGGACCAGTCGCTCGTCGCGGCGCTCGAGGATGATTACACCAAGGCTCCCATCTCGGAGCAGGACCGTGTCATGCTGGACTATGTCGTCCAGGTGACGCGTGACGCGACGCGCATCACTCCCGCGCATCACCGGGAACTGCGCCGCGTCGGATTCGACGATCAGGGCATCCTCCAGATCACGTTGATCACGTCGTGGTTCAATTACATCAATCGAGTGGCCGATGCGCTGGGCGTGGGACGAGGATAGGTTCGTCACATGGCTGAGATTCGCACTGCCACGGTCGCGTGCCCGTTTTGCGAGACCCTCAACCGCGTCGACCTCACCCGCCTCGAGCAATACCCCAAATGCGGCAAGTGCGGCAAGCCGATCCTGCTCGACCGTCCGATCGCCGTGTCCGACGCGAACTTCGCCCAGGTCACTACCGATACGACAGTTCCGGTGGTCGTGGATTTTTACGCCGATTGGTGCGGACCGTGCAAGATCATGGCGCCGCTGCTCGATGACGTCGCCCGCCGCCGCGCGGGCCAGATGCTGGTGGTGAAGCTCGACACCGACCGGAACCCGGTCACCGGGCAGCGGCTCGGGATTCGCGGGATACCGACGCTGATCGCGTTTCGTGGTGGGAAAGAAGTCGGGCGCCGCGTGGGTGCCGTGCCGCCGGCCGAGCTGGAGGCTTTTCTAAGCGCGATCTAGCTTCCGGCGAGTTGGCGCAGCACGTACTCGAGGATGCCGCCGTGCTTGTAGTACTGTAGCTCCTGCGGCGTATCGATACGGACTGTCACCTTGAACCTGGTCACTTTGCCGTCGTCCGCGGTCGCGGTGACGGTCAGCTCCTTGGGCGTCTCGCTCAAGCCGAGGATATCGTAGCGCTCCTTGCCGCTCAGGCCGAGCGTCGCGGGGTTCTGTCCAGCCGCGAATTGTAGCGGCAGGATCCCCATGCCGACCAGGTTCGAGCGATGGATGCGCTCGAAGCTCTCCGCGATCGCCGCGCGCACGCCAAGCAGCCGTGGGCCCTTGGCCGCCCAATCGCGTGACGATCCCGAGCCGTATTCCTTCCCCGCAAGCACGACGAGGGGGGTTCCCTCCGCCGCGTACTTGAGCGACGCGTCGTAAATCGTCATCCCCTCGCCGTCCGGCAGGTGTACCGTGAACGGCCCCTCGGTTCCCGGCGCGAGCAGGTTCTTGAGCCGCACGTTGGCGAATGTGCCGCGCACCATCACTTCATGGTTGCCGCGGCGTGCGCCGTACGAGTTGAAGTCGAGCGGCTGGACGCCGTGAGCGATGAGATACTGGCCCGCGGGCAGGGTCTTCCGAATCGACCCTGCGGGCGAGATGTGGTCCGTCGTGATGCTGTCCGCCAGCAGACACAGCACGCGCGCGCCGCGGATGTCGCGCACCGGCCCCGGCTCGGCGGGCATGCCGTCGAAGTAGGGCGCGCGCCGGATGTAGGTCGACGTCGGCTCCCACGCGAAGCGGTCGCCTTCCGGCACCGGCAGCCCGCGCCAGCGCTCGTCCCCGTCGAACACCTGCGCGTAGCTCGTGCGGAACATCGTCGATTGAATCGAACGGGCGATCACGTCTGCCACTTCCTTGGTGGACGGCCAGATGTCGCGCAGGAACACCGGTCCGTCGATACCGATCCCGAGCGGCTCGTTGTGGAAGTCGATGTCGATGCGGCCGGCGAGGGCATATGCCACGACCAGCGGCGGCGAAGCGAGATAGTTCGCACGCACTTCCTGCTGAATCCGGCCCTCGAAGTTGCGATTCCCCGAGAGCACCGCGCATACGACGAGGTCGCATTCGGCGATCGCCGTGGAGACCGCCTCGGGCAGCGGCCCGGAGTTGCCGATACAGGTGGTACAGCCATAGCCCACGAGGTGAAAGCGCAGCGTTTCGAGCGGCTTCATGAGACCCGCCTGCTCGAGATAGTCCGTGACCACTTTCGACCCCGGTGCGAGGCTCGTTTTGACCCACGGCTTCGAGCGCAGGCCGCGATCGACCGCCTTCTTCGCCATGAGTGCCGCGGCCACCATGACCGAGGGGTTTGACGTATTCGTGCAGCTCGTGATCGCGGCGATCACGACCGAGCCGTGGCGTAGCACGTGCTCGACGTCGTCGATGCGGAGCGTTGCGGACGACGGTCGGGGCGGTGGCGGTGTAAGCCCAGCCTGACCGCCTTCGCCCTCCCACCGTCCCACCGGAACGGCGTTCACCGCCGGAACCGGAGCCGGCTTCATCAGCGTCGGCAACGCTTCCGCGAACCCCTTCGGCACCTCCCGCAGCCCCACACGATCCTGCGGCCGCCGCGGGCCCGCCATGCTCGGCTCCACCGTCGCGAGGTTCAGCTCGAGCGTGTCGCTGTAGACCGGCTCTGGTGCGTCGGGCGTGTGGAAGAGGCCTTGCTCCTTCATGTATGCCTCGACCAGCTGCACATGATCCGCCGGCCGGCCAGTGAACTCGAGGTACCGCAGCGTTTCCTGATCGACGGGGAAGATGCCGATGGTCGCGCCGTACTCGGGAGCCATGTTCCCGATCGTGGCGCGGTCGGCGAGCGGCAGCGTGGACACGCCCGGGCCGTAGAACTCGACGAACTTTCCCACGACGCCCTTGGCACGGAGCATCTGCGTGATCGTGAGTACGAGATCGGTCGCGGTGGAGCCCTCGGTGAGCTTGCCGCTCAGCCGGAAGCCGATGACCTGCGGGATGAGCATCGACACCGGTTGGCCGAGCATCGCGGCTTCAGCTTCGATTCCGCCCACGCCCCAGCCTAGAACACCGAGCCCGTTGATCATCGTGGTGTGCGAGTCAGTGCCGACCAGCGTATCAGGATAGGCTTGAGCCGGACCGTCCGGCCGTCCGACCGTCCGACCGTCCGACGTGAACACCACCCGCGCAAGGTATTCCAGATTGACCTGGTGCACGATCCCTGTGTCCGGGGGCACAACCTTGAACCCGCTGAACGTCTTTTGCGCCCAGCGCAGCAGCGCGTAGCGCTCACGGTTGCGCTGGAATTCGAGATCGGCGTTCACCTGGAAGGCGCGCGGTGTCCCGAACTCATCCACGATCACCGAATGGTCGATGACGAGCTCGGCGGGCAGCAGCGGGTTTACCCGTTTGGGGTCGCCGCCCATCTGGACGATGGCATCGCGCATGGCGGCGAGATCCACGACCGCCGGCACGCCGGTGAAGTCCTGCAGCAGCACGCGCGCCGGCATGAATGCGATTTCTTCGTCCGGCAGCTTCGTTGGTTCCCAACGGGCAAGCTTCTCGATGTCCTCCGGTCGGACCACGCGGCCGTCCTCGAGTCGCAGCAAGTTCTCGAGCAGGATCTTGAGCGAGTAGGGCAGCCGAGCGACCGGGAGGCCGCGGCGCTCGAGTGCATCGAGGCGGAAGATCTCGTAGGATCGCGCGCCGGATTTGAGTGTGGCGCGGCCGCCGAAACTATTGGTGCTCATTGCGGCAGCACCTTCACGGCGACCACGAAATACTCCGTCTCACCGAAGCACGTCGTCGGAATGCCTTTATGCTGCTGATACGTCAACGCCACGCGCCTGCCGAGCGATTGGTTGATGTGCTCGGCCACATTGTCGTCCCGGACGGTAAAGAAGAATTTCTCGGGGTTGGTGCCCGGCATCGACACCATGGCGAGCTCACCCTCCCACGTTTTGCAGAGCCACCCCTTGTTCGAAAACTTCTGCACAAAGCCGGCACGCTCACCCTCGGAGTAGCTCCAGTTGAGCGCCGACCAGGTGTACAGCGCGAAAATCAGGATCGGGGTCAACAGGATTCCCGCGATGATGAATTTGCGCGTGCGGGTGAGCTGGAAGTTGAAATTGAAATTCACGGGCGGGAATCTACTTCGTACGTTTCTTCGCGATAAGGCGTGAAGCCGCGGGCGAGGTAGTTCGGCAGGGCGTTGGGGTGGTCCAGCGTACACGTATGGAGCCACACGCGGCAGGGATCGAGCGCCCAGGCGTCGCGCACCGCGCTGGACAGCAGATGCTTCCCGAAGCCGCGCCCGAACTCACCCGGGACGATCCCGAAATAGGCGATTTCCACCGAATCGTCCTCCGCGACGCGCCGCAGCTCGTACCAGCCCGCCAGGCTTGCCCCTTGCTCGCGGTTCTTCCGTGTCGCCACGAACAGTTGAATCCCCGGATCGGCCAGGTGCGCGGCGATTTCCTGGTCCGTCCAATCCCAGCGGTCGCGCCAGTGGAATGCCTCCCCGACGGTCCGATAGCACATCCGGTACAGCTCAGGCTGCGGATGCGGCGAGCGGGCAATCGCGACGTCCGGAAAGTCCCCGAACGACGCCTTGAACTGGGTGCGATCCTTGAGTTCCAAATAGGTGCGAGTTGCCTGCATATTCCGAAATCTAGGTGTCTGGTGTCGGGTGTCAGCCCGGCGCGAACTGGCACCTGACACCCGACACCTGACACCGTAGTTTTGTCCCATGACCTTCAACAAGATGGGCACCCTGCCCCTGCCGCTGGCGCTCCATCTGGCAACGTATACCGTAATTGGTTTGTTCTGCGCCTTTGCGGGCGGCCTCAACCTCATCGATCCCACGAAGATTTTTCCCAACGCCATCATCTTCCTCGGCCTCGCCGGATTCAGCTGGGGATATGTATTCGGCATTCTGATGGCACGGAAGGAAGTCCTGGGTCTGGGTCTCGTCACCAGCGTCGGCTATATCGTCGCGGGCATCTGGCAGCTGGGCCCGCACTGGGCGCTGGGCGCTCTGCTCCTCGCTATCGGCGTGTACGGCTTGGCCGCGCTCGCCCTCTACCGCCGGCAGATCCTCGAGGCCTAAGCCTCAGCCGATGAGGTTGTCCCGCACTGGGGCGGCGGGCAGCTCCACGACGAACTTCGCGCCGCCCAGGGTGCCGGAGTCCTCGAGCCAGATTCGCCCGCCAACTTCCGCGACCACACGCTGACAAATCGATAGGCCGAGTCCCGATCCTTCGTCGGGACTCTTCGTGGTGAAAAAGGGATCGAAGATCCGGCTCCGCACACTGAGTGGCACACCGGGTCCCGAGTCCTCGACCGTCAGGCGCACCCAGTCGTGGCGGGACTCGGTCGCCAGCTCGATGACCGCATTGGGACGCCCGCGCACGGCGTGCTCGGCGTTGGTCACGAGATTGATCACGACTTGCTGCAGCTCCTGGCCGAGGCCCAACACCGCTTCGGCGCCCTGATCCATGCGCGTGCGCACTTCGATGTTGTCGGCGCGGAGCACACGCTGGCGAATCTCCGCGACGTCGCGGACCAGCTCGTTGAGCTGAATCCGCACGGGCGTCGTGTCCGCGCGGCGCGCCAGACGCAACAGGCTGCGCACGATGCGGGCGGCGCGATCCACCTCGCGCACGATCGTCGCGGCGGCGGTGCTGGCCTCGGCGTCCTGGGTCGAGCGGCCCAACAGCTCCGCCTCCATGCGAATCGCGGCGAGCGGGTTGTTCACCTCGTGCGCCACACCACTCGCGATCTCTCCGACCGTGGCCAGCTTCTCGCGCGCAATGAGCTCACGTTGCGCGCGCAGCTCGTCGGTCCGGTCATAGAGCGCGACCAGCAGATCCTGCGATCCGAGGCCGCGCAGGTCCGTCACCGTGCAATCGCAGATGCGACGCTCGCCGGAGCCTTGCGTGACGAGCACGCGGCCATGCCATGGCTGCCCCTTCTGACGGCCGGTCAACATGAGCCGCACGGTGAGCCCGCTCGGCGAGAGCCCGAGCTTTTCGAGATGGCGCCCGACGGCCGCGTCTTTGGACTCCAGCCCGAAGACCTGCATTGCCGCCCCGTTGAGCTGGCGCACCGAGCCCGCTGTATCCACCAGCGCCATCGGCAGAGGGCTCGCGTCGACCATCGCCCGCGCCCGGTCCGCGGCGGCCCGGGTCGCGGCGACGGCTTCGGAAAGCTCGATGCCCCCTGCGATGTGAGCCGCGACGGCAGCGACGTAGTGGAGATCGTGCAGGCTGAACGGTGGCGTGTCCGGCGCCCCCGACTTCTGATACCGCAGCAGCCCGACCGCGCCGACCGTTCCCTGCGAAATGCGCAGCGGTGCGATGAGCGCGGCGCGCACTCCCCCGGCCAGTCCCTTGGCGACGGGGCTCGCATCCGCATCCGCGCGCAAATCCGCCGTAATCATCGCCTCACCGGTTCGCACCACTCGACCGGTCGTGCTGCTCTCGAGTCCGAGGATCAGGCCCTCCAGCGTCGACGCCTCGCCCAGGGCAGGGGAGATTCGCAGGTTCTCGCCGTCCGGTTGTTTCAACGCAACGTAGGCGCCCTGCGCTTCGACGAGCTCCATCAGACTCTGGATCGTGTAGCGCAGCAACAGCTGCGTCTCCGGCGCGGCGAGCAGCCAGCGCGCGAGCTCGACGACGAAGCTGCCGAGCCGCCGCTCGCGCTCGAGGGCGGCGCGCCGTCCGACCATGACCGCGAGGCGGGAGCAGAATTCGATCGCCGCTTCGAGCTCCGACGCCGGGAGCGCCGGTGGGGCACCCGCGAGCGTGGCGGTGACGTGCCGTCCGTCGGGATCGCGCCACTCCGCGGTCAAGCTGCGCCCCGAGCGGTCGTCGGCTCCCGCGCTGACCGCTCCGCTTTCGCTGATCCCCTGGTAGCGAATGGACAGCCGCGCCCCGCCGGCCCAGCCGCTCAGAATTCCCGCGGCGGCGTGCCAGAAGTCTGCCGAGCGTTTCGCATCGCTCGCTCGCCGGAGCAGCGCCTGCAATGCATCTCGCATGCGGGGACGAATATATGGGGTCGGGAACCTCGCGGCGTTCTTGCAGCATGAGTACGGTTCTCACACTGGCGAACGGGGGATCCGCCCCTTCACAGTCCCCCGTCCCATCGACGGGTCCTGCCGATGCCGAGCTCCTGGATGCGTATTCACGGGCCGTGAGCGGCGTCGTCGAGCGCACCGCTCCCGCCGTCGTAAGCGTCGAGGTCCTTCACCGGCGTGGCGGCGGCGGCGGCGCTTCCCAGCGACGCGAGCAAGGTCAAGGTTCGGGATTCGTTTTCACACCCGACGGATTCATCCTCACCAACAGCCACGTGGCTCACGGCGCAACCAAAACGGACGTGGCCTTCGCCGACGGCCGGCGTCTGCGCGCTGAGCTGATCGGCGACGACCCCGACACGGATCTCGCGATTCTCCGCGTGGACGCCTCGTCTCTGGTCGCCGCGCCGCTTGGCGACTCCGCGGCACTGCGCGTGGGGCAGGTCGTCATCGCCATCGGGAATCCACTTGGCTTTCAGAGCACCGTCACCGCCGGTGTCGTCAGTGCGTTGGGGCGATCGTTTCGCTCGGTCTCCGGGCGATTGATCGATAACGTGATCCAGACCGACGCGGCGCTCAACCCCGGGAATTCGGGTGGCCCGCTGCTCGATTCACGCGGCAGCGTGATCGGCGTCAACACCGCGGTCATCCTGCCGGCGCAAGGCATCTGTTTTGCGGTCGCTGTGAACACCGTCAAGCTCGTCGGGGGTCAGCTCATCGCGCACGGACACGTGCGTCGTGCCCGCATCGGCGTTGGTGGGCAGAATGTGTCGTTGCCCCGTCTCGCGGTTCGAGCGCATCGCCTCATCCAGCCCAGCGGCGTATTGATCACCACGATGGAGCCAGGAAGTCCGGCCGCGCGCGCGGGGTTGCAGCCTGGCGACATCATCGTCGCGTTCGCCGGCCAGCCCGTCCATGGGATCGACGATTTGCATCGCCTGCTGACTGGAGACCGCATTGGCGCTGCGACCTCGGTGGCCGCCGTCCGCAACGCAGAGCGGTTGGAGCTGCCGATTACGGCTGCCGAAACGGCAAACCCATAGCTGTGACGTGCTTGTGACAGCCAAGGTGTTGACCTGCGCCGCCCCGTGTAAGTAGCATTCCTGTCATGACTTTCTGCGCGTGCAATCGGAATATCCTCAAGACCGGGAACCCAACCGGCCAGGCGGGCGCTAGCTGAAGCGATGCACATGGTCGCAACTCAGACGACGGCCCGCGCCCAGATGGAGCGGGCCTTTTTCGTGTGAGGGATTCAACGAAGGGAGATGTGGATGAAGAAGCATTACCTGTTGGCAAGTGACTTCGATCAAACGTTGAGCTTTAACGACTCCGGCATCGTGCTGAGCGAGATGCTGGGCATCACGAGTTTTCGTGAAAAAGTCGCGGCGCTCTCCAGTCTCAATCTGGTGCAACAGGGCGCCGAGCTGGCATACCTGCTCGCCAATGATCCCGAGTACGGCCGGGTCACTCGTAACGATCTGCTCGAAGTCGGACGCCGGGTCCGCCTCAAGCGCAACGTCGAGCTGCTCACCCGCATGCTCGAGCAGGGCATCGATGGCAACCGCTTCGATTTCTACGTGATCTCAGCGGCTCCCGAGGAGGTCGTGCTTTCGGCGCTCGATGGCATCGTCCCGGCCGATCATGTCGTGGGCACGCGGTTCGAGTTCCAACCCAACGGCGGGCAGATCGGGACGCTGCTGCGCGTCGCGGCCGGCTACGGGAAAGTCGCCGCGGTGGAGGAAATCCGGGCACGCCACGTCGTGCCTCGCGACCAGGTCGTGTACGTTGGCGACGGGCAGTCGGACATTCCGGTGATGCTGCACGTCAATCGGGGCGAAGGCTTCACGATCGCCGCGTCGGAAGCGCGCGAGATCGCCCAGATAGCGAAGCGTACGGTCATCAGCGACGACGCGCTGTCGGTTCTTGTGCCGATTCTCGAAGAGATTGCCGGGTTTGGGCCGAGCCAGATCCGCGCGTTGTTCGAGGATCAGGGACTCGTGATTCAGGAATGGGACCGCGTGCGTACCGATTGGCTGACCATTCGGGACGGCGCGGGGGACGGCGTCATCCGGCTGGACGCGGCGGCGAACGCCTAACTGCGAAATGTGGCGCGGGGGTGGCAGCTAGGCGCGCCACGCGAGGGCGCCGGCAGGCACATACACCAACGCCGCAGTGATGATCTGGCAATATGTGCCGCCGAGCGCCCTCGCGTGAAACGCGCCGGCGCCGCCACCCCCGCGTCACGTCTCTCTCATGCAGACCTTCTGACTAACCGCGAATCGCTCCCAGAAATCGGGCAGGGCTGGGCGTGTAGCCGGGGAATACGGTTCCCAGATCAGTCGCTCCCAGGTGGTGCGCCAGAATCTCACCGAAGAGGTCGCGGAAGTCGGTCGTGACCGCGACGTCTCGCCCTTCGAACCGCTGCTCGAGTGCCAGTCCCGGCCAGCGGCCCAGCACGCGCCCGCCGTTCACCGGCCCGCCGAGCGCCAGCATCGCGGTGGCGTGGCCGTGATCGGTGCCGCTGTTGCCGTTTTCTCGGATGGTCCGGCCGAATTCAGACATCGTCAGCACGACGACGTTGCGCATGCGATCGCCCAGATCCCGGTTGAACGCGGCCAGGGCCAGCCCCAGCTCGCGGAGTCGAGCGGCCAGCTGGCCATCGCTCGAACCCTGGTTCACGTGTGTGTCCCAGCCGCCGCAGTCCGCGAATGCGATCTCCAACCCCACGTCCGCTTTGATGAGCTGCGCGATCTGGAGCAGCGTCTTGCCTAACCGGCCCGGCGGATACTCGGCGCCGTCGGCGGGACGGTACTGCGTCGGGTCCGCGCGCTTCAACATCTGAATGGCCTCGAATCCCTCGCGAGACGACGACGCCAGCAGGCCGGTCCCCGCGCCGTCGTACAGCTCCTCGAAGGCGCGGGTCAGACGGTCGCGAGCCGCCTCCTGCGGCACTCTCAGGCCAAACGCCTGCAGATCGTCGATCGCGAGCGACGGCGCGCTGCCGGCGAGAATGCGCGGCAGCTGCGGCCCGAACGCGACGGCGCGAAATGGGGTGTCCGCATGCTCGCGGTCGTGCTGGCAATAGCGATTCACCCAGCCATCCCCGGTGCTCTTCACGCCCGGTGTGCCGGTTTCCATGTAGTCCTGCGCGTCGAAGTGGCTGCGCGTCGCGTCCGGCGAGCCGATCGCGTGAATCGCGGCCAGGCTCTTGTTGTCCCAGAGCTCTTTGAGCGGCGCGAGACTCGGGTGCAGGCCGAAATGACCGTCGAGGTCTAGGACGGAGCCGGCAGGAACCGCGATGCGAGGCCGCTCCTGGTAATACGCCGGCTCGCCATGCGGGACGATCATGTTCAGACCATCCACCGCGCCGCGTTGAAAGAGGCAAACGAGCGTCGGGCGGTCGGACGGTCCGACCGCTGGACGGCGGGATGCGAAGGCCGCGCGCGCGAGGAAGAGTGGATCGAGGCCCAGACTCACCAGCGCCAGGCCGCCTGATTTCACGAAGACGCGTCTCGAGATGGTCATTGTCTTTGGAAGTCGGGCCCACCCAGCGCCAGGCCAACGGCCAACGCGCGGGCTTGAGCTGGATCGGTAATATCCGCGAGCTGCTCGAGGATGACACTTTTCGTATGAGCCGACATGGTGCCGCCGAGGATACGCTCATCGACCAGATTGACGAGCTGGGAATGGTCGGTGGTGGCGGGGAAGACAGCATCGAGATTCCCATCGATACCGGGCAGGCGTCCGCCCGCCAGGGCAATGGCGGCGTTCATCCGCGCCAACAGCGCACCGCTGTTCACCCAATGGGCTTCTGTTTCGGCGTAGCCGGTCGGCGCGGGTTGCTGATACAGTGGCTCGCCGAGCCGGGCGACAACCTGGGCGAGCTTGAGAGTTGTGTCGGGGTCCGCCGAAACCGCCCGAACGGCACTCACGACGAACTCGAGCGGAGTCTTCACCTTCGAGCGTACGACCCGCGGCGCCCAGAAATCGGACGACGTGAAGATCGCGCGCAAGACGGCGCGAATATCGCCGACCGTTTTCTGCCACGCAGCGACCGCGGCGTCGACGCAGCCATCGGGTGGCTCGTCCGCCACGAAGCGCGCGCACAGCTTCGCGCTGACGTGATGCATCGTGGCGCGCTGATTGGCAAGGAACTTGAGCAGCCGGATGCCTTCGTCCTTGCCGTCATCCTGGAAGGTGAGCCCAAAGACGTGCTTCGTTCCACGATCGTGGGCCCAGTCGCGAAACACGAAACCGGCACCGCGTTCCGGGGGCTCGATGCTCCACCCGGTGAAGATGCGCGCGACTTCGATGATATCCTGCTGGGTGTAACCGCCGTCGACGCCGAGGGTGTGCAGCTCGAGGAGCTCACGCGCGTAATTCTCATTGATGCCTGTCGGCTGGCGGCGCCGATCCTCCGGCATTTCGTTCATTCCGAACCGGCGCCGCGCAAACCAGCGGAACGGACGCGGTGGCGAGGAACCGGGCGCCACGCTCTGCGCATTGTCGAGATAGAACAGCATCGCGGGACTTTCGGCCGTCGCGATGAGCAGATCGTCAAAGCGGCCGAGCACACGCGGCCGGATTGTTTTCTCGATGTATGAAGGCAACAGGAAACGATCAGCGCCTTTGCCGACAAAGACATTGAAATGATTCGTCCAGAAATCGACCATCACTTCGCGCAGCTGCCGCTCGGACAGCGTGGCGCGCACGACGGCGAGTTGCTGCAGCTCGCCATCCAGCTCGCGGAACTCTCGCATCGGCCGGGGGACCCTATCGGGTCGCATGGAGTCACCCGTCAGGGCAAGCTCGCGTTGCAGGCGCTGCTGCTCGCGCTGCGCGTCGCGATAGCGCTGCGCGAGGTCCTCGCGGTCGTAGTCGAGGATCTTGAAAGCGTGCTCGCGCCGTTCGAGCGCCTTGTCATCTATGTGATCAGGATCGAGTTGCCGTTCGATCCAGCGCATCACGCCGAACTGCGCGACGCTATCGGCTTCGCCGGGACGCGCGCCGTACGCCAACCGATTCAGCGCATGGAACGCCGAATCGCGTGGCGTGGGGCTCTGGGCGGGAGCCTGCGCCGTGAGCAAACACAGCGTTGCAATCAGAGATATCGGCATGCGTCTGGTCTGACGTTCCTCTCAATGCGAAGTTAATGCCCCATGGGGAAGCGGCGTCACTATCGCGCTGCCCGCCGCGCCCGCGGGGCTCGTGCCAGCGCAGCGGTCACTTGGCGCGAACAGCTCTCGGCGTTGCAATACGTGCCGCCTCTGGTGCGGCTGGTGTTTCAAACGCACCGCGGCTACACCGCCGCCATCCTCCTGCTGCGTCTCGTGCGGTCGTTCATCCCGGTCGCGGTCCTCTGGATCGGCAAGCTCATCATCGACGGGGTCATCGCGGCAGCCGCGACGGCGCACGCCGGCGGCGTGCCGGACTGGTGGCACCTCGCCGGACTGGTGGGGCTCGAGCTGGGGATCGCCGTGGTCGGCGAAGGGCTGGCGCGACTCTCCTCCTTGCTCGAGAGCCTGCTCGGCGATCTGTTCGCCAACCGGCTGAGCGTGCAACTCATGCAGCATGCGGCCACGCTCGACCTCGCGCAGTTCGAGGACGCCGAGGTCTACGATCATCTCGAGCGCGCGCGCCGCCAGACCGTCGGACGCGTCGGGCTGTTCACGCTACTCCTGGGGACCGCGCAGGACCTCATCACACTGATCTCGCTGGCCAGCGTCCTGTTGCTGCAGCTGCCGTGGCTGCTGCTGCTCCTCACCGTGGCGGTCCTGCCGGCATTCCTCGGCGAAGCGCATTTCGCATCGCTCGGCTACTCACTGCTGTTTCAGTGGACCCCCGAGCGCCGGCTGCTCGACTATCTGCGCTACATGGGCGCGTCCGATGAATCCGCCAAGGAAGTGAAGTTGTTCGGCCTGTCGGACTTCCTCGTGGGGCGCTACGCCAGCCTCTCGGAGAAGTTCTATCAGGAAAACAAGACGCTGGCGGTGCGGCGCAACCTCGTATCGACGTTGCTCGTGACCGTCGGCACACTGGGCTACTACGGCGCCTACGCGGTGATCATCTATCGCACGGTGATGGGCGACTTCACCATCGGCACCCTCACGTTCCTGGCCGGCTCGTTCCGGCAGAGCAGAAGCCTGATTCAGAGCGTGCTGCTCTCGCTCTCGTCGATTTACGAACAGAGCCTCTACCTCAGCGATCTGTTCACGTTCCTCGATGTGCAGCCCAGCGTCGTTTCCAAACCCGGAGCGAGGCCGGTACCGCGACCGCTGCAGACCGGTTTCCGGTTCGAGAACGTTGGGTTTCGCTATCCCGGCTTGGAACGCTGGGCGGTCCGAGGACTCACGTTCTCATTCCAGCCACACGAGCGCATCGCGCTGGTCGGCGAGAACGGTGCGGGAAAGACGACACTCGTCAAACTGCTGGCTCGGCTGTACGACCCGGATGAAGGACGAATCCTGCTGGACGACGTCGATCTCCGCGACTACGACCTCGACAGTCTCCGCAAAAACATCGGCATCATCTTCCAGGACTTCGTCCGCTACGACTTCATTCTGCGCGAGAACATCGGCGTCAGTCAGGTCGAGGCGCTGGGCGATGAAGCCCGGATTCGCGAGGCCGCGCGGCGCAGCCTGGCCGATTCGGTCGCGACGCGCGTGCCGCAGGGATTCGATCAGATGCTCGGGCGCCGCTTCGATAACGGGGTAGAGCTCTCCGGCGGCGAATGGCAGAAGGTGGCGTTGGCGCGCGCCTATATGCGCGATGCCCAGGTCTTGATACTCGATGAGCCAACCGCTGCGCTCGACGCGCGTGCCGAGTACGAAGTCTTTTTGCGCTTCGCCGAGCTGACGCAGGGCCGGATGGCCGTGCTGATCTCCCATCGCTTCTCGACGGTGCGGATGGCCGACCGCATCCTGGTGCTCCAGAGCGGCGAGCTGGTGGATGACGGCACCCACGCGGAGCTCGTCGCGCGTGGCGGGCTTTACGCGGAGCTGTTTAGCCTGCAAGCCGCCGGGTACCGCTGACCAGCTTGGCCTCGGCACCGGCCGCGGCTGTACGGCGGTTTCAGCATACGCTTTTAGACCGTCATCGCTGGTACTGAAACATTAAGGCGCCGGCCGCACACTCCCCCCGTCGGCCACGAATTTCCATGTGCCGTCGGGCTGCCGCCGCCAAATCGTGAGATACTTGCTGTAGTGGTTCAGGCTCGCAATTCTGGCCTCGCCCACCGTGCAGCCGAGATCGCCCGACGGCGCGATTTCCGCGGCCACCGGCCACCACTCGAGCACCGCCCCGGCCGGGAAGCCGTCGAACCCCGCTCCAATTGCCTCCCGTCCTTGCGACATCTGCGCCCCGCCCCCGAAGGAGATCGCCTCCTCCGCTGAAAACGCGAGGAACGCGCGCTTCGCTCCGCTCGTGACCGACAGCGCAGCAAACGCGGAGTCCGCGCGCATCAACTCGCTCGGATCGGCCCGGCCGCGCACCTGCGCGCCCAGCACGCCGCTGGGACGCTGCGGCGTCACCGAGTCGGGCACGGGCGCAAGCCTGGTGTTCGCGTACGCCGCGAGACGCCACCCGCCACCCGTTTTCTGCCAGCACGCGAGGTACTTGCCCCGCATTCCACCGGAGTGCGTCCAGCCGTACGTGTAACCGAGCCGGCCGTCGGCCGACACGTCGGCGAACGCCGGCGTCCACGTCTGCTTCCCGATCGAGTCGGCGGTCTCGAGGAACGAGCGAATGTGTTCGGTGCCGCGCAGCAGCGGCGCGCCGGGATACAGATACGCCGCGCCCTCGGTCAACGTCGGCAGGAAGCCCTGCACCATGCCGAGCGCTGCGGTCTTGTCGGAGAGCGAACGATCGGCGGCCAGCAAGTCGTCACGATCCGACGTCCGGTCGCCAGCAGCCACGAGCAAGGTAAAACTGAGCAGCAGTGATCGCATGGGTGATGACCTCCCGGCCGACAATCTGGCCGCTCCGACCGACCCACCGTAGAGGCGGCTCGTTACCGACGTGTGAAGTTCACACGATTCTGACCACGGCGCTCCC
>WNFB01000492.1_pt1 | contig 32140 bp, 30 predicted proteins | sample 5400501 | NCBI WGS metagenome assembly WNFB01 (sample SAMN13153341, study PRJNA577476) | soil metagenome | isolation source: 200 cm saprolite under Douglas fir tree site 2 hole 1 | place: USA:California | collected 2015-04-18
TGGCGTAACGTGGGTTCGCGCTGATCGTTTCCCACAGTCGAGGAGGTGCCTGATGAAGATCGCCTGCGTACTCGGTCCGATGTTCGAAGATTCGGAGTTCAAGCTGCCCTACGATGCATTCAAGCAAGCCGGCCACGAGGTCACCGTGATCGGGCTGGAAGCCGGCGCCCAGCTCCAGGGCAGCAAGGGCAGGGAGACGGCGACCGTAGAGAGAACCTTCGGCCAGGTATCCCCGGAGCAGTTCGATGCGCTGCTCATCCCCGGGGGGTCATCTCCCGACAAGCTGCGCGCTCATGACGAGGCGGTGGCCTTCACGCGGTCGTTCATGGATGCCGGCAAGCCCGTCTTCGCCATCTGCCACGGTCCCCAGCTGCTGCTGACAGCCGACACTTACAAGCAGCACCGGATGACGGCGTGGAAGACCGTCCTTGAGGACCTCCGAAAGGCGGGCGCCGACGTCGTCGACGAGGAGGTGGTGGTCGATCGCAACCTCGTCACGTCGCGCAAGCCCGACGACATCCCCGCCTTCATTCGGGAGTCGCTGAAGGTCATCGAGGGCGTCCCCGCGACGCGCTAGTACTGCTCGGCGTCAGTTTGTTGACCTAACCCCAGGCGGCCAAGGCCTCGCAGGTGTAGGTTCAGCAGAGTCACCACTTACGTGCGGGTCGCTGACAGCCAGCCGACGGTGCGCGAGGTGGCCGCGGCGGTTTAGCTCTTTTGCTCCCAGCGAGGGCGCTGCTCGGCGACGACAGTGTCAACAGCATCGATGAACTGCTGGATGTCCTGTTCGAGCATTGGCGTCGACAGGGCTCCCATCGCCCGCGGCGCCATCAGCACTCCATGGTTGACGAGTCCAAGGAAGAGGTCGCGCGCCATCTTCTTGTTGGCGGCGGCCATCGTCCTGTAGTCGACAACCGGCGTGGCGGTGAAGTGGAGCGCGAACAGCGATCCGACGCTGTTGACCTGCACTGGCACCTGGTGCGAGGCGAACACCTCCGACAGGTGCTCGGCGACGCGCGCGCCTCTCCTGTTGAGCTCTTCGTACACGTCCGGCGTGAGCTCGGTCATCGTTGCTAATCCCGCCGCCATGCCGAGTGGATTTCCGTTGTACGTCCCGCCCTGCGCGATGGTTGGATCGCGCCGCGGGTCGAGCAGCTCCATCACGTCCGCGCGGCCACCGAATGCGGCGACGGGCAATCCGCCGCCGATGATCTTGCCGAGGGTTGTGAGGTCGGGCGTCACGCCATAGAGCTGCTGGGCACCACCGGGAGCGACGCGGAACGAGATCACCTCGTCGAAGATCAGCAGGATGCCGAGCTCTCGCGTCACGTTCCTCAGACGCTCGAGGAACTCGGCGGTCGCCGCGATCACGCCGCCGGCGCCGATGATCGGCTCCAGGATTACAGCGGCCAGCTCGCTGCCCTCCCGCCGGATGATCGCGTCGGCCGCGTCCGGGTTGTTGAACGGCAGCACTACGGTCTGCGCCAGCACCCATTCGGGGGTGCCCATCGAGTCGGGCCTCGCAATGGGCGCGTCAGGCGCGCCGGCCTCGGACACCACCGGGTGGGTACTCACCTCGGCGTAGTCGTGGGTTCCGTGATAGCCGCCTTCAATACGGGCGACCTTCGGCCGCCCGGTAAACGCTCGGGCGAGCCGCATCGCAAACATCGTCGCCTCGGTGCCCGAGTTGCAGAACCGCACCGCGTCCAGGCTTGGTACCCGCTCACAAAGCAGCGTAGCCAGCTGCACTTCGACTGGGTTGGCCGCCGCGAAACCCGTGCCTCGTGCGGCCTGATTCCGAATGGCCTCCACAACTTTGGCCGGCGCGTGGCCGAGAATCATCGCGGTGTAGTTGCCGAGCATGTCGATCCGTTCCGTTCCGTCCGCGTCCCAGACCCGGCAGCCTTCGCCGCGCTCGATATAGAGGGGATAGGGGTCGAAATAGGTGGTCGTGCGCGTCGTGCCTCCCGGCATGACGGTGACGGCCTTCTCATGCAGTGCACGGGATGCCGGGGTGGTCTGGCGGTAGATCGCCTCCGGGTCGTGAACCTCTCAACTGAGGCTACAACAGTGATCACTTGAACATGCTGGTCGCTCATCGCGGTTCGGGCGATCGTTCCGCATTTAATGCGAGCGAGCTCGATGCCCAGATCCCGGCGAGCGTAGATCTCGAGGTACTCCGCCCAGCCTGGCGGCGTTCAACTGGTCGGATGCCGAGGCTGCCACTGCGCGGCGCGAAGGTTGTTGACGCTGCGACCCATCGCCCTGCTATCGAACGCGCTTGCGGGGCTTCCCAAACCCGAGGTGGAGCGTTACCTGGAACACGGAAGGGGCTGATCGGGTTTATCACTGCATGGGGGAGAAGTCCGCGAGCATCCGGATTCCGCCTAAGGGCACCAAGGGCTCGAGCATGCCGGGTGGAGCGCTGCTGATGCGGCTGTTCAAGCCATTCATGGACCGGCAGGTGTCTCAATTGAAGAACGCGCCCGGACTGCAGCCCCAGACATTCCAGGGATTTCCGGTTCTCTTGCTGACCACGGTCGGTGCCAAGACCGGCAACGAACATACGCACGTGCTCGGCGGATTCCCTGACGGCGACAACGCATGGCTCATCGTTGCCTCCAAGGGCGGCGCCGCCACACATCCCGCCTGGTTCATCAACCTGGCCAAGAATCCCGACCAGGTTTGGATCCAGGTCGGCAACCGTAAGCTCAAGGTCAACGTGGAGTCGCTCGAAGGCATCGAGCGCGAAAAGGCCTACGCCCGTGTCGTGTCAGTGGCGCCTCGCTACGCGGACTACACGAAGAAGACCGACCGGGAGATCCCGGTACTCCGCGTCACATCGACAAACTGAGGACGCCCGGCCGGCATTCGCTCGTACAGCACGGCAGGTCGCCACGTCAGACTTACACGGTGCGGTGGCTGAGGGTGATGAGCCGGCCCACACAGCGGCTGCCGGCGGTTAGCAGGCCGCGCCCGGTCGGAGCAGGGCGCACGTTGAAGACATGAGGGGATTGCTTCTGTGGTGCGCGCAGGACCCGTGGCTGTCGGCACACGTCCCGCATTGGGGTTTTGTCCGCCGCGCGGTCAGGCGTTTCATGCCGGGAGAGGACTTCGACTCCGCGCTCGGGGCCGCGATTGCGTTCAAGTCGCAGGGGATCGGGGCAGTATTCACGAAGCTGGGCGAAAACATCAAGGCAGTCTCCGAGGCGACCGCTGCCGTGGAGCACTACGAAATCGTGCTCAAAGTCGCGGCCGACGCGGGTGTCGAGCCTGAGATCTCGGTCAAGCCTACCCAGTTCGGTCTCGACTTCGATCCCGAGCTGGCGTTCGCCAATTTGAACCGGCTGGCGGAGTCGGCGGCAAGGGTCAAAGGCTTCCTCTGGATCGACATGGAGGGAAGTTCCTACACCGACCGCACGCTCGACCTGTACAACCGCCTGCACGGCCGGCACCCGGGCGTCGGCATATGCCTGCAGGCGTACCTGTACCGGACGGCCGCCGACGTGTTCAGGCTGCTGCCGTACAAGCCATCGATCCGGCTGGTCAAGGGCGCTTACGCAGAGCCGGCCGATCGCGCCTTTCCGGCGAAGCGAGACGTCGATGCGAACTATCTCGCCCTGTGCGCGCTGATGCTGCCTGACGCCAACCGGCGCCGGCTGCGGCTAGTGCTGGGCACTCATGACATCGCGCTGATCGGCCACGCGGCACGCTTCGCTGACGGCATCGGCATGGACCGTCACCAGCTCGAGGTCCATATGCTCTACGGCATACGGACTGCACAGCAGGTCAAGCTGGCGGCGGAGGGCTACCGGGTGAGGGACCTCATCGCCTACGGCGACGCCTGGTATGGGTGGTATCTGCGAAGGCTGGCTGAGCGCCCGGCCAACGTGCTGTTCGTCGCGCGGCAGATGCTCGGCTGATCAGGCCGCCGACTCGCGAAGAAGTAGGGCGCGCATGGATGGAAGTTGAATGGCGTGCCCTTGCAGGTGCGCCGTGTCGAATAACACACGTCCAAGGTGCCGTTTGGCATAGCTCCCGACTTTCCAGCTCCCTACGCTCGTCTTCCGGATGCGGTCATTTCAACAGGAAGGAGAACTGGAGATGGAACCGGTATATGGACGAAAACGTATGGGCGCCAACGCAGGACGGGGCGAGACCTGGTTTGATCGTTTCACGCAGCTGGAGCCCGCGGGTGGATTCCGCGCCGTCGTCCAGCAGGCTTGGAACGACAGCGCTCTGACGTCCAATGACGCGGCTCTGCTGAGCTCCCTTAACGGAAGCGCGAACGGGAAAGCAGTTGATGGCGAAAGGCGCGTAACGGCGAATGCAGGAGGGGCCATCTTCGCAAGCAGCGGGGCCGCGACGCCGGAACCGTCGGCTACAGGTCGGCGGGTCCGATAACGTTGACGACATCTGACCCGGCAGCCTTCAGCTTCGCGTCGTCAGCAGTCGGCACCTCAACTACCAAGCCAGGGCGAGGTACTCGGCGTCGTAGGTCTTAGCCCATCCAAGTCGGTCGGCAATGCGCCAGGACTCTTCGATTAGGCCCTTAGGCCGACGCGCGCTGACGCCGGCTGCGGCCAGTCGGTCCAGCGCGATTGCAGCCAGCTCGCCAGAGATTTCCTTGCGCCGGCGCAGTTCATGCATCACTGACGACACCTCGGACCACATTAACTGAGGCGCGACAAGCTCCTCTCGACCTAGTGCTTTCAAACCAATCTCGGACAGGCAGACCGTGATTACGACCGCAGCATCAACAACCAGCACGTCAGCGGGCAGCCCGCGATGAACGAATTGCAGCCAAGACGTCGGGCATTCGCTCGCCAGTGGTTGTGCGTCCCCAAGATGCTGGAAGCGCGAGTGCGGCACGGCTGCCCGGGTTGGCCAAATCTTCCTCGTCGATTAGGTGCTGGGTGCCGATTTTGGTTGCCTTCAGTCGGCCAGAACGGATCCAGCGGCGCACCGTTTCGGGGTCGCGACTCGTCCGGCGCGCAGCCTCAGGTACTGTCAACATGTCGCTGCACACTACAACAAGCCGCTGACGGCTCAATCCCCTGGGGCAGTCTGCGACCTCAATCTTGCACCGCTTAAAGGCTTGATCGAGGCTCTGCGCCGAAGTGTAGCTGGCCATGGCAAGCGCAACCGGCGCTAAGATTGGGCTCTCAGCGGGTCCCACGTTGAATGAGTGAGAGGGGGTTCCGATCATGACCCAAGGAAAGAAGAGGGCCAAGTCCGGCTGTTCGCGTCGAGACTTCCTGCGCACAGCCGGGGTGGCCGTGGCCACCTTAGCTTTCCCTGAGATAATCCTCTCCTGCGGTCCCCAGTCTGGTGGGGGCCCCACGGCCGCCATCCCCAAGCCGCGCAAGGGCGCCTCCATCCGGCTGCTGCAGTGGACCAGCTTCGTCAAGCCGGCCGACGCCGAGTTCAAGCGTCAGGCTGCCGCATGGGGTGACGCCAACGGCGTGACGGTGGCGGTGGAGACCGTCACCGGCGACCAGCTCCAGACCAAGACCGCGGCAGCGGTCGAAGCCAACTCTGGTCCGGACATCATCCAGATGCAGTACGGATGGCCGCAGCTCTACACCGATTCCTGCCTGGATGTCAGCAATGAGGTCAACATCCTGATCAGCAAGCTGGGCGCGCCGGACCCCGTCAACCAGGCCTTCTGTAAGGTCAACGGCACCTGGCGGGCGATCCCCTACACTGTCGTGCCCAACGCCTGGACCTACCGAACCGACTACTTCCAGCAGGCGGGCGTCACCAGCTTCCCCACGACTTGGGACGAGCTCGCTACCGCGGCTGGCAAGCTGAAGGCGACCGGCAAGCCGATCTCCCAGACCGATGGCCACGCCTACGGCGACTCCCTCACGATGTGGAACCCGGTGCTCTGGGGATTCGGCGGCAAAGAGGTGAACGCCGACGGTAAGACGGTCGCCATCAACTCCAACGAGACCCGCAACGCCATCAAATGGGCGCAGGGAGCAGTCAAGAACGGGTTCATAGTGCACCCAGAGTGGCTCGACCCCGACAACAACCAGGCCTACCACGCTGACCGCATCAGCGGGACGCTGAACGGGGCCAGCATCTACATCCGGGAGAAAATTGAGTTCCACAAGTACACGGACGTGACCAACAACGCGCCCATGCCCAGTGGCCCCAAGGGCACCTTTGCCATGAACCTGATCTTCAACCACGCCGTGATGAAGTGGTCGCCGGATGCCGAGACCGCCAAGGCGATGATTCTCGCCCTGATGGACAAGGACCAGTACCTCAAGTGGACGGCGATCGCGGGCGGCTACAACGCCGGCCCGTTCAACGCGTTCCACGGCGACCCCGTGTTCGCGAGTGACCCCAAGCTCAAGGCCTTTCAGGACGTGGTGGCGCCTGGCAAGTGGCCGGGCTGGCCGGCCGCACCGAGCAAGAAGACGGCCCAGGCGCAGACGCAGTACATCGTGGCCGACATGTTCGCCAAGGCGCTGGCCAACGGCGGCACCGGCGACGTGGAGGCTGCGGTCCAGGACGCGGAATCTCGGCTGAAGGCGATTTTCGAGAGGCCCTGACGGCAACTAGCCTGGGCTTTTAAGAGATGGGGACCGCGACCCAGGCTGGCGCGGTCCCCGTCTGGCACCAGCGGCGCGTGCGGATCTTTGACCGCGAGGCGCCGCTCGGGTACCTCCTTCTGGTTCCGACCCTCGTCATCCTGGGTCTCTTCCTGCTCTATCCCTTCTTTTTCGGGATCTGGCTCTCGGTCACGGACTCCGAGCTCGGGAACCTGGGCAAGTTCATCGGCATCGGGAACTACCGCTTCGAGTTCCGCAACACCGACGGCGTCTTCTACGGAACCGTGGTCAACACCTTTCTCTACACGGGCGTCACGACCATCTTCAAGCTCGGCCTCGGCCTGGTCATGGCGCTCTTGCTGAACCAGGTCTTTCCCTACCGGCGCTTCGTGCGGGCGGCCCTGCTTCTCCCCTACATCATCCCGACCGTGCTCAGCTACGAAGCCTGGAGGTTTATGTTCGACCCCACCTTCAGCGTCCTCAACTGGCTGCTGGTGAGCAGCCACTTGGTGCCCTATCCCGGGCCCAACTGGTTGGGAGTCCCCGCCAACGCGATGGCGGCGCTGATGATCGTCAACATCTGGCGCGGCACGCCCTTCTACGGCATCGCCTTCCTGGCCGGAATGCAGGCTATCCCGCTTGAACTCTACGAGGCGGCTCGGGTGGACGGCGCCAGCCGCTGGCAGCAGTTCACCAGCATCACGCTGCCGATGCTGCGGCCGGTGCTGCTGGTCGTCCTGCTCCTCTCCACCATCCTGACCTTCGCCGACTTCCAAGGGCCGTTCGTGCTCACCAACGGGGCCCCTTACAACAGCACCCAGCTGCTCGCGATTTGGGCCTACCAGTGGGGCATCCCAGGCGGCGCCATAGGCCTCGGCGCGTCCATCTCGCTGGTGCTCTTCCCGCTGCTTACTATCGTGGTCGCCGCCGTCCTCTTCCTGCTCCGGAGGCCTGAGTAATGGCCGTCCAGGGACTGCGCCTTAAGATCCGCAAGCCGAGGAGCGGCGGCGTTATCGGCGACACCCTGGCCGGCCGTGTGATCCGCATCTACCTCCCATTACTCGCCTTCCTACTCGTAACGCTGTTCCCGTTCTACTGGATGGCGATCACCTCGTTCAAGTCGGCCTCCGAACTGTTCGACTTCTCGGTCAGCCCGCTCTGGGTCCGGCAGCCCACCCTGTCTTGGTACCAGGACCTCTTCACCAAGACCAACTTCCCGCACTGGGCGGTCAACACGACGGTGGTGGCGACCGTCTCCACCCTCATCTCCCTCTTTTGCAGCATCCTTGCCGGCTACTCGTTGGCACGGCTGCGATACCGCGGCGCCGACTCCGTCGGCTGGGGCATCTTCGTCACCTACCTGGTGCCGCCCACGCTGCTCTTCCTGCCGCTCACCCTCGTGATCCGTGATCTGCACCTCTTCAACAACCTGTGGGCGCTGATCCTGACCTACCCGACCTTCCTGATCCCATTCTGCACCTGGATGTTGATGGGCTTCTTCAAGGGCATACCGCGCGAGCTGGAGGAGGCTGCCCTGGTGGACGGCGCGACCCGCCTCCAGGCCATGGTGCGGATCGCCATCCCGCTGGCGCTCCCGGGCATCCTGGCCGCCGCCCTCTTCGCCTTCACGCTCTCCTGGAACGAGTTCCTCTACTCGCTGATCTTCATGAACGACAGCCTGGTGAAGACGATCCCCGTCGGGGTCACCCAGGAGCTCATCCACGGTGACGAGTTCTATTGGGGCGAGCTGATGGGTGCCGCGCTGCTGGGCTCGATCCCGGTCGCGGTTCTGTACTCCTTCTTCGTCGACCACTTCGTCGCGGGCATGACCGCGGGTGCCGTCAAAGGCTGAGGCGCGGTATCTCGTGCGCTGTTCGCCCTAGACGACTTCTAGTTCCGGCGCTGCTGCTGGCGCCGGCCTTTCTCTTCGTGATCGGGGTGATTGCCTACCCGCTGGGCTTGGCGGTCTGGCTCAGCTTCACGGACGCCCAGGTCGGCGAGTCGGGCAATTTCATCGGCCTCGGCAACTACCAGTACTTGCTCCAGCAGGGCACCTACGCCGACGCGCTGCGCAACACTGCCGTCTACACCAGCCTGAGCACCCTGATCAAGGCCGCCCTCGGGCTCCTGATGGCCCTAGCCCTGGCGCGCAGCTTCCCCGGCCGGAGGCTGGTCTACGCGCTCCTGTTCCTGCCCTTCGTCTTCCCGGTCGTGATCGGCACCGTGGCCTGGTATTACCTCTTCAGCGACGTCCACGGCGGAATCAACTACCTACTGCTACAGGCACACCTGGTAAGCGACTCCATCGCCTGGCTGGGCCTGGGACCCCTGTCGATGGCGAGCTTGATCACGGTCAACGTCTGGCACGGGACGGCCCTGTTCGGGGTCCTGCTGCTGGCAGCGCTGCGCTCCGTCCCCGTCGACGTCCTGGACGCTGCCGTCATTGACGGAGCCCGGCCGCTACGTCGCTTCCTGGACGTGGTGCTGCCTTACCTGGGTTCGGCCCTGGCCCTGGGCACGGTCCTTTCCGTAGTCGGCACCTTCGGCGACTTCGCCGTCGTCCACCTGCTGACCGGGGGCGGGCCCGCCAATCAGACCACCATCGTCAGCACGATGGCATTCCAGATCGCGCTCCGGGACGGCGCGCTGGGGGTGGGCAGCGCTGTAGCGCTGTCGATCATCCCCGTGTACCTGGCGGTGCTGGTCTACGTGGTGCGGGTGGCGGGCCGGCGGTGATCAGAGCGCTCAGGCAGGCGCCCTGGCTGATCTTCCTGGCGCTGCTGTTGGTCTTCACGCTGGCGCCCTTTGAGTGGATGCTGGTCGCCTCCCTCAAGCCCGGCGACGAGCAGCTGATCAGAGGTAACCCGTGGTGGCCGGACAGTCCCTACTGGGCCAACTACACCGACCTGCTCGCCTCCCATATCTTCCAGCGCTGGCTTGCCAACACTGCCCTGGTGATGGTCAGCGCGCTGGCCATCAGCCTCCTTGCGAGCCTCCTCGCCGGCTACGCACTGGCTTACCTGCGGGTGCCTTACAGCCGGGGCATCGTGGCCGGGCTCTTCGCCACCTATCTGCTCCCGCAGGGAGTGCTGTTCCTGCCCCTGGTGACCATGCTCAGCGGCCTCCACCTCCTCAACTCGCCGCTGGCGCTGATCCTCACCTACCCGAGCCTGGTCATCCCGTTCGGAACCTGGGTGCTCTGGTCCTTCTTCCGCCGCCTGCCGCAGGACGTGATCGACCTGGCCCGGGTGGAAGGCGCCAGCACAGGCGACCTGCTGCTGAGGGTCGTCGGGCCTCTGGCGGCGCCCGCCCTGGCCGCGGTCCTGCTGTTCGGCGTGGCGATCCTCTTCAACGACTACTTCTACGCCTTCGCCTTCGAGGCCGACGAGAGCGGCCAGACCCTGGTGGCGGCGGTGGGCTCGACTAGCGTCGACATCTCCGATTCAGGTTTCATGTTTGCCGCCGTCACCATCGGCGTGGCCCCGGTAGCCATACTCTGTGCCTTCTTCGCGGATGTCTACGCCCGTGGGTTGGGAGCGGGCGTGGTCGATTAGCTACGCGATGACCACGCAACGCGTCGCGTCTGCGAGTCGCGCAACGAAGAACGAAAAAGCTCGGCCGCAAGGTACGCTCGCGGCAAATAGATGGCGGACACTCAAGGAGGGGATGGGCATGGGTTCGCTGGCTAAGGTTGCCGTCGTCACCGGCGGCGGCAGCGGAATTGGCAGGGCTGTCGCTGTTGCCCTCGCGGATGAAGGGTATTCGGTCGTTGTGGCCGGCCGTCGGAAAGAGCCCTTGGAGGCTACTGCGGTGGAGGGCTCTAAACTGGGCGCGCGAATGCTCAGCGTTCCGACAAATGTCGGCGACCCACGGTCCGTCAGGGCTCTCTTCGCGCAGACCGTCGAGGCGTTCGGGCGGTTGGATCTCCTTTTCAATAATGCGGGCGTAGGAGCTCCGCCGGTACCGCTTGAAGACGTGACCTACGAACAATGGAGGTCGGTCGTCGACACAAATCTTACTGGCGCTTTTCTCTGTACGCAGGAGGCGATCAAGCTCATGAAGAGCCAGCAGCCTCGCGGTGGACGGATAATCAACAATGGCTCCATATCCGCCCATGCTCCGAGGCCGAACTCTGCTCCGTACACTGCGACGAAGCACGCGATCACGGGCTTGACCAAGTCAACTTCGCTGGATTGCCGCCGGTACGACATTGCGTGCAGCCAGATAGACATCGGCAACGCCGCGACCGAAATGACGCAGGGTATGGCCAAGGGCGTGCTGCAAGCGAACGGGGATATCGAGCCCGAGCCACGAATGGAAGTCGAGCACGTTGCACGCGCAGTCGTGTACATGGCCAGCCTCCCGCTCGATGCCAACGTTCAGTTCATGACAGTGATGGCGACGAAGATGCCGTTCATTGGTCGGGGATAACCGGCGAAAGGCGAGCTCTGACGCTGCCAAACCATCCCCTGACCGGCATCCGGGTCATCGAGGTCGGCATCTACATGGCCGGCCCTTTCTGCGCGATGCAGCTGGCCGACCTGGGCGCCGACGTGATCAAGGTCGAGAATCCCGACGGGGGCGACATCGCGCGCGACTCAGCGCCCTTCCTGGACGGTGAGTCATCGCCTTTCATCCGGCTCAATCGGAACAAGCGCTCGCTCGCGATCAACCTCAAGGCGCCCGAGGGCAAGGAGCTCTTCCGCGAGCTCGTCCAGGGCGCGGACGTGATGGTCGAGAACCTGCGGCCGGGGACAATGGCCGACCTCGAGCTCGACTACCGGCGCCTCTCGGTGCTCAATCCAGGCCTGGTCTACATCGCCGCCTCGGGCTGGGGCCAGATCGGACCTTATTCTCAGCTGGCGGGGTTGGACATCATGGCCCAGGCGATGAGCGGGCTGATGTCGATCACCGGCGAGCCTGACGGTAACCCGGTCAAGGTCGGTGTGCCGATCTGCGACCTGGTCTGCGCACTGTACGGCACGATCGGCGCCCTCGCGGCGCTGCGCGTACGAGAGCAGACCGGCCGCGGGCAGTTCATCGACGTGTCGCTCTTCGAGGCTGGAGTATCGCTGGCGGTGTGGGAGGTGGGGCGCTACTTCGCGACCGGGGAGATTCCAAAGGCGCTGGGTTCCGCACACCAGACCTCGGCGCCCTACCAGGCAGTCCGAGCCGCCGACGGCTACTTCACCGTCGGCGCCACCACTCCGCGCAACTGGCGCTCGCTCTGCGAAGTGCTCGACCACCCGGAGTGGGCGAACGAGGACCGTTTCAAGGACAACCCCTCGCGGCACGCGCGCCGGGACGTCCTGATCCCGATGATCGAAGAGGTGACTGCGGGCAAACCGCGGGCGCAGTGGGTATCACTCCTACAGAAGGCGGGAGTGCCCTGCGCCGAGATCCGGACCTACGACCAGGTCTTCAACGACCCGCAGCTGCAGGCGCGCGACTTCTTCTGGAAAGGCCGGCATTCGAAGCTGGGCGACATCGAGCAGATCGGCTCGCCGATCCATTTCTCGGATACGCCAGTGCGGCAGGGGCGGGCCGGCCCGGGGCTGGGGGAGCACACTTCGGAGGTGCTGCGGGCGCTCGGGCGGACGGACGCCGAGATCTCGGAACTCAAGGCCAGGGGGGTCCTGGGCGGGGTATGAGCGAGGAAGCTCCGCAGCAGGTTGGGCCGGAGCTGCTCGAAGAGCGGCGCGGGGACTCGCGTGAGATCGTCTGGCTGACGCTCAACCGCCCGCAGGCGCGCAACGCGCTCACGTTCGCCATGTACGAGCGGATCCGGGAGGTCTGCCGCGAGGTCAACGCCGATCCATCTGTGCGGACCGTTGTGTTCACAGGCGCCGGAGGGCGCGCGTTTGCCGCGGGCACCGACATCTCGCAGTTCCGCGCCTTCGACAAGGAGGAAGACGCGCTCGCCTACGAGGAGCGGATGGACGGCGTTCTGGGTGCGCTGGAAAGCGTGCGCGTGGCGACGATCGCGGCCATCGCCGGGCCCTGCACTGGCGGTGGCGCCGGCATCGCCGCAACCTGTGACCTGCGCATCTGCACGCCGTCTCTCCAGTTTGGTTTCCCGATCGCGCGGACGCTCGGAAACACGCTGTCGATGGCCAACTTCGCACGCATGACGATGCTGATCGGCGCCGCCCGCGTGAAGGAGTTGATCTTCACGGCGCGGCTGGTGGGCGCCGACGAGGCGGTGGCGATCGGGCTGGTGAACGAGATGGTCCCATCCGAAGAGGCGCTGGAGCCGCGGGTGATGGAGATCGCCTCCACGGTCTCCAGAAACGCGCCGCTTACGCTGGAGACTGCTAAGGAGGCGCTCCGCCGTATCCGGGTCCAGATGACCCCGCCGGACGGGGGTTCGGACCTGGTGATAAAGGCCTACATGAGCGAAGACTTCCGGGAGGGGATCGAAGCGTTCTTCGCCAAGCGCCCGGCACGATGGAAGGGCCGTTAAGGCCTCGTTTTGTCATGAGAGGAAGGTGACCTCGGCGAGGGAGATGCCCGAGGGCGCAGAGCCGTAGGAAAACGCTGCCTGGCCGATGCCAGGCCTAAATTGGGCCTTGATCGAGACCGTGCCATGATCACGGCGTGAGCGAGCGATGACCGTCAAAGAGGGCTGGCGTGGCCGTTTCTTCGAAGACTTCGCGGTAGGCGACGTCTATGAACACCCGCTCGGCCGGACGATCACGTCGGCGGACAACATCTGGTTCACGCTGCTGACCCAGAACACCGCGCCGATCCATTTCGACCATCACTACGCGGCCAAGACAGAGTTCGGAAAACCGCTGGTCAACAGCTGCCTCACGCTCGCCCTGGTGACAGGCCAGAGCGTGAGCGACGTGTCCCAGAACGCTATGGCCAACCTCGGCTGGGACGAGGTTCGCTTGCCCAACCCGGTCTTCGAGGGAGACACCGTGTACTCACGCTCCGAGGTGCTCGAGACGCGGGCCTCGAAGTCGCGCCGGAGTGTCGGCCTCGTCACGGTGCGCACGACCGGCTTCAAACACGATGGGACCGAGGTGATCTCGTTCCGGCGCACCGCCATGATCTACCGGCGTGGCGAGGGTCCGCGCGGCGCGAGAGCGTCAAAGCGTTAAGGAGAGCGATGGACTTCGACCTTTCGGAGGAGCAGGCCGCATTCCGGGGCCTCATGCGCGATTTTGCCCGCAAGAGCATCAGCCCCGTCGCGCGCGAGTGGGAGTTGGCTGGCCGCTACCCGGAAGAGATCGTCGATGAGATGAAGGCGATGGGCCTGTTCGGGATGTTGGTGCCAGAGGAGTACGGAGGCATCGCCATCGACGCGGTCTCGTACTCGATCGTCTTCGAAGAGATATCAAAGGCATGGATGGGCGTGGCCGGAATCCTGGGGTCGCACTCCCTGGCCACGCTGATGCTGGCGAAACACGGCACGCCAGAACAGCGCAGGCGGTGGCTGCCCGAACTCGCCACCGGCAGGCGGCGCTCGGGCATCGCGCTCACCGAGCCGCAAGCGGGAAGCGACCTCCAGGGGATCGCCACGGTCGCGAGGCGGGAGGGCGATCACTATGTAGTCAACGGCGCCAAGACCTGGATCACCAACGCCCGCCATGCCGACCCACTCCCGGTTCTCGTCAAGACCGATCCGAATGCACAGCCGCGCCATCACGGCATGACGGTCCTGCTGATCGAGCAGGGAACACCAGGCTTTACAGTAGGGAAGGACCTCGACAAGCTCGGCTACAAGGGGCCGGAATCGTCAGAGGTGTTCTTGAGCGACTGCCTCGTGCCTGTCGAGAACGCGCTAGGCGGCCAAGAAGGTCACGGACTGCAGCAGACGCTTTCGGCGCTGGAGTTTGGACGAGTCAACATTGCCGGGCGGGCGGTGGGTGTAGCCCAGGCGAGCCTCGATCGGGCGCTCGCCTACGCGCGGGAGCGCCACGCCTTTGGCCGGCCCATCGCGGAGTTCCAGGCCATCCAGCTGAAACTGGCGGACATGGCTACCGAAGTGCAGGCCGCGCGGCTGCTGACCTGGTGGGCCGCCTCGGCGCTTGACTCGGGGCGACGGGCCGACCTCGAGACCGGCATGGCGAAGCTCTATGCCTCCGAGGTCTGCATCAAGGCATCGCTCGAGGCCATGCGCATCCACGGCGGCTACGGCTACTCGACTGAATACGAGATCGAGCGGTTCTATCGGGACGCCCCGCTGATGGCGATCGGCGAAGGCACCAATGACATCCTCAGGACAGTGATCGCACGCCAGCTCGTGCGTGAAGACCATTCCTGACCGCGGCGCCCTCGAAGCGACACGGCCGCCGCGCAGCTGGCTCTTTGCCCCCGGACATAACGAGAAGCTCTTGCGGCAGGTGTTCGACGCGGGCGCGGATGTGGTGCTGCTGGACCTTGAGGACGCGGTCCCGGCGGAGATGAAGGATCGCGCGCGAGACATGGTCGCCGAGGTGGCTGTCAGCCGGGCGTGCTGGGTGCGAGTCAACCGGGCTCAGAGCGAGGAATGCAGGCGCGATCTCAAGTCTCTGGCCGGCACGGTGTCGGGGCTTCGACTCCCGAAGGTTGAGTCTGCGGCGGAGGTCGCGTGGGTGTCAGAGCGTGCGCCCGGCGTGCCGCTCGACTGCACTATCGAATCGGCTCGCGGGGTGCTCGCGGCCGTCGAGATTGCCTCCGCACCATCCTGTGCATCGCTCTCCTATGGAAGCCTTGATTTCGCGGCCGACCTTGGGATTGCGGGTGGCGAGCAGGAGACGCTGTTCGCTCGCTCCATGCTCGTGGTCGCCAGCCGCGCCGGCGGCAAGCCCCCTCCCAGCGACGGGGTGCATCCGATCCTAGACGACGATGAAGGCCTCCGAAACGAGGCCGAGGCAGCCCGGCGCCTGGGATTCTTCGGCAAGTCGGCCATCCACCCGCGCCAGGTGCCGATCATCAACGCGGTCTTCGCGCCCACGCCGGATGAGGTGGCCTGGGCGAGGCGGGTGTTGGCGGCGTTCCAGGAGTCGGGAGGCGCAGCGACAAAGACCGCCGGCGGTGAGTTCGTTGATATGGCAGTGGCGCAGCGGGCCCACCGGCTCCTGGTCACCTAGAGCGCCCCGGTGCACCTGCTCCGCTAACCGACCACCACCATCTGGCGCAGCAGGCTCAGTGACCGACTCCGTCGACGAGGTCCCCGACTGTTAGCGCGGCGCCAGGGTCCGCCCCGTTGCTTAGCGGACCATCGCGGGAGTGCCGAGAATGTCGGCGGTGCGGGTCTGGAACTCTGCCAACTGGCGCTGCAGCTCGGCGCCAAGGATGCAGTCGACAAAGCCTATGTTGTCGACGACCTGGCCGGCCCTCGTGTTCAGCGCGAGGTACTCGTCGCTTCGCTTGATCTGGTCGAGCTTGGCGGCTTCGCCCTTGATCAGCACGAACCCGGTCAAGTCACCGCCGTGCGGCGTCAATAGGACGGGTTCAAAACTTTCGACGTTGCCCTTCTTGACCTGGGCGGCCCAGAACTGGATCGCCTCGTTGAATACTTCGAGGCCCTTCAACTCACGGCCGCGGACGATGCTGCCCCACCCGATGAACAGTCCATAGTCAGCCATCTGATTTCCCTCCAGTGCTGGAGTGGACGGAACGGTTGAAGTATGCGCTTCGCAGTTGGGGACATCGCGCTAGCGAACATGGGACGTGCAACCTAGACAGCAGACATGACGGTGGTGCCTACCATGTGCTATCCGACTGAATCAAGGAGCTGCAGATGCCTGAGTTCACTGTGAATCCAAGTCGCCACGATCCATACAAGAACTTCAAGTTCCGCGTGAAGTGGGACAACCAATACGTTGCCGGCATCAGCAAAGTGAGTGGGCTCAAGCGGACCACGGAGGTGGTCGAGCATCGAGAAGGAGGTGATCCGAGCACGAGCCGCAAGTCACCAGGGCGAACCCAGTACGAGGCGATCACGCTGGAGCGTGGAGTGACACACGACACGGCGTTTGAGGCGTGGGTAAACAAGGTGTGGCAACTCGGAGCGGGCCCTGGTTCAGAGACGGCTCTGGCAGATTTCCGGAAAGACATCTTCATCGACTTTTTCAACGAGGCTGGACAGAAGGTTCTTTCCTACAAGGTTTATCGATGCTGGGTCTCCGAGTACCAGGCCCTTCCAGATCTGGACGCCAACAGCAGCGCGGTGGCGATCGAGGTCATCAGGTTGGAGAACGAGGGTTGGGAGCGTGATCACAGCGTGGTCGAACCGCTCGAACCCAGCTAACTCCTCGATCTCAGCGGCGCGCGGCGTTATTGGAGCCCTAGCCGGCGGTGTCCTCCTCCACGCGCTCGATTCGAAAGCGAAGGGCAAAAGCGCCGTTGCTGCTTGTCACCTGGTGCGTCGTGTCGCTGACCCCGAACTGCGGCGCCCTGAAGGTGACATCGATCGATCCTGCATCGACTTCCATGGCGCCCAAGCATGCGAGCCCCAGCTGAAGGGCCCCCGGCAACGTGCCCGGATTGGCCGGATTGAATCCGAAGCGGATCAGGTCCTGCAGCAGCGAATGGGCGAACAACGTGTCGATGCAACCGACGCTCGCCGCGTCGACGTGCAGGTGCACCGTGTTGCCGCGCAGCACGAACTGGTCGTAAGCCTCCGCAAGCGGCGTGACGTCGCCCGCAGAGCCCGCATCGACCTGATCCAAACCACCGATCTCTTTCCACTCGCCGTTCAGGTTCGTCTGCATCTTCCAGCCGGGCGGGATCGCGATGCCGGGAATCGTCGGCTTGAGCGCGTGCTTGACGACGACGCCCTGCAGAGTCACGCGCAGGTGCACCAGAGGCGATGCCGGCGCCTGCTTCCAGCCGGCAAGCAGCGTGGCGGCAAAGCCGGTTGGCAGCTCTCCATCTATGGGCTGCGTCATCCGCACCGTGACCTCGTAGAACGGGTGCGCACCGTCGAGGTGGGGGGTGATCTGGAGAGGGGCGGCGACCAGCGCGGTCCCCACGACCGGCGTCGGTCGGGGGACGACGCGCACGATCGGGTCGCGCCCACCGCGGACATCAGGCAGGGGCACGTCGAAGGTGAAGTCACGAGAGTTCAGCGGCGCCGCGCCTGGCGGTAGGAGCGCGAGCGGCGCGGACAGTGGGAAGCAGGGCGCCCCGAGGATCGCGTTCAGCGACGTCTTGTGTGTGACGACGCAAGCGTCGCCCGCGCCGCCGCCGTCACCGCTCACGAACACATCCGCACGTGTCACCGGGACGGCTCGCCCCGCACCCTGCAGCATGGCGGCGCCTCCATTGCGGATGACCGCCACTGCCTGCGGCGGGTGCATCTCGCTGCGGTAGTTGAAGACGGCGCCGACACACGCAACGCCCGCTGGCGGATCGGCGTCCGTCAGGCATGGGGTGCTCGACCCAGCTTTGTGGCCCGGGACCGGGTCTGGATGCCCGCAGTCGAAAATCCACCGACCCAGCGCCACCACTCTGTCGCCTGCACCCGCCCAAGCCCACGACGGGTAGGCTCCCGTCTCCCACTCGAGCTCGAGCGCCGGTTGCGCTCGCAGGTTGCCAGTGGCTAAGAAATGCGCGTCGGCGGCGTCGAGCGCGATGTCCGTGTTCTGGTCGAACTGCACGTGGCCGGCCGGGAAGTCCATCTGGGATACGTGGGACTTGATTGCCGTTCCGTGCACCAAGACTGGCGCGGAGAACGGTGAGGTGCCATGCACCACGGGAGCCCACTCCGGGTTCACGGCGACCAGCTGATCAAACAGACTTGTCTGCATGATCGGGGGCGAGAAGCAGCCACCACCGTTGCCGGAAAGAGCGCTGTTGCTGTCGACAGACGTGTCCGATGCCACGGCATTCAGGCCTGGCATCGACAGAGCCAGGAGGAATCCGATGCTGAAAGCGCAACTCCTGCGAGCAGCCATCGGCGATCCTCCCTAACAGATCACGCTAGCGTTCAGCGCGACAAGCGTAGCCCTGATCCGGGCAAATTTCGATGGGTCAGACAAGGGCGGCGGGCACCGGCCGCAAGGGCGACGTTCGCTGGGCGTCCGTCAGCCCTCGGCGGGGCTTGCGAAGGCCCCGATTGGAGCCGCTGAGTCCCGCATTATGAGCTCTGCCTTCAGCAGGACCTGTCTCGGGCGCTTGGCGGTCACGTCCAGATCATCCAGCAGCATCGTTAGGGCTGCGCGGCCGACCTCGCGCATCGGCTGACGCATGGTGGTGAGGGCTGGGTTGACGAAGCGCGCGACGGGGATGTCGTCGTAGCCGACCACGGAGACGTCGGTGGGGACCTCTAAGCCGCGCTCTCTGAGGGTGGTGATGGCGCCGAGGGCCAGCAGGTCGGAGTGGGCGAAGACGGCGGTGAACGGTTTCCCCAGGTCGAGCAGTCGCACCATCGCCGCGGCGCCCGCCTCCAGGCCCCAGTCCTCGCAGCGCTCGACGAGCGCGCCGTCGACGCCTGCCGCCGAAGCCATTAATGCATCCCGATAGCCCTCCAGCCGGAGCCTGGCTGACACCCACTCCAGCGGCCCCGTGATGGTGGCGATCCGCCGGTGGCCAAGCTTCAGGAGGTAAGCAGTGGCGTCCCGGCCGCCAGCCTTGTTGTCGACGTCGACTGAGGCCAGGACCGGCGGTTCAGGCTGGGAGGCGACCAAGACCAGGGGCATCCGCCTAGCGACGGCGCGCAGCCGGTGCTGACTGGCGGGAGCCAAAACCGGCCGGGCGATGATCAGGCCCTCAAGCCGTCGCTGCAGCATCAGACGCAGGTAGGCCTCCTCGTCGTTGGGCACAGCGTCTTCGACACTCCCTATGAGCAGGTAGAGCCCGCGCCGCCGAGCCTCGGCCTCGGCGCCGGCCACGAACTGCGCGAAGAAGTGGTCGGAGATGTCGTTGGTGACCACCCCGACCGTGTGCGTGCGGTCGGAGGAGAGGCTGCGTGCGACCGCGTTGGGGACATAGTCGAGCGCTTCGATGGCGGCGGTCACGCGCTCCCGGGTGGCTGAATTGACGTAGTTGTGGCCGTTGATCACCCGAGACACCGTCTGGTGCGAGACGCCGGCCTTGGCGGCCACGTCCCTCACCGTCGGCCGACGCGCTCGATCTTCCCGCTTGACATTTCCCATCGCCCGCTTATTATATGTGACCGCTAACATATGTGACCGGTCACAGAGCCGGGTAAGAGGAGATTTGGAGGCCATGGAACACCGGGAACGGCCGTTGGATTGGTTGGACGCAAGACTCACCCGCCGCGAGGCGCTCAAGCGAGCTGGCCTGGTCGGCCTGGCCCTTCCCATGCTGCCCTCCCTGCTCGAGGCCTGCGGCGGGTCGACCGCGACGAGCGAGGTCCACGTGCCGTCCAGCAGCACCAAGGGCTCGCTGACGATCTGGGGGTGGAAAGACTCGCTCGACGCCCTCAAGCTGCAGGACGCCGACTTCGCCACGGCCTACCCCGGGATCAGCTACCAGTACGTCGCCCGCCCGCCGGCCGACACCTATCGCAACATCGAGCTCGCCATCACGGCGGGATCGGGTGGCCCCGACGTTGCGCTGATCGAAGACTCCCACCTGACGGCCTACGTTCAGCTGGGAGCGATGGCCGACCTCACGGACCTCGTCGGCCCCTATGTCGACCAGATCGACAGCTACAAGTGGGCCTGGACCAAGAAAGGCGCGCGCTACTTCGCGATGCCCTGGGACCCGGGACCGGTGGCGGTCTTCTACCGCCGCGACGTGTTCCAGCAAGCCGGCGTGGACCCCGCCTCACTGGGGACGTGGGACGCCTTTCACCAGGCCGCCCGGACGATCAAGGAAAAGACCGGCCTCGCGATGTGGCAGCAGTCCAAGGCGCGCAACGACGGTCGACTTTTCGAGACGCTGCTGTGGCAGCAAGGGACCGGTTATGTCGACGACAGGGGCAAGGTCATCCTTGACAAGGACCCCAAGGTTGCGCACACGCTCGACTACATCAACAGCTTCTGGCAGGAGGGTCTTGCGGCGGACCAGGAAGCGTGGACCAACCCCTGGTACAAGGCGCAGACCGACGGCACCACCGCAACCGTGGTCGACGCGGTCTGGATGGGCACCTTCTTCAAGTCTTGGATCGCGCCCAAGGCCACGGGCAAGTGGGGCGTCTTCCCACTTCCGGCCTGGAAGGCAGGTGGGTCGCAAGCCAGCAACGACGGCGGCTCCGCGCTCGCCATCTTCGACTCCAGCCAGCAGAAGGAGGCCGCCTGGGCCTACGTCCAGTTCCACCTCGGGCGGCCAGCGTCGCAGCTCCAGATCTATGAGAAGACCGACATCTTCCCGAGTCTGAAGGCGACCTACCAGGACCCCTTCTTCCAGCAGCCGGACCCCTACTTCGGGGACCAGAAGGTCCGCGACGCTTTCGCCAAAATCGCGGAACGCATCCCCAAAGCCGGCATCTACTCGAAGGACTACGCGCAGATGAACACGCTGCTGGTGCCCGAGATCCAGAAGCTGGCGCTTGGTCTGCAGAGCGTGCAGTCCGCGCTCAGCAACGCGGCCGGCCTGATCCGAGACAAGACGCACCGCGCCTGAGCCGCGCCGAGGAAGGTTTGCCCTGAGAACGGCGATGCCGACTGCGGCGACGCTAGACTGGCGGCCGGGTGAGCGCCGGTTGATCCGAGCGCGGGTGTGGCGGCACGACCTCTGGCGCCATCGTTGGCCGCTGCTCTTCGTGTCGCCTTTCTTCCTTCTCTTCGCCGTCTTCAACCTCTACCCGATCGGGTTCTCGTTCTGGCTCTCGCTGCACGACTGGTCAGGCCTCGGCAGCATGGTGTGGCTCGGGCTGGACAACTATTTCGAACTGGTCCACGACTCCATCTTTTGGAACTCGATGGCCAATTCGGCAATCATCTTTCTGATCTACGTGCCGGTCATGACCTTCATGGCCGCTGTCCTCGCCAGCATCCTCAACGGCGCGTTTCTCAAGCTGCAGGGGCTCTGGCGGGCGCTCGTCTTCCTGCCCAACATCACCTCGATGGTGGCCGCCGGCTATACGTTCCGACTGATCCTCGACCGCGACAGCGGCATCGCCAACCACGCCCTCGCCTGGCTCCACGTCTCGCCGGTTCCCTGGCTCGATGACATCTGGTGGGCCCGGATCTCGCTGGGGCTCCTGATGATCTGGGCCTGGCTCGGATACAACACCGTGATCATGTTGGCGGGCCTGCAGACGATCCCGTCGGAGGTGATGGAGTCGGCCAGAGTGGACGGGGCGAACCGTGTGCAGGCTTTCTTCCGCATCACGCTTCCTCTCCTTCGGCCGGTGATCGTCTTCGCGGTGACGCTGTCGATCATAGGTACCTTCTCCATGTTCACTGAGCCCTACGTCCTCACCCGGGGAGGCCCCGTGAACGCGACCGATACCCCGGTGCTGGAGATATTCAGCAACACCTTCGAAGACCTACGTTTCGGATATGCGGCGGCGATGAGCTATGTGTACTTCGCGATCATCGTCGTGGTCACGCTGGCGCAGTTCTGGTTCGTCAGCAGGAGCGACCCGGTCAAATGACTGGCAGGCTCCGCGACGCTCCCGTGCGGATAGCCGCCTATCTGCTGGTGGCCGGCCTCAGCCTGGCGATGACGTTCCCCTTCATCTGGATGCTCAGCTCCAGCTTCAAGCCTTACTCAGAGATCTTCGCAGGGACCAGCTTCCTGCCCCTGCACCCGACATTCCACAACTACGTGTCGCTCTTCCAGCAGAGCGATGCATTGCTCAAGATCTGGAACAGTTTCTACATCGCCACTTCCGCGACGGCGATCTCGGTCTTTCTTTGCGCGATGGGCGGCTACGCGTTCGCCAAGTTTCGCTTCCCCGGGCGTGCGTTCCTCTTCGGCTTCATGCTCGCCTCGATGGCGCTTCCCTTCGCTGTGGTCATGGTTCCCCTCTTCGTGATGATGCGCAACGTCTTCCACTGGATCGACACGCCCTGGCCGCTGATCGTACCGACGGCCGCCAACGCCTTCGGCATCTTCTTCATGCGCCAGTACATGTTCTCGATCCCCGACGACATCATCGATTCCGCCCGGGTCGACGGTGCCTCCGAGTTCGCCATCTTCATGCGGATCGTGCTGCCAATCAGCCTGCCCGGACTGATCAGCCTCTCGATCATCTTCTTCATGTCCTCCTGGAACAACTTCCTGTGGCCGCTGGCGGTGCTCCGCTCGGATCCCGTGCAGACCATTCCGGTGATGCTTGACTCGCTGCAGGGACCGCCGGGCCGCACCGCGTTCGACGTGCTGATGGCCGGCTCAGTCGTCAGCGTGCTGCCGATGCTCGTGGTCTTCTTGCTGCTCCAGCGCCACCTCGTGGCCGGGGTCACGACGGGTGCCGTCAAAGGGTAGCGATGACCAAAGCGATCCGGTTTGGCGTGGCGTACTACCCCGAGCAGTGGGGGCGGGAGAGGCTGCGGACCGACGCTGCGATGATGGCCGACCTCGGCCTCAGCCTGGTGCGCCTGGCCGAGTTTGCATGGTACGCGCTGGAGCCGGCTCCTGGCGAGGTCCGCATGGAGTGGCTGGACGAGGCGATCGAGGTGCTTGCGGACAACGGGCTGGAAGTCGTTTTGGGGACACCGACGGCGGCGCCACCCGCCTGGCTGGTGGAGGCGCACCCGGAGATCCTGCCCCTGGCCGAGGATGGCCACCGGGCAGGATTCGGCCACCGCCGCCACTACTGCCCGAACCAACCGGCGTTCGTCGCGGCGACCGAACGGTTGGTGAGCGCGATGGCAAGCCGCTACGGTCGCGACCGGCGGGTCGTGGGTTGGCAGATCGACAACGAGTTCGGCGGCCGCTGCCACTGCGAGACATGCCGGTCCGCATTCGTGGCCTGGCTGCGTGACCGCTATGGCTCACTCGAAACCCTCAACCGGGAGTGGGGGACCGCCTTCTGGAGCCAGACCTATTCCAGCTGGGAGCAGGTCCCGCTGCCGGACCGGGATCCCCGCGCCCCAAACCCGGCTCTCGCCCTTGATTACCGGCGCTTTGTCTCCGACAGCTTCGTGAGCTACCAGCGGCTTCAGGCCAGGATCATCCGCTCTCAATCCGAGGGCCAGTTCGTGACCCACAACCTGATGGGCTTCAAGTTCTCGGAGATCGATTACGGTGAGCTCGCTCGGGACCTCGACCTGGTGGCTTGGGACAACTACCCGGGTTTCAACCGGGGCACTCCCTGGACCCTGGCCGCCCTCGCCGCGGACGCCATGCGGGGACTCAAGGAGCGGCCGGTGTGGGTCATGGAGCAGCAGGTGGGAGCGATCGGCTGGCACTCCATGATGTCGCCTCGTCCCGGACAGGTTCGGCTGTGGACCTACCAGGCCTTGGCGCACGGCGCCGAGGCGATCCTGTTTTTCCGCTGGCGGACTGCGCGGTTCGGGACCGAACAGCATTGGCAGGGGATCCTCGACGCCGATGGCCGGCCTGGCCCGCGGTACCGCCAGGTGCGGCGGGTCGTCGAGGAGATCGGTGAGCTGCAGCCGGTCCTGCAGGGATCTGCGCCCAGGGCCGAGGTCGCACTGCTGCACGATTACGACTCGCGCTTCGCGCTTCAGGTCCAGCCTACCAATCCCGCCCTTGCCTACGAGGCGGGCGTGGAGCGCCACTATCGACGACTGCGCCAGCAGGGACTGGGGGTTGCCGTGCTCACGGCAAAGGCGGATCTCTCCAGCTACCGGGTGGTGGTCGCTCCCGGGCTCTACGTCATGTCGCCCGAGCTGGCCGAACGACTGGCCGCATACGTCGAATCCGGCGGGGTACTGGTGCTGGCGCCAAGGATGGCGGCCAAGGACAGGACCAACGCAGCTCCGCAGCGGCCGCTTCCCGCCTGGCTGGACGGAATCGCCGGGCTCAGGGTTTGCGACTACCACAGCGATCCTGACGGCGGGGCGGCCGCGATCATCGGTGAGGACGGGGCCCTGGCCGGCGAGTTTGCCGGCTGGTACGAGGAAATGGAGCTGGATGGCGCTCGCGCCGCCGCCCGCTACCTGGACGGGCCTTTTGCCGGCGGCGCCGCCATAGCCGTCCATGAACACGGCCGCGGGCGTGTCCTCTACCTCGCGGGTGTCGCTTCTGAGCGCACGCTCGAGCAGTTTTACAAGGGCCTCGCCGGCGAGCTCGGCCTGGGTCGGCTCGACCTCCCTGAAACAGTGGAGGCGGTCGAATTGCAGGCCGAGAGCGGTCCCCTGCTCTTCGTGCTCAACCACGTGGAACGCCCGCAGCGGATCAGCCTCGGCGACTGCCGGTGGCAGGACCTGCTGAGCGGGCGCCAGGGACTGGCAGACCTGGAGCTGGAGCCATATGGCGTCGCCGTGCTGCGCGCCGTCGCGGTCGAGACCGTCCAGGAGGTGGGCAGGTGAAGATCGCCGAGGTCACTCCGATGGTCATGGGCAGTGCCTGGCGGAACCTGACCATCGTTAGAGTCTCCACGGACGAAGGGATCGAAGGTCTCGGTGAGGTGCGAATGGTCAACCACACCGAGGCACTTCTCGGCTACCTCGCTCACGCCGTGCCGACCCACGTCTTGGGCGCCGACCCCTTCGACATCGAGGCCCTTGTGCAGCGGATGTGGCGGAGCGATTTCGAGCGCGCCGGCGGCATCGTAATGTCCGGCATCGCGGCGGTCGAGATCGCCTGCTGGGACATCATCGGGAAGGCGGTCGGCCAACCCGTCTACCGGCTGTTGGGGGGTGCGGTCAGGGATCGCATCAAGGCTTACGCCAATGGCTGGTACACGGTCGAACGAACGCCCGATGAGTTCCACGCCGCCGCCCGGCGGGTCGTCGAGAAGGGCTATCGGGGGCTCAAACTCGATCCCTTCGGCGCCGGTAGCGGGGAGCTCCAGCCCGAGGAGCGCCGGCGCGCGCTGGCACTGGTGGAAGCGGTGCGCGATGCCATCGGTCCCGACTGCGAGCTGCTGATCGAGATGCACGGGCGCTTCACGCCCGCGACTGCCACAGCCCTGGCGACGGAGCTGGAGCGGTTCTCACCGGGATGGCTCGAGGAACCGGTGCCGCCCGACAACCTGAAGGCGCTCCAGAAGGTTGCCGAGCGCGTCTCCATCCCGGTCGCCACCGGCGAGCGGATCCACGTCCGTCACGAGTTCCGCGAACTCTTCGAGCTGCAGGCGGCCGACATCGTGCAGCCCGACATCACGACCTGTGGGGGGATCGCTGAAGCCAGAAAAATCGCCGCCTGGGCCGACTCCTGCTACGTGCTGATCGCACCCCACAACGTGGGCGGCCCCATCTCCACCGCGGCAGCCCTCCACTTCGCCGCCGCGACCACCAACTTCAAGATCCAAGAGCACTTCAACGACTTCGGCGAGCCCCATGTCAAGGCCTCGGCGCCGGGCAACCCCGAGGTCGTCGACGGCTATTTCGGTCTCCACACAGGACCCGGCCTGGGGGTGGTCCTCGATGAGGAGGTGGTCCGGGCCCATCCCCGGCGGGCCCTCCACTTCGACCTCTTTGCCGCGGACTGGCAGCTCCGCCGGGCTGAGCCGGCGCGCCTCACGTGAACTCGGCGCCGGAGGATCTGGCGCGCCGATTCCCGCCCGACTTCCTGTGGGGGGCCGCGACCGCGGCCTACCAGATCGAGGGGGGCTGGGCCGCCGACGGCAAGGGGCCCAGCATCTGGGACATCTTCTGCCGCCGCCCGGGCGTGATCGCCAACGGCGACCGTGGTGATGTCGCCTGCGATCACTATCGGCGCTGGCGCGAGGACATCGAGCTCATGGCTGGGCTCGGACTGAGCGCGTATCGGTTCTCAATCAGCTGGCCACGCGTCCTTCCCGCCGGGGTCGGTGCCGTCAATCGCACCGGCCTGGCTTTCTACGACCGGCTGGTAGACCAGCTCCTCAGCCTCGGGATCCGGCCTTTGGTCACCCTCTACCACTGGGACCTCCCTCAGGCCCTCCAGGAGCGGGGAGGTTGGGCCAGCCCCGAGGCAGCCGGTTGGTTCGCCGACTACGCGGCCGTGGTGGGGGCTTGCCTGGGGGACCGCGTGGAGGACTGGGCGACCATGAACGAGCCGTTCGTGGTGGCCTTCGCCGGGCACGCCGAAGGCGTCCACGCGCCGGGGCTGCACGACTGGGGCCTGGCACTGCGGGCCAGCCACCACCTTCTCGCCGCCCACGCCGCCGCGGCCAGCGCGCTGAGGGCGTCCGCCCGGCGAGCCAGGGTGGGCATCGTCCTCAATCTCTCGCCGTGCTCGCCTGCAAGCGAAAGGGACGAGGACAAAGCTGCGGCCCGGCGCGTTGACGGCCACTTGAACCGGTGGTTCCTGGACCCGCTGTTCGGGCGCGGTTACCCACAGGACATGCTGGCGCTCTATGCGGCCCTGTGGCCGGAGGCCCCCTCGACTCTCGCGGCTGCACAGTCGCCCCTCGACTATCTGGGCGTCAACTACTACAGCCGCCGCGTCACTCGCGCGCATTCGGACGGCCCGCTGCGGGCGACGTCAGCTCGCATGCGCGGTTCGGAACATACCGCCATGGGCTGGGAGGTATGGCCCGACGGGCTGCGCGAGCTGCTCCTCCGCCTGCACGAGGAGTACCGGCCGCCGCTGCTGATGGTCACTGAGAACGGCGCCGCCTTCGACGACCAGCCCGGGCCGGACGGACGCGTCGAGGACGGCCGCCGCACGCGCTACCTGGCCGCTCATCTGGACGCTGTGGCTGACGCCATGGCGGCCGGCGCGCCGGTGGCCGCCTACTTCGTCTGGTCGCTTATGGACAACTTCGAGTGGGCACACGGCTTCAGCAAGCGGTTCGGGCTGGCGTACGTCGATTACGACAGCCAGGCTCGGTCGCTCAAGGCCAGCGGGCATTGGTACCGCCGGCTGATCGGGGCCCATGCGGCCGCAAAAGGGCAACCCTGATCGCCATGCATGCCCTCCTCATCGAACGGCCGGGCAGCGTCCGGCTGGTGGAGGTGGAACGACCCCGGCCTGGCCCGGGCGAGGTGCTGGTGGAGGTGGCGGCGGCAGGGATCTGCGGCTCCGACCTGGAACTCCTGAGGGGGCAGCGCCCCGCCCCCTACGTCCGCTACCCGATCATTCCCGGCCACGAGTGGGCTGGCCGGGTGGCCGAGTCCGGTCCCAATGTCGACCGGCTCGTCCGCGGTGATCCGGTGGTGGCCGAAGGGTTCCGCTCTTGCGGGGGCTGCGACCGCTGCCAGGAAGGACGCACCAACCTCTGCATGGCTGACTACGCGGAGACGGGCTTTACCCATCCCGGCGCCTTCGCCGAGTACCTGCTGGTCCCGGCCCGGCTGGTCCACAAGCTGCCGCCGGGCAGCGATCTGGCGCAGGCGGCCCTGCTGGAGCCCGCCGCCTGCGTCGCCGCCGGGCTGCTCGAGGCCGGCCTCCGGCCAGGACTGCGCGTAGCGGTGGTGGGCGCCGGCACGCTGGGGCTCCTGGCGGTCGCCATCCTCAAGCTGGCTTCGCCGGCCCGGCTGGCACTCGTCGGCACCAGGCCGGAACGCCTGGCGCTCGGCCGTCTGCAAGGCTGCGGGGAAACCTGTGATGCAAGCTCGGAGGATCCTGTGCAGAGCCTGGGCTGCGACTTCGACCTGGTCTTCGAAGCCGCCACGCGCCCACAAGCCGCTGAGACCGCCCTTCGACTGGTCCGACGGGGTGGCACTGTCGTCCTCGAGGGCATCACCGGCGCCGACCGGCCAAGCCTCACGGGAGACCTGATTCCGCTCAAGCAGGTCCGCGTGCAGGGTATCTTCGGCGCCTCCGGGCAAGCCTGGCGGTGGGCGGTTCAGCTTTTCTCAACCGGGCTGCTCCGGCTGGGCCCGCTGTTGACCCACCGCTTCAGCCTGGAGGATCACGAGGCCGCGTTCGCCGTCCTGCAGAATCGAGAGTCGGGCGCGCTCAAGGTCCAGCTGGTGCCCTCGGCTTTCATCGACACGAATGTCAAGAAGTGATACGAGCCTTTCTCGAAGCGTCCGGATTGCCCCCAGGCGACCTGCATCACCTCCCCCAGTCCGGCAAGAGATTCCCCGACGGAGCCCAGTTCCGAGTCGAGATCCCGAGTACGGAGGGACCGGCGTGCCTGGTCGCCGTCTTGGAGGAGGCCGAACGCCTGGGCGTGACGGTGCACCGGGTCTCCCAGGGCAGCGGCGTCTTCATGCTCAGCGATGAGGAGCTCAACGAGATGGCGCGCCATGGGGCACGAGCGCGGGTGGAGATCAGCCTCTTCGCGCGTCCAAACGCCGCCTGGGGTCTTTCCGCGATGGCGCGCTCGCCGGCCGGGGCCGTGGTTTCCGGCTGCGCATGGGGCCAGGAGCAGGTGATCCAGTGCCTGGACGAAGCTCTGCGTGCCGCCGACCACGGATTCCGCAGCGTCCTGGTCGCCGACCTCGGCGTGCTGAGCGCGTTTGCCCTCATGCGTGGGGCAGGTCTCCTCCCGCCTGACATGCAGGCCAAGGTTTCGGTCATGCTGCCGGCCGCCAACCCGGCTGCGGCGCGGGTGCTGACGCAGCTGGGCGCCAGCACGTTGAACTTGCCGACCGATCTCAGCCTTGGCCAGATCGCAGCCATCCGGGCAGCCGTCGACATCCCCCTCGACGTCTACGTCGAGGCGCCTGACAACCTGGGCGGTTTCGTCCGGCATCACGAGATCCCGGCACTGATCCGGGTGGCCGCGCCGGTCTACCTCAAGTTTGGGCTGCGCAACGCGCCCGACATCTATCCGTCCGGCAGCCACCTGGCGGCTACCGCGGTGGCTCTCAGCCGCGAGCGCGTGCGCCGGGCGCGGCTTGGCCTCGACCTACTGGGCCGTTCCGACTACCAGGCCGTGAGCTCGGCGGCAGGTCCGGCGGACGCAGCCGTGCCACGACCGCAAATGGCACCAGGTGCGGGTAAGGCAGCGGGCTGAGCGGATTGTTTACTCAAGGTTGAGCACATTCACCACAGAGGTCCGCGCGGCCCAGCGGGCAGGAAGGCTTGCGCCCAACAGCGCCACTAACACACCTGCCAGCGCGACCACGACGAGCTGCAGGGGATTGATCGCGGCAATGATCGCGCTGCTCGACACACTGAAGTTAGACAGGCGGGCCATCGCCTCGATCAGGTAGTTGTACAGAATGATCCCGGCTGGGACGCCCAGCAGCGCCCCGACCGCGCCGAGCGCAAAAGCGGAGGCGGTTACCATCGTCGACACTTCGCGCGGGGTCATCCCCAGTGCCTTGAGAATGGCGATGTCCCGGGCGCGCTCTCGCGTGGTGAGGAGCAGCGCATTGAACACACCCAAACCGGCGATGGCGCCCAAGATCAATGCCAGGGCCGCCACCATTCCATCAAGGATGCCCTCGATATCGAATCCGGAATTGGAACCATTGACCTGCGGAAAGACGAAGTCGGGCTCTGAAGCAGAGACACGCTTCACGTATGCGTCGGCATTGGCGCCGGGCCGAAGCTGGACGATGTAGCTGTCAGGCTGCACGCCCGGGACAGCTGCGTTGTAAGACGACCAATCCATCGCCAGGAATAAGAAGCAGTAACAAGAACCGACGATCCGGAGATTGAGCGGCTCACCTGCGACGCGCACCTTGACCGTCTGTCCCACAACCCAATGGTTGGGATTGAAGACGCTGCCGATAACACCTTCACCCGCTCCCGCGAACCAGCGACCTCGCTCCAAGTTGTAGCCCAGGCGCGTGGAGTCGCCTCGGAAGACCGTCAGGGCAATGGGGTCGGGCTGACCGGGCACCTCACCCTCGACTTGTTTGTAACCGACCACAGCATCGGTCTCTGGCTGCCCCTGCAGCAGCGTCATCGTGTTGGCGTCCGAGAAGCCTCCGAACCGACTCGCAGTCACCTGACGCGCCGAAGCGTTCGCGGGCCCGAACAGTTCGTTGAACCTGATGATGGCCGAGTAGAGGCCGCTGGCAAACACGAGCGTCGCCACCCCGACCAGGATGGCAATCGCTGTGAGGCCGCCCCGCACGGGCTGCGCGAATGCGTCGCCAATCCCCATCACCAGCGACCTGGGGAGTCGCCACCAGCCGAGGCGACCGTGCAGCGACGCGCTCCAACGCCCAGAGGGTGCTGTTCCGGAGACGATCGCCGCGACGGCGCTGAGCCGGCCGGCCCGCCATGCGGGCAGAGTGGCAGCGGCCGCGACGACCGCCAGGCCCAGGGTGAGCGCGAGTAAATCGATCCAGGGCACCACCGGGCTCGGTGCTGGCAGGCTCATGGCCGCGGCAGCTTGGTCGAGCAGTGGCTTGCTGGCGAGAGCGCCCAACGGAACGGCGATCACCCCAGCCGCCAATGCTGGGATCAGCATCGCGAGCACGAACACACCAACCACCTGGCGCGGCGTGAACCCGATCGCTTTCACGATCCCGATGTCGCGATAACTGGAGAGCACCGCACCGGTCACCACGTTGCTGACGATGACTGCCACCGAAGTCAACGCCATGGCCGCGAACGCCAGCAGAAACGTCAGCACGAGCGAGGTGGTGAAGTTGAAGTTGTCGCGGGAGTCGAGGTAGGAGACGTAGGCGGTTACTGCACCTGCCGGCACCGCTGCCTTGAGCGCGCTCACGTCGGCCCGAATGTCGCCCCGGTTCGAGGCCGAGCGGAAGCGGTAGGACATCTGATAGAGCGGCGGCATATCAACAGGAGTCAGGCTTGCCACCTGGTCGGTCCACACCCAGGCGCGGTCGGGCCTGGGATCGACATCGACGGCTTCGCCGACAACGGTCAGAACGGGCTTGCCTGGCGTGGCGAGGGCAGTCAACCGGTCACCGAGCGCGAGCGAATTCTGGTCGGCGAAAGTACGCGTCACCACGATCTCGCCCGGAGACCGCACCCAACGGCCGCGCACCACATCGACACGGTCGAGAGGCCCGTCCGGGCTGTCGCGTCCCAGCACAGTCAGCGCGGTCTGGCTGTTGAACGACGAGGTCACGCTCAGGTGGGTCGTCCCCTTCTCGAAGGGGATGCTGGCTACGACCCAGGGCCCTGCCGTGCCGGTAACGCCCGGCACAGTTGCGGTGGCGGCTACCTGGTCCTGGGCGAGCTTCCGCCCGTCGAAGACGACGACCACGTGTGGGCCCGCCAGGTCTGAAAAGGCGCGATCGTATGGGCTGCTTGACTGCACCAACAACGTGCCGCCCATCGCACCAACAGTCATGGCCAGGCCGGAGATGACGAAAACGACCAGCGTCTGTAGGCGGTGCCTTCGCACGTCCGCCAGCGCCTTGGTAATGACGGCTTTCATCCGGTGTGGCCTTGGGGTTGAGGCTCAGACCGGCTGTCATCATCGAGCCTTCCGTCGCGCAGGCTGAGGCGCCGCCCGGCGTACCGGCGCGCAAGCTCCATATCGTGGGTGGCGAGGAGAACTGTCTGGCCGCGCTGGTTGAAACCGACCAGCAGTTCCATGACCTGTCCGCCGGTGTGGCTGTCAAGCGCGCCTGTAGGCTCGTCGGCGAGCAGCACTGCCGGACGGTTGACGAGCGCCCTTGCTATTGCTACCCGCTGCCGCTCACCGCCGCTGAGTTTGGCCGGGTATTCGCGAGCCTTATCGGCTATGCCCAGCTCGCTGAGCAGCTCGTGAGCGTGCGCGCGGGAGGTGG
>WNFB01000493.1_pt1 | contig 32134 bp, 34 predicted proteins | sample 5400501 | NCBI WGS metagenome assembly WNFB01 (sample SAMN13153341, study PRJNA577476) | soil metagenome | isolation source: 200 cm saprolite under Douglas fir tree site 2 hole 1 | place: USA:California | collected 2015-04-18
CGATGAACATTGTTGATCCTATGATTCAGGATAACCCGAACATTCGGATCGCCGTGATCGACAAGGACGAGCCTGGAGGCATCTGTCTCACCCGCGGCTGTATTCCTTCCAAGATTCTACTCTATCCTGCCGAGCTGGTTAGGAAGATAGAGGAAGCCCGGGACCTCGGAATTGACACTGACATTAGGAAGATCAATTTCGCATTCGTCATGGACCGTATGAGAAAACTGATCTACACCGACATAGACCAGATTCGAGAAGGACTATCCAATTCAAAAAACATTGACTACTACCACGCTCCCGCCGAGTTTACCGCGCCCTACACGATGAAGGTCAGTGGGACAGAGATACGGTCGAAGATGATATTCCTCTGCATCGGCTCGAAAACTATCATTCCACCGATCAAAGGGCTTGACAAGATCAATTACCTCACAAGCGACAGCGCCTTCAAACTGAAAAAATTGCCAGAGAGCATCGCGATTGTCGGAGGCGGCTACATCGCAGCCGAGTTCGGCGACTTCTTCTCCAGCATGGGCTCAAAGGTCACAATAATCGGAAGGAATCCGCAGTTCGTACCGGAAGAGGAGCCGGAAGCTTCAGCGTTGCTCAAGAAAGTGTTAGCGCGGCACATGACGATCATAACAAATCACGAGGTGAGAGAAGTCAGAGATTCTTCGAGTATGGAGGAGCTAGTGGCGGCGGACCGGAAGACTGGAAAGATCACGACCATAACTGCGAAGGAGGTTATGATCGCGACCGGTAGAGGTCCGATAACAGACATTCTTCATCCCGAAAGGTCAGGGGTCAAACTGACTCCGGAGGGTTGGATTGCGGTCAACGATTATCTCGAGACTTCGCAGCCAGGCATCTGGGCCTTGGGAGATGCTGATGGGAAATATCTCTTTAGGCACGTGGCCAATTATGAATCGGGGATCGTATACTACAACGCCATTCTCAAGAGAAGGGTGAAGGTAGACTATCATGCTGTCCCCCATGCGATCTTCACCTATCCTGAAATTGCCGGTGTAGGACTCAAGGAGAAGGAGGCTATTGCGAAATTCGGTAGTGACAAGGTGCTTATCGGCTTTCACAAGTACGAGGACACGGCCAAAGGAGAGGCAATGAATGTCAAAGACTATTTCGTGAAGGTTATCGTTGAAGCCGACACCGAGAGAATCCTCGGAGCTCACATCGTCGGACCCGATGCTTCAATCCTAATCCATGAAATCATTCCGTTGATGAACACGCCCGAGAGAACCTACAGGCCCATTAGAGAGATGATGCATATTCATCCAGCTCTCAGCGAGGTCGTGGACAGAGCGTTTCAGTCACTGGTACCTCCCGAGCACTACCATCATATGATGGAACACTCCCAGCAGCTTGTTGAAGCGTAGGAAAGAGCAGGACAAGATAAGCTTGGAAAACGAAGACCTCGAGTTCAAGGACATTCTGAAGCATCTTGACAGAGAGTCGGCCCATTTCGTAGTGCGGCTTGAGAAGCATCATTCAGGCAGACTCATGACCATTGTCCAGCCTCACGACCTGATCAGAGACAGCATTGACCTGCCGGGGCTTGCGCGCAAGCTGAAAGAAACTCTAGGAACAAGCGGTGAAGTGGAAGGAGGCCGAATTATCCTTCACGGAGATCACAGAGACCAAGCCAAAGATGAACTCGTGAAACTTGGCGTCTCCCCAGAAAGCGTCGAAATTATCTAAGCTGCTTGTGAACGACTCTAAGACAGGCGTCCATCACGTAGGAAATACCGTTCTTCGAGAGCATTTGTTTCGCCTCCTCATTTTCCAGTCCCAGCTGTGCCCATAGTACGAAAGGTCTTCCATACTTTTTCCGAAAATCTATCGTCTGTTGAGCCACTTGGGGAAGCTCTTCGCTTGGGCGGAATACGTCTACTATTTCGATCCGCTTTGCCAGTTCCGCCGGAAGGTCCAGAAGACTTGGGTAGGCTTTCTCACCCAATATCTGCTCGGCGGTCGGATTGACGGGAATGATTCTGTACCCGTGTTCTTTCATGTACTGGGGTACAGTGTAGGCGTCCTTGTCGGGGTTCTTGGAGGCTCCTACCACCGCTATGATCTTGTATTTTTTCAGAGCTTCTTGGGGAGAGATGGTTGTGTTGGGCAATTGGGTCGGGGACATTTCAGCAGCCTGATCCTTCATGTTTCTTGCGGGGTAGAAAAGTCTTGAAATCGAGAGTGCAATAATGGACTATTCCCCTTCTAGCAGTGAGAGAGGTCAGGGACTTGTCAAGTCAAGATCTGAGGGATCCATTCTTCTTCGACTGCTGGAGCGAAGACGGAGGAGATTGAGGCTTCCCCAAGTGGATCGACGCGTAGAATTACAGCAGGCGGCCGCCAAAATTTCGACTGATCTTTCTTCCCGAGGAGATGCCTTAGCGATAAGTGCATAAGTATGGAGATGGTTTTGCAGAGACTATGTCTCCTCACTGGAACACTAAGCCACCCAGAGACGATAACGAGTATTTTGAGCGTATGACCAAGTCTCTCTTTACCGCGGGACTCAACTGGAGCGTTGTCGATAAGAAATGGCCCAACTTCAACAAAGCATTCGCAGATTTCTCACTCGTTAAAGTGGCCAAGTTTTCCGAGAAGAACGTGAAAGTCTTGATGAACAATGAAGGAATCGTCCGCAACGAGAAGAAAATCAGAGCAACGGTGTACAACGCGGGCGAGTTCCTGAAGCTTCAGAGGGAGTTCGGTTCCTTCAAGAAGTACATCGACTCCTTTGCGAAGGACGAAGAGAGACTCTTAGATGATCTTCAAGAAAAGTTCCATCACTTGGGCGTGTCAACCTCTAGAACGTTTCTCTGGGCAGTCGGATACGAGCTTACACCCAATCGGGAAGAGAAAAAATGGATGACTGGCCACAAATAACGAAACAGAATCCGAAGTAGGAACAAGGAATCGTTTTGTGCCCAAACTCATCAGGCCGTGTCCGTCAAAATCCGTTACTGGGCTAACACCATTGTCTCGTAGAGTAGTTCTTTTGATACGCTACTCAGATTCACAATGGACTTACCATCGTCCTTCGAGAACTGCTGCTTGGCGGGAGGCTCCTTGAGATAGTTGGACAGTCTCTCTACAATGCGCTCCTCGTAGGTTGGAACCGTCTCGTTCTGGTAAAACACTCCAATAGGTATCCTGTCTCCCCACTCTCTAGACTTTTCAATCACTTGGAGTAGTTTCTTTTCCTCGTCTTCCTCGCTCATGCCTGGAGTTATCCTGCCATCGTAGCCTGCGCTTTCAAGCTCATAAGTCCGGGGCATCGGTCTCTTTGTCGTCGGGTCGAGTCTATCCTCGCCACCGTACCATTCTTTCGTGTTGATGTCGTTGTAAGTAGGACAGGGTTGGAGTGCGTCAATTAGCGCGAAGCCCTTGTGGGCCACTGCTTTCTTGATCATCTCCTTGAGATGTTTCGTATTGTACGCGTAGGATCGGGCGATGAAAGTGATCCCTGCAGCCAGCGCCAGCATTATCGGGTCGACGTTGGTGTTGATGTTCGGCTCTGGTAGAGATTTCGTCTGCACTCCCAACTTTAACGTGGGCGAAGCTTGGCCTTTTGTCAGTCCGTAGACGCCGTTGTCGTGTATTATGTAGGTCATGTCAATATTCCGTCTTCCGGCATGGACAAAGTGTCCGACTCCAATTCCTAAGCCATCACCGTCTCCCCCGACCGCGATAACCTCTAGTTCCGGGTTGGCCAGTTTGGCTCCTTGGGCGTAGGGGAGGACCCTGCCATGTAGGGTGTGTATTCCATTTGCATTTGTAAAGTGCACGAGCTTGCTAGAACACCCTATCCCTGAGAAGAGGGCAACTTTGTCAATGTCTACTGGCATTTCTGTCAATGCCATTTTCAGTGATGCTTCGATTCCGAAGTCTCCGCATCCTGGGCACCAGTCGTTATGCACGTCGGTCTTCAGGTCGGTGAGTTTAAGCGCCATGGGTCAACACTATCCTCCTATTCTGTGACGGGCTCGATAATACTTGCCTGACTGATTGGTAGATTTCATCCTGCGACATGGGTCGACCGTTAAACTTCACTATCTTGTTCTTGATGTCAATCATCGTCTTCTCTGCTATGACCGCTGCCATCTGACCGGAATAGTTCTGTTCTATATCTACGAGTAGCCTAGCTCCTAGAAGCTTCTCTCGGATCGTCTCGGTCGGAAACGGGCTGGCGAGTCGTATCTGCAAAAATTCCACTCCTACTCCCTCTCTCTCCAGTAGTTTCATTGCGTCTAGGATGGCTCCCTTGGTGGAGCCCCAGCTGACTATCGTGATATCGGCCTCATTCTTAGAGCTTCGGAAGAAGTTGACTTTTTCCTCCTCCGGAATCTCCCTGCCGGCTGTCTCCAGCTTCGACATTCTCTTGTCCATCATCTTGATCCTGTTCTCGGGATCCTCCTCAATGTGTCCCATCTCATCGTGCTCGTCTCCACTATTCCAGAAACGATGACCCGGTGTCCCGAGCACGGCGCGCGGGGAGACTCCGTCCTCTGTGAATTCGAACCGCCGATATTCTCCACCATCGCCTAGACCCTTCCCATTGGCCGGGATGAGTTTTCCTCTCTCGATGGGGATCAAGTCGGCTCTTGGTGGAGGAATGGTCATGCTGCAGTTCGCCAAGCCTTTGTCGATGAGGTGGATGCTCGGCATCTGGAATCGCTCCGCATAGTTGAAGATTCTAATCGCATCATAGAAGCACTCTTCCATGTCGCCGGAGCAGAGGACGATCCGTGGGAATTCTCCATGGGCAGCGCTGAGGACGAATTTCAGGTCTCCCTGTTCATGCCTTGTTGGCTGGCCTGTGGCCGGGCCTCCTCTCTGATAGTGAGTTATGACCACCGGGACCTCATTCATTCCCGCCCATCCCAGACCCTCCACCATCAGCGAGAAGCCAGGACCGGAAGTGGACGTAGCAGCCCTGGCTCCAGCCAGCGCCGCTCCCGTCGCCATTGTTATAGCCGCGATTTCATCCTCTGTTTGGGTGACAAGAATCGAACCCTTTCTGCCAATCTGTCCTCCATCTAGAAGCTCGAAGTTTTCGTGTGACTCCAAGAACTCGCTTTCGTCAGCAGCCGGAGTTATCGGGTAGTAGGTTTGCACCCTACACCCGCCCACCAACTTGCCTAGCGCCACTGCCTCGTTCCCCATTACTAGTATTCTAGGCTGGTTCTGCACCGGGCGCAGCTGAAATGGGAACGGTTGTTTTAGCAAAGCTTTCACCGCGTCGAAGGCGAATCTCGCGCCTATCTCGTTCATTTCGAAAACTTTCTTCTTGCTAGCGAAGGTTCTCTCTATGGACTGGTTGAGATAGGTCTCGTCAAATCCCAATATGGCGAAGGAAGCTGCTACAGACAGAACATTGATGATTCTGGAAACCTTGCTAAGCTGGTGCTCTCCAATCTGGGCAGCGGTCTTCGCGATGATATCGTCGTAGGATATTGGGTAGAGATTGAGGTTTCTTCGCTTCGCCTCTTCCAAAATTCCCGCAACCGTCGCCGGTAGGCTTTGTTTCGCCAGTCGTGCCTTGATCCTCAAAACGACGGGCGTCTCGATACTCTCGATCTTGTCCACTTGAATGTTGGTAAACGAGGGGTCGTAGAGTATTCCCCCGCCAGAGCTAACCTCGTCCGCGTGCCTGATCAGAGTCTCCGCGTCGAAGGTTGCGAGAAGATCCACGTTGTTAACGTGGGACCTGATCTTGTCGCTGTTTACCCGGACCTCGAAATAGCTGTGGGGTCCTTTGATGCTGGAATAGTACTCTCGGAGACCAAAGGTCCAGAGACCGCCCATGACGCAAGCTCCGGCGAAAATATTCGCAGATGAATCAACTCCACTGCCCTGAGGTCCACCAGTCATCCAGGACAGGTCGTTGACCTTTGTCGTCCCACTCGTTAGTCTTCAGCCCCCTGTTGCTTTGCCGTGTCCAATAGCACACTCACAGTCTGCAGCTTCTCCACAGTAAGGACACGCGCACTCACAATTGTCAATTGGACGATTACAGTTCCTGCATCCGTACAGCTCCATTTCAGCTGACAGGATAATCTCCGTTTGGACAAGATCGGGGAAGCTTGCTTGTAAGCCTTTCACGGGCAATGTTCAGGCCAGAACGATTCCACGAGTCTTCCAGATGGCTGATCGTATTCCAGTCCGACCCTAACGCACGATCCGGTTCGACTTACGACTTAGGCCTTTATCGCTAGGCAGACAGCTTTGCTTTTTCTTCCCTGAATTCGGTCGATGAATCTGATCAGTCGATATTGCAGTCCATATTTCTGCTTGAGAAGCTGGTAAGCCCGCTCGGCTTCCTCCTCTGATGCGAACTTGGCCTGAGCATCGATCCAGGCTCCCTTTGGCTCTCCCCTCATACTGCAGACTGCGATTCGAATGTTTGGACTGCGTCGGATGCGTTTGACCTTGCCCGTGTCATTATCCGTACGGACGAATAGTGTTCCCTCCTTTTCAATGAACCAGACAGGTGTCCTAACAGCCTCTCCATCTTTCCGATAACTCTCAATCGCCAAGTATTTCTGGCCATCGAATTGTGATCCTGCTGTTCTCTCTGGGCTCGTTTCTTCTTCCCGCATCATGACTTGTCGATTGCTAACATTTCGGTTCGGCATATATATCTGGTAGTTCAACCCAACCAAGTAGATACAATCAACTTCAGCAAGTAAAACCCTCGTTCCGAGAGGCCTATCACTTGGCCTTAGTTGCAGATGTAAGGTAGGTCAATCCACCGACATCTTGAATCTTCGTCGCGAATCGCGCTTCTCGAACAAAATTGATCTTGAAACTCGGGGAGAAGGACTCTAGAATTTCCTGTTTGGAAACTCTTCGAGGTCCGCCCCAGTCCGTAGGCTCCTTATCGCAGAAACACATCATGAAATAATTGCCTCCAATCTGGAGGACTCTCCGGATTTCTCCAACGTACACGGGTCTATCTGCGTCCGTGAAAGTGTGGAAGAGTCCCGAATCGATCACGTTGCTAAACTGTCCCTGTTTGAGGTCGAGAGATAGGGCATTCCCAACTCGGAAGTCTACTTTGATCTTCCTTTCAACTGCTTTTGCTTTGGCAACTCGGATCGCGGTGGGAGTAATGTCTACGCCCGTTACTGTGAAACCGTTCTGCGCTAGAAATAGACTGTTCTCGCCAGTTCCGCATCCCACGTCCAACACTGTTCCAGGGTTCAACTCTCCCTTTCGGACGAGTTCCTCGAAGACTGGTTGAGGACGTCCGATGTCCCAGGGCGGACTGCTACGGTAGGCTTCGGTCCAAAACCCCAACGGGTTCTATTCCTCGGGTTCTATTCTGATTTAGGAGCAGAAGCAGCTTAGCTGTGACTTTGAATGAAGAAAATGAACTAGGGGAAAAGACGTTTAGGGGATTCCCATCGTGTTGCCTATGCCGGCAACTATCACAGTGTCTCCAGGCTTACTCCTGGCTTGAATCACGTTTTTCACTCGCCGTATGGTCTCGTCCACTGCGAGTCTGACTTGCTGTGTCATGCCAGAGATCGCTTCCTTGTTTGACATCTTGACGACTACGGCGATCATTGGGATGTTGTTCTTGGTGGAACTCTGTTCGATGTGGTATCTGTCCACGCCCGGACCTCCTATTGCCGCGCCTATTCCCTCAGCTATTTCACCGCTGGCTTCTCCTTCGAATTTTAGAGCCGCATCTACTGTTACGACCAAGGATACCGGGGCGTTTTCCTGGATCAGCTTTTCGACGGCTACTCCGGGTTTTCCTACGCTGCCGCCGGGACCCTTGGCTCTGAGCACCAGTAGTTTTCGGTCGTCGAGAGTCGTATCGTAGACGATTGTGTCCTGTTCTATTTCTCGAGCTTGTTTGCCGTCAGCCATTTTGCTGGCGATGAGGGGACCTATTCCATCTCCGATGGGCTGGCCCTTTGCGAAGGCGTCTATGGCGGAACCGTAAGCCTCCGCCTCTTCCATTATCTGAGGCATTGCCATTTGCAGCTGGTATAATGCGAGAATCCCGCCCTGTTTTCTGGCTAGGAGGTAGAAGTGGCGTACGACCCTGAACATTTGGTCTGCGCCGATGGATATTTCCATCTGGTTAGATAATGTATTGACTTCATCATCGTTGGCTCCCGTTGCTATTGTCTTGACCTCTGCCTTGAGATGATCATCGTACGTGTCTAGGACGTGTTCGAGCTTCCCTACGACGCCTGCGGGGTCCATGGAGACTGGTGTGATCGCGAACGAACCTGTTAGCCTGTCAATGCGGGTCTCGACCGTCTTCCGGTCGCCTTTGAAGCGGAGGGCCGAGTTTAGGACGCTCTCGTGGGCTGCTTTTTTCAACCGTTCTAGTTTGCCGAGATTTTTTCTCACGCTTACTAGCATGATGCTGGTCTGTATGCGTTGGCCGTAGAACATTAGAACGAAGAAGGATCCAAAGTAGATGATCTGGATGAGACTGTTGATATCTACGAGTGCCATTGTATAATCAATACTCCTACCGAAGATATACGCGTTACTCCGAACGGTTTCATGAGGGCTAATTCGTCCGTATTTATCATCTTATCGTCTGGCAATGGCTTGAATGGGAGACTCTCGAAGGAGGAGCCTAGTGGTTCGCTTAGTCCCCATCCTGAGGAAGTGTAGGTCAACTTCTTCCCTGACAGTGTGCTTGGAGAGTGCTGAGAGTACGTCTTTCATCTGTTTGATGTCTTGGGACCCGATGCCGATTAGAACGTCGCCTACTCGGAGTCCTGATTCGTATGCTGGACCTCGCGGGTCGACCTCTACCACGAGGACGCCTTGGTCTGATGGCAAGTCGTATCGTCTAGATAGGGCTTCGTTGAGAGTTGTCCCGTATATTCCCAGCCAGGGTCTTACAACGCGTCCCTTCTCCAGGATTTGCTGCATGACCCATTTGATTGTGTTCACAGGTATGGCGAAGCCTACTCCTTGGGCGTATGGTATCATGGCGGTGTTCATGCCGATGACATTTCCGTTGATGTCAGCCAGTGGACCTCCACTATTACCTGGGTTTATTGCAGTATCAGTCTGAATTAGTCCTTCGAAGATGAAGTCTGCGCCTGGCAATGGTCTTCGCAGAGCGCTTACGACGCCCATTGAGACTGTTGGAGCACCTTCCAGCCCGAGGGTATTTCCGATTGCTAAGGCTATCTGACCAACTTTCAGATTCTCCGAATCGCCTAGACTGGCTGCTGGCAGATTGGCCGCCTCGACATGAACTATTGCAATGTCCGTTGATGGGTCTGTTCCGACTACTTCTCCCACGAAGGAGCGTCCGTCTTTGAGGTGAATCTGGACTCTGGCCGCGCCATCTATGACGTGGTTGTTGGTGATAACGTACCCCTTAGGATCGATTATCAGCCCGGAGCCTTTCCCTTCGATCGGTACCATTCCATAAGCAAAGTTTCTGGCCACTCTTACGCTGTCGATGCTGACTACGCTTTCGCTAAGCCTCTCCACTGCCTGGGTAATTTGCGTCTCAAGTGCTGTCAGTATTGACATCTGTCTAGAGCCCCCAGCTCGTCTTCGCGACGGGCCTTATTCTTACGTATAGATAATCTCCCTTCTCCGTGGCTTCTGCTCTGCCCGTAATCTCTATTCCCCGTGGAACAAATCTGGCGGGTGAGTTCACGTCATCAACTAGGAGGGTGACGGTTTGGGTTGATGGTACTTCCTGGAATCTTTCGCTGTACTTGAGGTTCCATCCGCTTAGATAGATGTAGGATCCGTCGAACTCGAAGAGTACGGGCATTATGTGAGCCTGCATGTCCGAGCAGACAAAGGCGAGTCTGCCGAGGCTTCTCTCCATGAGGTATCGTAGCTCTTTCTCTGAGAAGCCTGCTTCTGTCGCCCTCCGCGTTCTCTGTGTCATCATTTTCTCTGATAGTTCACTAGGTCGGTCACGCTTATATACTTGGTAGTCTTTGTAAACCAAGTAGGTGCAAATTACTTGAGTAAGTCAACCACACTTGACCAAGACCTAACAAAAGAGCAGACAGCAGAATGCCTTCTCCTTCACTCCGCCTGGAACGATCTTACCAAGGTCTGGACACTGCCAGTCATTCATGCGCTGGGTCTGAAACAGCCCGCCAGATTCAACGAACTGAAACGAAGAATACACAGTATTAGTGCCACAAGCCTCGCCGAAAGACTCAACGAGCTGGCACAGAGAGGGGTTATCGAGAGGAAGGTCTACCCCGAGACGCCGCCGAGAGTCGAGTATGCGCTGACGAAGAAGGGAACAGAACTCTTGAAGATACTCGGAGATCTGGCGGACTGGGTTATCAAGTGGGACAAGTCGTCAACCGACACAACAAAGGTCGCGGAAGAGAAAGCTCGACCCATCGCCCGCGTCCGGTAGCCACAGCGGGGAGAGGTTGTCGCCAGACTCTCTGGCAGCTAAGACCGAGAATCTTTCCGGGTTGAGCTAGAGAGTTGTGCAGTGACGGCTGCTTCACGGCAGACTGGACACTGACAGCGAGGGTCCTCACACCTTTCACAAGGTACCCGCAGACTAGGTTCACGAGTTCGACAAGACATCAAGTCTTCTCACTCGGAGTCTTGTACTTGCCATCCGTATCGGGTGTCGGCATACTCCTGGAAGTCACTGGGGCTACTGGTACTTCAGCTGTTTCGGGTGTGGCTGTTCTCGCCGCTACTTGTTCTTTGAATGTTCCTCTGATGAAGAGACTTGCAACTACGGCACCTATCGATACTAGGAAGCTCAATTGAAAGACCGGTGTGAGTGACTGGATGAATGCGTTTCTCAGGGGCAGAATGAGTGGGGCGAATGCCGGGTTGGCGGCTAGCGGTGCGAGTGTTTTAGGGTCTGCTAGGATTCTTCCGATAATGTTTGGATCGGTCAAGTAGAGTGCTGCTTGGGCCCGTGTCCCCGGTGGTAGTCCTGCCAGTATGTCTGAGAGTCTGCTTCCGAAAATATTAGTTTGTATTGCGCCGAGTATTGCCAGCCCGATGGTTCCGCCTAGGTTGCCCATGAACTGGGGAAGTGACGAGGCGATTCCGATTTGTTTCCTCTGGACCGAGAATTGTATTGCGATGAAAATCGTTGGGAACGTTATTCCTATGCCGAAGCCTGTGATCGCAACTGCGACGCCCATCGTGAGATAAGTTGAGGCTTTGTCCATAAGACTTACTAGGTACAGGCCTACGGTCATTATTGATAGTCCTGAAAACGTGATTCCTCGATAACCAAACCTTGTGCTCAACTGGCCGCCCAGGACTGCTCCAACTATCATCGGAATCAACAGTGCGTTGAGGATGTTTCTTGAATCGTCAACCCCTCCGGCCAGTCCGGCCACGATGAACAACGGGATGAACGTGACTATGCCGTAGAATGATATTCCTCGAAGGAAGGAGACCGCTGAGGCGGAGGAGACGGTTCTGATCCTGAACATGGACAGTGGAAGGACAGGCTCAGCCGCGCGTCTCTCGACGAGTATGAAGAGAGCGAACAGTACCGGGACGCTGGCGAAAACTGCTATTTCCTGCCATGAATACCATGGAAAGGTCGACCCACCGCCGAGGAATCCGAAACTTAGCAATGCTACCCAGGCTGTCAGTAATGATATGCCTGTCCAGTCGATAACTGGTCTTTGGCCAGTCGCCCTGGACTCACGGAGTCCAAGAAGAACAGCTGCTATTGAGAATATTCCGAGTGGCAGGTTGACGTAGAATATCCAGCGCCAGCCTATTGAATCGACAATCGCTGCACCAGCCAACGGACCGACGACGGCCGCGATACCGAAGACTGTGGAGAATACTCCCTGGACACGTCCTCTCAGTGCTGGTGGGAAGACGACTCCGACGACGGCGATTGCTACCGGGAAGAAGGCCCCGCTGCCTATTCCTTGGATGGCTCTGAAGATGATTAGCTGGTTGATGTCTTGCGCTGCACCGGACAATATCGAGCCAACGATGAAGATTACGAGTCCTAAGAGGAAGAATTTCTTTCGTCCGTAGAGGTCTGATAGTTTTCCGAATACGGGCATTGCTACGGTCTGGGTGAGGATGTAGGCGCTGAAGACCCAGGCGTACACGCTCAAGCCTTTCAGATCAGCAATGATCGTGGGACCGGCAGTGGCGACAATAGTCTGGTCAATTGCACCGAGCAGGAGGCCGGTCATGAGCCCTGCGACTATCAGCACCAGATCCCTCTTCGGTGGTAGCTTCGTGGCAAACTCTGGAGTTGCGGGTGATTGCGAATTACTCGACTCCATTTGCTATTACTTCGCCTAGCCTAATTTAGGAGTGGCAAGATAGCACGGACTATTAGTATACTTCAACGTGGTCGGGTGCGAATCCTAGTTTGACTAGCTCGTCTTTGATCCGGTTTCGATGATCTCCCTGTAACATGACCAAGCCGTCTTTGACGGTTCCACCGGTTGCGAGTCGGGCTTTGAGCTTGTGAGCTACGTCATCAATTGACTTGCCTGTCTTTGGTAGGCCTTGGATTACTGTCATTGGTTTCCCCCATTTGCGCAATTCCATTCGTACAACGACATGCGTCTCGCTCTTGTCAAGCTCTCGGAGCGCCGTGTCAAAATTGAAACCCTCACTCATGTTTCTAGACGATAACTCTCCCTGGTCAGTTAATATTGACTGCTTCCAAGAAATGTTTCAGAAGATCCGCGAGTAATACTCTATAGTTGTCTTCTGTGAGATCCTGTCTGAGATTCTTGAGTAGATTCTCAAAATATGGATAACGCTGTGCCATTTTCGATGGGATATTCGAGAGAAACTTCTGGTTTGCAAGCTTTGCCCTATTGCCGGTGTCTTGGATGTCGTGTCTTTGCATCTGGGCCAATGCGCGAGCATTATGTTCCATGATGCTGGCATTCATCCAGTTGTCTTTCTTGTTATCGCCAGTTTTCACGGGTTCATTTTTGACCCACGACTGTAGGAAGTCTGTTGCTTGGGCATAGCCCATTATTCCATTTTTGCGTATGACCTTGAACGAGATATCGTCAGCGTACAGGTCTTGAATGTCATTGAGGAGATCGAATAGTATCTTCTCCTGGTATGGCTCCATCTTTCCAAGATTGTTAACTGCTTCCTGCAGTATTGTCCCATTGTGGGATGTATGTCGGGTCCGTATGCGGTAGACGTGGCTCATTTCATGGACCAGTAGTCCTTCGAGTAGTCCAGATTCCAGGGCCATGCCTGAGACGACTATTCTGAAGCGTCCACTCTGTGGTACAGTGTATCCCATGAATGGAAGGTTTGGGTCGATTACTACGTCGACATCTTTCCCGATGTCGTAGCCTGCGTCATGCATCATTGCTAATGCTTTCTCCCGGGCCTTCCTAACTTGTTCTACTGCTTCAGGACTTGCCTGTGCTACTTCCGATTCTACTTGTGCTTGCGTGGTTCGCTTCACTGTTCTAGAGTCCGAGTAGATGGTCGATTGAGTAGATTCCGCTTCCGAGGAAGACAACTGCTAGGGCTGCGAGGAATAGTGTAATGTCCAGTTCCCATCCGCTCTGGTATTTTTTCTTCAATTTGCTTATTGCAAACCATGTTGTACCGAGCATCCAGAGTGCTGAGAGAAACGCGATCAACGGTGTGAGTATTCCAAAGACTAGTGCTAGGCCGCCGAAGAATTCCACGAATCCGGCGAACGGGACCATTGCGACGGGCATGCCGAAGTTTTTGATCCATTCACCTTTCTTGCCGGCTCTTAGTTTTGGATAGCCGTGGACCACGAACAGTGTTCCAACGCAGAGTCTTAGGAGGAGGACTGCGATACTGGCGTCGAATATTCCAAAGAGTAACAGTCTACTATCATTCCGTCCTTTTTGTTAACCTAAGCATGAGATGCGTTTCCATATAAAGTAAGTAGTCTTTGGCTACCAAGTAGGTATTGCGGAGCGTACCAAGTAAAGAAAGTCCAACCGTGAGGCTTGCTATGCTGTTCCTAGGTGCGGGCCCACTCCTTTCTAAGGACGCGAGTGGCAGCCAGCCGGAACAGCTTATGACGAGTGAGCCAAACTTGAGGCGCATGGATAAGGAAGAAGCTCGGAAGATAACTGCGGAAGATTATGGAAGAGTTGCAGTTTTGTGGGATCGCTATTGGGTGCCAGCATACTCTCTTGCACGAGAGAGGCTATTTGATATCGCTCGACTAAAGCAGGGGGAAAGCGTTCTCGACGTCGGAACGGGCACAGGTGCAACAGCTGTGGTCGCGGCGGTTACCGTTGGCGGGAAGGGCAGCGTTCTCGCTGTGGATAACTCAAAAGGGATGCTCGCGGTAGCCAAGAGAAAGGCGAGAAAGCTCTACCTAACCAATCTCAAGTTCAAACTTGCTGGGCTCGCCTCTCTCCAACTACCAGATGAATCCTTCGATGCAGTAATCTCAAGCTATGGCATGCCTGACCAAGCGTCCGATACGGAACTGGCTCTCCGCAGGCTGTTCAAAGCCATGAGGCGTGACGCTAGGCTCTGTTTCTGCGAGAGGGCTGGGAACCCCAAAGAACCGGATGCGATTATCAAGCGACTTCTCAGGAAGTACAGAGTAACTGAAGCTGATTCGAAATTGAAAACTAGAAGACGACTAGAAGCCCTGACAGCATCCGAAGGGAAACGGTTCCACTCCTTGTACCACACAGAAGCATCGACGATTAGGGATGTGGTTGAAACAGCCGGATTTACGAAGGTGCGAGCATTCAGAGAAATTTTCCCTGTCAAGTTTCCGAAGATTCAGACCTACTTGGATGTCGAGTTCCCTTCTTCGTTTCGTGACGAGTACGCCGCGATGCCCCACGAATTTCGGCGAAAGTTCATGGGAGCCGTTCTTAGGAATCTTGACAGGTTCAAGACGAAGCAGGGGCTTGCCTGGCGTGCTGGGGTCAACTTCTGCTTGGCGCGCAGATAGGATGATTGTTCGTGAAGGGACCTGGGTCTTTATGTTGGCGTTAGAGAGACCGATTGTGAAATCTGCCAAGGAACGCGTTGATGCGACGCGCGATACCCATATTCAGGAGATCTCGAATTAAATTCCTCTTCCATGATTTAGGTTTCAGCTTGTTTTACCATCGTGAAAAGCGGTGTCCCGAACAAGTCTTTAGGACCCCCACTAGACCGTCGAAATCCGAACCGCTCATACAAGCGTATTGCAGAAGTTAGGAAAGGAGTCGTACTCAGAAACAAGCGCTTGAAGCCCCATTCATAGGCAAAATTCTCTACGTGGTGTAGGAGCAGTTCCCCTATCCCGTGACCCCTAGCCCTGGGTAAGACTGCCATGCTTCGGATGTACAGTGCCCTTCCGTCAGGAACTGCAGATACGGTGCCGACCACGGTTTCGTCCTGCAAGGCAACCCATACTGGTCCTTCGTCCATGCAACGTCGCAACTCCTCACTTCTTGGAGTAGTCGCTGCGAATGCTTCGTCAGTGTAGGAAGACTTGAATTCCAAGAAAGACTCGCGTAAGACTGACGCAATTGACGCAAGGTCAGTCGGTTCAGCCAGTCGTATCTGCATTGCAATACCCTAATCCATATTCGCTAGAAAAATTACTCGCTCTACCGAATGTGGAATATTAGAGCTCACGAAATTATAGTTTGACCGCGGCCTGACGGCATATGAGTGGTAGGCGCTAATCATGGGGTTTCTATGACGGAATCTTGGAGATTACGACCGTCGAAGTCTTTCAGCCGACTCCTGCCATTCCACAAACAATAAGACCTCTCGACACGAATAGCTTCGCGGTTCTGCTTCTTTGAAGCATACGGGTCGAAGGGTTGAGTTCAAGACTGAGACGGGCGAGGGAACTGGGTACTTTGCGTTGCCGGAGAAGCCCCAGGGCGGAGTGCTTGTCTTGCACGCCTGGTGGGGATTGAACGATTTCTTCAAGGGCTTCTGCGACCGGCTCGCGTCCCACGGCTTTCTAGCCTTGGCGCCCGACCTTCACCAAGGGGCTGTTGCAAGCAGCGTAAGCGAGGCGAAGGAGTTGATGTCGAAGGTGGATGAAGATTCGAGACGGCCAATTGTTCTGGGCGCGCTGGATTATTTGCGATCTCAGCCGTCACAATCAGCGCGGAAGATGGGCGTTGTTGGTTTCTCCATGGGCGCTGCCTGGGCGTTATGGTTGAGCACCGCAAGGCCGGAAGAAGTAGCGGCGGTAGCCGTGTTCTATGGTACTTACCCTGGCTTGGGCTTTTCCAAAGCAAAAGCATCTTTTCTCGGCCACTACGCACCTGAAGACGAGTGGGAGCCCACAAACGACGTGAAGGCTATGGAGCAGAAGATTCGTGAGGCCAGGAGAGAGGTTACGTTTCATTTCTACCCTGAAACGAAACACTGGTTCTTCGAAGAGGACCGGCCCAGCGAATATAACCGGGAAGCAGCGGGCCTAGCTTGGAACCGAACCCTAGAGTTCCTCAACAACAAACTACTGTAGCCAGCTAGGGTTTGGAAACCGACACCACGGTAAGTCCCAGTTTCAGACCAAGCTCCCCACCGGGTAATGAAAAAATCCGACGTTCTCAAAACAATTCTGACAGCCTGGTCAATTTATAGAGCCTCGTCCTGTCTGTAGTCTAACTATGCCAATGATTGACGTTTATGCACCGGCAGACCTTTTCCCGGACGGCACCGACGGCCGGCTCGGCAAGGAGCTTACCATGGCCGTTCTCCGCGCTGAAGGCGTGGCCACCCCTGGTCCCTTCCACCTGAACAACACCGCCGCTTTCATCCACCGAATGGACCCGCACGCGGTTCACACCGCAGCCACCGACTCCGCTCGCACCGTGCGCGTTCAGGTAATCACGCCTCCAGCCGCGTTGACCCGCGAGGGCCAGAAACAACTCGTCAAAGAGATCACAGAGATCGTCACGAAGATCTCCGGCGACCCGACCCAAGCCAGTCGCACCTGGGTAATACTTACTGAAGCAGCAGAGGGCGGTTGGGGACTCTCAGGCACAGCCTTCGGCCGTCAAGAGTTCGCAGCGCTCGCCGCCAAGGCGGCCGCGGCGCGCGCAAAGTAAGCGGACAATCAGCCTAGGCTCTCAAGTTATTTTTTTCCATAAGCTATCTTTGATCGTATGCTTTCTTCAAAGTCTCAATGTCAATCTTCTTCATCTTCAACATCGCAGCCATAACCCTCCCAGCTTTCTTGGGATCCTTGTCCGCCAGCATCTCGCCCAAAACAGTAGGAGTGATCTGCCATGAGAGACCATACATGTCCTTAAGCCAGCCACACACGCTTTCTTCTCCACCCTCAGTGAGTTTTTTCCAAAGCATGTCCACTTCTTCCTGCGTCTTACAGTCGACAGCAAATGATACGGCCTCTGTGAACTTGAATTGCGGCCCAGCGTTTAACGCTACGAATTTCTGCCCGTCGATCTCGAATTCCACAGTCATTACAGTTCCCGGCTGCCTTCCATGGACCTCGTATCCCTCTTTTCCATAACGCGCGATTTTTCCAATCTTTGAATTCTTGAAAATCGAAGTGTAGAATTTCGCGGCCTTCTCCGCCTGGTCGTCGAACCACAGGAAAGGCGTGATTTTTTGCATAAGAGATTCTGTTATCAGATTTTCTTAAACTCTTCTGCCCGGCTGGGGAGAAAAGTTGCCGGGAAACGAGCAATCCAATCATACCTGACACGCCTTGTGATAGATTCATACTTCCACACGTACGTCGTTCAAGGCGCATTCAATCAGCGTGCGCGTTTAGTGGTCAGAGTATCACCGGTTGAATGATCAGTAGACGCTAATCGACAAGCTAGGGAATCATCCTTTCAGCAAATCTTAACTTGATGAGGGATTATGGAGAGTCATATCATGCAATCTATGACCAGTAAGGTCGAAATTCGCGATGTAGCAACTGGCTTGTGGATCTGGCGGGCGGAACATCATCACTGGAACCCCGACGACGACTGGCAGCCAATTGTGACATCAACCTACGTCGAATCGGGAGGCGAGAAACTGGTGATTGACCCACTCGTCCCGAAAACAGCCGCCCCAGAGTTGTGGAAGCGTCTAGACAAGCGGCCGCCGACCGCGGCCGCCGTCATCATCCCTGACCACGTCCGGGACATTGACGAGTTTGTTCGCCGATATCAGGCCCGCGCATATGGTCCGAGACTTTTCTGGCCTGACGACATGCCCAAGACCAAGCTGGAAATAATTGAACCGGATCGAGTCCTTCCCGGAGGCCTTGTCGCTCTTTACGACGGAAGGGGGCGACTCGAGACACCCCTCTGGCTGCCCGAGCAGCGGGTGATAGTCTTTGGAGACGCATTGACGGAACGGGCTGACACTCTCCGGGTCTGGGGTTCACCATGGCATGAGAAGCGAGCGTTGCCTGCGCTACGAGAGTTGCTCAAGCTTCCGTTTGAACAAGTTATCATTTCACACTGCGACCATGTCCCGGTGCATGATCGTGTAGCCTATGAGCGTGCCTTGGAACTTCCGCCTTGGGAGGGCTAGCGCTCCGAAATACGAACCTGCATCACCAGCGCGTCGCTACGGTGATCTCCACTACTACTTCGGGTTGCCGGCCTTGAGCCAGTTGACATAATCTTGGACTGCGGATCGAGTGTCATACTTGGGCGAGAAGCCCGTGTCCTCCTGTAACCGTTTGGTCTCTGTGAGAGGTAGCGGTGGAAATGGAAAATGTCCCGGAGGAAGGTCTACTTTGAAGTTCGGAACCACTCTCTTAACGGCGTCCGCTAGTTCGCTATTCGGAGTGAGCCTGCCTGAGCTTATGTTGTAGACGTCGTGCTGGACCTTCTCTGCGGTTTGAAGCATTGCGATGGCGCGGGCCATATCCTTGATGTAGCACAAGTCTACCGCATCTTCCGCGTTACCAAAAAATACATCCTTGAGGTTCGGCGGTCTTCCGCTTACAGCTGCGTGAACCAATCGTGACGCGAGGCCGAGCTGTGCACCGTCAAACGGACCGTACATTCCCATTAATCGTGCGCAGATGGTGCTGATGCCAGTCTTCTTTGCGAACGTGTCCGCAGCCACCTCGACAATCTTCTGATATGCTAGAATGGGGAAGAGACTTTGGAGAAAAAGAGGATGCTCCTCGTTTACTGTCCCTTGAAGCCCGAGGTACATTCCGCCTGTACTGGAAAATGTCACCCGCTTGACTGTCCACTCCTGTGCCATCTTGAAAGTGCCAGTGAGCATGTCGAAGTATCCCTGTAGACCAGGTACAGGGCCCTTGCCGCCCGAGCTGAAGCCTCCAGCAACATTGACGATGCCATCGATCTTGTGCTTCTCACCTATCTTTTGCAAGTCTGCAATTGAAGTCGCGTCTGCAGGTTGGATGAACAGGCGACGCTGTTCAATGAATTTCTGGAGGAAACCTGGAATCTCGGTGTTCTCATGTCTGGTGACCACGCAGTCTTTGCCTAGGTTCAGCAAAGCCTCGGTTGTGTTCGATCCTATGAAGCCGTTTAGACCGCCAATGACTAGAATCATCGTGACCCCTCTCTCTTCTTCGAAACGAGTGAGTCAGACCAGGACGGTTTGTCGTTGTTGTGATCAACTGTGATGATGATTTTTCCCCGGGCGTGCCCTTCTATCAAATAACTGATAGCCTGAGCAGTCTCATCAAGTGAGTAGCGTCTATCGATTACAGGTACGACTTTCTTGGTTTCTAAAAGGTCCCTCATGTAATTCAGATCGTTCTGGTTTATTTTCGCAATGAAGAACACGAATTTCTTGTCTCCCCTTGACAATAATCGTCCCCGGATCAGAAAATAGAGTAGACCCCTGATGATCTTGTCTCGAATACCGACAACGACACATATCCCATTCGGATTCATTATACGCTTGTACTCAGGGATTGAATGAGAAGCGGCAATGTCACAAATCAAATCATAACGTTCTCCGTTTTTCGCAAAGTCTTCCTTGGTATAGTCGATCACATGATCCGCTCCAAGCGAACGTACCATGTCCAGATTCGCCGTATTGGTCACGGCAGTCACTTCCGCTCCAAACGATTTGGCAATCTGCACCGCAAACGTGCCCACGCCACCACCTGCACCGTTGATCAGGACTTTTTGGCCAGGCTGTATCTGTCCCTTGTCTCGTAGAGCCTGCAACGCGGTGAGCCCCGCGATAGGCACCGCGGCACATTCTTCAAATGAACTGTTGACTGGTTTCAATGCCAGTCTGTTTTCACGGGCAACCGCATACTCGGCATAACTAGCAAGGCATGATCCGAAAACCTCGTCTCCTGGCTTGAACTGAGTAACGTTGCCCCTAACGGCTTCTACACGTCCGGCGGCATCACTGCCGAGTCCTCGGTCTTTTGGTCCGCGCACTCCCATCCCTAACCGGAACAAGGGTGAGATTAGTCGGATTAAGAACGGTGGCTTCAGGTCATAGCGGTCTGCGGGATTTACACTGGATGAATAGATCTTTACCAGTACTCCACGAACATCGTTCGGAACAGGCTTCTCCACTTTTTCAAGCTGGAGAATCTCCGGTGATCCGTATCGTGTCCGGACAATTGCTTTCATAGAGTTTCCTACAATCTGCTCTGATTCGACTATCATTGCGACTTTCCTCCTTGAGCGAAAGCTCCAGATAGATCAGTCATGTTTTGCAAGTACCTCTTCTGTGGTCGTGACCATTTCGCTGAGATCAATTGGGGTTCCCTCCATCACGTCCTTCACCTGTTTCTTCGCTGTCTCGGCAAGTAGCGTCCGGAGATCATTCGCCAGAGCCTTCGACTCGGTTCTGCTAGTCTTGTCCTCGGTTCTCAGAACGACATTGTCCCCTGAGACTTTCAGGGTGAACTTTCGAGTGTCAAGTGTAACTTTGTCTTGGGTGACCTGCAGCGAGTGTAGTGGGGAGGTGGTCTTCACCTCGGTGGGAGAATAGGAGAAGCTGTCAGAGCCGGCGACGAGCTTCATCGAACCGTCTCCGAGTGAGAGAGAGCCGTCACTCCATTTTGCGGAAGCCGCATGGCCGTCTGTCGTAACATACGTACGGCCAACTCCCTTTGCTAGCCATCTCTCTTTTGGATGATGCTCTCCGTCTCCATCCCAATCGAAGATCAATGGCCCAATCCTCCATCGATCTCCCATGCAGCCGTCACGGATCCTTATCCTTCCAACATCCAGCTCCCGTTCACGGGCAATGCTCTCTTCAGAGAGTTGGTTCGGTGTCTTCCCTGTCAACTTCACAAGCTCATCTTTCGACAGGGGTCTCCCCTGGAATGGGATTCCTACAGTCGTGACTGGCCCTGTTAGCGATGCGCTCACCATTCCCATCGGGGTCTTGAATGATGATGAAACCTCACCCAACAATACGCAGCCGATGGTGCGTCCTTCCCGTCTGATGGGCATACCCACGGTATCCTCTTTCACGGCGAGTCTGGTTCCTTCCATCACCGGCCCATTGCCTTCGGTGACTACGAAAGGAGTAGGCGCCCACTTCCGCCCGAGACCAGACTTTTGGACGGCATAAGCTACGAAACCCGCGGCAATCGCTCCTATCACTAGGCTTGGGACCCGGCTTGAGATGATTGTTGGGAAGACGTCAGACTGCAAGGACGCCACCCAGACCAAGAGCCCGATCGCCAGGATGATCGTGACAAGGCCAGTAACGAGGTGCCAGAGAAAACTGGCAACGAGCCGTCCTGCTCCTTCGCTAGTGTTTGTCCTGAGAACGCGGCCCAGGAAGATCAGACTAAAACTGGCTAGTAGCATAGTGACGGAGTATTGCTGGAGCCCGACTAGTCCCCGGACAAGCCAGAGGAGGATGAGCAAACCGGCCAAGCCGGCCAATACGCCAGCCGCCGTCCTCGTCGCAGATGACATTCTTGATACGCGTCCAATCCTAATCAACACTGTTCTCCTCCGAGTGCTTCGCTCATTAACGCCAAAGTCCTGACGAGTATTCTCCCCCTTTTCGTGAGCTCGTATCCTCCTGCGTCGCTGTGGGAAACCAGGCCCATGTTCAGCAGACTCTTCAAATGATTGTTGACAGAGGCCGCTTCCAGGCTAGTCGCTGTCTTGAAGTCTGAGAAAGTCTTTCTCGAAGAGTACAGCATCTTGACCATCTTGAGTCTGTCAGTGTTGGCCAGTGATTTCAGGAGGTCAGCGGCCGTGGTTTCGGGCATGCTGTCGACAAGTTCGTCTACCGCAATCTCTCCTCGTGTAGCCAGGCTTGACTTGACATCCTCGCGGATCTGTCTGACAAGGTCCTTGACGACGACAAAGGAAGGCTCGGTTTGAGCCACGTCATCCTTATGGAGATCAACCCTGATTGAGCCAGCTCCCGACCTCTCCAGAGCCTGGGAGACTTGGCGCCGTATCTCATCCTTCAGGGACTTGATTTCCTCCCTGAACTCTTCCCGTACGTCCCGGATTTCGTCTGTCAAGTAAACGCGCCTATACTCCCACGTACATCTAAGTATATATAATTTTACTTTGAACACCAATTAGATAAAAATGATTTTCCGCTGCGGCCGCCCGGGTCCCACCCTATTTTCTTGTTTTCGTGTCTGCGAGCAGGAACTCCAAGATTGCTCTGTTCATTGCATCCGGTTTCTCGGACAATAGGAAATGCGAAGCTCTAGGAATAATGCATAACTGTGCACCCTCGATCGACTTGAACAACTCCAGCGTATGCTGCAGAGGAGTCGCGTCCCTGTCAGCGGCCATAACCAGCGTAGGAGCACTTATCTTTGCCAGATCTTCCCTTGGAATGTGAGGCTCGGTGAGCCACATCTTCATCGTCTTCTCAAACACAACAGGGAAGTGTGCGGGACCGTCAGGAGTTACCATTTCGTAGCGTTTTACCAGCTTTGCCTGACTTTTCCGGAAAGAATCAGGAGTGGCCGTTCTCATCCAGTCCAGAGCTTCGGCGGGCTGAGAACTGGTGTTGAAGAGCCCACTTACACAGATCATGCGTTTGACCAGATCTGGTCGAGAAATGGAGACAAGAAGAGCGATGATCGCCCCATCGCTCCACCCCATGAGGTTCGTCGCTCCAAGCCCCAGCGCTTCGATGAAGTCTACCGTGCATTCTGACATAGTGTCGAAGCTGAAGGGTTCATTGTTGTCAGCGGTGTGTCCGTGCCCGGGCCTTTCGAAGGCAACTACCTTGAACTGCTTCGCTAGTTCTGGAGTCTGTGAAGAGAAGTCTTCAACGGTCCCAAACCCTCCGTGCAGCAATAACAGCGGTTCGCCGTCCCCTGATGTCTCATAGAAGATTCGTGATCCCCTAATCGGAAGATACGCCTTGGCAGGATGCACGGAGTCGTCCAGACGGCGGCGTAGTTAAGTCTCAGTTTGATGATAGATTTTGTGCCGCTGCAATCTGCGTCTTGGAAGCTTTCTTCTAACGTTGCTTGGTTAGGTTCCGTTGTTATGATCTACAGTTATGACTACGTTTCCTGTTTTTTCTCCTGTGTCGACATACCTGTGAGCCTCCACAGTTTGTTCCAACGGATAGCGTCTATCTATTACCGACCTTATCTTTCCCGCATCAATAAGCCCTCTGAGAAAAACCAGGTCTTCACTGTCAGATGATCCCGACCAGCGTACTACTCTCTTACCGCTCATCTTTGATGTCCATAGCCCTCGAGCCAGCTGCGATAATCCAGGGTTACCCAATAGAAAGAATCCATTTTCCTTGAGCGACCTTATGCAACCTGAGAAAGAACTCTTGCCTACCACGTCAAAAATAACATCATAGGATTCACCACTCTTGGTAAAATCCCCTTTAGTATAGTCAATGACCTTGTCCGCACCAATCGAGCGCAACATATGCAATTTTCTCGTACTGTCCACGCCAGTTACTTCCGCCCCGAAATATTTGGCAAGCTGCACTGCAAAAGTGCCTATGGTTCCGCCTGCACCATTAATCAAGACCTTCTGTCGGTTCTGAATATTTCCTTTTCTAAGAAAATACAGTGCATGAAGTCCCCCAACAGGAACGGCGGCGGCTTCCTCATAGGTCATGTTGGCCGGTTTTATTGCCATCACCCCTTTTTCAGGCAAACAGTTGTACTCAGCATAAGCACCGAGACGAAGACCGGTGAATGCAAAAACTTGGTCACCTTTCTTGAACAGTTTTACATCTTTGCCTACTGATTCAATTTCCCCGGCTAGCTCTTGCCCTAGTATTTTTTGTCTTGGTGCTCTGAAACCAAATCCTATTCGCACAATTAGCTTCCACAAGAGAGGAAGTTTGAGACCTCGCAACCCACAGTCCCCTGCTAGAACCGTCGCCGCATGGACTCTAATCAGCACCTCATTGTCCTTGGGAGAGGGTTTCTCTATCTCCTTGAGCTGAAGAACATCCGGAGGCCCGTATTTCGTGCACACAATCGCTTTCATTTTCAACAGCAATACTCTTGAAGTGATAATTTGCGCGCGCTAACCTTCCTGTTTAGACCCACGTACAATTTTCCCGATACGGCTTATCGTTAAAGGGCTTAATTCATCCCTAGAATCTTTCCAGTCTAGTATCGGCGCCTCAGGTAAACTGGTTTATTTCTGCCTTTACGGCGGCGATGTTCTGGAGGGCTCGAGTCTCGTTTGGCTGGCAATGGACCCAGTGTTCATTATGGTCACCGTTTGCCGGTCATCCCAGAGGAAGGAGCGGAGGACCAAGCGCAAAAAACGACCGGCAAACAGTCAGAACCAAAACTCCCAATCTTCTCAATCCTTGACTCGATAGAATTCTCCGACCATTTCGTAATCATCGGCGATGTCGGCACGGGGAAGAGCACCATAACCCCGATTCACGAATACGAATTGTGCAAAGGGAACAGGCAAATCGTCCTCCGCGAGCCCTCAAGGGCCGCGTGCAACGCTCTCTTCTATTCGCTCCAAGCGCTTCATCCGGAACTAGGAGATGAACTAGCAGTCATTACAAAGGACACCAAGATCAATCTCGGTGGCAATATCAAGATAGTCACAGATGGCGTCTTGCTGAGAATGCTAGCCGAGAACTCGATTTATGATTCTTCAATCTACTTTGATGAAAGCCACCAGATGTCTTCCCAGCTGGAACTGTGCATGTCACTCGCAAAGAAGGAGGAAGCCAGCGCAAGGAATCTGTTTCGAGTCATGAGCGCCACAATCGACCCGAAGGAGTTCCTATCGTTCCTGGGCATTTCAAAACTTTATCGAATGAGCGGTCGCAGATATCCCGTCGCGCTCGACGTGGAGGTCGCAGAGGACCTCGATGGAATGTTCAAGACCTTATCGCTCTACCTTTACTCGCAGCCCCGCGATGAATCGTGGTTGGTTTTTCTCCCCACCAGGCGCCTAGTCGAAAAGTATGCCAGCAGCTATGGCGGCGTTTACATTCACGGAGGCCTTGAAGGTTCCGTAGTCAATAAGATCCAGCGACGAGCCGAGCAGGACAAGAATCTGAGGATTTTTGCGACAAACGTAATCGCTTCCTCGGTGAATATCTACGTGGACAATGTGTTGATATTTGATGACGTGATTGACAGCAAGGACAAGCTAGGTCAAAAGACGCTCCACTACATGAAGATAGACAACAACTCCCTGCTACAGATGATAGGCAGAATCGGCCGCTTCAAGCCCGGTCGGGCGGTCATCCTTACTGATACACCCATTCCAAAGAAGATCAACCCGATACCAGTCCGCAAAGCTCTCGAAAACGAGACCCCCTTTGACCTGGTACTACTCATGTCCAAGTACGGCCTCAAACTCTCAGAGCTAGAATTCATGTCAAAGGTAGACCATCGCGAGGTTGCCTTTGCAGAGAACTGGCTCGTTGAAATTGGAGCAATCGACCCCTACACCCGCAGGGCCACCTGGAAGGGACTCTTGATGAGCGAAATCCCATACGAGCCTGACTTTTCACACATGATCTCAAGCGCTCTAATCTCCGGAGATTATGATATCGCGAGGTTTCTCCTAGCCAGCGGCTCTTTCGGTGATTCCCTCAACCATGCTTACAAATCAGACTCCGAAGCCGTTGCCCGCTGGTTATTGTATAGCTTCGACAGATCAAATGAGCTTAACATCAAAGCGCATCTTCTCAAAGGGTACGCGGAAGATAGCGATGGGTCATTCGTCTCAAAGCTGGTCGCGAATGGACTCTTCACCGGATTTGTCGAGGAAGCGTGGAAGAACCATGAGGCAGCTAGAGAAGTGCTGAATGACCTGCTCCGTTCATCAAAGAAGAGGCTCATACCCCAGGAGGTCGTGGTAGATGCCGATGTTATCAAGCTCAAGCCATATCTCGAAAATTGCTTGTCGTTCGAAAGGTTCCGCCCGGACGAAAGGAACAGTCACGATCTGAGGGACATGAGCATCGAAGGGCAGTTCTTCGCAAGAGCTCTGACGATAAACTACAAACGCATACTGTTCGACATAGTTGCGGTGAATTCTCCGAGTAAGCGTCGCCATCAAACCAGGCGATGAGACCACAATCAGGCTACACGTCTATCAGGCCCGCACCGGTTCAATAATCCGGAGTGATTAATTTGCGTTGATCGATACGGTTTTAGTCTGTTTGAGAAACAATCACGAGTTGAGAATGTCAGTAAGGTTTCAAGACGAGTATACAGCAAAAGAATTGTCGAAGCGGACTTGGCCTGATTTTGAAAGGCTCTTCCTGAAACAGGGAGTGGTAGGAGATGGGTGGTGGTGTTGGTGCATGCACCATCAGCGACCTCGTTCCTTGCCCGGGATCGAGGAACCCAGGACTAGGGCTGAGTGGGCTGTGAGGAATCGTCGGGAGAAGAGAGGGCTCGTTGAGAGTGGATGCGCTCACGGGATACTTGTCTATGCGAGGGGAGAACCGGTAGGATGGTGCCAGTACGGGCCTAGAGAAGAGCTTCCTCGTATTGACAGCAGCCCAAGGTATCGAAAACTCGCTCTTGAAGATGGCAAAGACAAGTTGTGGAGAATTACTTGTTTTGTCGTTGACAAACGGTATCGGCAGCGTGGCGTGGCTAGTGCTGCGTTGAAGGCCGCGCTCGAAGCGATAAGGAAGAAGGGCGGCGGTCTCGTTGAAGCCTACCCAGTGAGTAAGACTGATCAGGGATCAAACTACATGTATTCCGGAACAGTCTCAATGTTCGAGAAGGCCGGTTTCAAGATGATCGCACCATTCGCGACTGGCAGAACAGCTACCGTTGTAATGCGAAGGAACATCTGAATTCACCTTACCGAACGTCAAGATAGAGTCTGAAAGATAGTCGATTGAAACCGAAAGGATTGCCTCCAAAGCATCTACAATCTTGCCTTCCAGAGTCTATTTTCACGTTCCGCCTTGTTTTGTTGTGGGGCATTACGTTGGAAGTTAGGTCAGAGTAGTTCGCGACTGTCTGACGGTTTTGACACCTCAATGAATCAAGCCTCAATATGATTCTTGTGGCCACAGCTAACAGCTTAGTGCGTAGGCCAGCCTTTTCGACAGGTTGACTCAAGCAGCAGTAACTCGGCTTCTTCATGCCTTTTTGGGTTGCGTTTCACCCATCATCTGGGTGAGTGTCCGATGCGCTGTTCGATCTCTCGCACGGCATCTTCCATCTTCGGGAAGCGAAACTGGAAACCGGCGGCGAGCAACCGGGCGGGCACGACGTAGCGGCTCTTGATGATCAATTCGGCCTCAGTCCTATGAACAAACGCCGCGACTTCGAGCATCCAACGCGTCGCTGGCAATCCGAACCGCGCACCGCATTCCCGGCGAAAAATCCTCATCATCTCTCCTTGCTGAATCGGGTTCGGCGACGCCACGTTGACGGGCCCGCTGAAATCGTTCCTATCGATCAACCATTCCACAGCCCGGCAGAAATCGTCTTCGTGGATCCAGGAAACGAACTGTTTCCCGCCAGCTATCGAACCTCCCAGGCCAAACCGCGTGAGACGCCGAAGCACCCGGAACACGCCGCCTTCTCCGGGGGCGAAGACCATCGCGGTGCGCAACGCGATCTTCCGTGTGGCCGGGGCCTGTGCCTCAGTGAGCGTTTCTTCCCAAGCGCGGGCTACTTCGATGGAAAACGCGTCCTTGGCCTCCGGAGTTGCGCCAATTACGCCCGTGGCCTCGTCCATTGGCTGGTCGAAGGTGTGTTTGTAAATGGTTGCCGTGCTGGTGTTCAGCCAGACCGCCGGAGGTGTGTTGCAGCGAGCGATTGCCTCGCCCAGCACGCGCGTCGAATCGACTCGCGACTCGAGAATCTCCCGCCGGTTGCGCGCGTTGTATCGGCAGTTCACCGATCGGCCGGCGAGATTGACTAGTGCCCGCGCACCGTCGAGTTCTCTTGCCCAGTCGCCCAGTGTACGCCCATCCCATCGTACTTGACGAATCAGCTGCGCGGTTGCTCGCGGCGATCGGGTCAGGACCACGACATCGTTGTCTCCAGAGACAAGTGTGTCAGTAAGCATGCGACCAATGAAGCCGCTGCCGCCAGCAACGACGATGTGATTCTTCATCCTCCGATTCAGCTCGAAAGCAGTCTCGCTTGAGTCGTCAGGTAGCCATGTATTTTGTGTAAGATCTAACAAACGAATACAAGCTCAAGCCTAAGAAGACGCTTGGGTCGTCAAGCTGATCGATCTCCGAGAACTGAAAATGATATCAGGTATGACTAATTCGCGCTACTCGGGCCCTAATCGTCTCGACGTACTCCACCAACCCGTGCCCCCAAAATAGCGAGAACAAATCAGCGATCCCCCATTGCCGAAACCCCCGTCAGAATGACTGCAAGGTCGCGACGGTTCTTGGCTTCAGAAACTAACTGCAGTAACTCCTCCAAAGTCCTCCAGAGTCGCGCAAACTTGACGCGACTGATCATGGATCATGTCTGTACACTTACAGCTTGCATGCCAGAGATTACCGACTCGACTTCAGTGGTCACTCGAGTCACTCTACCATCTTCCAGTACCAGAATCATGTTACAGTTCCTGAGAGTGGTGGCACGATGGGCGATCATCAAGGTGGTCCTGTCCTTCATCAGCTCTTGAATCGTATCGAGGATCGCCGCTTCAGTATGAACGTCCAATGAGCTGGTCGGCTCGTCGAGTATGAGGATGGGCGCGTTCTTGAGAAATGCGCGGGCTAGTGATATGCGCTGACGCTCTCCGCCAGACAGCTTCATTCCTCGCTCGCCGACCAAGGTGTCGTATCCATTTGGTAGATTTGTAATGAAGTCGTGAGCTTTCGCGGCGGTTGCTGCTGCAATAACCTCGTCCATGGTTGCGTTGGGCCGGGCGAAGCGAATGTTCTCAGTTACGGTCGTTGAGAAGAGTACAGTCTCCTGATGGACCACTGCATACTGGTTTCGGAGATCGGCCAGCTTGTAGTCTTTCAAGTCGGTATCGTCCAGAATGATCACGCCTTCGGTAGGGTCGAAGAGGCGTAGCAGGAGGGTTGAGAGTGTAGTCTTGCCTGAACCGGTCGGACCAACCACGCCGAGACAGTTGGCCGGTGGCAGGTCGAATGATACGTCGTGGAGTACTGGATGATCTTTAGTGTACTCGAATGAAACGTTCCTGAACGCAATTTTGCCTTTAGCTCTCGCTAGAGGAATCGCATTAGGAGACTCGGGAACGTCGGGTTTCTCGTCGAGAACAGCACGATATCTCTCCACACCCGTCAGCGACATTTGAATATCGAGTATCGACTGGCCCACGTTCCTCAGGGGAGTGTAGAGCTGGGTCACATAGTAGTTCACGACCAGAAGACTTCCCAGAGTCAGTATTCCAACCTGAACATGGCCGATGCCAATGTAGAGCACAGCCGCGAGACCAGCAGCTGTCACAACGCCCACCAGTAGACTGTAAACCGCACTGTCTACCTGGACCTTCAGCGCTGCGGACAGACTCGCATTGTAGTGAGAGACTAATTGCTCGTTCTTCCGCTCCTCCTGACCATACGACTTCACCAGTCTAGAGGCACCTAGGCTCTCTTGAGCCACCTCCATAGCCGCGCTCTCAGAAGCCCTAAACTTCCGCCATCCCGCACGAATCCGTGGCCGGAAGACGAAGGTAAGGAGGAACATCAGGGGAGACACGAACAGCGCTATCAGGGCAAGCTGCCAGTCCAAGTAGACCATGACAAGAATCATTGCAGCAAGGGTCAGGATGGAAGTCGTAAGGGGAATCATATTGTCAATTCCGAACGAACGTAACATCGGGGCATCGTTCAGAGTGCGATACGCCGAGTCTGCAGCTCCCATAGTATCATGGTACGCGATCGAAAGACGCTGCATCTGGCGAAACAGGTGGGCCCGCACGTCAAGCGTCATCCGATTTCCGACTTTGTTGCTGTACCAGACATTCACCAAGTTCTGTAGGTAAGTCAGGACTGTGGCTCCAAGGAGTATGCTGATCGCCAGCCAAAGCGCCAGACTCTTGGAGACTTGCGATCCTACGAAAATTCTGAGATATCCGGGCAGAGGCTGAGAACCGAGAACACTGTCAACCAAGAGCTTGATCGGCAGCGGAAAGATCAATGTTATCGGTACTGCTAACAGCGATATTACCAATAGAGCAACGATTGGCCAAAGATACGGCCGAAGATCCTCAAAGGCTCGTTTGAGCAGACGAGACCTCAACATACCACTAATCTGGCAGATCTGTGGAATAAACCCTCGTGACTACAAGTGCCTAGCGAGAATGGAGCTGAATGATTAGTCGGCGATTGTCTTTGCGTCCAAAACAGCTTGTGAAAAGAGGTTACAACAAGATTGGGACAGAATACACGGCAAGCAGGAGGGTCGACTCGGAGGACATTCGCGAGTTACGACAGCTCGTTGATCGCTTGGCTAAAGGAGCAAGGGTGTTGGATGCAGGTTGCGGCTCAGGCTATCCTGTAACTCGACTTTTTGCAAACGCCTTCCAAGTTATCGGAGTGGATTTTGCCGAGAAACAAATTCGATCAGCCAAGGAGAAGGTTCCTGATGCTAAGCTAGTCTGCGCAGACATCACTAACTTGCCTTTTCGAGAGAACACGTTTGATGCTGTCTGTTCATATTACGCTATCATCCATATTCCTCGAAGAGACCATCGGAAATTGCTTGTTGACTTTGGAAGAATCCTGAGACCTGCCGGATTGATGTTAGTGTGCATGGGAGCTGGAGACATTTCTGAAGATGTTAGTGACTATCACGGTACGCAGATGTTCTGGAGCCATTACGACAAGGAGACTAACCTAGCAATGATACAGGAGATCGGGTTTGACATTCTCTGGTCGCAAATCATTGTGGAGAACCAGGCTAGTGCGCATCTGTTTGTACTCGCACAGAAGAGATAGCCTACAAATTCGGCAGACGAGCAGCATATGCTCACTCATCCGCGCACAGAAAGACGACGGAACAGGCGCACTTTTTATGAATAAGCTTGCCTCCTAGTGTAAAACAAGGTCGGGCTTCACACTATCGCACTATGGGACAAGGGCAACCGCTTCAAGGACAACATATGTTACACCAGAGAGGAATATGACGAACACGATTTTGGATCGCGCCTCGTTCTCGAAATTCATGACCGAGGCGAGAACAAATCCGTATGTCACTGAGAGATGGAGTGCCGTCGGCTCTGTAATACTTCTTAGTCTTGTTTTCTTGGCGCTAACCAAGAATCTGGGGCTCGTAGCATTTGTTGACTCCCTTTTCTTCTTTGCTCCCTACTTCTCATGGCGAATAATGCTATGGGCTTTCGCGCTAAGGTTTCTGCGCACCTTTCTTCTGAACAGAACGCATGCTCGATATATTCCCCGTTCACTGCAACAAAGGTTTCTGCCGGAGAAATATTTCCTTGCGGCATCGCGTTTGCCTAGAACGTTGTGGTGGAGAACGATTCAACTGCTCTTTCTCGTCTTCTTTCTATCTTCATTAACAGTTCCACGTTTGCCTTTTCTGCTCCCTCCAACCGCACCCAACGAAATTGCTGAGTTCGCTTTGCTGGGAATCCTCTATCTCGCGGTCATCGGACCAATACTCGCGTTCGTATGGGTGTATGAAGATTGTGGACTCAGAGGTTATGATCCAGTCCGTGAGGTCGTGTATCCCATCGGGTCAACCTTGTTCGGTTATATCGCCGGCTTTGGTGCTATAGGCAGCGTCGCTAGGTTTGTTATTTCTTTGAATGTAGATCCGATACAGGGGTCCGCCGCC